>Ga0247836_1000420_pt1 | contig 77441 bp, 87 predicted proteins | sample LaCruzMarch2015__4_FD_187116 | JGI IMG/M metagenome (GOLD analysis project Ga0247836, IMG submission 187116) | Freshwater microbial communities from meromictic Lake La Cruz, Castile-La Mancha, Spain - LaCruzMarch2015_14m | ecosystem: Environmental > Aquatic > Freshwater > Lake | place: Spain... | reverse complement strand
ATGTTTGAAATGACGCCCATCGAAGCTTTACACGGCAAGCCCGTTGAACCTACCGAGTTATCGGATTATCCTGTCCAACAAGAACTGTTCCAAACGTTGGGACAGTAGTGAAAGTGTTTAGGCCCTAAATCTATGCAGCAGCCTCCTTCAGCGCCTAATTCAGCCTCCCGCAAAGACCTCTTCCTAGCAATGTCAGGCATCGCTGCCTCTGCAGTCGTAGTAGCCTTTGACGCTACAATCATCAGCACATCCTTACCCCAAGTAGTCCTCGCCCTAGGCGGCATGGATCTCTACGCTTGGGCTGGGACGGGGTATTTTCTTGCCTCTGCGATTGCGATCCTGATCTTTGGGCGCTTAGGAGACCTGTTCGGACGCAAACCCTTGATGATCATTTCAATGGTTTTAGTGGTCGTAGGTTCAGTCCTGGGAGGACTATCGCAATCCATGGAGCAATTAATTGCTTTTCGGGTGCTTCAAGGGCTTGGTGGCGGGATGATGATCGCAACGACCTTTGCCGCACCCGCGGATCTGTTCCCAGATCCGCGTAGCCGGGTGCGCTGGTTGTTGATGATTTCGATTACGTTTGCCACGGCGAGCGGTCTGGGTCCGATTATTGGTGGGGCGATCACCCAGCAGCTTGGGTGGCGGGCGGCATTTTTTGTGACGCCGCTTGCAGCGCTGATAGGCATCATCACGACATGGTTGTATTTTCCTCGGATCAAACCAGAGCGGACGGCCTCGGTCAGACTGGATTGGCTGGGTTCTCTTTTATTATCAATCGCCGTGGGTGCGCCGTTGGCTGGGGTTGAGCTGTTGACGTCTCAGGGTCAGTCTGACTATCGACTCTTGGGTTTAGGGATGATTGTCACGGGTGTGGCGGCAGCGGTGCTGTTGGTGCCCGTTGAACGGCGGGCTGTCACACCGATATTTCCGCTGCGGGTATTGGCGACACCCGAATCTCGTTGGCTCAATCTTGCAGGACTTTTGTCTGGTGCGGTGATGTTCATCTTGATTTTTTACATTCCGCTACTGTTGCAAGATGTTTTTGGCTACAGCCCCTCGCATGCAGGCTTGTTGATGACACCGCTGGTGGCAGGAACATCTATTGGCAGCATCATGAACGGGCGCTTGTTTCCTAAGCAAAACGAACCAGGGCGGCTTATGGTATTTGGCAGTGGCGTGCTGACGTTGGGTTGCCTGTTAACGTTAACGTTTACTGCCGACAGCCCAGGCTGGTGGTTATTGCTGAGTATGTCTCTGTGTGGGATCGGTCTAGGCTTTATGTTGCCTAATTTCACTTTGTTTATGCAGATGTTGGCCGAACAGCGGGATGTTGGCGTGGCCTCGGCTTTGGTCCAAACCACCCGTGCCTTGGGGAGTGCCTTTGGTACGGCGCTAGTAGGGATTGTGGTCGCGCGCATCTCGATTGTGTTGGGCATCAAAATGGGACTCGTGCTGTGCGTCCTGATGTCGATTGCGATTGCATGGGTCTGTTCACGCATCAAAATGCGAAACTTCAGTAAATAAAACCGTCATTAAATAGCTCTATAGTACGTTTTGCCTCAGTGAGTGAACATTTAGGGAGTCGGTACGTGGATATTTTAGTGATCGGTGCAGGCTATGTAGGCCTAGTCACTGCAACCTGCCTAGCGAGTGCGATCAATCGTGTGGTCTGTGTCGACACGGACATCCGCAAAATTGACATGCTGCGAGGCGGTGAGGTGCCGATCTATGAGCCGGGCCTCAAGGAACGCTTAAAGACGTCTGTCGAGAGTGGATCGCTCTCTTTTGCTGAAAATATTCGCGCGGGCTTGGCGTCTTTAGCCAAGCAGTCTGGGAGTCCGGGCGCTCTCGCCGCACCCACGTTGATATTTATCGCCGTTGGCACCCCTCAAGGCGAGGATGGCTCCGCGGACTTACGTTACGTTTTAGCCGCAGCCTCAGAGATCGGACGTGAGATCAATGGCGCAGCCATCGTCATCAACAAGTCCACTGTCCCTGTCGGTACGGGCGATTTGGTAAAAGGTGAAGTCGCCTGGCAGTTGTTTCAGCGCAAGCTGTTTGTAGAGTTTGATGTCGCGAGCAACCCTGAGTTTCTCAAGGAAGGCGCGGCACTCGATGATTTTTTTAATCCCGACCGTGTCGTCATTGGCACCTCGAACGACAAGACTCGTGATCAGCTGCTTACGCTCTATCGTCCGTTTGTGCGCGAGGAGAGCCAACTACTGTGCGTAGGGATCAAGGAAGCTGAGCTGATCAAGTACGCCTCCAACGGTATGCTTGCAACGCGCATTTCGTTTATGAATGAAATGGCCACGCTGTGTGATCGTTTTGAGATTGATGTCGAGGCCGTCAAGCGTGGCGTGGGATCAGACTCTCGTATTGGTCCTGCGTTTTTGAATGCTGGGGCGGGCTATGGGGGTTCGTGCTTTCCCAAGGACGTGCAAGCGCTGATCCGGATTGCGCAAAGCGTAGGAGTGGAGCCTTTGCTACTGCAGGGTATCGAGGCGCGTAATAAAAAGCAAAAGCAATATCTTTTTGAAATACTCTTGGCCCGTATGGGTAAAAGCGTGGCGGGTCGCAAGATCGCGGTGTGGGGCTTGGCATTTAAACCAGGCACAGACGATATGCGCGAGGCGTCCTCTATTAATCTGATTCGCGCGCTTTGTGCGGCAGGTGCCACCGTAACCGCCCATGATCCCGTTGCCGGTGAGGTCGCGCAACATGTCTTTGCAGATATACTGCGCAGTGGTGATTTAGTGATTGCTGACAATGCGCTTGACGCAGTGTGCGACGCCGAAGCACTGGTGTTAGTGACGGAATGGCCCGAATATCGCTCCATCACACCCGCGCAGCTCAAGCCACTGATGTCTGGCCATTTAGTACTAGACGGGCGTAACACGCTCGACGGCGAGTCGCTGAAACAAGCGGGTTTTAATTATGCAGGGATTGGACGGCGCTAGCGCTTCGTAACATTATGAAAACAATACTTGTCACAGGTGGTGCAGGCTTTTTAGGCAGCCATCTCTGTGACCGCTTGCTCGCCCAAGGGCATCACGTTATTTGTCTGGATAGCTTTCTGACAGGTGGACGTGACAATCTGCTGCATCTCAATAATGAGCGTAATTTCTCGCTGATCGAGCAGGATGTCATTCATCCATTGAATCTCGAGCATGTGGATGAGATCTACAACCTCGCCTGCCCTGCCTCGCCGGTGCATTATCAGCATGATCCGATTCATACGATGCAAACGAGTGTCATTGGCGCGATGAATGTGCTGGAGTTGGCGCGTAAGACTGGCGCACGGATTTTTCAAGCATCGACCTCCGAGGTGTATGGGGATCCGTTGATTCATCCTCAGACGGAGGCTTATCTGGGGAATGTCAATACGATTGGACCGCGCGCCTGTTATGACGAGGGCAAGCGTGCGGCTGAGACTTTGTTTTTTGATTATCACCGCCGCTATGGCGTGGAGATCAAGGTCGTGCGGATCTTTAATACCTATGGTCCGCGTATGGCCGCGGATGATGGTCGTGTCGTGAGTAACTTTATCGTGCAGGCGTTGCGTGGTGAGGATCTGACCATCTATGGTGACGGCTCGCAAACACGTAGCTTTTGCTATGTGGATGATTTGGTGGAGGGGTTTATTCGGTTGATGGGGTCTGAGGTTGGGGTGCTTGGGCCGGTCAATCTGGGTAATCCTGGCGAGTTCACGATGCTGGAGCTGGCGACGCAGGTGTTGAGGTTGACGGGGTCGAGCAGCATGCTGAGCTTTCAGGAACTGCCGCAGGATGATCCTAAGCTACGATGTCCGGATATTACGCGTGCGCGTGATGCTTTGGGATGGGCGCCGACGGTGGAGTTGGAGGTGGGGTTGGAAAGGACGATTGCGTATTTCAAAGCAAAACTGAACTAGAAACTTAAACCTAACGTCCCCTTGGTTTTAACTTCCTTTAAGCTGCCTTCAACTGCTGCCGGATGTTATCCCGCACACGCACTCCGATCAGCCACATCAGCCCGACAAAGCCGCCTGCCACCAAACCAACCAGGATCACCACACTTCGCTTGGGCTCAACCTTTGTACTAGGTGAGTAGATCGGGGCTGCAAAGGTCGCAGGTTTGGTGTTTGGAGGTAACAGCGAGTTTTTAAGCTCCGACACCTTGTTAGTCATGCGTCTGACAGCCTGATCCTTGTCGGTCATATTCGCAGCGACCTCGAGCTCAAGCGCGTTGATCTGAATTTCCAGATCCTTAATTTCGTTTTGTTTGCCAATCAGTGTCGAGAGCAATAAGGCGGTCGCTGAAAACTGTTGGTCGCTAAACTTGAATGTCAGACTGTCTTTGGAGAATTTCTCAACAAAGCTTTCTGCCGCGGCGAGTTTTGACTTGGCGACACTGAGTTTTTCACGGTTTTTAATGCGCTGCTGATCGCGCCCAGTGATATTGGACTGCAGCTCTTGCTCTGCGTTGGCGAGAGCGACATCGAAGTTGTTGATCAGTGGCTGAGCCAAGAGCGCCTGATTTGCTATAACGTCTTTTAATACGCTTTCCAGGCAGGCTGCTGCGATGGCAGAGGACTCGGCCTTGAATGTCACAGATACGTATGTTGAGTTGCGGGAGACGTTTGGATTGAGGCCTCGGACGAGTACTTGCGCAGGATTGACCGCGTCAGTCAGATCGCAGGCTTTAATCGTAGCGTCACTGTAGTATGTCGGCAGCTTCATTTTTTCTACGAGGACAGCGGATGACTCTACGCTAGTTTTTACAATCGAATCTTTCTCTTTTTTACTCACGGTTGCGGGTTCGATCAGTGCACTTGCCTGAAACTGTTCTGGCAAGATAAAGGCTGTGGTAAGGCCGAGAGTGAGTCCAAGCGCTGAACAAACAACAAGTGTCGTACTACCACTCTTTAAAAACTGATAAACATCTATCAGGCTAACTTCATTTTCTGATACGGCTACTTTTTCAGGCATCCCACTCTCTTGCTAAGGCTTCAAACACTTGCTTCAAACGCTCATTCATGACGTCCATGAAAAAAGCCCCCGCTTCCGCGGAGGCATTGCATTTTACCTATGTCGATAATACTGATGCACCTAAATGTGTAACTATGTCTTACGGTGCAAAAACATATTGATCATACTTGCGCCTAGAGAACTGATCGCTGAGCTACGTTAGAGCAAAACTCAGGCAGTTATTTTTTAAACCAAAACCTCTCTTCGACGTATCATTGCAATACGCCAAAATTTAAATATTATTGAAAAAAGCAGAGCCACAAAAGCACCTGCAATTAATCCAATGCCCATTGGCTTTAAGTATTTAGGCTGCTGCACAGAAGTTAAAGAAAACTGCGGAAGTCCCAGTGTATATGCTGTATTGATACCTACTAAATTATTTTTTATATTGTCCAGAGCGATAACCTTTGGGAGATCATCGGAGGAAATATTTTTTCTCATTTCCCCTTCCAGATTTATAAGATCGGCAGCTAGATTTTTATCTTGAAATCCGCGTTTAAGTATAATTTTAGCGCGTGTGACAAACTCACCAATAATCTCAAACTTTGATTTTTCCTGTTTGAGGCGCAACAGCCTCTCGTTTAGCGAATTGATATCGGTCAATACTGCGACCAACTGGGTTGTGATCGGGAGAAACTTTGCAATCGCCTCATTGACATCAACAATCTGGGACACAACATTTTCAGTTGGAAACTCTTTTCTTAACGCATACAGGCGATCACGACGGTCGTTCATGATTTTAATTTCCTGAAGTGCGCTATTGATGTCCAAGTCGATACGTGGAGCTGACTGGTTGACCTGACGCTCAAGATCTAAGACCATTGAGCTTTTAGCTGAAAACATTGCACCAATTCGAAGAAAATTAATGACGTAGCTAACATCCTCTTCAACACTAGAAATAAACTCCCCTTTTATCTGAATAAGGAAATTCAGAATACGAGTCGACTCACTTTCTTGAACCTCTTTATTAATACCACCAAGCTCTTTCGTTTCTGCTTTGGTCAATGAATAAGTTGGTATGACAGCTTTTTTCCACCACTCACTAGTAGCCATTGCTTTTTGCAGGTTAGTAGAATCCTTACCTTCTGGGGCGATTTCCTGCGCGAGTGACAATAAGTTCTTTTGCAAGCCTCGCCAAGAGACGAAGTTCAGACCGGCTCCTTGATTAATAAGGATGGCTTCAGCGCTATATTGTCCCCTTAGAGAAACAAAGCCAAAGGCGATTAGGATACCCAGCAACCCCCCAGCAACATAAAGCTTCCAATGATCGATAAGAAAATTGAATATATCTATCAGACTGATTTCGTCTTGATCGAGCTCTGGTTTTTCGACCATTTCTTAATTCTCGTTGCAACATTGACAGTTAGTAACATTAGCCGCTTATGAGCACTAATGTCAATTTAAGTTGTCGATTTATATGGTCAATGACAGAGATAATCCTTACGTTCCACACTATTGCGTAGAGGTAAGGTCAGATCGCTACTATACGTATCCCCAATCAGTCGATTTTTAGGCAACAAGGTTTGTCTAAACCAAGTGGTGGTCGTCGCGACAAACTGCCCCCATTCCGTCAGCTTGACACAGCCCTTTTCAATCACGATCGTCCCCGACTGTACTTGCTCAGTCAGGCGAATCTCAGCGAGTCGATGTTCCTTCGTATATTCCTCTTTTAAGACACCCTCAAACGCCGCGAGCTGAATCCCGCCCCCGCGTTGCTGGAGCTTTTCCAGGATGTACATGGAGAGGGAGCGATCAATAACCGTTGGCACAGAAATCGCAAAGCCATAGCCAAGCAGCAGACAAATCAAAAAGCTCTGCAGTATTTCAAAACCGGTAAAAGTCCTAAACCATTTGACTGTGCACGCGACGAGGAGCGTCACCACTGCGGCAAGCACGCCATCGGCGATCGCGCTGTAAAAGACAACGTCGACTTTGAAATACCAGCTGTGTATGACGTAGATCACAGCGAGGGTGATCGCGAAAACCAGCATCAGGGTGAGGAATTTTAGGTATTTCATTGCGAGTCACTATTTTGGGCAAAGGAAAATGCGTATTGCCCTGAAGTTTAGACGTGAACCCGCCCTTGATGTGACTGCTTTTGTTGAAAACAAGTGTTTGCGTTTCAGTCGGCCCTACGGCCAAGCCTATTCAACGTATCTTTGTTACAAGTATTTTATTGCCATTGAAAAGAATAGGTATCAATATTTCTATAGAAATATTGGAGAAACATGAAAGCCGCTTACGCTCTGCAGCCCGATCCTGCCAAGGTCCTCACTCAAGCGACCTTGCGCGCAGCCGCCCAGCTTTCCTTGGGGGGCTCTGACCTTGCGCGGGTCATCGGCACGAGCCCCAGCACTATCTCTCGTCTGAGTTCTGAATCAAAGCAGATCGACCTCACCTAAGGGAATTTGTGCAGCGGCACTGTCTCCAACCGCACTTGATCGACCGCACCCTGAACGCATCCAAACATGGCGATGCCGCATCAGTGCCGAGCAACTCCACTTTAGTCACGAAAATACATGGCTAAGTGTTGATCCTAAGATCTTTATTCATTGAATGCAGTGAGTATTTCCATTTACCTTACCAATTTTTAGGTTTGATAATTGAAGTACTTGGTATCCGATCTGGGAGTTGCGACTCAGCTAAATCTGCAGGTAAAACATTAACCTGCTTGTGGGCCCATTTTGTCAGTGTCACCAAAGGTTTGCGAATGGGGGCGCCTGGCGTAAAGAGAAATACTTTTGCTGTTTTCCTGCGCTTGACTATTGCCATTGATCTTGAGAGGTCAGCATCGTTTGAAACGACTACGGCGCAGTCCATTAACTCTAGCCAAGAGTCGTTGACAAGTTCAACAGCCAGATTCACACTGATCCCTTTTCTTCACTTTTTATAACCTCTACCGTTGAGTGCGGAGGTGTGGCGAGAGGCATACGTACTTTCTTAGTGCTGAAATGGCCTTCAATGATTTCTACTTTACCCGGATACAATGCGCGCAACGCCCTAATGTAAGCGTCTTGGCGCAGGGGCGCGCTTGGATCGTTTGCCAACGGTGAAACGCGCGCCGTAAAGTACTTTATCTTTGTTAAGTTGCACTTTTCAGGCAGCGCTCTTTGGAAGTATTTCCACAGATCTAGCCATTTGTAAGGGGTTTTCTTTAGACTGCCGTAGTAAAGATTAAAGCCATCGATATAAACAATAGTACGCATAGTTTTGCCGTATAAAAAGCAAAGCCCCCTTGCGGGGGCCTGCACCTGAACAACAAAGTGTCCAGGGAAGTAGTGAAATGATTATAGTTTTTCGACAAACTAAGTCAAGAACACTTTCTACATTGAAACTTAAAGTTACAACTAAATTGATATATCTACATCTATCAATTTTTTCTCCGAATGGCTTGATTAGAAAATTGAATATGCGTCGGCGATGTTAAAGACTCTTCGTATAACTAACCCAATCAATATAATTTCGATACTGCTGGGGTGATTCAGCACCACCCCTGACCACACCGCTCAACATCAGCGCCACCAACGTCAGCGCACCGGTCTGTAAAAATACGATCAGCAAAATACCCAAGGTGATGGAGAACCAACCTGGGGTCGCAAATCCAATGATCTTGAACACCGTTGCAATCAGTCCTGCACCGATGGTTAATGCAGCCACGACAGAGCACACAATCCCCACGCGCACTAACACATCCTCAGCAAAAATCATCACCGCTCTAAAGCCATGCAGGGCCAAGCCGGTGAAATTCATTTTGCTTTTACCCGCATAGCGACGACCGCGATCGATGGGCTCCGAGTGCACGCGCAGCTTGGAAAGCAGGACGCAACCAGCCAGGTGGGTCCAGAGCTCCGACATCGAAGCGAGTCTGCGAACCGCCGCAGGCTTGAGCGCGACAAAATTACCAAAGTTGATTTTGCGACCAGTGAGTAGGCGAAAGATCAGTTTGTACACCACGTAAAAAAGCTTGAAGTGCAACGTTTCCATGCGGCTTTTACGCTGTGCCACGACAGCATCAACATCGTCAGACGCAAGCGGTGCGATCAATTGAGGGATGGTGGCGGGGGTATCCTCACCATCGGAGTCCATCACGACCGTGAATGGAGCGTTGGGGAAGTTGTCCGCCACATAGTGCAGACCAATCGCAATCGCGCGCTGATGTCCGACATTGCGACGCAAATGGATCACGGCACCTGGCAGGCCAATCTCGTCAAGGTGGTCTGCACTAATGGGCTGCCTGAGCGATCCATCATCGACCGCCACCACAAACACCGAGGTACCATACTGTGCGTAGAGCTCCCGAAACAGCTGACCGGAAGCTTCTCTGTCCTCGTAGACTGGCATGACGATGATGAGGTCATAGGTCTTGGTAGTCAGCCCGAGAGAGGGCGTTTGGCGAGTGGGGGTTGCAACCGTGTTTGCTTCGGGGTTTGCGTAGGAACTTGGCATGGGGTGTCGCGTGTGCATCAAAGAGTGAGTCCCATTACTTTACTCGTTTATAGTGCGTGAACGCTGTGTTTTAACTGAACGACTGACCTAAAAAGCCCCTTTTACCCCATGCGCCGTACTGATGTCCTCGATTTGTTGTTACTCGCCGCGCTCTGGGGCGGCTCTTTTCTGTTTATTCGCTTGTCGGTAGATGATTTTGGGCCGATCGCGCTCTCAGGGATGCGGATACTGATTGCAGGCGCGGCATTGTTACCTGTCTTGTTTCTGAGCAACAAGATCGCCATGATTCGTACCTACTGGCGCTCAATGATCATCGTCGGGCTCTTAAACTCGGCCCTGCCCTTCATCTTCTTTAATTTCGCTACCATGACGCTGCCTGCGGGCACGATGTCCATCATCAACGCCCTCACACCCCTCTGGGGCGCAGCAATCGCCTGGGTCTGGCTCCAAGGACACGCTGCCGCCGCTGCGCATGCTAGGGCTCATGGTGGGCTTTGCTGGGATCTTGGTGCTGGTGTGGGTCAAGCTGTCGTTTAACGACACGGCATCAATCTATGCGGTCATTGCTGGGGTGTGTGCACCGATTTTTTATGGGATTGCCGGGAGCTACACCAAGAAATATCTCATGGATGCGGATCCGATCGCAACCGCTTCGGGTTCGTTGATCGCGGCCGGGATTGTGATGTTGCCTTTTACGCTCTACACCTGGCCCTCAGCTCCGATCTCAGGAGGTGCGTGGGCAGCACTGGTAGGACTGGGTTTGCTCTGTACCGCCGTGGCCTATGTGCTGTTTTATAGATTATTGATCCGCTTAGGTCCCCCGCGTGCAATGACCGTGACCTTTTTAATCCCGGTATTTGGCGTGTTTTGGGGCTGGTTGTTTTTAGGCGAAAGCATCACGTTGAGGGTTGTGATGGGTGGTGGGGTGATTTTGCTGGGGACGGCGTTGGCGACGGGGTTTGTAGGCGGGCGACGGTTCGCGAAAGGCAGTCATTAAAATAAAAAGATGCTTCCGATCTAGATCGCCCTGTGGGCCCGATGGAATGAGAAGTGTTGCCCGCTTAAGGGGAAGAAACAGACTCACAGGCCCGAAAAGATTCGCGCGATTTCATGTTCGGCATGAATCTGTTCTGCTAATTGTTTTGCAGAAACCTCGTCAAAACCTACTGCACGTGCCAAAGTTTCGTAATGTATAGGGTGCGAAGAGCCTTTGGGATCTTGCCATTCAGCACAATGTTGATGGGTCCAATCTCTAATTTCCCACTTTGTCATCGCGCCAAATGTCTCCCATACAGACTTAAGTACGTCGATCTCAGCTGGAGCCAATTCATCAAGTTTATTGATATCCAAGGGGGTACGCAACGACAGCTCATGGTTCTCTTTATCAGAGATCCACTCCTCCCACCCTCCTGGCTGAGATTCAACATCGCCATCCATCAAGTTCAAGGTTTGCGATAAAACAGGTCCGTGAGGCATAGATACCAAACGATCGCCAGAAATAGGCCATCCAAATACTTTGATTGCCTCACGATCTGATAGGTATAGGAGTTTCATTAACTTTAGATGCGACATCCTTCCGTCTGGGGATTGACCCAAAAAGAATGTTGCCATCTGCGCTGCTTTACGTTCGCTGAACATAAGGGAACCCCACCCGGTGATTCCTCTATTGTAAGTGCTACCCAATTTTTTGACGATCATAGAAATTACCGCTGAATACGAGTGAACCTATAAGGATCTAGAGTTAGTATTCCTATGTCAATAGGCTAGCAACATCTGGTTGCAATTCTTGTACTGTGGTGTTTACGTACGGAACTGTGCGTAGAGATTGAATCTGTGAGGTGGTTGGCGCAGACTGTGAGGCATCATTGATCAAAAGGAAGCCTGTGATTTCGACCGTCATGACACATGCCGATCTGGCTAATGCAACAGCAAAACTAGAAAAAGTCATCCTTGCCTCAGCCAAGGAGCTTAAGTCTGACTTTCGTATTTTCAAATGGTGCTTCGGCGTCATGTTGCCTGCGATCGTCACACTCCTTATGCCTGTCCTGCATAGCGCCTATCAACAGCTGCTCGGTCACTAGACCCTCATGCGACTCGCTCATCCTCATCTGCGTTGGAAAGCTGGCAACGATATCTCTCTTTTAGAAAACGGTGTTCAGCTTTTCCCTGCCCTCTGCGCAGCCTTTGATGCTGCGACAACCAGCATCCATGTCGAGATGTATATTTTCCGTCTGGATATTGCGGGCAATCAAATCCTTCACCATCTCATGCTGGCCGCCAAACGCGGCCTCAAAGTCAGGGTGCTCATTGACGGCTATGGGAGCGCTGCGGAGGACGAGGAGATCGTGCGTCTGCTCAGCAATGCGGGTGCACACTGCAGAATCTATCGACCTGAACCGAAACGATTCACGCTGAAATCTTTAGACTTTATGCGCCTTCGCAGATTGCATCGCAAGATCGTTGTGGTGGACGGCTTGATCGGCTTTGTGGGCGGGATCAATATTGAGGATGACTATTCGACCGCAGATCCAGACGTTCGCGCGACGGATCCTCGCTACGACTTTGCGGTGCGTGTCATGGGACCAGTCGTATCGGAGCTGGTCGAGGCCTTGGATCTCTTGTGGCTGCGCACGCGCAGTTGGCGACCGATTCATCTCAAGCAACTGCGCACAAGACTGCGGTACTTTAAAAGACGCAGAGCATCGTCTCGCGAGGCTTCTCAAGCGTTTCAAGCTTCTCAGGTTTCTTCAACAGTATCCCCTGTCTTGTCTGCTAAAACCTCCTCTGAGGTTTTCTCCACCACGCCCGCTAACAAGCGCGCTTCAGTGATCCTGCGTGACAATCTGCGCTACCGCCGTACGATTGAATCCGCCTATCTGTTCCATATCGCTGCAGCCAAAAATGAAATCATCATCGCCAATGCATATTTTTTACCTGGCGGAAAACTACGTCGTGCACTAATTGATGCCGCGAATCGTGGCGTCAAGGTTCGTCTGCTTTTACAAGGCAAGATTGAATATCAAATGCAGTACCACGCCACACGCTGGATCTATGATTTGTTCTTGCGTGAAGGTATCGAGATCTATGAGTATTTACCTAGCTTTCTGCATGCCAAGGTCGCTGTGATTGATGGCGTGTCGATTGTGGGCTCATCCAATCTCGATCCCTTTAGCTTGCTACTCGCACGCGAGGCAAATGTGTTGATTGATGATGTGGGCTTTACGACTCAACTGCGCCAATCACTCGAAAACGCCATGACGCGGGGCAGTCGTATTATTGAATTAACGCTCTATGGTCGTCGACCATTTCTTGGGCGCATTGCAGATGGGCTTTGCTATTTGCTGCTTCGAATTGGTGTGACGCTTTCTGGCAAGAGTGATCGTTACTGATGAGTGAAAATATGCTTAAAAATACGCGTGCGTTGCTTAGTGTGCTGATACTGCTATTTTTAAACCTGTCGCGTTTAATACGGCAAATAGTGTTTTGATTGTTGGATTTCCCCGTGCCGACAGTGACCTGTAAAGGCTTTCTTTAGAAAGATTTGTCTTCTCAGCAACTTCTTTTATTCCTCCTCTCGCCTCCACCACTAGCCTCAGCGCAGTCAAATAAGACTTTGGATCATCATCCTCGCTAGCGGCATTGATAAACTCAGCAGCAAATTCAGCATTTTGTAATTGGTTATTTAACCATTCATCATGATTGACGGTTTTCATTTTTAATTTTCACAAACACATATAACTATTCACAGAGTTATTTTAGCTTATAAGCTAAAATAATCAAAGCTCAATTTGTGTTTATAGCCACACTCAAGGCAACTCTAACTCCGCCAAAATAGGCGAATGATCGGACAGCTGTGACCAGGGCTTGCCCCTAAGCACCCGCGCACTTCTGACCGCAAAGCCTCGCTGATAAATGCGATCAAGCCTCAACATCGGAAACGCAGACGGAAAGGTCCTCGGCGGAGGCAACATGCTCTGCTGACCGGGCATCATGAGCTGATTACGACGCTCAAGTTGACGGTTCATGACTCCAGCTCTAATTTCCTCCAAACTTTCTCCGCGCCACACACCCCTCAAATGATGCATAGACTCTTTAAACCTGGGTGCCATGCCATGCGTGCGCGGTGAGTTTGCAAACACCTCATACACGCCAAGTTGCTCAACAAAGAACGGCGCAAGCGTATCTTTCCAGTCGTTAAAGTCTCCGGCGATCAGGATCGGTGCGCCCTCGGGCACCATACGGTTGATCCGCTCGGCCATCACTTCGATTTGTCGTCTGCGTCCATTGGCAAACAAGCCCAAGTGCACGACAAAGCAATGCACCTCCCGCCCCCCGACCTTGATCACGCCATGCAACAAACCACGTTGCTCGAGGCGGTGATCGGAAATGTCTTGATTTTCAAAATTAAGAATGGGGTGACGCGACAGCAAAGCATTGCCGTGGTCGGTCTTGCTTCGAATGGCGTTACAGCCATACGCACACTCCATATGCAAGGCCGCGGCGAGTGATTCGTGCTGTGCGTGCAGGCGTAAGTCTTTGTCGTTACGGCCCTGCACTTCTTGCAAAAACATCACATCCGGTCTGAGCCCATGCAGGCCGAGTCGCAGCTCCCCCATCGAGTCGCGACCTGCGAGGGAGCGACCTTTGTGGATGTTGTAGCTGACAACGCGTAGGAGTGACATGAAGAGGTGACACGGTAATTGGCGCCCACCCGAGAGCGGGCGCTTATGCGGTCTTGGCGGTGTTGTAAGCCTTAACCCTGTTTGACTTCTGGCTGACGCAAACGGATATGGAGTTCACGTAACTGCTTTTCGTCAACAGGTGAGGGGGCTTGTGTCAGCAAGCACTGTGCACGCTGTGTCTTGGGGAAAGCAATCACATCGCGAATCGACTCGGCACCGGTCATCATGGTGACAATACGATCCAGACCAAAGGCGATACCACCATGCGGAGGTGCACCATACTGCAGCGCATCCAACAAGAAACCAAACTTGAGCTGGGCTTCTTCTGCATCGATTTTCAGGGCACGGAACACCTTGCTCTGGACTTCTTCGCGGTGAATACGCACAGAGCCACCGCCGATTTCCCAGCCATTGAGCACCATGTCGTAGGCTTTTGCGATCGCCTTGGACGGGTCGGTGGTGAGGAGATCTTCGTGACCATCTTTGGGGCTGGTAAAGGGATGATGGGCCGCAACGTAACGATCGGCTTCTTCGTCGTATTCAAACATGGGAAAGTCTACAACCCACAGTGGCTTCCAGACGTTTTCAAACAAACCGTTGGCTTTACCAAACTCGCTGTGACCAATTTTGACGCGCAGCGCGCCGATCGCATCGTTGACGACCTTGGTACGATCCGCACCAAAGAAAATCAGATCGCCATTTTGTGCACCGGTGCGCTTGACCATTTCTGCCAGCGCAGCGTCATGGATGTTTTTGACAATAGGTGACTGCAAACCATCACGGCCAGCAGCGATGTCGTTGACCTTGATCCAGGCCAAGCCCTTAGCGCCATAGATCGCGACAAACTTGGTGTAATTGTCGATTTCGCTACGCGAGATCGCACCGCCGCCGGGGACGCGCAGGGCCACCACACGGCTGCCTTCTGTGGTCGCGGCTTGCGCAAAGACTTTAAAGTCCACGTCCTGCATCACGTCGGTCAAGTCAGTGAACTCGAGCTTCACGCGCAGATCCGGCTTGTCCGAACCATACAAACGCATCGCTTCGCTATACGGCATGATCGGAAAGGTTGCGGCCAGGTCCACGTTTTGCACAGCTTTAAAGACGTGACGAATCATCTCTTCAAAAATGGCACGAATTTCGGTTTCGTTTAAGAACGATGTTTCGCAATCGATCTGGGTGAATTCTGGCTGACGGTCTGCACGCAGGTCTTCGTCGCGGAAACACTTGGTGATCTGGTAGTAACGATCAAAGCCAGACACCATCAGCATCTGTTTAAAGAGCTGGGGCGACTGGGGCAAGGCAAAGAACTCGCCAGCATTGACGCGCGAAGGCACAAGATAATCACGCGCACCTTCGGGGGTGCTCTTGGTGAGCATCGGCGTTTCGATATCGATAAAGCCCAACTGGTCGAGGAACTTGCGCACCTCGATCGACACGCGATAACGCAGCATCATGTTGCGTTGCATCTGACCGCGACGCAAATCCAGCACACGATGCGTCAGACGCGTCGTCTCGGAAAGATTTTCATCATCAAGCTGGAACGGTGGCGTGACCGACGGGTTGAGAATCTCGACTTCGCGGCACAAGATTTCGATTTCGCCTGAGGCCAGATCAGAGTTGCTCGTGCCCGCGGGACGTTCGCGTACCAGACCGGTAATACGAATACAAAACTCGTTGCGCAGGCGCTCAGCCGTGGCAAAGCCCTCAGCGTTGTCAGGATCAAACACGATCTGAGCCAGACCCGCGCGATCGCGCAGATCGATAAAAATCACGCCACCATGGTCGCGGCGACGATGCACCCAACCAAAAAGGGTGACAGTTTGACCAAGGTGGTCTCGACAAACCTGACCGGTGTAGCAGGTACGCATGCAAACTCCAAAAGATCGTACAAATAGATCTGACAATAATTAATCGGTTAATGCGGATTCGGTACAACCTAGATATTACTCATTCGGTGGTGAGGTGAGATCGTCAGCACTTAAGCCGCTGAGCCACCCGAAGCGGGCTTGCTCGGCGGTGCAGATGAAGCAGCAGGGGCCAAGCTAGGGGCCGAACTGCCAGAGCTCGTTGAGGCGGATGATCCGCTTGTTGAACCCGTAGACTCTGAAGAACTCTTTGATGCGCCCTCACCAGAGCCACTGCTGCCGCCCGCAGCACTATCCGCAGCCGTCACAGCCGGCGCGGCCTCGCTTGTCTTGGCGCTGGCCTTATCGCCGCCACCGTTTTGACGGAAGTCAGTGACATACCAACCGGAACCCTTGAGCTGGAAGCCGGCCGCAGTGACCTGCTTGGCGTAAGTCTCCTGATGGCATTCGGGACAGACCGTTAAGATCTTGTCAGACATCTTTTGCAGCACGTCTTGGGCATGACCACAGGCGGTGCATTTGTAAGCGTAGATTGGCACGATGAAACTCTTGGACGCGAATACGATGGAAAGCTTTGTATTTTAACGGCTTTTCAGCCGAAACCCTCAGTAAATACGCAGCAAACACTGATCTCACGCCTGCTTCATCGTGCAACCTTACTCAATAAACCCACAATAGTTAGCTTTTAAGACACTCTTTAAGTCTCTTTACGCCTCTTTACAACTCTTTATAGGCCCAAGGTCGACAAATCTGGGCGTTTGAGGTGCCACTGGGTCGCCGCCTGGAAGGCCATACCGATGGTCACCAACGTGCCGTCATCAAAAGGCTTGCCGAGCAACTGCGCGCCCAAGGGCATGCCGTTATCCGCAAAACCTGCTGGTAAAGACATCCCTGAGCAACCCATGTAGTTGCCGGCGCGAGTAAAGGCAGCCATCGGTGTCTTGGACTCATCGACTTCGGTCAAAGGGCACGCCCCGATCGGCGCACTCGGCGACAACAGCGCGTCGACGTTACTCATCCAGTCGGTCCAGAGCGCAATCGTGCGACGGTGGTCGGCAATCGCATCGATGTAGTCGGCGCCTGAAATATTACGGCCAGCCTGCACGCGCTTGCGCACAAACTCACCAAACGGACGCGCGGCGTCATCAATGTAGGCACGGTGCAGGGCATAGGCCTCCGACGCAATAATCTGTCCGTTGCGCAACATCATGTCGTTGAAATCAAACGGGAAGGGTTTTTCAATGACCTGAGCGCCCAAGTCCACCAGCACGCGGCGCGTGTCATAGAGCATCTTGGCGACATCCTGACCCAACGCAATCGGATAATGCTCGGCCGGAAACATCGCAATACGGAAACCCGCAAGAGGCTTAGGACCCGCAGCAGGCGCTTTCCAATGAAACATCGGACGGTTGCAGCTCATGGGATCCAGTGGATCCTCTCCGGCCATCAGGGCGGTCAGGATCGCAGAGTCCTGCACGTCACGTGTCATCGGACCGATCGAGTCAAGCGTGCCAGACAAGGCCAACGCGCCATGCAAGCTAATCAAGCCACGGGTCGTTTTTTGACCAGTGATGCCGTTCAGTGCAGCAGGAATACGGACCGAGCCGCCGGTGTCCGAGCCCAGCGCTGCAGGCGCCAGCGCAGCCGCAACAGCCACGCCTGAACCGCTCGAGGAACCACCCGGCACGCGATGTGTCTTGAGATCCCAGGGGTTCCAAGGTGTGCCCATCACAGGATTGGTGCCCCAACCGCCAAACGCAAACTCAACCATATGCACTTTGCCCAGCGTCACCATACCGGCACGCATCAAGCGCTCGACAGCAGTGCAGGTGGTGGGGCTGCGACGATTGATCCAGTCTTGCGAACCTCCCGTCGTGATCTGACCTTCGATTTCGCACAAATCCTTGACTGCCAGCGGCAAACCATCGACCGGGCTCAGTGTATAGCCCGAAGCGCGACGCAAGTCCGCAGCACGCGCTTGCTGCAGGGCGCTTTCTTCGTTGACGCTCACATAAGCATGCAACTTTCCGTTCGCTTTTTGAATCCGCGTCAGATACTCGCGCGTGATTTCTTCGGAGCTGTATTTTTTTTGTTGCAAACCCTGCGCAAGCTGGGTAAGGGTCGAAAAGGCGAGATCAGACATGGTGACTCCGTGAGGGTTAGATCAGAAAGAAGGTCGCAGCAATCAGCGTCGGGACAAGCGCAGAAATGAACAACGGCCCGGGCGAAATTGTTTCGTCTTTAAAGCTGGATTTCAAAATCGCGAAGCCGGCGGGGTTGGGCGCGTTAGCGATCACCGTCAGACCACCACCCGTGACTGCACCCGCGACCAACATGTAACGCCACTCGGGAGAAGTGCCGTCTACTAATGAGCCAAGATACGTCAAGGCCGCGTTGTCGGTAATGGCGGTCAACGCGGTGGAGCCCCAAAACAAAACAATCGGCGACAGGCTGCCCAGCAGATCTTGTAACCACCATTTTTGAAGACCACCGAGCAACACCAAGCCCGCCAGAAAAAAACCCACCATCAGCCCCTCTCGAATCATCAAAGGTGACTGAAACCGCTTGTACGCTTGGCAGAAACCAATGAACAGTAATAACAACCCCATAAAAATCGCTGGGTGGTGCGCAGTCATGACGATCGCAACCAAAAACGCCACATGGATCAAAATCGTAATAAATGGGACTGGTACGTCAGTTTCTTGGGTCACGCCACGGTGGGTCTCTGCCTCACCGCTGGTTAACAACTTACGATGAATGATAGTGAGCAACAAGGCATTGAGCGCAACGGCCGCCACTGCGCGCCAACCAAAATTGGCCAACATGAAACTGGTGTCCCAACCAAACGTCTTGGCCACCATCAAGACAGGCGGTGCGGCATACACACTGAGCACGCCGCCAATTGAAACGTTGACAAATAAAACACCCAACGCCATGTATTTGAAATTATTGTGGCCAGGGCGTTTAAAGTAACCGTCGCGCAACAGCAAGGCCGCCAGCGTCATCGCGGCGGGTTCCGTGATCAGAGAGCCCGCGAGCGGCACAAAGGTGAGCACTACAAAAAAAGTGGCGAGTTGACGCGGGACCGGCAGCGCACGTGCAATTAAACGTACGGCCGCGCTCACCAGCTCAATAATCGGGCGACTGCCCGCCACCACCATAATGGCAAAAACAAACAAAGGCTCGGTAAAGTTGCGCGTGTCCATGTACTCGATCATGGTGGAGGTACCCGCCACCAGCGCCATGACCACCAACAGGACAAAGGCCCAGACACCAAAGACCGCCTCAACCTCGGCTAAAAAATGCCAGGCACCCGCATGGGGTCCGTTTTTATGTGCCAGCCGTGCAAACACGGGCACAGAAAATGTATGCACGATCGCGATCGCAAATAAAACCGTCGCAATCACTTGAACAGAATGGGGAACGTCCATGAGTACATCTCACAAAAAAATAAATAGGAACAACATGCATACAACCGATACGACTTAAGATCACATTGACTATACCGTAGCAGGATAAATTCGCCCAAATGTTTTGCACTCGGTTACAACCGACAAGCTATCGCGCGCGTCGAGCCAATATCAGTTGGGCCGCTTTTTCCGCAATCATCATCGTAGGCGAGTTGGTATTGCCAGAGGTAATCGTCGGCATGACCGAGGCATCGGCCACACGCAAACCACTCAGACCATGCACGCACAAACTGTCATCCACGACCGCCATTGCATCCGAGCCCATTTTGCACGTACCAACGGGATGAAAAATAGTGGTACCAATTTCACCAGCGGCTTTGGCAAGCGCCTCCTCAGTCGCTGCTTCTGTGCCACCTCCAGAACCCGTCAGACCAGGCTTAATTTCCACAGGCTTAAAGCGCGCCAAGGCCGACTGCCCAACAATCCTTCGCGTCAGCCTGATGCTATCGGCTGCGACATGTCTGTCCTCAGGCGTCGACAAATAGTTACACAGAATTTCAGGGGCCTGTGCCGTATCGGGAGAGACAATATTGACATGGCCACGGCTCGTCGGACGCACATTACAAATCGACGCTGTAAACGCAGGAAAGTCATGCAGCGGCTCACCAAAGCGCTCAAGCGAAAGGGGCTGCACGTGATACTCAACGTTGGCCCGCGTCTGCTCTGGACCAGACTTGGCAAACACGCCAAGCTGCGAAGGCGCCATGCTCATCGGGCCGCGACGCGTCAACAAATACTCGAGTCCAATCCACGCTTTACCAAGCAAGGAGTTGGCCAAAGTATTGAGCGTGCGTGTGCCCTCCACGCGATAAATCATGCGTAACTGCAAGTGGTCTTGGAGATTTTGTCCAACACCCGGCAAATCATGCACAAGCGGAACACCCAATGGGGCGAGCACACCTGCGGGACCAATACCCGAGGCCTGCAAAATCTGTGGCGTCCCAATCGCGCCGGCCGCCATCACGACCTCCTGCTGCGCTCGCGCAATATGAACCTGACCCTCGCGGATAAATTCAACACCCGTGACACGCTTGCCTTCTAGACACAAGCGTTTCGTAAGCGCACCGGTCAATACCGTCAGATTGGGACGGTGCTTGATCGGTCGCAAAAAAGCCTTGGATGCATTCCAGCGAAAACCGGAACGCTGATTGACTTCAAAATAACTACTGCCTTCGTTGTCGCCGCGATTGAAATCAGGCGTGGGCGCAATGCCGGCCTGAGCCGCAGCATCACGAAACGCATCCAAAATTTCCCAGGACAGGCGCGCGGGCTCAACCCGCCACTCACCCCCCGCACCATGAAAAGGACTCCCACCAGCGTGGTGATCTTCCATGCCTTTAAACAACGGCAGCACATCATTCCAGCCCCAGCCTTTATTTCCCAGCGCGGCCCAGCCATCGTAGTCTGCACTCTGGCCACGCATATAAATCATGCCGTTAATCGACGAGCAACCGCCCAGCACACGCCCACGCGGGTAGCCTAGCTCGCGACCGTTGAGCCCGGGATCCGCCTTGGTGCGATAGCACCAGTCTGTACGCGGATTACCGATACAGTACAAATACCCAACGGGGATATGAATCCAGTGCCAGTTGTCTGGCCCGCCGGCTTCGAGTAACAACACGCGATTGTTTGGATCGGCAGAGAGGCGATTGGCCAACAGGCAGCCGGCAGAGCCCGCGCCCACAATGACGTAATCGAACGCGAGTTGAGAATCTGTTTTTATAGTTGTGTTCTGTGTTGTGCTCATCGAATACCAAATACCGAGTCGAGATAAATTTGGCACAGCGTCTCCATGCCGCTTTGATCTTTTACATCAAAGCGCGCAGGAATTGGGCTGTCAACATCCCACACGCCAATCAAACGACCGTCTTGTACCAGTGGCACCACGATTTCCGAGCGCGAAGCCGCATCGCAAGCAATATGTCCCGGAAAGGCATGTACATCAGTGACTAACTGCGTCGTGCGCGTCGTCGCGGCCGCGCCGCATACGCCCCGCTCCAGCTGAATGCGTAAACAAGCGGGCTTGCCCTGAAAAGGTCCGAGCACCAACTCCGTACCGTCATAGAAATAAAAACCGGCCCAATTGAGGTCCGGCAGCGCATGCATCACCAGTGCTGACAGATTGGCCGCATTGGCAATCCGGTCTGATTCCCCATCCATTAGCACGCGTGCTTGTTCGGCAAGCTGCTGATATTGCTCAGCTTTTGGCAGATGGGAGAGGGAGAGGGCATCAAACATGGTCGCAGCGCTTCAAAATAAAGAATAGACCGATTTTAGCCAGCTTGAATCTGTAGACAGCGGCTAAACCTAACACCATAATGTGGAACTTTTGGTCATATATTGAACTGTGAGCATTACACGCCATGAACACTGTTACCCCAGCGATCAAATCAGGCACCCAAGTCGTTCAACGTGTCGCCGCACTGATGCGCGGCGTATCCTCGCGCAATCGCGTCGGTGCCCGACTCATCGACCTCTGCACTGAAATCAACATCGAACGCCCCACTGCGCACCGAATTTTGCAAGGCTTGGTATCCGAGGGACTGATTCGTCAGGACGAGTCTACCAAACGGTATTTTCTGGGTAACGTGATTTACGAGATGGGCCTGGCGGCCAGTCCGCGCACCAACATGCGTGATCTCTGTCACTCACATCTGCAGCACATCGCGCAAAGCACCGGTGACACCGTCTTTTTAACCATCCGTACTGGCTTTGATGGCGTCTGCATTGATCGCGCCGAGGGTGCGTTTCCAATCAAGGTGTTTGTACTTGATGTGGGGCGGCGGCGTCCCATTAATATCGGCGGTGGCGCGCTCGCCCTCCTGAGCTTTCTCGAAGACAATGAAATCGAGCGCATTTTAAAGATCAACAAGGACCGTTGCCTGGAAAAGTTTCCTAACTATTCCGAAGCCGAAGTCCGCAAAAACATCGCACGTTCCCGCGCGCGGGGTCACGTCATCAGCGACGTTGTCGAGCTCCCCGGCGTGCGCACCATCGCGGTCCCGATCTTTGATAAAAACAACATCCCCGTCGCTGCCATCAGCGTCGCCACCTTGAGCACCCGCCTGGACAAAGACCGCACAGAGCTTGTGCTGGACTGCATCAACAAAGCGATCGCACAAATTCAACCGAATTTGTTAAATATTGAAACAGAGAATTAAATGGATATAGGTGAGGCGCTTTGCTTGACCTAAAATGCAGGACTGATAACGATTTCCCATAGGGCCGCAAACAATGCCAATACCTCTTGATTTGTCTGCCTTAACAAATGCTATTAGTAAACTCGATGCGGGCTTAATCCGTCATTTTTCCGAGCCTCTTGACTCTCAATTACGAGATGGCCTCGTTCAGCGCTTTGAGTTTACTTACGAAATCAGTCACAAAATGCTCAAGCGTTACCTTGAGATGAGTTCAGCTGACCCAAGTCAGTTCGACGGTATGCCATTTGCCGATTTAATTCGCACGTCCAATGAACAAGGACTTCTCAAAGGTGATTGGAATGATTGGCGCGTTTATAGAGAAATGCGCAGCAAAACAAGCCATACCTATGACGAAGCGATCGCTGTTCAAGTGGTGAAAAGTATCCCAGTCTTTTTAGATGAAGCAAAAGCCCTCCTTCAGTCACTTCAGGAGCGTATTGCGTGATTCCCAACACATCTCTTGCAATGACCGCAGAGGAGCTGGGCATGCTCCAACGCATTATGAAACGTTACGTACCCGACTATAAAGTGTGGGCATTTGGCTCCAGAGTAACGGGCACATACAAACCATACTCGGACCTTGATTTGGCTTTGGTGGGCGATGAGCCAATTTCAATCCAAACACGTGCGGCGCTTAGTGATGCGCTTTCTGAGTCGGCACTCCCTTACAAGGTTGATATCGTTGACTGGGCATCAACCTCAAAAGAGTTTCAAGAAATTATTGAAAAACAAAAACTTGTCATTCAGCTTTGACTCATTTGCATTTTAAGAACGCTCGACCAACCAACTCAAAACCCCTCTACCCGTCTCCTGCCCCGACGCCATCACGCCGTTCAACAAGTAACCACCCGTCGGCGCCTCCCAGTCCAGCATCTCACCGGCACAGAACACGCCCGGCAAGTTTTTCAACATGCTGTGGGCAGTCATCCCCTCAAACTGAACACCACCTGCTGTACTAATCGCCTCGTCTATTGGACGACACGCACTCAACACGATGGGTAGATTTTTAATGCCAAACGCGAGCTTGTGGGGATCATTGAACACCTCGACCGAAAGACGCTCGCGCAACAGCGCAGCACGCACACCCTGCAAGCCAAGACGCGTGCGCAAATGCGAAGACATTGAACGCGTCCCACGTGCGCGCGAAACTTCGTCTAACACCCGCTGTGGGCTATGGTCTGGTAACAAATCCAACAGTAGCGTCGCCTTGCCGCGCGTCAAAATCCGATCGCGCAACGCCGCGGACAACGCATAAATCGCCCCGCCCTCAAGCCCGTGTTGTGTCACCATACATTCACCACGCAAAGGTGCAGCTTTACTACCCTCAATCCGAAACTGTGCGGGCTTAATCGGCTCGCCGGCACACTTTTCCAGAAAATGTGCAGACCACGTTGTCTCAAAGCCACCATTACTTGGCAGTAAGGGGTTCAAGGGCACACCTTGCTCTTTGAGCCAGGGCCACCACGCACCATCCGAACCAAGCTTGGCCCAACTCCCGCCCCCAAGCGCCAAAATCGTGGCATCCGGTGCGGAGGTGAGCTCACCCTTAGGCGTCTCAAACCGCAACTGCTGCGCATCATCCCAGCCCAGCCAACGATGTCGCATCAAAAACTGCACGCCCTCGACCCGCAAACGATGCATCCAGGCGCGCAACAAAGGCGCAGCCTTCATCTCATGGGGAAACACGCGCCCCGACGAACCCACAAAGGTCTCGATACCAAGCGCCTGCACCCACGCACGCAAGGCCTCTGCATCAAACTGCTCTAGCATGCGCCCCATTTCCAGGGCCCGAGCACCGTAACGCGCGACAAATTTTTCTGAAGGTTCGGAGTGAGTGATATTGAGCCCACCCCGTCCCGCCATCAGAAACTTGCGACCGACAGAAGGTTTGGCTTCATAAACCTTTACCGCCACGCCCTGACGGACCAGCGTTTCCGCCGCCATTAAGCCTGCGGGACCTGCTCCAATGACGGCAACGGTAAAGCGGTTTTCTGACATTATTTTTTGGCGGCCGTCACGATGACTTCGACCAACAAATCGGAGGCGGCCAATTTGACCTCTCCAGTCGCACGGGTTGGCAGTGCATTTTTAGGCGCCCACTCAGCCCAGACTGAGTTCATGCCCTCAAAATCCTTGGAGATGTCTTTTAACCAGATCTGCACAGTCAACAAATTGTGTTTGTCTGTGCCTGCGCTAGCCAAGTGGCCATCAATCTTGGCAAACACATCGCGTGTCTGGGCCACGATGTCACCCTTGACGCTAGAAGTGATGCCTGCAACATACACGGTGTCACCATGCACCACCACACGGCTCAGACGCTCGTTAGAATCAATGCGAGTAATTGCACCCATCGTTAATCTCCTGATTGAATAAAAAATTAAAAGGCAAAGTAAAAGCTCAAAGTCAGTGTAGCTGTAATATTTACGCAAATATAAAAACTGAGACAACAATGCGCCCTAACGATCCTGCCCGTATCGCCAAACTCCTCAATCCCCAATCTGTCGCCGTGATCGGCGCCTCGGATGATCCCTCTCGGATTGGCGGGCGACCCATTGCCTACATGCGCGGCCAAGGCTATCTGGGCAAAATTTTTCCCGTCAATCCAAACCGTACGACGGTGCAAGGGCTGACTGCCTATCCCAACGTCGCAGCACTTCCCGAAACACCCGATGTCGCCATCGTGATCGTGCCCGCCTCTGCAGCTCTGGAGTCGGTCACAGCACTCGCCGAACGCGGTTGTGCAGCGGCGATTTTATTTACCGCAGGTTTTGCAGAAGTCGGTCCTGAAGGTGCAGCGGCGCAACAACAGCTTGTCGATGCAGCACACAAACATGGCATGCGTCTCATCGGTCCCAACTCGCTTGGTGTCATCAATCCGTGCAACCACTTTTATGGCACATTTGCGACGGGCTGTGAGTTGGCCTTTCCCAAAGCGGGCAGTGTGGCGATCATCAGTCAGTCTGGTGCGTATGGCGCGCACTTGATGGCCGTATCGACGGCCAACGACATTGGTCTCTCAGCCGTCATTTTGACCGGTAACGAAGCCGATCTGACAGTCGGCGACATGTTGCAAATGGTCGTCCAGAATCCTGCAACTAAAGTCATCATGCTTTACTCCGAGGGAATCAGAGAGTCTGCGGGCCTGCTTGCCGGCCTCGACGCCGCCCGTCGCGCCCGCAAGCCGGTCCTGATGATGAAAGTCGGTCGCAGCGCCGTGGGCAGCGCCGCCGCCCAATCTCATACCGCCTCAATCGCGGGAGACGATCGTGTCACCGATGCCGTGTTGAAAGAGTTTGGTGTCGTCCGGGTACAAACGACCGAACAAATGCTCGATATCGCCCGTCTCGCAACGCGCGGCATTTACCCCGCCAACAATACACTCGGCGTCATCACCGTCAGCGGCGGCGCAGGCGTGATCATTTCAGATGCAGCGGATGCGATCGGCCTACCCATGCCTGAAATGCCTCCAGAGTCACAAGAGCGCTTACTAAAGCTTCTGCCTTTTGCGGCACCGCGTAACCCCGTGGATGTCACCGCGCAATATCTCAACGAGATGTCTTTAATCAGCACCTTTACCGATGCACTGATCGCTGAAGGCAAGTACACCTCCATCTTGGGTTTCTTTACCTACACAGGTGGCGTGGCGAGCGTCGCCCCGCGCTTGCGCGAACAACTCAAAATCGCGCGTAGCAAACACCCTGACTGTATCTTTGTGTTGTCGCTCATGGCCTCGCGCGAACAAATTCGCGAATACGAAAGCGATGGCTTTATTGTGTTTGAGGATCCGTCACGCGCCGTAGTCGCAATCGAAGCGATGGGACAGTTTGGTCGCGCCTTTGCTAAACCGCCTAGACTACCCGCACCAAAATATGCGTCCATCACTTTACCTTCTCAAAATCCCTCGGAGGCGCAAGCCAAACAGCTTCTCTCACAAGCCGGCATCGCCTCCGCCCCCGAAGAGGTATGCATATCGGTAGAAACAGCCGTCATCGCCGCAAAAAAGATCGGCTTTCCTGTAGCCATGAAGATCGTCTCGCCCGACATCCAGCACAAATCAGAAATCGGCGGTGTCTTACTCGACATCCATGATGAACTAGGTGTCCGCGAGGGCTTTTCACTGTTAATGCAGCGTGGCAAAACGGCTGTACCGCACGCGCGCCTCGATGGTGTGCTCGTCGCCAAACAACTTAAAGGCGGCGTCGAGTGCATCTTGGGGATTCATCAGGACCCCGTATTCGGTCCTGTCGCGATGTTTGGACTCGGTGGCATTTTTGTAGAAATCTTGCAAGACGTTGTCCTGCACCGCTGCCCGTTCGGACCCGATGTCGCCGAAGAAATGATTCGTTCAATCAAAGGCGCACCTTTGCTGCTAGGTGCACGTGGTCGCCCCGTTGCCGATATCCAGGCGCTCGCTGAAATGCTCTCGCAACTCTCAGCATTTGCCATCGCAGCCGGCCCGCGCTTGCAATCGATCGACCTAAACCCTGTCCTCGCAATGTCACAAGGTCAGGGCGCCTATGCCGTGGATGCCGTGATTGAAGTGACACCCACTTGATTAATGTTGGATTGGCATGGACGAGATCCTATTGATCTCGCCCGCATTAAATTAATTAGAATATTTATTAATTAACGCGTATGCATCATGAGTGACTTTTGGTACGACTGTCAAAAGCTCTGTTGCCAATTGATAAACAACAGAATAGATCTCCAGCATTTTTTCGGCGGCGTATTCGTGCGCGATCATATTTCTAAGCTCACGAATTTTTACTAATTGACTGGCATTCGCCCAACCGCGCTTGTCCGCGCGCTCAATACGATCTCGGACAGTGCCAGCACTAACCAACTCAATTTCGTCGACTAAACGAAAAATCCGTTGAATCAATAAGTCAGCCAATCTGGCAAAACGGCTAGTGAGAGACTCTAAACGCTCGAGCTTTTCTGGAGGTAAATCCGATTGGCCAATGAGCTCAGCACATCGCTCAAGTGAATACTCAAGATGCTTGGCGGCTAACGCGAGTCCGACAAGCTCTTGTTTGAGGAATTCGACGTTTGCTTCGCTCACAGTCGAATGCCCTTTTCAAGAGCGATCTTGGCGAACGGTCTATTGGCATCAGGAAAAACAGCCAAATCAATTTTCCGCTCGCCGAGTTTGTCATGCAGCTGCGCCAATATCTCGAGCTTTTCCATCACCCCGATGCGCTTTGATAAAACAAGCAGGTCAATATCTCCGCCCCGCGCACTATCGTCGGTTCGAGAACCAAACAGATAGACTTCTGCGTCGATGTCAGCCTGATGTATGGCATCATGAATCGCAACTTGTTCTGGTAAAGCTAAGCGCATATCAATCCTCCTTTTCTAAGCAGTGACAATCAAAGCTCGCAGCAATACGATTTAATTTTACTTCGCCTTAGGCACTTTGCCCGTCATCGGTGGCATCAGGAATTCAAAGTCGACGCCTTTGTCTGCCTGGGTGACGGTCTCGAGGAACAGCTTGCGATAGCCGCGCTGCGCACTCGGGATGACAACAGGCTTGGCCGCGCGACGCTTGGCGAGCTCCTCATCGCTGACTAACAATGCCAGCTCACGATTTGCAACACTCAATCTGATACGGTCACCGTTTTGCACATAGGCCAACGGTCCGCCAATCGCAGACTCTGGCGTGACGTGCAACACAATTGTGCCAAAGGCAGTACCACTCATGCGACCATCGGAGATCCGCACGATGTCCTTGACGCCTGCTTTGGCCAGCTTTTTAGGGATCGGCATATAACCGGCTTCGGGCATCGTGGCACCCTTGGGGCCAATATGCTTGAGGACCAAAATATCCTCTGCCGTCACATCCAGATCCAGCAAGTCAATGCGATTGGCCATGTCTTCGAGGTTTTCAAACACGACCGCACGACCCTCGTGCTCCATCAATTTGGGATCTGCCGCCGACTGCTTGATAATCGCGCCGCCTGGCGCAAGATTGCCCTGCAACACCGCGATACCACCCTGTGGGTAGATGGGGTTGCTTGCGGTGCGCACCACGTCTTGTTTGAAACCAGGACCAGCAGCTTCGATTTCTTCGCCGAGCGTACGACCTGTCACAGTCATCGCATCCAGGTGCAGCAACGGCTTGAGCTCACGCAACAATGTCGCCATGCCGCCTGCGTGATGAAAGTCTTCCATGTAGTGCTGACCCGAAGGCTTGAGATCCAACAACACAGGCGTGTCACGACCCATGCGATCAAGTGCCTTGAGATCCATTTCCAAACCCATCCGACCAGCAATCGCGGTCAAATGAATGATGCCATTGGTTGAGCCACCAATCGCAAGCAACACGCGCATGGCGTTTTCAAAGGCTTTTTCCGTCAGGACTTTGTCGATCGTTAAACGCTTACGCGCGATCTCGACCGCCAGCGCACCACTTTGCTCTGCCACACGAATACGATCGGCCGTCACCGCCGGTGGCGAGGCGCCACCCGGAACAGTCATACCCAGTGCCTCGGCGATACAGGCCATCGTGCTTGCCGTGCCCATCACTGAACACGTCCCCACGCTCGCCACGAGCTGGCTATTCACATCCGCAATTTCCTCGGCGTCGATTTCCTCGGCGCGGAACTTACCCCAATAACGTCGGCAATCGGTACAGGCCCCCACGCGCTCACTGCGATGAGATCCGGTCAGCATCGAACCCGTGATCAACTGCACTGCAGGCAAGCCTGCAGAGGCAGCACCCATCAATTGCGCCGGGACTGTTTTGTCACAGCCACCGATCAGCACAACCGCATCCATCGGCTGAGCACGCAACAACTCTTCGGTGTCCATCGACATCAGATTACGCAAGTACATACTGGTCGGATTGGAAAAGCTCTCGTGGATCGAGATCGTCGGGAAATCCATCGGCAAACCACCCGCCAGCATCACACCGCGCTTGACGGCCTCAATCAGCTGAGGCGCATTGCCGTGACAGGGGTTGTACGCGCTACCCGTGTTGGTGATACCGATGACGGGACGCTCAAGCGCTGAGTCGGTGTAACCCGCACCTTTAATAAATGCCTTGCGCAAGAACAAGGAAAAACCACGGTCGCCATAATTGGCCAAGCCCTTAGACATCCCTTCGCTACTCGCAGCGGGATTGAGCGAGTGGCCTTTGTTTTCTTTGTTCTTATCGTCTGACATGGATCACACCTGAAATGAAATGGATGAAATAACTATATCGAATTGAATCAAAGTGTACCGGGATAAATACCACCATCCAGCACAAGATTTTGACCCGTCATAAAGCCTGAGCTCGCGCTACATAAGAAAGCACATGCCTGACCAAACTCAGCCGTTGTGCCAAAGCGCTTGGCAGGAACCGCCGCCATGCGCGCTTTTAAAATATCTTCGACGGCCTGCCCGCTATCTTTTGCACGCGCTGCCGCGGTCTGCAAAATACGATCTGTTGCAAAAGGACCTGGCAATAAATTGTTGATCGTCACGTTATGAGAAATAATTTGGCGCGCCAACCCAGCCACAAAACCTGTCAAGCCAGCACGTGCGCCGTTGGACATACCGAGACTCTCAATTGGGTGCTTGACCGAGGCAGAGGTAATGTTGACGATGCGGCCAAACTTGCGCGCGATCATCTGGTCGACCGTCGCACGAATCAGCTCAATCGGTGTCAACATATTGGCATCCACCGCAGCGATCCAGTCCTCACGGCTCCAATCACGAAAATCACCTGGCTTGGGTCCACCGGCATTGGTCACAAGGATGTCGGGGTCCGGACAAATGGCGAGCACTTTGGCACGCCCTTCGGGCGTCGTGATGTCAGTGGCAACGGTCGTCACCTTGACACCCGTCTCCGAACGAATAGCCTCGGCAGCGGCCTCTAACGCTTCTTGACCGCGAGCGAGCATGACGAGCTCAACACCCTCGCGCGCGAGTTGTTGAGCACAGCCCAAACCCAAGCCCTTGCTAGATGCGCACACGATTGCACGGCGACCACGAATGCCCAAGTCCATGTTTTGTCTCCTAGATTTTTATTTTACAAACGGCGGTACAACCCTGAGGTCGCACCGCCGTTTTTACATTTTTTATCGCTTTACAACATGTTCTGACTAAACCACTTAGAAAGGAATGTCGTCTTCCAATTCGGTCAGATTGGCGCCACTGGCTGCAGGAGCTGCTGGTCGCTGCGCCTGAGGTGCACGCGCTTGACGTGGCGCGCTCTCTCTTTCGTCACCGCCGCCGCCCATTGAGCCGCCATCGCCACCATCGCGACCGCCGAGCATTTGCATCTGATCTGCGACAACCTCGGTCGTGTACTGGTCGACGCCCTCTTTGTTTTGCCACTTGCGTGTTTTTAAACGGCCTTCGATGTACATGGGACGACCTTTTTTCATGTACTCGCCAACCACTTCAGCCAAGCGGTTGTAAAACACCACGCGATGCCATTCGGTTTCTTCGCGACGCTCGCCCGTTGTTTTATCTTTCCAACTGCTGGTGGTCGCGATCGACACGTTACAAATGGCGCCGCTGCCATCTGGGCCATAGCGGACTTCGGGGTCACGTCCAAGATTGCCAACCAGTATTACTTTATTGACCGATGCCATGCCGATCTCCGTTTTAAAAAATTAAGCGATTCATCAATGCCCTACGGGGCTCGTACCAAGCGCCATCATTGTCTAAATGGCATTTCAATGCCAGACGTAAAACTACGCATTGCAGACAGTTTACGGCACGTTTTGGTAGGCGTGCCAGTCTGCGGCAGCAAACCACTGACGTAAAAAGTCCAAAAATGTCCTGACCCGTACGGGCATGTTTTTACGGCTAGGGAAAACGGCATATATATCAACGCCTACGGGCCGAAACTGGGGTAAAACACTCACCAAACGGCCCTCTTGGATATCTTGCATCACCATGTAGGTGGGGTGCATCGAAATCCCGTGCCCCAGCAGGGCGGCATGGCGTAACGGCTCACCATAATTGGCCCGGATCGTGCCATGCACGCGCACCGTAGCTTTACTGTTTGTCGCCACACCCGCTGCCTGAGCGTCGCCCATAAACGTCCAGATATTCGTCGGTGATTTCAGCGCATGCACCATGCACTCATGTGCCGCGAGGTCCGCAATTGTCTGAGGGGTCCCGCGCCGTCGCAAATAGTCCGGCGACGCCACCAGCAACTGCGGCACTACCGCGAGACGCTGGGCGACTTGCGAAGTGTCCTTGAGCGAGGTGGCGATCCTCACCGACATATCCAAGCCCTCGGCCACGAGGTCGGTGCGTCCATCGTCCAGGTACAGCACCACCTGAATGTCGGGATGTGCAGAGGAAAAAGCCGTGATGATGGGCACAAGATGAAACGCACCAAACGAGGGTGGCGCTCCCAGCCTGAGCATACCCTTGGGTTCTTTGACGGACTGGCGGACCGCCGCATCGATACTATCGACGCGGTCTAGCAACTCTCGTCCGTTTTCAAGCAAAGACAGACCCGACTCGGTCAAACTCACGCTTTTGGTTGTGCGCGTCAGGAGTTGAACGCCCAAGGATTGCTCGAGCCAGGCGATATGCTTGGTCACATTACCTTTGGCCATGCCGAGTCGCTGCGCAGCCCCTGAAAAGCTCAGGCCCTGTGCGACTTCGATAAACACTTCAATTGCTCTGAGTTTGTCCATATTGTCCCGAATTGTACGATGATTGTTTCCATTTAGAGAACACTAATTTCACAATTCAGCGCTATTCTGGGCACGACTAAACCGCTAGACTGACACATCGTAAAGACATAAAAATGAGGAGCGATCATGCAAGTGACACCTAGCGGACAAGGACTCGGCGCGCGCGTTGAGGGGTTTGACATCTCAACGCCCCTTTCCTACGAAGACTACAAAAAAATCGAAGGTCTGTTGGGCCAGTATGGCGTGTTGTGTTTCAAAAAGCAGAACCTGACAGGGCCACAACTGAAAGATTTCAGCAGCAAGTTTGGCACTCTTGAGGTCAACGTGGCCAATATGTATCAGGAGCCTGGCCACCCCGAGGTCATGATCCTGTCCAACAAAAAAGTCGACGGCAAGCCGGTGGGACTCGGTGATGCGGGACAAGACTGGCACACGGACATGTCCTATAGCAAGATGATTGCCTTTACCAATGTCTTGTATGGCCTTGAAATCCCGCATCGCGATGGCGTGCCTCTGGGCGGTACGGAGTTTTCAAATATGCGCGCCGCTTATCTCGCCCTGCCAGAAGATCTCAAGCACAAACTAGAGGGCATGACGGTGCTGCATGATTTCAACAAGTTTTGGGAAAACATGCGTAAGCAACCGGGTTGCACCCGTCCTCCGTTGACCGAGGCGCAACTCAAAGCAAAACCCCCCGTGTCACACCCGATCTTTTTGACCCATCCGATTACGGGCGAAAAGATTTTGTATGCCAATCCTGGTTATTCGATTCAGATTAATGAGTTGCCACAACAAGAGAGCGACGAGATTCTGGAGTTTTTATTCGCGCACCAGTTGCAACCACAGTTTCGATATCAGCACCGCTGGACGGTGGGGGACGTGCTGATGTGGGACAACATGGGCACGATCCACAATGCTGTCGCCGATTATGGTCCAGACGAGCACCGCTTTATCAAGCGTTGCCAAGTGATGGCGGATCGGTATTTTCCCTTGGCAGCATAGCGCGGTAACTGAGCAGACTGTTAAGCTCACCTCACTATTTTTATAACTGGAAGACAAATGAAAAAATTGATCGTTAGCGCCTGTCTGGCGCTCTCCACAGCCTTGCCTTTGACCAGCGTGGCGCAAACAGCGGCCTATCCTAATCAGCCCATCAAGATGCTGATCGGTTTCGCTGCGGGTGGTCCGACAGACGTGATTGGCCGCATTCTTGCCCAGCATATGACGACAGACTTAGGTCAGACGGTTTTGGTTGAGAACCGCACTGGCGCCAACTCACTGATTGCCACACGTGAAGTCGCAAAAGCCAAGCCTGATGGCTACACCGTATTGTTCGCTTCGCTCTCACACAACGTCAACAAGCTCTTGTTGGACGAAAAGGCCGAATACGACCCCCTTAAAAGCTTTGCCCCCATCTCACTTGTGGCTGACCTGCCACTGGTCATCGTGACCGCGTACGACGCCCCGTATAAAAATCTGCAAGACCTGGTCAATAAAGCAAAAAGTACCCCGGATGCAATCAGCTACGGCTCAGCGGGTAACGGTGGTTCTGCACACCTCGCCGGGGCAATGATGGGCACGCAGGCAAACGCCAAGATGGTCCATGTTCCTTTCCGCGGCAACGCACCGGCTTTGACTGAAGTCATGTCAGGTCGCGTGTCCTTTATGTTCTACCCAATGGTCGGCATCGCGGGTCAAGTTGAGAGCAAACGGATTCGTGTCCTGGCAGTCGGTTCCTCACAGCCGATGCCCGAATTTCCTGGTGTCCCCACCATGAATGCCTCTGGTTTTCCGGGCTTTGAGCAAACTGCGCCTTGGATCGGCATGTTGGCGCCCGCTGGCACACCACAACCGATTGTCGACAAGCTCAATGCTTCGATCAAAAAAGCCATGGCCAATCCAGAAGTCATCAAACGTATGAAAGACCTCGGCGCGCAGCCTGTTGGCGATTCACCCGCCCAGTTCAGCCAGTTTCTGGTCAAAGACATGGAGCGTTGGGATCGTGTGATCAAAGCCTCTGGCATCAAAGCTGAGTAAATTGTGAACCTAGACCGCACAGCAGCACGTGCGTTTAGTGTGGAAGATTTGCGCGCGATGGCGAAATGTCGTTTACCGCGCGCAATCTTTGAGTTTTTTGACGGCGGCGCCGAAGAAGAAGTCACGCTACGCGACAATATCGACGCCTTTCGCAAGATCCGCATCGTCCCTAAAGCACTCAACGATGTTTCCAACGTCGACACGACGACTGAGCTCGTCGGCGGGCCGTCTGCGATGCCGCTCGCTATTGCACCAACGGGTGCAGCCGCGTTTGGCCGTCATGGTGCCGATATCGCCATCGCGCGGGCTGCGGTGGCCATGGGGATTCCCTACTCGCTCTCAACCTCCGCCACGGCATCGATCGAACAGATCGCCGATGCCGCACCTGGCCGCCTTTGGTTTCAGGCCTACATCCTTTCCAACAAAGAAAAACTCGCTTCCTTAATTCACCGTGCACATGCGGCGGATTACGAAGGCCTGATGATCACGGTGGACTTGCCGGTTGGTGGTAAGCGGGAGCGCGATTTTCGTAATCATCTCGTGTTTCCCTTTAAATACACACCGCGCAACGTGCTGGACTTTGCTTTGCATCCTGGCTGGTCGCTTCCGATGCTGCTCAAGGGCGCGCCAGAAATGGAAAACATCAAAGAGCTCAAACGCGATAATCAGGGTGGCAAAAAACTGGCCTCGTCTGTCGGCAAAAATTACGATCCCGCCTTTGACTGGCAACAGTTACAAATCATGCGAGACAACTGGCCCCGCAAACTGCTTGTCAAAGGCATCTTGCGACCGAGCGACGCCGAACGTTTAGTCAAGATGGGGATTGACGCGATCGTCGTCTCCAATCACGGTGGCCGTCAGCTCGATAGTGCGCCTGCAACGATCAATGCCCTTCCGGGTGTAATCGCTGCGGTTGCGGGTCGTGTCCCTGTGCTCGTCGATGGTGGCGTGAGACGGGGTGTGGATATTTTGAAAGCCCGTGCACTTGGCGCGCAAGGTGTGCTCACCGGTCGGGCAACGCTTTTTGGGGCGGCGGCTGCAGGCCAACCTGGCGCGGCACGTGCGCTAGATATTTTAAAAGACGAGTTCGTGCGCTCCATGCAACTCAGCGGCGTGAGCAAGGTCTCTGAGATTGATCAAGATTTGATTTTTAACGGGCCTGAGTGTGGCCGTTAGTGTGGATGTTGGTTTAAATGTTAGTGCTTAGGGCCGAGGGGTCTCACCCCCCATGTCACCACCAACCACAGCGCGGACAACCCACAGGCCGCCCAAAACACAGCACTCGCGCCGCCCAACACGGCAATCGTTCCGCCCAACATTCCGCCCAAAAACAGCCCAGCGGCCTGCGAAGTGTTGTACAGACCAAGCGCCAGGCCCTTTAAGTCGGGCGGAGCGACCCGTGATACCAGCGAAGGCTGCAATGCCTCAAGCACGTTAAACATCACAAAAAAACCAGTCAGCCCACAGGCCAACAAGAAAAAGTTGTGGCTGGCCCAAGGTAAAAAGGCACAGACCAAGACCAACCCCGCGACAGCTAAGCGCAACATCGCGCGATGGGCACGGCGCTTTTCTGCGACAAAAATAGCCGGCACCATCAGGATAAATGAAGCAAAAATAACCGGCAGGTAAACCTTCCAGAGCTCAGCGGCATCTAAATTCCCGAGCCTGAGCAAGAGCGGAGGGATCACCACAAACATCGCAATCTGAATAAAGTGCAGGCAAAACACACCAAAGTTGAGTCGGAGCAAGTCTGTATGAGTAAGCACTTGCATAGGGTGTGCAGGCTGTAAAGGCTTGGGAATCGGTGGCACAACCGGCACAACGAAGCGCGCGACCGCCAAGCAAACGACGCCTAACAGCGCAATCGTCCAAAACAGACCCGCTAATCCCGACGACCCCACGATTAGGGGCGCAATCACCAAGGACAAGGCAAAGGATAGGCCAATCGACCCACCCACCATTGCCATGGCGCGTGTACGGACCTCGGGGCGAGTGGCGTCTGCTAACCATGCCGTGACGGCCGCTGAGATCGCGCCAGAGCCCTGAATCGCCCGGCCAATCGTGACCCAGAAAATATCCTCTGACAAGGCACAGACGACACTACCGGCGACAAAGAGGCACAACCCGGCCAACACCACAGGACGGCGTCCCCAACGATCCGAGGCCAGACCGAAGGGAATCTGCATAAAAGCCTGAGTCAAACCGTACATGCCCAGTGCCACGCCCACCCAAAGAGGATCCTGGCCACCTTTGAGCCCTTGGGCCGCGACGGCGAACACCGGTAGCAACAAAAACAAACCAAGCATGCGGGCGGCAAACAAGCCAGCCAAGGCCATACTGGCGCGGCGTTCGGTAGAAGTCAGAGATAAAGGCGTTTGTTCGGACATCGAGGACTAGGATCAAAGTGAAGGGCTATCTAACGATTGTCGCGTCAGCACGGTATATTACCAAGTTGGCTTTTAAAAACGTGTCATGGACGAAATCCGAATCCGGGGTGCCCGCACCCACAATCTCAAAAATGTGTCTCTGGACCTACCCAGGCACAAGCTCGTGGTCGTTACGGGCTTGTCCGGCTCGGGCAAGTCCTCGCTCGCCTTTGATACCTTGTATGCCGAAGGTCAACGCCGCTACGTCGAAAGTCTCTCGGCGTACGCGAGGCAGTTTTTGCAGTTGATGGATAAGCCGGATGTGGACCTGATTGAGGGTCTATCGCCTGCGATTTCAATCGAGCAAAAGGCCGCAGGCCACAATCCGCGCTCAACCGTCGGCACGATTACCGAAATTCATGACTACCTGCGTCTGTTGTATGCCCGGGTTGGCACGCCTTATTGCCCCTCGCATGGACTCCCGCTCGCCGCGCAAAGTGTGAGCCAAATGGTCGATAGCGTGCTGACATGGCCCGCCGAGCGCAGATTGGCGATCCTCGCGCCGATCGCACGCACCCGCAAAGGCAGCTTTGAAGATGAGTGTGCGAGCCTGCAGGCACAGGGCTTTGTCCGCGTGCGCGTCGATGGTGAAATGGTTGACCTCGACAGCATGCCCGAGCTCAACAAAAACGAAAAGCACGATATCGATGTTGTGATTGATCGCCTGCGCATCAAGCCAGAGAGCAAGCAACGTCTGGCCGAAAGTTTTGAGACCGCGCTGACCTTGGCACAGGGTCGCGTCGTGGCGCTCGATATGGACACCAACGAAGAGCACCTGTTCTCGAGCCGCTATGCCTGTCCGGTTTGCAGCCATAGCTTGCCAGAGCTCGAACCGCGCTTGTTTAGTTTTAATAACCCCGTCGGTGCTTGTCCAAGCTGTGATGGTTTGGGACACATGGGATTTTTTGATCCTAAACGTGTAGTGGCCTTTCCCGAGCTCAGTCTCGGTTCGGGTGCCATTCGCGGCTGGGATAAACGCAATGCGTTTACCTTCTCAATGTTGTCGAGTCTGTCGACACACTACGAGTTTGATATTGAGGCCACTTGGGAAAGTCTGCCCGAGGACATCCGACAGGTCGTGCTGTTTGGATCAGGCACTGTTGAGATTCCTTTTTTCTATTTGAATGAAAACGGACGCAGTACCGTCAAGCGCCACACCTTTGAGGGCGTCATCCACAATCTCGAACGCCGCTGGAAAGAAACAGACTCCTCCGCCGTGCGCGAAGAGCTCGGCAAATATCGCGCCGTCCAAACCTGTCCCGTCTGTCACGGCTCGCGTCTTCGCGCTGAAGCACGGCATGTACGCATCGGTGATGAGCGTATAGCGCCGCCTAAGCCATTGCTCGACACCCCCGAAGGACGCAACTGGCAAGAGCAGGGGCTCGCGATTTACGAAGTCGAAGCACAACCGCTCTCAACCTGTCTGAAATGGTTTCAAGACCTCAAGCTGACCGGTGCGCGCGCAGAAATTGCCCAGCGTATTGTCCGAGAGATCGAGGCGCGCCTGAGCTTTCTTAATAACGTCGGTCTGAATTATCTGTCCCTTGATCGGAGTGCCGACACAATCTCTGGGGGCGAAGCACAGCGTATCCGTCTGGCGAGTCAGATCGGCTCTGGCCTGACGGGTGTGATGTATGTATTAGATGAACCCTCGATTGGCCTGCATCAGCGTGACAATGATCGTTTGATCGCTACCTTGCATCACCTGCGCGACCTAGGCAATAGCGTTATCGTTGTCGAGCACGATGAGGACATGATCCGCCAAGCCGACTGGGTGGTCGATATGGGTCCGGGTGCAGGCGAACACGGTGGAGAAATCGTCTCGCAAGGCACGCCAGCACACATCGAGCAAGACCCAAACTCTCTGACGGGTCAATACATGAGCGGTGCCCAAGGGATCGCTGTACCAACACGACGCCCCCTCGACAAAGAGCAAAAATGGCTCGAACTGATGGGTTGTACGGGCAACAATCTCAAGTCTGTTGATTTACGTATTCCTGCAGGAAAGTTTGTGTGTATCTCGGGGGTTTCAGGCTCTGGTAAATCCACATTGATCAACGACACGCTCGCGGTCGTAATGTCTCGCGCGCTCCATCATGCACAAACTGAACCCGCACCCTACACTGGCCTTAACGGTCTAGAGCATTTCGACAAAATCATTAGCGTCGATCAAAGTCCGATCGGCCGCACGCCCCGCAGCAACCCCGCAACCTACACGGGGATGTTCACACCCATTCGCGAACTCTTCGCGGGCGTTCCAGAGTCCCGCACGCGTGGATACGATCCAGGTCGCTTTAGTTTTAACGTCAAAGGGGGTCGTTGCGAAGCCTGTCAGGGCGATGGCGTGGTCAAGGTTGAAATGCACTTTTTGCCCGACATGTATGTCCCCTGTGACGTCTGCGCGGGCAAACGCTATAACCGTGAAACGCTTGAAATCCGCTACCGTGGCCGCAATATCCACGAAGTGCTCAACCTCACCGTCGAACAAGCCTTCACGTATTTTGAAGCGGTCCCTGCCGTGGCACGCAAGTTACAGACGCTGATGGATGTCGGTTTGTCTTATCTGCGCCTGGGACAGAGCGCCACCACACTTTCAGGCGGCGAAGCGCAGCGCGTCAAGCTTTCTCTCGAGCTATCCAAACGCAGCACGGGACAAACACTTTATATTTTGGATGAGCCCACTACAGGCCTGCATTTTCACGATATTGCCTTGCTGCTTCGTGTACTCAATCAACTAGTCGAAGCAGGTAATACCGTTGTGGTGATCGAGCACAATCTTGATGTGATCAAGACAGCTGACTGGGTGATCGATATGGGCCCTGAAGGCGGCAATGGTGGTGGATACATTGTCGCGCTAGGCACGCCCGAAGTCATCGCAGCAAGCAAAGCGAGTCATACGGGGCATTACCTTCGCAACGTCTTGTCTCGCAAGAAAAAAGCTTAAGGAAAGCCGCTTAAGGCAAACCGAGCAAGCGCAATGGCACAGCGGAGCTAGGAGGACATACGCCTGACTCTTGGAGTGGCAATTCCGAATTACAAATAGATGCATCGGCAAAACGGTCTGCAGGATAAGGGCGTCCGATCTCCGCTTCTGAACCCGGCATTTGTTTGCCGTCCCAATAGCCCCAGGAAACTTGAACAGACGTCGACTGGCGACAGCCTCCTTGGGTCTGGGCATCGCAGGCATTAAACAAAGCTGTCAACGCATTTCCGGCAGAAGGGTGCCCACAAACCGCCGCTAATGTCTGCAATACACCGCCACCCTGAACCGTGCCTTGCGATGACACTACTGTGGCTAACCAACCGGCCGAGCAATGGTTGTCAAATGAAACCTTAGGCGCCAGACTGGCACTCGTAGACAAATAATAGGCCTGAACTTGACTGGTGACCTCCCGACCTGGGCGTGTCTCTGCAAACCCCATGGAACACTGGTTACGCACACCCATCGCATTCGCCTGGCAAACCTGCACCAGTGCCAAAAGGTGATCGCCTTCTTGGGTCTGCCCTGTCGTCGTCACTGCGCCCACAGTTGTGGGTGCTTGAGAAGGTGAGGTCGTCCATGCGGGAGGCGCAGGGTCAGGCGGAGCCGAAGCGTCTGGTGGTGCAGACATCTGCGCATTGTTCGCGGGTGTCGCGTCAAAACTTGACGAAGGTGGTGCCACTGGAATTGCAACAGGCGCCACTGGCGGGGCTGGCACAGCTGCGCGCGTCACCGTTCGAATCGGTGCGGAAGCCTGTTGGGCACACGCAGATAACAACCCGATACTTGCAACACTCAAGACCAAAAAAAACTTGCGTGTGGATGTCATACGGTTCTCCCTAATACTAGTCAAACTGATTGCCCATCCGAAACAACCGGTGGTGCTCGCGAATCGCATAGCGATCCGTCATCCCTGCAATGTAATCAGCAATCGCGCGCGCCTGAGTCGCCGCCTCATCATGCCGATAGTCAGGCGGTAACAAACGCGGCTCCTGCACGAAGGCCTCAAACAACTCCCGCACAATGCGTCGCGCTTTCGTGGTCATTCTCATCACTTTGTAGTGACGATACAAATTTTCAAATAAAAACTTTTTCAACGCATCCGCCTCAGCTCGGATGGCTGGCGAAAACGCGACGAGCGGACCGCTACGACGCGCGGCATCGGCATCCGCTGGGGCGGCAACCAGCAAATTGGCCTGCGTGGTCTGTGTGACATCGGTAATGAGCGTGTTGATCATGCTCCGAATGGTTTCAGCGATAACACGACGCTCATTGAGCGCAGGCCACTGATGAACCGTCGCCAAATAGTGACGCGAAAAAATTGGTACGACCTGCAATTGCTCAATCGTGAGCAAACCAGAGCGCAAACCATCATCGATATCGTGATTGTTATACGCAATTTCATCCGCTAAATTGGCAAGCTGCGCTTCTAGTGAGGGCTGCGTGCGGTCAATAAAACGTTGTCCCACGTCGCCCAATAGTTTGGCATGCGAAAGTGAACAATGTTTGAGCACGCCTTCTCGCGTTTCGAAACACAAATTTAAACCGTTAAAGGCCGCGTAACGCTCCTCGAGTGCATCGATCACACGCAGGCTTTGTAAGTTATGTTCAAAACCTCCAGCCTCAGGCGCAAACTCACGCATGCATGCGTTGAGCTCATCCTGGCCAGCATGGCCAAAAGGGGTGTGGCCTAAATCATGCGCAAGCGCAATCGCCTCGGTGAGGTCTTCGTTTAAATACAAACTGCGCGCGAGCACACGGGCAATTTGTGCCACCTCTAGCGAGTGTGTCAGCCGTGTACGAAACAAATCACCTTCGTGATTGATAAACACCTGTGTTTTGTACTCAAGCCGTCTAAAGGCACCCGCGTGAACAATACGATCACGATCACGTTGGAACTCACTGCGATTGTTCGGCGCAGGCTCTGCGTATCGACGACCACGACTATGTTCGGAACGAGAAGCGTAGGCAGCGAGTTCCGTCATAGCGGTCAAGCCGTATTACGCAAAATCACGCGCGCGACCAGCTCAGCCGGTGCGCTACGACGAATCGCTTCGCCAATCTTGGGCATCAAAACAAAATTGATTTCACCAGCGCGCGTTTTCTTGTCACCCAGCATCAGCGATAGCCATTGGTCAACGCCCCCAAGTCGTGGACCCACTGTCGGACAGCCGATCGCCTCGACGATTGTGCGCACACGCTCCACATCTGTAACAGGAAATCCCAATAACTCCGCGGACAAATCCGCCGCCATGATCATGCCTGTTCCGACCGCCTCGCCATGCAGCAAGACCCCATAGCCGGAGCCAGCCTCAATCGCATGCCCGAAGGTGTGCCCCAGATTCAAAATCTCTCGCAAACCGCTTTCGCGCTCGTCTTGAGACACGACCCACGCCTTGAACTCACACGAGCGTCTGATGGCGATGGCCAACAAATCCGGCTCGCGCGCGCGCAGGCCCGACACATTTTTCTCACACCACTCAAAAAAAGGCGCGTCTAAAATCAAGCCGTATTTGATCACCTCTGCCAAGCCCGCAGACATTTCACGGTCAGGCAGTGTTTTCAACACATCCGTATCTATCTCAACTGCGATCGGCTGATAAAACGCACCAATCATATTTTTACCAAGCGGGTGATTGACCGCGGTTTTACCGCCCACCGAAGAGTCCACCTGTGACAATAAAGTCGTGGGCACCTGCACGAAGCGCACACCCCGCATATACACGGCGGCTGCAAAGCCTGCCATATCGCCAATCACACCACCACCCAAGGCCACGATGACGGTGCGCCGATCTAGCTGAGCACCCAGCATGGCATCAAAAATCTGATTGAGTGTTTCCCACGTTTTATAGGCCTCTCCCTCTGGCAAAATCACAGGCACAATGCGTTTGCCCGTTTGGGCCAATACTTGCATGACCTCACCACCGAGTAACGCATGAATGGCTGGATTTGTGATGACGGCGATAGACGTCGCGTCGGCTGGAATCGAAGCAGCCAAGGTCGCCAAACGACCCGGTGCGATGTTGATCGGATAATGACCGCCAGGGGTCGCGACCTGGACAGTTTCTAAGGTGTGCATGGCTTATTCTCTTCTGTGTGACTGGCTGCAAAGTCGGCGCGCATACTCGCCGAGGAGTTGCCTGGACGGCTTTGGGCGCTTCGATCTATGGCCTTATCGACCTGCCTGAGTTGGTCAACAATACTTGCCACAAGATGGTGAACGGGTGTGATGCCGGTATCGACCACGACATCGGCCACAGCCGAATAAAGAGGCTCTCGCATCTCAAGCAAGCTTCGCAAGGTTGCTTTAGGGTCCGGTGTCACCAGCAAAGGGCGGTTACGGTCCCTGCTAGTGCGGCGAAATAGCTCTTCGACACTGGCGCGCAAATAAACCACGATGCCGCGGCTTTGCAACGCACGGCGATTTTCGTCGGCCAACACTGCGCCACCGCCTGTTGCCATCACCAAATTAGGCCGAACCGTGCAGTCATCGAGTACTTGGCACTCACGTTTACGGAACCCTTGCTCGCCTTCGATCTCAAAGATCACAGGGATACGCACTCCACAATGCGCCTCAAGCTCATGATCAAGATCGATAAACTCTCTGTGCAAGACTCTGGCAAGCGCCTTTCCAATGGTGGTTTTGCCGGCACCCATCATTCCGACCAAAAAAATCGGGCTGTCATGCTCCAGCGGACCTGCCTGTTGGGGCAGATCCTGGAGCTCGTAGGAGAGGTTTGCGTCTCCAGAGGGGTTCGGCTCGGGTGCAAGCGCTTCAGTATTCATGCCCACATTATCCCATTGACAGCCCAGAGTCTCAAACGGATCCGGGCAAACCCTCTCAAAACCTTTAAAATGTCCGGCAATGAGCAAATATAACCATCCCCTCGAAGTTGAAGACCAGACCGAAGACAAGCCAAAAAGCCCGTTTATCGTCCGGTTTTTACTCAAACTCACCATCCTGTCGGCAGGCTTGGCCTTGTGCGGCGCTTTGCTGTTGGGGATGTCACTTGCGTTGGCCTGGCCCAACCTGCCAGAGCTTACTGCGCTGACCGACTATCGGCCTCGCATACCACTCCGAATCTACACCGCGGACAAAGTGCTGATTGGTGAGTTTGGCGAAGAACGTCGCAATGTGCTGCGCTTTGATGAAATCCCTGATGTCATGAAATCCGCTGTACTTTCAGCAGAGGACGATCGTTTTTATCAGCATGGAGGCATTGACTGGACTGGCGTTGTACGCGCGGGACTGACCAATCTGATCTCGATGCAGAAAAGCCAAGGTGCCAGCACGATCACCATGCAGGTAGCACGAAACTTCTACCTGTCTTCTGAAAAAACCTGGTCCCGCAAGTTTTACGAGCTACTGCTCACCTTTAAAATTGAAGCCAGTCTCTCCAAAGACCAGATCCTTGAGCTATACCTCAATCAGATTTATCTTGGACATCGTGCATATGGCTTTGCAGCCGCCTCCCGAGCGTATTTAGGTAAAGATCTCTCAGAAATCACACCAGCCGATGCGGCATTGCTGGCGGGGATCCCCAAAGCGCCTTCACGTTTTAACCCCATTGCCAACAAGCCTCGGGCCGTTTTACGCCAGCGCTATGTGTTGGGGCGCATGCATTCACTCGGCTATCTGACTGAGTCAGAATACAAAGCCGCCTTGGCCCAACCTGTGATTATCAAGCCTTCGCAGGGAACGCCTGCTGGCGGCTATGCGGTCCATGGCGAGTATGCCTCTGAGCTTGCACGCCAATTGATGATTAGCATTTACCCAGACAACGTCTACACCCGCGGACTCAACGTTTACACCACCATTCAGTCCAAAGACCAAAAATGGGCCTACGACTCTTTGCGCGAGGGCGTACTGGACTACACCCGCCGAGCACCATATCCCGGTCCGGAGGCACAATTAACCGTCCCTGCAGGCCTCGAGAACTCCGCCGCAAAATTCGACGAGTTTTTAGATGGGGTGTTTGACAAATATCCGGACCGGACAGAAATGTATGCAGGTGTCGTCCTCTCGGTCAAACCCACTGAGATCCGCGTCGCGCGCAGTTCGACCGACATCGTTGTGATCAATGACAAAAAAGCCCTCACCACCATCGCACGCGCACTCAACCCTAAGGCGCCTGCTGCCTTACGGCTTGAGCGCGGTTCAGTAGTGTATATGTACAAGAATCCCACCTATTGGGAGATCCTGAATCTCCCAACCGTACAGGCGGCCTTTGTTGCGATGATTCCTCAAGATGGCGCCCTCAGGGCCATGGTGGGGGGCTTTGACTTTTATCATGGCAATTTCAACCGCGTCACCCAAGCGTGGCGTCAACCAGGCTCTGCCTTCAAGCCTTTTATCTATGCCGCCTCGCTTGAAAGGGGCTTGACGCCCGGCACCATGATTTCCGATCAGCCCTTTGAGCTCACTGCAGAACAAACGGGCTCTGGCAAAGCCTGGACGCCTAAAAACTATGGTGGCGAGTACAGTGAAATGTTGTCCATGCGCGAGGCGATCGCCCGCTCAAAAAACATGGTGTCTATTCGTATTCTCCAATCCATTGGCCCACAGTACGCCCAAGAGTTCATTACCCGCTTTGGCTTTGACAAGTCCAAGCACGCTGCCGTCTTACCGATGGCACTTGGCTCGGGCGCCGTCACGCCCATGCAGCTTGCAACAGGCTTTTCCGTATTTGCCAACGGTGGCTATCGCGTCACGCCCTATCTGATTGATCACGTGACCGACTCAGGCGGTCAGGTCCTGATGCGCGCCAAACCCATCGTAGCGGGTGACTCCGCCGCGCGCGCCATCGATGCACGCACGGCTTATGTGATGGACGACATGCTGCGCGGTGTGGCAACGTCTGGCACCGCTGCGCGTTCAAAACAGGTCATAAAACGTAATGACCTCGCAGGCAAAACAGGTACAACCAATGATTCCGTCGACGCGTGGTTTGCCGGTTATACCCCTCAGCTTGTAGGGGTAGCCTGGCTTGGCTACGATCAGCCCAAATCACTCGGCTCGCGTGAAACAGGCGGAGGCGCCTCCTTGCCCGTGTGGCTCGGCTATATGCAAAACGCACTGAAAGAGTTTCCCGAGCAAAAACGCGGACCGCCACCTGAAGGCTTGATTGTTGAAGGTGGCAATATGTATTTTAAAGAGTTTCCACCCGCAGACTCCGTGAAAAGCTTGGGCGATCCCAAGCAGGACTCTTTGGGCGACTTGCTAGATAAATTGGGCGGTGATAGCAATAGTAGCGACCGCAGTAGTCGGAACAACCGTCGCGAACCCATCGGAAACTAGCTTAACCAGATGATCTGGCCGAGCACTTACAAAACGACTGCCAGTGTTTGTCCGGTTTCGTCAGAGCAGATCTGAGAGAGCAACAGATGCAGATCGCTTCCACCACGCGTATCTTTCCAATGCTGACCGTCAAATTTGTAGTGGAAACCACCTGAACGTGCCGCCAGCCACATCTCGTGCAGCGGCGCCTGGCTGTTGATGACAACCTGGTGTCCGCTTTCAAAAATAAGGTTGAGCACGTTGCCGTTTCGCCTGGTTTCAACATCTAGATCAAGTTGCTCAAACCAATGGTCGGCTTGAGCCTCTATTGCATCTAAAATGGCGGTTGCTCGTGTGTGAAATTCAGTATCGTTCATAATCCTTGATCCTCAATGTTGAGGGAGTGTGCAGTGACTCACAACATCCGTCGTCGCAGTTTTACACGCATTGTAGCGATGCTCGCCCTCACAGGCTGGCTCGCTGGCTGTGGCTTTAAAGGGCCACTATATCTGCCGCCGCCTAAACTCACTGACGCCGGATCAGCACCTTTATTTCTTACATTGTGCTTGAATACACACTCAAACATTCAAATACCCACAGCTTCAACATGACTGCCTCCATCGCCGCCCCTGACTCTATGACAATCGTTGCCACACCTGCTGGATCTCCACACTTTCACTATCGCAATGGTGAGCTATTCGCCGAAGGCGTTGCGCTGTCGACCCTCGCGCAACAGCTCGGAACACCCCTATACGTCTACTCACGCGCAGCCTTGGCGACGGCATGGAACGCCTATCAAGATGCCATCGGACCAAACCGTGTCTTAGTCTGTTTTGGCATGAAGGCAAACTCAAACCTTGCCGTACTGAAAGAGTTTGCGCGCTTAGGTAGTGGCTTTGACATCGTCTCTGGCGGCGAGCTCGCCCGCGTTCTGGCAGCAGGCGCCAACCCCGCCAAGGTCGTATTTTCAGGTGTCGGCAAGCAAGACTGGGAAATGCAGGCCGCGCTCGAAGCTGGCGTAAAGTGTTTTAACGTCGAGTCGCTTCCTGAGCTCACGCACTTGTCTGCCGTAGCGACGCGCATGAACAAAGTGGCCTCCGTGTCACTTCGTGTCAATCCCGATGTCGATGCGCAAACACATCCCTACATTTCCACAGGCCTCAAAGAAAATAAATTTGGCATTGCCATCGAAGAGGCGCCAACCGCCTACCAACTCGCCATCTCCCTGCCTGGTATTCAAGTCGTAGGCGTTGACTGTCACATCGGCTCACAGATTACCGAGGTGAGCCCCTTTCTGGACGCCCTCGACAAGCTGCTCACGCTCATCGAAAAGCTCGTGGGCTTAGGCATCAACCTCAAGCATTTGGATTTAGGCGGCGGTCTGGGTATTCGTTATGACGACGAAACGCCGCTCGCACCCAAGCTATTGTTGGACAAAGTCTTTGCGCAACTCAAAGCGCGCGGTTTTGATCATCTCGAACTCGTCCTTGAGCCAGGTCGCTCGCTCGTCGGGAATGCCGGCGTCCTCTTGACCTCTGTGCAATACCTCAAGCACACCGAGGCGCGTAATTTTGCGATTGTGGATGCGGCGATGAACGATCTGATGCGTCCTGCCTTGTACGAGGCTTGGCATGGCGTGCTGCCACTCAAGCCGCGCACCAGCGAGCAAACACTGTATGACGTGGTCGGCCCCGTGTGCGAGAGTGCAGACTGGTTGGCACGCGCACGCAAGCTCGCTCTTAACGAAGGTGATGTCATCGCCATTGAGTCTACAGGTGCCTACGGTTTTGTGATGGCGGGCAACTACAACAGCCGCCCACGCCCTGCCGAAGTCATGGTCGATGGTGAACGCTTTTATGTGATTCGCCAACGAGAAACATTTGCCGATCTGATTCGCGGCGAAACTTGCCTGCCTGATTAAAGTGTCAGACTAAGTTCGGCCAAGAAAGCCGTTAAAAAAACTCACGGTGTTAGTCGCAAGTGTCTCAAGGTGATAACCACCTTCTTGCACCACCAGCGTAGGGAGCCCCAAAGCGGCCACTTGTTTGCCCAGACGCTTAAAACCCTCGGTTGTGACGGCAACCTTGGTCTGCGGATCGTCCTTGTAAACATCAAAGCCCAAACACAACACCACCGCCTCTGGCTTGAATGCCTCGATCGCCTTAAGTGCTTGGTCTACTCGTTCAAAAAATACGGCTTCGCTTGAGCCGTGTGCCATCGGCAAGTTGAGGTTGAAACCCGCGCCGGAGTCTGCGCCTGTCTCCTCTTCAAAGCCTGCCGTCGCAGGGTAGAAATTTGTTGGATCGCCATGCACCGATACATACAACACATCATCGCGGTTGTAAAAAATCTCCTGTACGCCTTGACCATGATGCACGTCGGTATCCAAAATCACGACGCGTTGAAATTTTTCCCGTAACAGCTCTGCTGCAATTGCCGCATTATTGAGATAGCAAAAGCCACCCGCTGCATCTTTGCGCGTGTGATGTCCTGGAGGACGACATAAAGCATAGGCCTTATCGTCGCCAGCCAAGAGCGCGTTCGCGCCTGCAATGGCCGACTGTGCACCCCAATAAGCGGTGGTCCACGTATGCTCTCCTACCGGACAACTCCCGTCGGCCAGGTACTTGCCCGCCTTGGCCAAAACACCCCGAAGCGCATTCGGTTCTCGGACGTAAACGTTGGAGATCACCTCGTCACCCCAATCCGGACCGACTTGCTTCCATTCGGCGTGTGCGTGTTGAAGGAAGGACAAATATGCCGCATCGTGCACGCGTAACAAAGGTGCCATGCCAAAGTCACTCGGTTCAAAGACGGGAAGCTCGAGCGCAGCAAGCCCTTTCAAAATTTGCTCGGCACGCTCAGGGATTTCTTGCGGCACGCGCATCTTGCCGCGCGACAAATACGTTTGTGGATGATGCAACTTTTGTTTGGGGTGAAAAAAGCTCTTCATCTAGTCTCCTGGTATCAAGGCGCGCGCCGAAGTGATCGGGCTTTCAAGGATGCAATTAACATGGGCAAGGTCAACGCCAACCCCGCTGCCACGATAAGTGCGATGCCTGCAAAAGACAGCAGGCTAGGACGTTGGGCAAAAAATAATTCGCCCCACATTACCGCTAAAGCTAACTGAAAGTAATTAAGCGGCGCCAAGGTCGAGGCAGGGACGCGTTTAAAGGCCAAAATCAATAAATACTGACCTACGCCCCCACACAGGCCCATTAAGAGCATTTCAAACATATCGCGACCGGTTGGCCATACCTCAGGCCAAAATACTGCAATAACGCCCACGCCCATGAACCAGCAGGTGCTTGCCGCATAAATAAACATTTGTTCACTTTCGACGCGCTTGGTCAGCTTGCGTGTGAGCAACTGCACCATTGCATATGCGCACGCACTCGTAAACATCAGCGCGCTGCCGATCCAGGAAAGCTCACCTCCCGGGTTGACGATTAACAACATGCCCGCCATGCCGACTAAAACCGCGGCATACTGCTTCCACCCCACCCGTTCTCCGAGCACAAAAGGTGCCAGGATCACCACGATCAGGGGTGCGACAAAGTAAATCGCTGTGCCCTCTGCAAGAGGTAAATATTGAATGGCAGGCATAAAGCAAATGCCCACCACGCCAAGCATCGCACCGCGGAGAACCAACAGCGGTCGGGCATCTTTCGGCGCATGAACAGAAACACCTTTCGCGCGCAATACTGCAAAGGCCAGCACCACAATCACAGAGTACCGGGCCATATTTACAAGAGGGGCCGAATAACGGTGCACCAAATCTTTTGCCAGTGCATCCAACAAAGAAAAGCAGGTCAGCGCGCATAAAAAAATCCCGTAACCCACCAGCCACTGACGCTGTTGAGACGGCGCAGTAGACGCTGGCAAACTGTTGGTGGGGGAGGTCATCTCGACTATGAATTCGCGCTTGCAGTCGGACGACGATAGAGCGGAATCAACAACAGCAAAATCAAAATACCGAGTATCGACAACACGCCATAACTGAGACCATAACTACTTAGCATACCTGCTAATACGCCAAATATTGGTGGTCCCACCATGACACCTAAAAAGGTAATACAAAGCGTGCCGCCCGTCGCAACGCCCGCTTGGCCTTTAGGAGCCTGTCTGGCAATTTCAGCGAGAAACACGCCATTCCAGCCAATCGCTGACGCACCAAAAATGATCAACACCGGGAATAAAAACCAAGGAGAAGATTCGGGTCTTAGCAAGGCTGTGCCCATCGCACCAATCACCAACAGCACCGCAATCACAATCAACATCATCGTTGCACCCAGCCATCGATCAGATACATAACCCCACAGCATACGACCGGAGACCCCTGCTGCTTGGGCGACGGTCAACGCACCCCCCGCCGCCACTAAGCTCCAGCCTAAGTCTTCATATAAAAACGTCACCAAATAACCCATCAAGGCCATCTGCGCGATCGAGAACATGAACGACATATACGACAACTTGCGCAAGGTACGATGACTAAAAATAAGCTTGAGTGGCAGGACAAAACTTGTCGCTAAAGAAGGTCTGACCGTCGGGTCGCGATCATCATCCAAGCCATCTCGCAGGCGCTGCACGGCCCAAGCGCACATGACGCAGGCAATACCCGCACACACAAAGGCCCATTGCCAGCCTATTAAAATATCTAGCGAAGGCACTGTTGCCCCTGCGATCATGCCACCGAGCGGGACACCCGTCTGTTTAACGGAGAATACAAAGGAAAGTTTTTCTGGCGGTGTTGATTTGATCAACAAATGCGAGCTTGCCGGAGTAATCGGACCATAGCCTGCCCCGATAAAGAGCGCACCCAAGGCGATGGTTTCAAGCGTTGGGATCGCGCACAAAAATAAACCGATCGCCGCCAACACAAGTCCGGTCTGACTGAGGCGAATCGCCCCCCAACGTTTGACCGCCGCGCCTCCTAATAAGGTCGCGACCATTGCGCCAAAATAGGCCAGCGCAACATAAGCACCCAAATAATTAGTTGAAATGCCGACATCTTTGGCCACTGCCGGCGCAACCACCGGCAAATTCAACAAAGCCATCGCAACAAGAGACTGAACTGTTAGGGTCGCAACCAGTACGACCCATGGTTTAGCTGGCGTCAAAGCGCACCATAAGAATGAAGACCTGAAAGAAACATGTTAACGCCCAAAAAGGCGAAACACGTCACCAACAGACCAACAAGTGCCCAATATGCGGCCATCGTGCCGCGCAAGCCTTTCATGAGACGTAAATGTAACCATGCAGCATAGTTCAGCCACACAATCAGTGCCCAGGTTTCCTTGGGATCCCACTGCCAGTAGGCACCCCAAGCGTCTGCGGCCCACAAAGCGCCCAGGATCGTTGCAACGGTGAAAAAAGCAAAACCAATCGCAATGGCCCGGTACATGATGTCATCGAGCACCTCAAAAGACGGCAAGCGCGCGGCAATGGGTGCGCGGAACAATAAGATCGTCCCGACGATCAGGGCACCGATACCGAAATAAATCATCCAGGTTGCGGATAGACCCTCGGTACGAAACACCATGGGTTCGGCTGCGAGCAATACACCCAAAATGAACAAAGGCGCGAGCTTAAGCCAGGATTTGGTTTGCCCATGTTGCTTGACCAGATAGGCAAAACCCACCATGGCTGCGAGCGAAAAAGTCCCATAACCGATAAAGTTTGCGGGGACATGGATTTTCATCCACCAGCTTTTTAGCGCGGGAACGAGAGGCTGAATCTGATAGGCCTCTCTGGTAAAAGAATACCAAAGTAAAAATACGACGGACGAGGTCACCACCAGCATGACAAAGCCGCCTAGTGCGCGGGTGCCATAGCGGCGCTCGTAGTACAAATAGAACAGAGAAGTCACCAAGGCAAATAAAACAAAGACCTCGTAAAGATTGCTGACTGGGATATGGCCCATATCAGGGCCCATCAGGTGACTCTCGCGCCAACGCACCAACATACCCGTCGAACCCGCGAACACCGCTCCCCAAGTCAGTGCGGTCCCCAACCACGCCGCGGTCGGACTCACAAATCCAGCCCAATAGCAAAAGGTCGCCACGACAAACAACACCGACATCCAAAGAATGGCCGACTGAGAAGAGAGCAAGTACTTCAAAAGAAAAACTTGTTCGGCCCGGGCCAAATCCCCTTGATATAACCAGATCGCAAACCCTGCGCCAAAGGCCATTGCCAACATCAGCGTGCGCATCGGTCGCCACAACCAGCCCAACCATGTCAGAAAAGGGACGGTAAGGACCAAAATGACCTTCTCGTAAATATCCATCGCCTGGCTGTATTGATTGAGGGCAAAGCCCGCAGCAATCGCCAGCACCAAAAAGAATAAAGCATCTGTCCAGTTGGGACGACCGCGCTCAATACGCCCATCCCCAGACTCAGACAAATCATCCCAATCGTTTGCAACAGCAGCAACAGACTCACTCATAGCAGTTCTCATTAGTCAGTGTTGGAGCCTGCCCTCAGGCTAGCCTTGATTCAGGCGCATCAACGCCTGTTTAAAACGGTCAAACTCTCGATTGAAATCGAGTGTACGCTTTTGTGAAGTCATCGCCGCCAATACTCTCGCACCCTTTGAGGTCTCAACAGGACGCAGCCACACCCAGATGCGGCGGTCTCGCACATAAAACATCGTAAACACGCCAATCACTAAAAGCAAACAGCCTATATATACGGTGATCTTTCCGGGCGTACGAGCCACCTGAAAGACACTCGCCTGAACATGCTCAAAGGTTTTGAGCGTCATCATGATCGGAGAAGGGTAAAGCGCAAGATCCGATAATGCCGCAACCGATAATCTGGACCAATCTGCGATTTCATCCATCTTTTCAGGAGCATTTGACAGCGCAGACAGCCCAGCGCGCTCACGTGCGACATTGCGTAATTCGGCAATGGATGAACCGAGCAAACGGATAATGATGTCTGCCGCGCGCCGTTGTTCAGGCTCTGGAACATTTTTTTCAAGAAAATTTGAAATCGCAAGCAATCCTCCCGTCGCGAACGTGTCCAACGCCCGCTCGGCTGAGATTTGTAATGCCCGTTGCTCCTCAGGGCTACCACCGTAAAGTGCGACCAACCGTTTGGTCGCTAGCTGTCGGGCAGCAGGATCTGCCAAGGCTGCTCTCAGACGCATAAAGTCACCTACTGAGCTTTCTTCGTCGACGGGCAAGCGCAGATAACGAAAGCCTGCCGAACCGGGCTCCTGGACACCCGCCAGCATCACACGCGCACCGTCTAACTCAACAGGCACCATGTAATTGTGAAATAACGTGGCTTGACCACTCGCGTCAATCACCCGGTATTCCACGCTCGGACCAATGTTGCGGAGGTTTTTATTAGTTTTACCCGCTGCGCTGCCCGTCACCGCGGCAACGTGCTCTCCAAAAGGTTTGGGTGTAGACGGATTGCCTGCGGACAAATCCTCGACGTTGATTGGACGAAGCTTGGTCACCTCGACCTTGAGCTCTTTGCCAGCGGATTTCATATTGACGTCACTGGACTGACCCACTCGTGATTTGAGGTCAAACGGCGTGTCACTCAAGCCGGCGAGGGGATAGCCCACCAGCTCCACCTGACTGCCACCATCATCAAAGCTGGATTGATAAACCGTGACGCCTTTAAAGCGCAAAGGCTCATTGACTTCGATTGTTGCATCAAACTTTTCACCTGTTTCAGGATCTGTCACCTCAACCAAGCTGGCGAAGCGGCTCGGCATACCTGTTGCATAATAATCAACAATAAATTTCTTTAAGGCGATACTAAACGGCAAGGGTTGGACTAATGCACCGTCATCCACATTGACCACAGCCGAATCACGCGCGCTTCCCTCAGGAATCAGTACGTTCGCCCGATAGCTGGGGTTGTTTACCGACAGACGACCGCGCTCAGGCACATCCGCGATCAGCATATTTTCCACGATCGGTGTTTTGCCCATCAGCCACACTTGCAAGCGTACCGGCAACTCGCTATCCAGTATGCCTCCTACACAAATAATCACAATCGAAGCATGCGCACAAATATACCCAAGGCGATTGCCGCTCCCTTTCTTTGCGGCGAGCAAAACTGAATCGCCCTCATCGCGCTGACGGACGGCATATCCTTGGCGCTTGAGCCAAGCTTGTACTGAAGCCGTTGCTGCGGGTACTCCGCGTGCCGTATCTAGCTCTACGCGATGGTGAAAGGATTGCAGGCTGGAAGTACGAATGTGCTCGCGAAACGAGCGTGCTTCCTTGAGCATCTTGGGTGAGTTACGGATCAAACACAAACTGGTCGATGTCACCAAGAAAGCCATTGTGAGCAAAAACCACCAGTTGTTATAGATATGCCAAATTGAAAACCGATTGAACACATCAAACCAAAATGGGCCAAACATATCAATATAGGCATTGGCAGAGCGACCTTGGGGGATCACCGTACCAATAATGCTTGCCAGGCAAATAAAAACCAACAAACTGATTGCAAAACGCATCGAACTCAACAGTTCGATGAAGCGGGCAAGCGGTCTAGATGCGGTTGTTATCATGATTCGTTTATTGCCACGGGTATACGTGCTTGGGTGCTTGGTTGCTTGGGTGCTCAATCATCGCTTACTGAGTGTTGATGATGAGTCACTCGGACTTTAAGCATTCGTGCAAAAAAAAGGGGCGTCTTTAAGACTCCCCCTTTTTTACTATGTATTTATAACGATGCACGTTAAAACATACTTTTTGTAACGTACTTTTTTGCGCGCAAAGGTCTCTCCGTACCTGCGTCCCTGCGTCCTGAGGACGTCTTTTTAGCGCAAACCAGCCGCGTAATCAGAAACTGCTTTGATGTCCGAGTCTGACATACGGTTGGCGATTTGATTCATCATCGCAGAATTACCACGATGTCCGGCACGGAAATACTTAAGCTGGTCTTCGATGTAAGAGGGGTATTGCCCGCCTAAGCGTGGATATTGCGCCGGGATTCCTGCACCATTGGGCGAATGACACCCAGCACAAGCAGGGACGTTACGCTCTGGGATGCCGCCGCGCCAAATTTTCTGACCCTGATCCACTAGCTTTGGATTCGTTGCCGTTGCAGGTTGGGCCAGCTTTTGTAACGACAAGAAATAGGCCAGATTTTGCATATCGGCCTCAGTCAGAGGCGATGCCATCGCTTGCATAATAGAAGGCGCTCCATCGGCGCCATTGCGAAGTGCCTTGGTAGCGCCCGCTTTGATACGAAACTCGACTAACTGCTTGTATAAGTACTCGTGCGACTGAGCAGAAATATTTGGGTTGGCGGGAATCGTGCTGTTACCAGCCGCTCCGTGACAGGAGGCACAGGCAATCACGCCACGCGCCGCATCGCCTTGCTCGTAGAGTTGCGCGCCCTTGGCAGCGTCTGGTTTAGCAGGACCCGTCACAGGACCAGCAGCCATACTCGTAGAGACGGCAGACAACCCAAGCAGCAAGCCGCTCACAAGCACTATCTTGGACACTAACTTGGACAGCACACGCTTCATTGAAGACCTCGACGCTTGTAATCTTTATAAAACAACAACTTCTCAACCCAAGATTATACAATAGCGTTTGAGCTTATTCTTAATGGCCCTCCTAGTGTCCATCTTGCACCGCGCTTCGTTTTTCACTTCAGCCGCCCGGCTGGATCAGTTACCTTTTCCTGGTGCCCCTGAAGTTTGCTTCGTGGGCCGCTCTAATGCGGGCAAATCCACGGCCATCAACGTTCTGACCAATCAGAGACGTTTGGCATTTTCCAGTAAAACGCCCGGCAGAACTCGGCTCATCAATATGTTTGGTCTGCCAGATCCCCTAGACCCCGAAGGGCAACTTGGCTTTCTAGTCGACCTGCCTGGCTATGGCTATGCCTCGGTGGCGCAACGTGCCAAAGAGGAGTGGGCTGATATTCTCGGGGGCTATCTGCAAAGTCGAGAGTCCTTGGCTGGCATCGTCCTGTTGATTGATATTCGACGGGGCGTGACCGAACTTGACCGACGCCTCGCGAATTGGATCGCGCCGACTCGGCGTCCCGTAATGGCTTTATTAACCAAAGCGGATAAATTTCCCTACGGCCAGCGTATCAAAGCAGTCTTTGCCGTCAAAAAAGAGCTCGAAGATATTGGTGCTCTCAACGCCGTTCCGTTCTCGGCAACAGCGCGCATTGGCCTCGAAGAGGCTACCCTCCAAATCGAAAACTGGATCTCTCCCAAGGTCGTACCATGACAACACCACACCTCATTCTTGCCGACTTTCCCGCCAATCGCCCACGCCGCCTGCGCCGTGATGATTTTTCGAGAAGGTTGGTCCGCGAGCACTCACTTTCAGTTGATGACTTGATTTATCCTGTATTTGTTGTCGAAGGCACTGGCGTACGTCAACCCATCGCATCAATGCCAGGCGTACACCGTTATTCGCCAGATACGCTCATAGAGGTTGCGCGCGAGTGTGTCGCGCTCGGTATCCCTGTCATGGCCCTGTTCCCCGTGATCGATCCCTCACTCAAGGCTTTGGATGGCGCCGAGGCCATCAATCCAAACGGACTGATCCCGCGCGTCGTGGCCAGTCTTAAAAAGCACTTTCCTGAGCTCGGTCTGTTGACCGATGTCGCACTTGATCCGTACACCAGTCATGGCCAAGACGGCGTGATTGATGAAAACGGCTATGTCATGAATGACATCACTGTCAAAATCTTGACGCAGCAAGCGTTGGTTCAAGCTGAGGCAGGTGTCGATATCGTGGCACCCAGCGACATGATGGACGGTCGTATCGGTGCAATCCGCACAGCACTTGAGGCCAACAACTTCATTCACACCCGCATCATGGCCTATTCAGCCAAATTTGCCAGTGCGTTTTATGGTCCGTTTAGAGATGCAGTCGGCTCGGCGGCCAACTTGGGCAAATCCAACAAGCTGGTGTATCAGATGGATCCAGGCAATATTGACGAAGCGCTGCGCGAAGTTGCCGCCGATCTGCGTGAGGGTGCAGACATGGTCATGGTCAAGCCTGGCATGCCCTACCTAGATGTATTGCGCCGTGTCAAAGACGCCTTTCATGTGCCCACCTTTGCCTATCAGGTCAGTGGTGAGTATGCGATGCTTAAAGCGGCAGCGGCCAACGGCTGGCTAGACCACGATAAAGTCATGATGGAAACTCTATTGGGGTTTAAGCGTGCGGGTGCGGACGGCATTTTGACTTATTTTGCCCCAGCCGCAGCCAAGCTGCTGAAAGAAACAACGTAACTAGTGCGCTCGGCTTTTGCTAAGTGCTCAAGCCGAGCCTGTTTTCACCGCAGCACTCATGTCCATTTGGCGCAATCTCAGGCGCCAAGCAAAAAACCAGGCAAGCAAGGGCAGGCCAATAATTCCGACCGGAAAGACAGCCGCTAAGCCAAAATTATCACCCAGCCATGCGCAAGCCGCCACACCGAGCGACTGACCCAGAAACAAACACGAAGCGAACAAAGACACCGCCGAACCCCTGGCCGTCGGAGCCATTTGTGTAGCGTGCGTCTGCAAAACCGCATGCAAAAAGTAGTAGCCCAAGCCAGACAAAATACTCGCCAACACACCCCAATACCAAACAGTCGAAAGCATAAAGGCGGCATACGCAATGGCCATGGTCAGACCGCCCGTGAGCGCAAGCCGACGCTCACCCAACCATTTCACAAACTGGTTGGCACGAATCGCGTAAATGAACGCACCCAAAGCAAAAAAACCACTAATGATGCCTGCCCATGAAACGGGAATGCCATGGCGCTCATGCAAAAAAGCTGGCACAAAGGCAAGCGGTCCGAAGACAAAAAAACCTTCGATCAACACAATCGCTAAAACCATTATGACCCAACGCGTCGAAACCACTTGTTTGAGTGGTCCAAGAATACGCGCGCCTTTAGCGGGAGTGTGAGGCTTTTCTGGGACCGAACTGCGTTTCGAAATCAGCAAACCACCCACAATCAAATACACCGCCGCCATCCAGACAAATGCCCAACGCCAACCAATCGTATCCGCGAACACGCCACCAATTAACTGACCGATCGCTAGGCCAGATATAGATCCAAGTAAAAACCGCGCGAGCGTGGCTTGTCGTTGCTCATAAGGCACATGATCACCGATCCATGCCATCGACAGGGGTACGATCGCTGCAGCCGTTGCGCCAGAGACCAATCGACCGAATTCAATCACCTCAAGACTCGGCGCAAACACCACGATCAAGGTGCCCAGTGCACAGCCAAGCGTCGCCCAGGAAACCACGCGAAATTTTCCGTAGCGATCTCCCACAGGCCCGTAAAAGAATTGCATGATGCCGTAAGCAATCGCAAACAACGTCACTGAGCCAGAGGTCTGTGCTGTACGCACACCAAATTCTTCAGCAAAAACAGGCAAGAGAGGATCACAAATCCGAAACGATGTTGTGGCCGCACAGGCCGCTAGCGCAAACAAAATAATGACAGACGTTGTCGATTTTGGCTGCTCAGTCGGGGCTAAGTCTTGTGGTTGTTCTTGCTCGCGCGCTTGCGTCATGTTGTCTCTATTTTTATGTCTTGTATTGCTAAGGCGACCTGTATCGGCGCTCTAAGGGCTCTATTTACTTTAATGCACGATCGAGTATTAAAGAGAACCGCGCCGCATCTTGAAAACCAACCACCCTTACGTCTTTTCTTTCAGCGCCACCGGGTCTAAAAAAAATAATGCCCGGCGGTCCAAACAAACGAAATTTTTTCATTAACGCGCGATCATCCGTGTTGTTTGCAGTGACGTCCACCTGTAACAACAACATTTGATTCATACGCTGCGCAACGCGCGGATCAACAAACGTAAAGGCTTCCATTTCCTTGCAAGACACACACCAGTCCGCATAAAAATCTAACAGCACTGGACGCGTTGACTGCTCAAGCAAACGTTCAAGTTCTGCGACCGTCTTGACGCGCTGAAAAGTAGGATGCGTGGTATTTGAACCACTGTCTGTTTTGGCATTTGCTGCGTTTACTGAATTAACTGCATTTACTGCTTGCGTAGGAATGTTTGTACTACTTAATAATTGTTTTTTTGCTCCGCTGCCCGAGGGCATCGATTTATCTGACTGTTCCATCAATGCTTGAGACGCTACCTTAGAGGTCTCTGGCGCAATCATTGTGGCATTAGAGCTACGAACAATTGAAAGATGATTAAGCGGTTGTAATAACGAACGCCCACCACTTGCGACACCCAATATCCAAACCGTACTCAACACAATTAACAACAAACCAAGCGTCTTACGACACAGACCGCCCAAGCCCGACTCGCTAGACATTGGCTCAAACGGTCGCAACAGCACTGCCGTAAACATCGCCAATACCGCCCAACCTAGGATCTGACACCATGTTGGCAGAACCGGACTGACCATCCACCACGCTGTCGCCAAAAGCAAGACACCAAAAAACTGTTTGACGCCTTCCATCCAAGGGCCCGAACGAGGGATTAATTTTCCTGCAGAGGCTCCCATCAAAAGCAATGGAACACCCATACCCCACGCCATGGCAAAGAGCGCTGAGCCCCCAAGCCACACATCCCCAGTCTGAGAAATATAGAGCAATGCACCTGCCAAAGGTGCTGCGACGCACGGCCCAACAATCAAGGCAGAGAGTGCGCCCATCAAGATGGCGGCACTCATTTTGCCACCAAGAATATGTGAATTTTTAACCATCAATCGTGATTGAATGGCGGACGGCATTTGAAGGGTGTACACATCAAACATTGCAAGTGCCAACACCGCAAGTAACAATGCAAAAAGACTGAGTACCCACGGGGTTTGTAACCATGCCGCCAAACCAGCTCCGCTCAGACCCGCAGCGATCCCCAGCGCTGTGTACACGACTGACATCCCCGCTACATACCCAAGCGCGAGTGCGAAACCTCTAGCTCTCGATACGTGCTGCTGCTCACCCACCAACAGCACTGAAAGAATCGGTAACATCGGCAACACGCAAGGCGTTAGCGCAAGCAATAACCCCAATACAAAAAACAACAAGACAATCTCGATCGCACCTGTCGATGAGAGCACGTCTGCGAGCCCTAAGTCATTTTCTCCAAACAAAAGTTCAGACCATTGCCCTTGTTGAATCCTGTCTAAAAGGCCAAGTCTTGATGCGGGAGACTCTACTTGGTAACCGCTAGGCTCTGTTGTGGCCAGCATCTTGACCACAAAATCCTGCGGCGGATAGCAAATTCCTGCTACTGCGCAACCTTGACCCGTCACAGTCAAGACAAAAGGTATCGCACTTTTGTCGCTCGGCCACACAGAAATTGGAAGGGTGATATCGACTTCTTTAAAATACAACTCCATTTTTTTATCGAACGTCGGATCGTGCTTTACCACGCCAGCCGGATACGTTGCTTGACCAAGCGTAACCGTCTGAGTATCTAACTTAAAAGCAAACTGTTCCCGATACATGTAATAGCCGTTTGCAATGTTGTATCGCAAGCGAATCGTCCCCGAGTCGATCATTTTCGCTTGGAGGACAAATGCTTTTTCAGGGTCTAAAAATTCTTGTTGCTGCGCTTTTGCAGATATGTAGGAAAAGGTACTCAATAAAATGGCTAGCAGCATGAGTCCGTTAAAGAACCAATGCGACTTTTGTTTGAAAGTGAGTGTTTTCATGAGGTGCTTCCACTCGTTAGGCTTGTCACCCAATTCAAATAGGGCGTAAACCCACCAAGGACAGGGATCACAATTGCTTCGGGCACCTCGTAGGGATGAAGACCCACCAAGCGCTCAATCATTGCTTGTTGCTTGTCTACGGTCGTCTTAATGATCATGGGTATCTCTTCGGCACCCTCAACCTCATCATTCCAGCCGTAAACCGACAATACGGGCGCACCGATGTTGATACATGCTGCTAATTTTTCTTCGATGAGCAAGTGTGCAATCCGCTTGGCCAGCAAAAGATCTGGCACATTTGTCATGACCATCACTACGTCTTGCTCAGGCATATGGACTCGTTTGAATGGGCTGTATCATTAATTGTATCGACATACAGAAAGCTCTGGAAACAAAAAAACCTCGGATCTCCGAGGCTTTTTGTTTTGGCATGACAAACTACTGCCTAAATATGAATTCTTACTCAGCAGCAGCGTCTGAACCAACTGTTTCATCCAACATTGGACGGTCGACCAACTCCATAAAGGCCATCGGTGCATTGTCGCCTTGACGGTGGCCCATTTTTAGCACACGCGTGTAGCCGCCATTACGGCCCGCATAACGAGGACCGATTTCTGCGAACAACTTCAATACGAGCTCGCGGTCACGTAGGCGAGCAAAAGCTAAACGCTTGTTTGCCAATGTTGGTGACTTACCCATAGTAATCAAGGGCTCAACAATGCGACGCAATTCTTTTGCTTTTGGCAAAGTTGTCTTGATTGCTTCGTGTGTCAGCAAAGCGACGGCCATGTTGCGAAACATCGCAAGGCGGTGGCTGCTGGTGCGATTGAGCTTACGTAATCCATTACCGTGACGCATGATACTTTCCTTATTGAATCTATTAAGAGCGAAATCGCTCAGGTTATTCAGCTCTTCGATCAGTAAAGATACTTACTGCGGGCCGATTTTTACTAAAACAACGATCACTGCAAAACAACAATTACTGCAAAACAATAACGACTGCAAAAAAATAATTACTGCATGAAACTAAAGCGAAGCCTTGCATTTTATCCGTTTCAAAAACCATAGGGTCTTGACCCTTTGGGATTCTTGTCTAACGGGAGGCTCGCTGTCCTTATGGGCGCTCAAGGCCCATCGGGGGCCAGTTTTCTAATTTCATACCCAGTGTCAGACCGCGTGCAGCCAACACTTCTTTGATTTCATTTAATGACTTACGACCCAAATTAGGCGTCTTTAACAACTCATTTTCTGTGCGCTGAATCAGATCACCGATGTAATAGATATTTTCTGCTTTCAGGCAGTTTGCCGAACGCACTGTCAATTCGAGATCATCCACTGGACGCAACAAGACAGGATCAATCTGTGGTGCACCACGGCTAGGCGCCTCATAAGAATCACCAGCACCTTCAAGTGCGGCGAAAACAGAGATCTGATCCATCAAAATGCGGGCTGACTGACGCACAGCTTCTTCTGGACTAATCACACCATTTGTTTCAACGTCGATGACAAGCTTATCGAGATCTGTGCGCTGTTCAACGCGTGCATTTTCAACTGCATAACTCACACGGCGAACAGGGCTGAATGAAGCATCCAACACAATACGACCAATCGTATGCGCGCGATCATCAATCAGCGCACGGACGTTACCAGGAACATAACCACGGCCTTTTTCAACCTTGATTTGCATTTCAAGCTTACCTGACTCTGTCAGCGTAGCAATCATCTGCGAAGGATTGACGATTTCAACATCGTGGGGCAGTTCAATATCTGATGCAAACACTGGGCCTGCGCCTTGCTTGCGCAAAGTGAGTGTCACGTCATCACGGCTGTGCAACTTGAATACAACACCTTTAAGGTTAAGCAAAATGTCTACGACATCTTCACGCACACCTGGAATGGTTGAATACTCATGTACAACACCAGTAATTTGAACTTCGGTAGGCGCATAACCTGACATCGAAGACAACAAAATACGACGCAGCGCATTTCCAAGCGTGTGGCCGTAGCCGCGCTCGAAAGGTTCCATGATGATTTTGGCGTGATTTGGGCCAATTGGTTCGACTTCAATCGAACGTGGCTTTAAAAAACCTTGTGACATTACGACTTTCCTTTTTCAATACCCTCGGCTCGTTACACCGATAAGGCTGATGGATAAGACTTACAAAAAAGAATGTTAGTAACGCGTATTGGCGTATGCGGCATCAAGCTACATACGCCAATTAAATCTTTCGATTAGCGTGAATACAATTCAACAACCATCGACTCGTTGATGTCACGAGCAACATCAGCGCGATCAGGTACTTGCTTGAACGTACCGACAAGCTTGGCTGTATCAACGTCACACCACTGGGGGATACCGTTGCCAGATGCCAAGTCCATCGATTCACGAATGCGAGCCTGAGTTTTTGACTTTTCGCGGATGGCAATCACGTCACCAGACTTGATCAACATCGAAGGAATATCTGCTTTTCTTCCGTTCAACTCAATCGCACGATGTGTCACGAGTTGACGCGCTTCGGCGCGTGTTGAGCCAAAACCCATGCGATACACAACGTTGTCAAGGCGTGACTCAAGCAATTGAATCAACTGTTCACCAGTGTTGCCTTTACGACGTTCAGCTTCAGCAAAGTACTTACGGAACTGCTTTTCCATGATGCCATACATACGCTTGAGCTTTTGCTTTTCGCGCAGTTGCAAACCATAGTCAGATGTACGCGCACCTGAGGTGCGGCCATGCTGACCAGGCTTTGAATCAAGCTTGCACTTTGACTCAAGCGAGCGACGTGCGCTCTTAAGGAAAAGATCAATGCCCTCGCGACGCGAGAGTTTGCATTTGGGACCGGTATAACGTGCCATGTGGGTTCCCCTTAGATACGACGACGCTTAGGTGGACGGCAACCGTTGTGCGGGATGGGTGTGATATCGGCAATGCTCGAAATCTTAATACCCAACGCATTCAACGCACGCACTGATGATTCGCGACCTGGACCTGGGCCCTTGATGCGAACTTCGAGTGTCTTAATGCCGTATTCAATAGCCACCTTACCAGCTGTTTCTGCAGCGACCTGCGCTGCAAAAGGCGTGGATTTACGTGAGCCCTTGAAACCAGCACCACCAGAAGTCGCCCATGACAAGGCATTGCCCTGACGGTCGGTAATGGTGATGATTGTGTTGTTAAAAGATGCGTGAACGTGCGCAATGCCGTCCGACACATTCTTTTTGACTTTTTTGCGAACGCGCGTTGCGCCGCCGGCAGAAGCTTTAGCCATCTTCTAATCCTCTTTATTTCTTCAGGCTTGCAGCAGCGCGACGCGGTCCCTTGCGGGTGCGGGCGTTGGTGCGAGTGCGTTGACCACGTACGGGCAAACCGCGTTTATGACGCATGCCACGATAGGTTCCCAGATCGATCAATCGCTTGATCGAGAGCTGAACTTCACGTCGCAGATCTCCTTCAACCGAGAACACACCTACGTGTTCACGGATGCGCTCGAGTTCTGCATCAGTAAGATCCTTGACCTTTTTGGACAGGGGCACACCAGCAGCTTCACAAATTTTGCGAGAGCGAGTACGACCGATACCAAAAATGGCGGTCAAGCCGATTTCGGCGTGCTGATGTGGCGGAATGTTGATGCCAGCAATACGGGCCATGACTGTTCCTTGATTTATTAACCTTGACGCTGCTTGTGACGCGGGTCGGTGCAAATGACGCGCACCACACCGTGACGTTTAATAATTTTGCAGTTGCGGCAAATCCGCTTAACCGATGCCATTACTTTCATGGTTGACTCCTGTTATCTGTCGTAACCCGGCCGCTCATTTGGAGCGGAAGACGATTCTGGCGCGCGTTAAGTCATAGGGGGTGAGCTCCACTGTGACTTTATCGCCCGGCAAAATCCGGATGTAGTGCATACGCATCTTGCCGGAAATATGGCCTAAAACTACATGACCATTTTCTAACTTGACACGAAATGTTGCGTTAGGGAGATTCTCAAGAATCTCACCTTGCATCTGAATGACGTCGTCCTTTGACATTGCTCTCGCTTATCTCATTGGTATATTCGCGCCCTTGAAGTTAGACTTCTTGAGCAGTGAATCGTACTGGTGAGACATCATGTAGGCCTGAACCTGTGCCATGAAGTCCATCGTAACTACAACAATAATCAGCAAAGAGGTTCCGCCAAAGTAAAACGGTACATTCCAACGCATGACTAAAAACTCTGGAACCAAACACACCACTGTGATGTACAAGGCACCAGCTAACGTCAACCGCATCAAAATCTTGTCAATGAATCGGGCTGTCTGCTCACCAGGTCTAATCCCAGGAACGAACGCACCACTTTTCTTCAAATTATCTGCAGTTTCACGGCTGTTAAAGACCAACGCGGTGTAAAAGAAGCAGAAGAAAATAATTGCGGTTGCATAAAGCGTGATGTAGAGCGGTTGACGCGGCGCGAGCGCTGCAGCCAAGTCTCCCAACCAACGCATACTCTCAGCACTTGAGAACCAGCTTGCGATTGTGGCGGGAAACAAAATGATTGATGAAGCAAAAATTGGAGGAATTACGCCCGCCATGTTAAGTTTTAAGGGGAGGTGTGAGGTTTGTCCACCATAAATCTTATTGCCAACCTGTCGCTTCGCGTAATTCACGGTAATCTTTCGCTGCCCACGCTCGACCAATACAACGAAGGCCGTCACGAGCACCGATAAAGCAACAATAAACAAAGCCGAGAAACCAGACATTGCATTGGTGCGAACTAAATCTAATAAACCAGCAAGCGCACTTGGTAGTCCAGCTACAATTCCCGCAAAGATAAGAATTGAAATTCCATTACCTAAGCCACGCTCTGTAATTTGTTCACCTAACCACATCACAAACATTGTGCCAGTGACAAGCGTCACAATCGTGGTCACACGAAACATCATTCCTGGTTCAATCACTAATCCGGGCTGAGACTCTAGGGCAACAGAAATACCCACGGCCTGAATCAAAGCCAAAGCGACCGTGCCATAACGGGTGTACTGCGTAATTTTGCGACGGCCCGCTTCGCCATCCTTTTTAATTGCCTCAAGCGAAGGCACTACTACCGACATCAGCTGCATAATGATCGATGCAGAGATGTAAGGCATGATGCCTAAAGCAAAGATAGAGAAACGCTCAAGCGCACCGCCTGAAAACATGTTGAACAAGCCGAGAATTCCGCCTTGATTTTCACGAAACAAGTCTGCCAAAGCATCAGGGTTGATGCCAGGAACAGGAATGTGCGTGCCGAGGCGGTAAACCACCAGAGCGAGCACCAAGAACACGAGACGACGCTTTAAATCGCCGTAACCTGATCCTGACTTTCCTGCGGACTGTGCTGTTGCCATTCTCTAATCCGTCTTAAGCAATCGAGCCACCGGCGGCTTCAATAGAAGCACGCGCACCGGCTGACGCACCAATGCCTTTTAGGGACACTTTGCGTGATAATTCGCCAGATTTAAAAACCTTAACGTAACGAACCTGTGTGCCCACTACACCAGCCTGTTTGAGAACTTGCACGTCAACTTCATCGACAGGCAAAGACTGCAAATCAGACAAACGAATCTGCGCATACAGATGGCCGTCTAATGTAGAAAAGCCGCGCTTAGGTAAGCGACGCTGCAAAGGCATTTGACCGCCTTCAAAACCGACTTTATGGAAACCACCCGTACGAGACTTTTGACCTTTATGGCCACGTCCGGAGGTTTTGCCCAAGCCTGAACCGATTCCACGACCTACTCTACGCTTTGCGTGAGTTGAGCCTTCGGCGGGCTTGATAGTATTCAGTTGAGTAATCGACATCGTGATTCCTTTCAGACGTCCGAAGCGGTCACGAGATAATCAACTTTGTTGATCATTCCGCGCACTTCGGGGGTATCTTTGAGCACTTTGCTGCTATTGACACGACGCAAACCAAGTCCACGTACTGTGTCGCGATGGTCTTGCTTGGTACCGATGGTCGAACGGACCAAGGTGACTTTGACTTGTTTTTCAGCCATGATTTACCCCAAAATCTCTTCGACGGTCTTGCCGCGCTTTGCAGCGACATCCGACGGTGTGAGCGAATTGCGCAGGCCGTTAAGCGTGGCACGAACCATGTTGTAAGGGTTGCTTGAGCCAAGGCTTTTAGCCACAACGTTCCGCACACCCATCACGTCAAAAATAGCGCGCATAGGGCCGCCAGCGATAACGCCAGTACCTTCTGCTGCTGGAGAAATCAGTACCGTTGAGGCACCATGCTTGCCCACAACAGTATGGTGAAGCGTACCGTTCTTAAGTGCGACTTTGAACAATTCGCGACGCGCCTGTTCCATTGCCTTTTGAACGGCTACCGGCACTTCACGCGCCTTGCCTTTACCCATACCGACGCGACCATCGCCGTCACCGACAACCGTCAATGCAGCAAAACTCATGGTGCGACCACCTTTGACGACTTTACTGACGCGGTTAACCGCGATCATTTTTTCGCGAAGACCGTCATCACGCTCTTCAGGAGCGTTCTTGCGTTGTTCTTTAGCCATTTGACTGTTCCTCGCTTAAAACTTCAGGCCGGCTTCACGCGCGGCATCGGCCAAGGCTTTTACACGGCCGTGGTATCGGAAACCTGAACGATCAAAAGCAACAAGCTCAATACCAGCAGCTTTAGCTTTTTCAGCAACACGCTTACCGATCAATGTAGCAGCAGCGGCATTACCACCTGCTCCGGACTGACCTGCAAGTTGCTGACGCACTTCTGGTTCAACGGTTGAAGCCGAAACCAGAACGCGATCGCCTTCGGGCGAAATAATGTTTGCATAGATGTGCAAGTTCGAGCGGAAAACCTGAAGGCGATTGACTCGCAACTCAGCGATTTTCTTACGCGTCGGGACTGCACGACGCAAACGGGAAATTTTTTTGTCCATGATCTTTCCTTGTTTGCGCGATTATTTCTTCTTGGTTTCTTTGATGATGACATGCTCATCGACATAACGGACACCCTTGCCTTTGTAAGGCTCTGGTGGACGATACGCACGAATTTCAGCTGCCACTTGACCAACAACCTGTTTGTCCGAACCTTTAAGGATAATTTCCGTCTGGGTTGGGCATTCGGCTTTTACGCCATCAGGCATGGGGTGGACGACATCATGTGAAAAACCAAGTTGCAATTTGATCGCGTTACCCTGAACAGCTGCGCGGTAACCCACGCCAACCAGAGTTAACTTACGCTCGAAGCCTTTGCTAACGCCGGTTACCATATTCGCAACGAGTGCGCGTAAAGTTCCGGACATTGCTTTTGCTTCGCGGGAGTCATTCGCAACGATAAACGAAAGCTTTCCACCATCTTCGTTTACGATGACATTACCAATGAGAGTCTGACTCAATGTACCCAAAGGTCCTTTTACAGAAATTTGGTTAGCAGTGATTGTTGCTTCGACGCCTTTTGGCAATTCGACTGGGTATTTAGCAATACGTGACATTTAGTATTCTCCTTAAGCCACGTAGCAGAGGACTTCGCCACCCACGCCATTGGCGCGAGCTCTGCGGTCAGTCATCACACCACGTGAAGTGGAGACAATCGCCACACCCAGACCATTCATGACCTGAGGGATGCTTCCATTACCTTTGTAAATACGCAAGCCAGGGCGCGAGACGCGTTCGATACGCTCGATTACTGGACGACCAGCATAATACTTTAGGGTGATTTCAAGTTCAGGCTTTTGGGCCGTGCCTTTAATCGTAAAACCATCCACATAACCTTCGTCCTGAAGCACAGCAGCGATTGCTACCTTGAGCTTGGAGGAGGGCATGGATACCGATGTTTTATCTACTTGCTGCGCATTACGAATGCGAGTCAGCATATCGGCGATAGGGTCGCTCATGCTCATATTTTTTTCTCCTACCAGCTAGCTTTGGTCATGCCGGGAATTTCACCCTTCATAGCCAATTCGCGTAGTTTCATGCGGCCAAGTCCGAACTTGCTGAACACACCACGCGAACGTCCTGTAATCGCGCAGCGATTACGCTGACGACATGGGCTCGAGTTACGTGGGAGTTGCTGAAATTTCAGCCGCGCTTCATAGCGCTCTTCGTCGGTCTTGGATGAATCATCGATAATCGCCTTGAGAGCCGCACGCTTAGCAGCAAATTTCTCTGCTGTCATTTTGCGCTTGATATCGCGATTGATCATTGAAAGTTTAGCCACGTCTGCGCTCCTTAGTTGCGGAACGGGAAGCTAAAGGCTGTTAACAGCGCCTTGGCTTCTTCGTCTGTCTTTGCGGACGTGGTGATGCTGATATTCATCCCACGCAACACGTCGATTTTGTCGTATTCAATTTCAGGGAAAATGATCTGCTCTTTCACCCCGATGTTGTAATTTCCACGACCGTCAAATGCACGACCAGAGATACCTCTGAAGTCTCGGACACGGGGTAAAGCCACTGACACGAGACGATCGAGGAATTCATACATGCGCTGACCGCGCAATGTCACCATGCAACCAATCGGGTAATCTTCGCGAATTTTGAAACCAGCGATCGCCTTTTTTGTCTTGGTAATCACAGGTTTTTGACCAGCAATTTTTGTCAGATCTGAAACTGCGTGATCAATGACTTTTTTATCAGCAACGGCTTCGGAGACGCCCATGTTCAGGGTGACTTTCATCACACGAGGAACCTGCATCACGCTCTTGTAGCCAAACTGCTCACGCAATGCGGGAGCAATTTTTTGCATATAGAGTTCTTGGAAACGAGACATTTTGTGCGCCCCTTATGCTTTCGCGCCAACGGTCTCGCCGCTGGAACGAAAAATGCGTACTTTGCGACCATCGACTTCTTTGATCCCAACTCGATCACCTTTGCCGGTGGCGGGATTGAAGAGCGCAATGTTCGAGATATGGATTGGCATTGTTTTTTCAATAATGCCACCGGTTGTTCCCTGCATCGGATTTGGCTTGACGTGCTTTTTGACCATATTGATGCCTTCAACCAATACATGGTCTTCATCAAGACGGGCCAACACAGTGCCACGGCGCTTTTTGTCACGCCCTGTCAACACTACAACTTCGTCGCCTTTACGGATTTTATTCATTTATGGCTCCTTACAGCACTTCCGGCGCCAGTGACACAATCTTCATGAACTTTTCGCCACGCAATTCGCGCGTAACGGGTCCAAAGATACGCGTGCCAATGGGCTCGAGTTTAGCGTTGAGCAAAACGGCGGCGTTGCCACCGAAGCGAATACGTGAACCGTCTTTACGACGAACGCCATGAGCCGTACGAACGACAACAGCGTTGTAAATTTCGCCTTTCTTAACGCGGCCGCGTGGGGCCGCATCTTTGACGGTAACCTTGATAACATCGCCGATGGCGGCATAGCGGCGCTTTGAGCCGCCGAGTACCTTGATGCACATGACAGAACGTGCACCAGTATTATCGGCCACGTCTAGCGTGGTCTGCATTTGGATCATGATTTTTCCTGTTCCAACTTAACCGAAAATTCTGTTTGCATTAGGCATACAGTCAAATCAGTCAGTTTTGGTCCCGTTAGGTGCCACAGGGCACCCTGGGTTGAAATCTGCTAATTATTTCCACACTTTTTATGATTCGTTTTTATTTTGATCTAAAACGACACACTAATTGCGAGGAAGCCTTGTAGTATAACGTAGTAATTTTTTTTGTGCAAGTGCTTTTAAGATGTGTCATATTATCAGTTGAGCGCTTTTGCCAAATTTTTGTTGTTTAGGAACCTCAATGTACCCAAAGCAAACCCTTTATATCAATGGTGAGTTCATCTCTGGCGAAGGTCGTCAGTCTCAGGACGTTATTAATCCTGCCACGCTTGAAGTGCTTGGTCAGCTGCCACACGCCTCTCAAGCAGATCTGGATATGGCACTTCAATCTGCTGAAACAGCCTTCGCGAGCTGGAAAAAATCATCCCCCATGGATCGATCAGCAATTTTACGTAAGGTTGGTCAACTTACGCGTGATCGTGCCCATGACATTGCAAGGAATATGACGCTTGATCAAGGTAAGCCTCTTGCTGAAGCACTTGGTGAGGTTGTTGGCTGTGCTGACCATTGCGATTGGCATGCTGAAGAATGTCGTCGTATTTATGGCCGTGTTGTACTGCCGCGAAACTCCGATGTCCGCCAGCTTGTACTTAAAGAGCCCATTGGTGTTTGTGTTGCCTTCACACCTTGGAATTTCCCCTACAACCAAGCCATCCGCAAAGTCTGTGCGGCAATTGGTGCTGGCTGTACTGTCATTCTAAAAGGACCAGAAGACTCACCTAGCGCAGTCATGGCGATTGCTCAAATGTTTCACGATGCTGGTTTACCTCCCGGAGTGTTGAATTTAGTTTGGGGCGAGCCCGCCAAGGTGTCTGACTATCTGATTCGCTCGCCTATTAGTCGGAAAGTTTCTTTTACAGGTTCTGTCCCTGTAGGCAAACAGCTGGCCGCTCTTGCTGGCGCGCATATGAAACGTGTCACGATGGAGCTAGGTGGCCATTCACCCGTTATTGTTTTTGATGATGCTGATGTTGAACGTGCAGCGACTATGCTTGCTAAATTCAAGGTTAGAAATGCCGGACAGGTATGTGTTTCACCCACTAGGTTTTACGTTCAAAAGAAAGTCTATGACAAGTTTCTTGCTAAGTTTTTAGATGTTCTAAAACAAGTTAAGGTTGGAAACGGACTTGAGGAGGGAACAGAAATGGGACCTCTCGCCCATGCGCGACGTGTGCCTGCTATTGAGAGATTTGTTGAAGATGCACGTAAGCGCGGAGCAACCATTGAAATCGGTGGCGACGCAATTGTTGGTAAAGGTTTCTTTTTTCCACCAACGGTGATTACAGGCCTTAAAGATGATTCCATGTTGATGACCGAGGAACCATTTGGTCCAATTGCTCCAGTCGTGCCTTTTGACAATATAGACGAAGTCATTGGCCGTGCAAACAGCCTTCCTTTCGGCTTGTCTTCTTATGTGTTTACCAACTCCCTTCAAACTGCCACGAAAGTTTCGAACGCCATCGAAGCTGGAATGGTTAACATTAATCATTTTGGAAGCGCCTTGCCTGAAACTCCATTTGGTGGCATCAAGGATAGCGGTATTGGAAGCGAAGGTGGGTCAGAGACTTTTGATGGCTACCTAGTTACAAAATTTGTTACGCATATATAAATACTTGATTGTGTGACATAACCGGCAAGCATAAAAAAACGCACCAATTTTTATTGGTGCGTTTTTTTCACTTCTGTCAGGCGGTTGTTAGATCACGCGAGCTGCTTCGACTAATTTCATTGCAGTCCAAGATTTGGAACGCGAGATTGGGCGACCTTCTGCGATTTCTACAGTGTCACCTTCGTTGTACTGATTGGTTTCATCATGTGCTTTGTATTTTGCAGAACGCATGATGATCTTGCCAAGCATAGGATGCTTAACACGACGCTCCACCAACACAACAATAGTTTTATCCATCTTGTTGCTGACGACTTTACCAACCAACGTACGCTGACGCTTGGGTTTTGTAATTTGAGCTGTAGTCATATTATGATCCGGCCTTCTCAGTCATTAACGTACGAACGCGAGCGATATCGCGACGGACTTTACTGATCTGAGTATGGTTGGTGAGTTGTTGAGTTGCCCGCTGCATACGCAGACCAAACTGAGCTTTCAACAGGCTTTCAAGCTCTTGACCGAGCTCGGCGGCTGTTTTTGTACGAAGTTCGCTTGCTTTCATGTCGATTCCTTAAGTACCGAGGTGACGCGCGACGAATGTTGTGGCAATTGGAAGCTTAGCAGCGGCGAGGCGAAATGCCTCACGTGCAATTTCTTCACTAACGCCTTCCATTTCGTACAGCACTTTACCTGGCTGGATTTCAGCGACCCAATACTCAGGGTTACCTTTACCGTTACCCATCCGAACTTCAGCCGGTTTCTGTGAAATTGGCTTATCAGGGAAGATACGGATCCATATACGACCGCCACGTTTGATGTGACGATTGATCGCACGACGAGCAGATTCAATCTGGCGAGCAGTCAAGCGACCACGACCCGTGGCCTTTAAACCAAACTCACCAAATGAAACGTTCGCGCCGCGTGTAGCGAGACCAGTATTACGGCCCTTTTGCTCTTTGCGATATTTCCTGCGTGCTGGTTGCAGCATGCTTATTCTCCTTCGGGCGCAGGCGCAGCGGCATCAGCCTTGCGCGGTGCACGACCACGTCCTGCGGGACGCGCTGCCGGGCGAGCACCTTCGGGCTTGTCAGCACGAGGGGCACGACGCGTACGACGCTCTTCTTCGCGGGGCGCAGCGGTTTCAACTGGCATTTCGCCATTAGCCAACATGTCGCCTTTATAGACCCAGACTTTGATGCCGATCACACCATAAGTAGTGTGGGCTTCAGAAGTACCGTAATCAATATTCGCACGTAATGTATGAAGTGGCACACGACCTTCGCGATACCATTCTGTACGGGCAATTTCGATTCCATTTAAACGGCCAGCACTCATGATCTTGATGCCTAAGGCACCGAGACGCATTGCATTTTGCATGGCACGCTTCATGGCGCGACGGAACATGATACGTTTTTCAAGCTGCTGCGAAATTGAATCCGCAATCAGCTGGGCATCCGTTTCTGGCTTGCGAATCTCTTCGATATTGACGTGAACAGGCACGCCCATCAAACGCTGCAAATCAGCCTTAAGACCTTCGATGTCCTCGCCACGCTTACCGATTACCACACCCGGACGCGCCGAGTAAACAGTAATACGTGCGTTTTTAGCAGGACGCTCGATGACCACACGACCAACAGACGCGCTTTTGAGTTTCTTTTTCAAGTACTCGCGAACACGAATATCAGAAGCAAGCATGCCACTGAAGTCTTTGTCGTCTGCGTACCACTTCGAGCCCCAATTACGTGTAACCGCAAGGCGGAACCCAATCGGGTGAATTTTCTGACCCATCGTGACTCCTTAAGCTCCGACCTTCACAGTTATGTGGCAGGTCTGCTTTTCAATCTGGTTACCGCGCCCTTTGGCTCGTGCGGAAAAGCGCTTCATCGACTCTGCTTTATCCACAAAAATCGTGGTAATTTTGAGTTCGTCGATATCTGCACCGTCGTTGTGCTCGGCATTGGCGATCGCTGATTCAACAGCTTTCTTCAAAATGCCGGCAGCCTTCTTGTTAGTGAAGGTCAGGATGTTCAATGCCTGAGCAACAGATTTGCCACGGATAAGATCCGCAACGAGTCGTGTTTTCTGGGCAGAGATATGCACCCCACGGATAATGGCTTGAGTTTCCATGGATTACCTCTTGGCCTTTTTGTCTGCAGCGTGACCTTTAAAGGTACGAGTCAGCGCAAACTCACCGAGTTTATGTCCAACCATGTTCTCGTTGATATAAACGGGAACGTGCTGGCGACCGTTATGAACAGCAATCGTCAGACCAATAAAGTCTGGCAAGATCGTTGAACGACGCGACCAAGTTTTGATCGGTTTCTTACCCTTTTCGGCGATAGCAACCTCAACCTTTTTAATCAGGTGAGCATCGACGAATGGGCCTTTCTTGACTGAACGTGACATGATTCGCCCTCTTATTTACGCTTGCGGCGCTGGACGATCATATTGTCCGTCCGCTTGTTGCTACGAGTCTTGTAACCCTTAGCTGGGGTGCCCCATGGACTGCGTGGCTCGCCGCCTTCGCCGGTACGACCTTCACCACCACCGTGTGGGTGATCAACCGGGTTCATTGCGACACCACGAACCGTGGGACGAATACCGCGCCAACGAACCGCACCCGCTTTGCCGATTTGGCGCAAGCTGTGCTCTTCGTTGCCAACTTCACCAATCGTTGCACGACATTCGATGTGCACACGACGAACCTCACCTGAGCGCAGGCGAACCTGAGCGTAAGTGCCTTCGCGAGCCAAAAGAACTGCCGAAGCTCCTGCAGAGCGTGCCATTTGGGCACCTTTACCGGGCAACATTTCGATGCAGTGAATGGTTGTACCCACTGGAATATTGCGAATAGGTAAAGTGTTTCCTGCGCGGATGGGGGCTTCGATACCCGACAACAACGTAGCACCTACTTCAAGACCACGAGGAGCAATAATATAACGACGCTCACCATCTGCATAACAAAGTAAAGCAATGTGTGCAGTGCGGTTCGGGTCATATTCCAGGCGCTCTACCTTTGCTGGAATGCCGTCTTTGTTACGACGGAAATCAACAAGACGGTAATGCTGCTTGTGACCACCACCACGGTGACGAATTGTGATGTGACCGTTGTTATTCCGGCCAGATCCACGAATTTTCTTTTCAAGTAACGCAGCAAATGGCTCGCCTTTGTGCAGATTAGGTGTAACCACCTTAAGCATGCCACGACGGCCAGGCGAGGTTGGCTTAACTTTTAAGAGAGCCATTTAGTTGACCTCCGCCAGGTTGATTTCTTGACCTTCTTTGAGCGAAACAAAGGCTTTGCGTTCGTTGCGACGACGACCGACGAAACGACCAAAACGCTTTGCCTTGCCTTTACGATTCAATACCTGAACAGCTTCGACTTGCACTTTAAAAAGCAATTCGACAGCAGCTTTAATTTCAGGCTTAGTTGCATCAGCAATCACTCGAAAAGTGACTTGGTTGTTTTTCTCTGCAACAAACGTGGCTTTTTCAGTCACGATTGGTGCCAAGATGATTTGCATTAGACGATGATCGTTCATGCCAGCATCTCCTCGAGTTGAGCGATGGCCTGCTTTGTGATCAATACTTTTTTGTAGTGAATCAATGAAAGCGGATCTGCATTTCGCGGCTCAACAACCGCAACATTTGGCAAATTGCGCGTTGCGAGGTAAAGGTTCTCATCAACTGTATCGGTGATAATCAGCACTGACTCCAAACCAAAAACTTTAAGCTTTTCTGCTGCAAGTTTCGTTTTTGGTGCCTCAAGCGTGAATGAGTCAACGATAGAAATACGATCTTCGCGCGCTAACTGTGAAAGGATCGAACGGAGTCCCGCACGATACATTTTCTTGTTAACTTTTTGGCTGAAATTTTCTTCAGGCGAATTAGGAAATGCACGACCACCCCCACGCCAAAGTGGCGAGGATGTCATACCAGCACGTGCCCGGCCTGTACCTTTTTGATTAAAAGGTTTTTTGGTCGAGTGGCGCACTGCATCGCGGCCTTTTTGAGCACGATTGCCAGAACGCGCATTTGCTTGGAATGCAATCACGATCTGGTGCACAAGTGCTTCATTGAAGTCACGACCAAATACTGTATCAGGTGCCGCAAACGTTGCGGAAGACTGACCAACATCATTTAGGAGCTTGATATCCATGGATTAGGCTCCCTTTTTAGCAGGTGCTTTGACTGCCGGGCGCACAAGTATGTCTCCGCCAGCATAGCCAGGGACAGCGCCCTTGACCATTAGCAGACCACGCTCAGCGTCAACACGGACGACGTCAAGGTTTTGCACGGTACGTGTGTCATCACCGAGGTGGCCTGACATGCGCTTACCGGGGAAAATACGACCAGGATCTTGAGCCTGACCAATCGAACCGGGAACGCGGTGCGAACGGCTATTACCGTGCGAAGCGCGCTGCGACTTGAAGTGGTGGCGTTTGATTGTGCCGGCGAAACCTTTACCAATAGTGGTACCAGTGACGTCAACTTGCTGGCCAGCTTCGAAAATGCTTTCAACAGCGACCACGCTACCAGGCGTGAATTCGGCTGCGCGAGCAGGGTCGAGACGGAATTCTTTGAGGATGCTACCAGCCTCTACACCAGCTTTGGCATAGTGACCTGTTTGTGGCTTGGCTACACGGGAAGCGCGACGAGCGCCGTAAGCGACTTGAATGGCGGCATAGCCGTCAGACTCAAGTGACTTTACCTGGGTGACGCGGTTGTTCGACACATCCAATACTGTCACGGGGATGGACTCGCCATCTTCCGTAAAAATACGGGTCATGCCGACCTTGCGGCCCACCAGCCCAAGCCGATGTGCGGCAGGCGTGGGTGTCGATTTCGACATCGTTTTCTCCGGGGTAAAAACCCGATACCCGACTTCGATTGGTCGGGGCTGATAAAACCCGAATATTTCGGGTGCTTAATTTTTTAGTGCTTACTATATAGTGCTTACTTTTCTCGCCGAATTTCAGCAAGTCTTACATATTAGCATCAATTATCGTTGCATGGCAAGCCAAATTGACTTGACATGCAACAAATCTAACAAATGCGTTCTTCAAATATTTACTGCAGTGCGATTTCTACATCTACACCAGCAGGCAAATCGAGGCGCATCAGTGCGTCAACGGTTTTGTCAGTTGGATCAACAATGTCCATCAAGCGCTGATGCGTGCGAATCTCGAACTGGTCACGAGATGTTTTGTTCACGTGTGGTGAGCGCAACACGTCATAACGACGAATACGGGTTGGAAGTGGAACCGGACCACGTACCACAGCACCGGTACGTTTGGCCGTATCAACGATCTCAGCAGCCGACTGATCGATGAGTTTGTAGTCAAACGCTTTCAGGCGGATACGGATTTTTTGATTTTTCATGGCGATTCTCAAAGAGCGAAATGCTGCGAGCACCTGCGCTCGCAGCGAAACAAATTACTTCAGGATTTTAGCAACGACGCCGGCGCCGACGGTACGGCCACCTTCGCGGATTGCAAAACGCAGACCTTCTTCCATGGCGATTGGCGCGAGCAACTTCACGACCATACCAACGTTGTCACCGGGCAGAACCATTTCTTTGTCTGCTGGCA
>Ga0247836_1000413_pt1 | contig 78161 bp, 49 predicted proteins | sample LaCruzMarch2015__4_FD_187116 | JGI IMG/M metagenome (GOLD analysis project Ga0247836, IMG submission 187116) | Freshwater microbial communities from meromictic Lake La Cruz, Castile-La Mancha, Spain - LaCruzMarch2015_14m | ecosystem: Environmental > Aquatic > Freshwater > Lake | place: Spain... | reverse complement strand
CCAGTTCCCGGTCCAGCACGTCGAGGTAGAGGTTGGCCAACAACGGCGAGAGCGGTCCACCTTGTGGCGTGCCGCGGCTGCGCCGCACCTGCCGTCCGTCGCCCGTGTCCATCGGGGCACGCAGGTAACGCCCGATCAGCGTCATGATCCGCTGGTCGCTAATCCGCGCTCCCAACAGGTGCATCAGGCGGTCGTGGTTGACTTGGTCGAAGAAGCTCGCCAGGTCGATATCCACCACCCACTCCTTGCCTTCTGCAACGTACCCGCGGGCGGCCGTCACCGCGTCGTGCGCCGAGCGTCCGGGGGAGACGATCTCGCAGACCCAGTCCGGCGGCAGTTCGATGACCCCATCCGGCAACCGCGGCAACCGCTCCCGACGCCAGCCGGCCAAGTCATGGGACGGACAGTCGTGGACCTCATAGGCAACGCTGACCTCGGTCGCGAACCACCAGCCGCCGCCGGGGCCGGCACCGCGGACCAGCGGGTGCAACTCACCGCGCAGGTTACCCTGGGCGGCGGCATGGGCGAACCGCGCCATCGGCCGACGCACGATTTCGCCGCCGATCAGCTCGACCCGTTCGTCGGGTGACAGAAGCAGGTCATCGAGGGTCTTGAGTTTCAGCGCCTCCACCGCTCACCTCCTGCCACGGCCGATACTGTTGCAAATCAATTTTCATGCCTATCCGGTTGTCTCAGGTAACCCCAAGGGGTAGTAGTGCGGCTTTGCCGTCGCGCTGCCCCGTCCTCAGACACCCGGCCTCGATCATCGGCGACTCCTTCTCGGGCTTCGATGTACAATAGCCAATATAACAATAAGTTAGGAGCTTTTTATCCCGTAGCGTCTCGGTCTTGACCAAGGCGGTGATCAAAGGCGGACGCGTCGACGCAGGGGAACGCCGGATGCCGCGGCACACCACCCATGGTGTCGTCCTGAGTCAACCGGATAGGCATGTCAATTTTTTACGAATTCCACTCGCGCCGCACTGGAGGATGCTATCAACTCCCGACGCAGCCACCTACGGAGCGACGCCGGGGATCGGGGTCTGACCGCCGGGCAATCCGCGGCCCCGCTACGCACCGCGCCCTCCTGACCTGCCGGCCGGGCTCACGTCTCCTGAACTCGGGCGCAACGGAAGCCGAGGTCGGCGTCACGGACAGCGGGCGCGAACCCGTAGCGGAAGGCGCAACGGCAGTCGCGCGCGAGGGAGTTCCAGGAACCGCCGCGGACCACCCGGGCCGCGCCGGTCTCCAGCGAACCGATTGGGTCGATCGCCGGCTGCGCCGCGTAGTCACGCAGCCCATCCGCGCACCACTCCCACACATTGCCAAGCATATCGTATAGGCCCCATGCATTGGGCTGCTTGGTCTTGACTCGGCGCGTTCCGGCCCGCTTGGTCTCGTACTGCATCTCCTTCCAGGAAACGCCGGTCGTCGGGTGGGCCTCGGCGAGGTCGTACTCGACCCCGCTGTTGCCGCCATACCAGGCGCTGGGGTCCAGCGCTGGGGCATTCTTCTTCCCCAGGATCTCGATCGGACCGCTGTACAGTGCCGTCGCGGTCCCGGCCCGACAGGCGTGTTCCCACTGGGCCTCGGTAGGGAGCACCAGAGCGAGCCCGGGGACCCATCCGTTGAGCCGTTCCAGGAACCCCTGTGTGTCCGTCCACTTCACTTGTTCGACCGGCCGATCCGGATGCTTGAACCGGCTGGAGTTCCGGCCCATGACCGCCTCCCAGAGTGCCTGGGTGCAGGGGGTATCGAAGAGCCAGAAGCCCTGAGCGATGGTTACCGGGTGTTGCGAGCCTTCAGCCGACCGGCGTCCGGGCTCATCCGGCGGTGAACCCATGAGGAAGCGGCCCGGCGGGCACCAGCGCAGGCGCTGGATGACCGGCTCAGGGCTCGCGTGACCCTCAGGTGCCACCGCGATCTCGGCCCACAGGCCATAGCGGTCGCGGCCCATGGCGCCGGCCCAGTCCGGCCGGGGGATCCGGCGCAGCGTCAGCCGCTCGCGATCGGTGAGGATCTCGATGCGCGGGACCCGCGGCAACGCCACCGCGGCGGTGCCGTGCTGGTCGAGGCGCAGCACGACCGGCCCCGGCACCGCCTCACCCGCGGGGCCTGCCGATCCTGCTGCCGCCCGGCCCCCTCCGCTGCGCGGGCCGGGCGACAGCAGGCGTGCACGCTCCGCTGCCGGCCTGCATGACTTGCCTGGCTCACTGACCTGAACTCGGGCGCAACGGAAGCCCAGGGTGTCGTCACGGTCAGCGGGCGCGTACCTGCCGCGGAAGGCGCAACGGCAGTAGCGCGCGTCGTTGCCCCAGGAACGGCCGCGGACCACCCGGGCCGCGCCAGCGTCGGTGGACGCCCAGACCGAGCCGTCTGCCGGCGCACCCTGGTAGTCGGGATGCCACGGGTCGGCGACCCACTCCTGCACATTGCCCAGCATGTCGTACAGGCCCCAGGCGTTCGCCTGTTTCCGGGCAACCGGATGGGTTCCGGACCTGGGATGAGGATACTGCTGCTCGGGCCACGCGGACGAGTCGTACCCGTTCGCCAGCTCAAGACCGACCCCGCTATTGCCGCCATACCAGGCGATGGGGTCCAGCGCTGGGGCATTGTTTGCCCCCAGGATCGCGATCGGTCCCGCATACAGCGCCGTCTCAGTCCCGGCTCGGCAGGCATGTTCCCATTGGGCCTCGCTCGGCAGCGCCAGCTCGAGCCCGGGGACCAGGGCGTTGAGCCGCGTGAGAAACCCCTGCACATCCGCCCAACTCACCTGCTCGACTGGCCGCTCCGGGCTCTTGAACCGGCTCGGGTTCGTGCCCATCACCGCCGCCCAGAGCGCCTGGGTGCAAGGCGTGTCGAATAACCAATAGCCGTCGGCAATGGTCACCTGGCGGCGCGGGCTTTCGTTGTTCAGGCGCCCCGGCTCGTCCGGCGGCGAGCCCATCCGACAGCGCCCGGGCGCGATCCAACGCAGGCGCTGGGTGATCCGGCCCCCGTCCGCGGCCGGGACGCCGAACGCGCTCCAGGCGCCGGCGGTGTCCCAACCCCAGTCGTCGGCCCACGGCGGCGGCTCTGCGCCTTCCCAGAACGCCGCCCGCGCATCATCCAGCCGGATCACCCCGTTGACACTCTCTATCTGCGCCAGGAATCCGGGGTGTCCATCCGCTGCTTGGCCGTAGCGCGCGCAGAGGGTTGCGCCGCGCTGCAAGAGCGTCACCCGCCGTGCCGGTTGGTCACCCGGTGGCAGGCGCTCCGGACGCAACCCGGGGGGCGGCTGTTGCTGGGCATCACGGCGCAGGATCTCGGCCCAGATCGCGTAGAAGAAGTCGCCCAGTTCGGGATCATCGAGATAGTCGCCCTGCAGCCAGGGCGCGGCATCGCGAAACCAGGGCAGTGCCCCGGGCACCGGTGATGCACCGCGCACCCCCGCGGCCTGGCGACCGAGCGCGGCGATGAATTCGCGCGAGTCCCGGACATCGGACGCGCCGGCCAGGCGCGCGCGCTCGGCGGGGGCCAGGGCCTGGAGTTCCGCCAGCCAGATCTCGGAGGGGAGTCCGGCCCGCCAGTCACGCTGGAGCGCCAGCGCCTGCCTGCGGATGGTCTCGGGTTCGGCGAGGAAAGCCCGGCGGCGGCCCGGCGCGGCGTCCGGGGACAGGGTGGCGGCGACCACGGAACGGCCGATGACGGTGCGGTCCTGCCAGACCTCGGACTCGGCCCCGGCGTCCGCGCCGATCAGCAGCCGCAGCCCGCGCAGCAGTCCGGGCTCCAGCCGCAGGGTGTTCCCGGCCAGGGCCAGGAGACGCTGGACGACGGCCGCGCGGGCGGTCGGGTCGCGCTGCGGCGGCAGACGCTCCCAGCGCAGGAGGCGCCACTCCTGTTCCAGCGCCTCCGGGCAGCAGGGGGCGGGGGTCAGCGCCAAGGTCCGGCAGCGCTCCGCCCGCAGGCGCCGGCCGAGCGCGCGCCAGCGGCGCCGCTGCGCCCCGCCGCCGCGCAGCAGGCAGCCCAGATCGCCGAGCACCACCACCAGGCTGCCCGGGGGCGGCAGCCGATAGGGATCGCGCCGCCGGGCGGCCGCGGCCCAGACCGGCGCGCGCAGTCCCTCGAACCAGAGCGCGTGTTCAAAGGTATGGCGCGGAAAGAGCCGCGCGAGTTGGTGCCTGACCCGTTCCTGGTCGTCCCAATAGGGTGCCAGATGGTCGCTGCGATCCTCGATGAGATGCAGCGACAGACCCCAACGGGGGCGCCGCCGCCGCGGCAGGCGCGACAGGCTCTCGCCGCGACCCATCTGCCGCACAATCACCGGCAGGTCGAGCGTGCGGGTCTCGGCGGGCGCGGCCATGATCCGGCGCAGTTGGGGCAAGAGCACATGCCACTGCGCCAAGGGGGGCGCGTGCGCCAGGTCCGTGGGGCGAGCCGACCAGTCGGGCAGGGTCACCGGGCCGTCGGGGAGACTGGTGGGCGGCGCCGCGGACTGACCGCGCAGCGCGGTGGCCAGCCAGAATTGGGCGGGGAGCAGGGGATGCGGGGCGATCTCGGGCGGCCCGGCTGCCGGGAGGACCGCGGACAAGGAACCCAGCGGCGACGCGAGCGAGGCGACGACGGGCTCCAAGGAGCGGTCCGGGCGCTCGTACCCGAGACACCGCGCGACCGCCGCGAGCAGAGCGTCGTCGCCGTGCATCAGCGCCCGCACCAGATCGGCCCGGCCACAGATGGCGTTGGGGTGTGGCGGCTGGTTCCGATCGCTCATGGCAGCGGCGCGGATCGGGTCAACCGACCGCTGGTCCGGCGTCGGCGGACGCATCGTCCGCGGCCCGGGGCTCCGGCGGCGACTCGGCGATGGCGTCCGGGTGCTTCTTGAGCGCAAAGTCGGCGATGCGCCGAAGCACGGTCGTTTGCGCCGCGGCATCGCCCCCGGCCAGGCACAGGACGGCGCGCACCAGGTCGAGATATTCCGCCTGGCCCGGCAGCGGCAGGCGCCGGGCCTGTTCGGCGGCCTGGCGATCGAGGATGAGCAGCTCGGCCGCCCGCGCCAACAGGGTGTCGTCGGCAGTCTCCGCGGACGCCCCGCGTCGTGCCCCGAAGTGTGCACGACCGCGCTCCATCAGCACCCGCTTGAAGGCCTCCGGCGCGTCCTTGACGCTGGGCAGGCGCAGGTGCAGGACCATGCAGCGGCGCAAAAAGGCGTCGGGCAGGGCGCGCTCCTCGTTGGTGGTGACGATCACCAGCGGGGCGACGCCGGTCGCGACCACGTCGCGCTCGCTGCCCAAGGGGCGGAACTGGCCGGCACCCAGGGCCTCCAGCAGGCCGTTGGGCACGTCGGACTCGGCCTTGTCGATCTCGTCGATGAGGACGACGCAGCCGTTGGCCGGATCGCAGCGGCGCGCGGGGTCGGCGCGACGCGCGGCATCCCCCGCATCCGGCGGCAGCGGATCGGCGGCACCGGCGGCCCGCGCCTGGGTGCACGCACCCCCCCAATCGAAGGCCCACCAGAGCGGCCCCGGGGCGACATAGACGCTGACCGCGAGACGTTTGCGCAGGGTGCGCCGCGACCGCGCCGGACCATCCCGCAGCGCGCCCTGAAGCTGTGCCTCGGCCAACCGGGCGACCGCGTCGTAGCGCCACAGCAAGTCGCTCGCTTCGGTGCTTGCATCCACCACCTGCTGGACATAGGCCCGGCGCAGCACCAGCGCGGCGGCGCGCGCCAACTGGCTCTTGCCGATGCCGGGCTCGCCGCGCAGCAGCAAGGGGCGCTGGGCGGCGAGGGCGGCATCGATGGCGGCGATGCTGTCGGCATCGAAGCAGTGAAACTGCCGCGGGCGATTGCCGGCCGCCGGGATCTCCTCGGCATGGCCGGCGGCGATGGGCATGAAGGTCAAGGCTCAGTCCTCCAGGGCTTGCAGGATTTGGATGAGAGGCAGGAAATCGCCGTCCTCGCCCTGGGTCAGATCCGGATCATCCGCCAGTTCGAGAAAAGCGACGGCCGGGAAGCGCGCCTTGAGCAGGCGGATGGTCTCCAGACAGGCGGTGCGCGCCTCGGGCTCCGGCGGCAGTTCAAACAGGTAGTAGTAACGGTTGCTGCCGCTGTCCTCCCCGGCCAGGTTCTCCAAGCGTTTGGCCGCCATGCGCAGGACGCTGTCATCGTCCATGCGGTGCTTGGCGCGCAGGGTTGCCGGTACGAACTCCTCCATGCAACGGTAAAAGGCGCTCTCGAAGGCACCCAGGTCGGTGACGGCGAGCTTGCGGCGCAGGTGCGCAGCGAAGCTGTCCGCGGTGCGGCGACCGTCTGGATCGATCCCGCTGTTGGGCGCGCGCGGCAGTGACAGGACGCCCTCCAGCTCAGCGTCCGGCGCTGGTGGGCGATAGCGCGTCTCCCGGTGATCGGCACCGGCCAGGACCACCTCCGCGACGCAGCGGGTGGCGACCGGAAAACCGACCAATACGGCGCTCGGGTCAGCGACCTGCCCGGTCAGGCCGTCGACGGCCGTGTGGTCGTAGAGGATGGGCAACAGGCGCTGCACCAGGTCGGCCAAGGCCCGGGCGTCGCGCGGATGATCGGACTTGAGGACGCGAATGGCCTTGCGCGCGTGGACCAGCATGTGAACGGCATCATGCGCGGCCAGGGCCTGCGCGAGCGGGCCGACGGACCTGGCGGGATCGCGATACAGGCGACCCTCGGGCTGGCCGTCCACCAAGCACTCCAGCGCACCGACCGCGAACGGCGTCTTGCGCAGCGCGCGTTCCAACTCCGCCTGCAATGCGGCGACCCGGTCACCGCCCGAGCGATAGTCCATGGCCGTGCGGAAGTCGGGCTCCTGAAGCAATCGCCAGATGGGCAGGGCCATCACCCGGCCGCCGCCAAACCCCCGGGGGCACCGTGGTCAGCAGGCCGGCGACCCGCGCGCACACCATGACCGGACAGCCGGAGGCGCCCTTCCAATCCTCGGGATTGGCCGCCGGTGCGGCGACGTCCAGCCACGCCTCTTCGGCGCGGTTCGCGCACTGATAGGTCCGGCCCCGCAGCGGCACGGCCACGCGCGTGTGGTCCTCGCGTTGGCCGATATCGGGAAAGCCCTCGCTCTCCCACGGCGTGCCGGTCGCGTGGTTGCGTGCGGTGAGTTCGCACCAGCGCGGGACCTCGGGGGGAAAGGAATGCGCGAACACCGCGGCATCGAGCGCACCGCATCCGGTCTGGGCGGGCGGGTAAAGGATCTGCGTGCGTTTGACTTTGGTCCATTCACCAGGCGCCTCGCCGCTCGTGCGCCAATGATGCCAACGGACTTCGAAGTCGGCGTGAAGATCGAGCGACTCGTCCAAGAGGACGTGGCCGGCGGTGAGGATGCGGTTGTTGGCAATGGGGATACCCGTGCCGATGCGGCCGGCTCCGCTGCCGTCGGCCAGGGGCACGAAGATCTCGATCAACAGATCTTTGAAGTTGGTTTCCACGACTGGCCGGTCTCCTGGCGCGTCCCGATCAGGGACGGTTCGAGCATCAGTTGCACCGCTCTGGGGGCCGCGTCGGGTGATGCTTGACTAACCCGACATGGGATAACCGTCTGTTCCCGATCTGTTACTTAACCTGGTCTTGGGGTTGGCTCGGAGTGGATCTTGACGTCGGATCGACCCTGTCGATCGACGACCTTGAGCTTGAGCTTGACCTTCTGCGTGCTGACCGCGGAGTCCTTGAGCTTGGCACTGGCATCGAGTACCCAAAACTTGATCCCGACGCCGCCCTCGGCCTCCTGGGTGGCCGCGATCTGCAGCTCGACCTCGATATCCTCGATCTGAAAAAGCAGCGCGCTGCCGGCACCCGCTCCTTGAGCCTGGAGCAGTTCCGTACGCAACTCGCCGAGCATTGCGGCCAAGGGAATCTGACTCTTCACGTCCATCGATCAACCTCGGGCTGGAAAACATTGGGGCGGCTAGTGTAGCGCACGGCAGCGACAGGATAGGGCTCAAGGGGCCTTCCGATTTCTGCCATCCCACCGTCATTCTCGCTAGGCTTGCTCTGAGCACTTAGGTGATTTCCGGGAAACGATGTACCAACGTATAGGGGCGACTTTAGTCGCCCCTAAGGCGATTTCCGTGAACAGGCATCCCAACTGCGCATGCGCAGAAAGCCTGTTGGGTTGTAGGGGCGAATGAATTCGCCCCTACACGGCGGTAGATGCTTTCCCGGAAATCACCATTGTCATGAACCCGGCCACGGCGCGATCTGCACGGTCGACGGTCCGCACAGCGGACCCTACAGGACTTGAAAGTCCCCCGTGGGAGCGGCGTCCCGCCGCGATGGGGGCGGGCGCGTAACCCGACGGTTCAGGGTGACCGCGGCATCCATCGCGGCGGGACGCCGCTCCCACGGGGTCGCTGCGCGACTTTCTAAAGCCTCGGCCTCCGGTTGGGGGGTGGTGCTTCGCCGGATGCGATGCGCCGAAGCCGCCCCTTCGCGGTCAGTTCGCCGGCGGCTGAAGCCTCGGCCACCCAACTGAATCCTTTATCCGATTACGACAACGAGTTTATTCGTTGTTTAACTTAATTTCTGACTTGTTACTCATGCTCCTGAACGCCGGGCTTCCAGTAGCTCCCAACGGGCATAGGCCGCCGCCAATTCGGCCTCCAGTTCGGCGAGCCGCGCTCTGACGGTGACCACGGCCGCGGCCTCACCACCCTGATAAAGGGCGGGATCGGCCAGGCGGCTCTGGAGGGTCCCCTGCTCGGCTTCCAGCGACTCGATGCGCGCCGGCAGTTCGGCCAATTCCTTCGCTTCCTTATAGCTGAGTTTGGCTGCCGGAGCCTTGGGGGCCGGGGTGGCGGCCTGAGCGGCTTGGATCAGCCCGGCCGTCTTGACCGCGGCCGTGGACGGCGGCGGATCACGCTGACGCAGCCAGTCCTCATAGCCGCCCACATAGTCGCGGACCAGACCGTCGCCTTCGAAGACCAATGAACTGGTGACCACATTATCCAGCAGGGCGCGGTCATGGCTGACCAGGAGAATGGTGCCGGAGAACTCGACCAACAGCGACTCCAGCAGTTCCAGCGTCTCGGTGTCCAGGTCGTTGGTGGGCTCGTCGAGCACCAGCAGGTTGGCGGGGCGGGTAAAGAGCTTGGCGAGCAGCAGACGGTTACGCTCACCGCCCGAGAGTGCCTTGACCGGCTGGCGGGCGCGCTGCGGACTGAACAGGAAGTCGCGCAGGTACGACAGCACGTGACGGCTCTGGCCGTCCACCATGACCTGGTCGCTGCCCTCGGCCACGTTATCCTGGACGGTCCACTCCGGATTGAGCTGGGCGCGCAACTGGTCGAAGTAGGCGACCTGCAAATTGGTGCCGCGGCGAATGGTCCCGGACTGCGGCTCGAGGTCGCCGAGCAGCAGCTTGATCAAGGTACTCTTGCCGATGCCGTTGGGTCCGATGATACCGATCTTGTCACCGCGCAGAATCAGTGTGTTGAGCTCCCGCACCACCGGCGCGCCGCCCCAGCCGAAGGTGACGCCATCGGCCTCGGCCACCAGCCGGCCGGAGCGCTCACCCTCGGTGAGACGCAGGCGGGCCGTGCCTTGCTGCTCGCGCCGCTCCATGCGCTCGCGGCGCATCGACTCCAGGGCGCGCACCCGACCCTCGTTGCGCGTGCGCCGCGCCTTGACACCCTGACGGATCCAGACCTCCTCGTCCGCCAGGCGGCGGTCGAAATGTGCATTGGCCAGGGCTTCCGCATGCCGACGTTCCTCTTGTCGGCGCAGATAGTTGGCATAGTCACCGGGCCAGTCGGTAAGGCACCCGCGGTCCAGTTCCAGGATGCGGGTGGCGACCCGCTGCAGAAAGCGCCGATCGTGGGTAATGAACAGGAGCGCTCCCTGAAAGTCCTTGAGAAAGCCCTCCAGCCAATCGATCGAGTCGATATCCAGGTGGTTGGTGGGCTCATCGAGCATCAGGAGATCCGGCTCCAGCACCAGCGCCTGGGCCAGCAGCACCCGCCGCTGGAGTCCGCCGGAGAGATCATTGAACGCGGCCTCGGCGTTCAGTCCTAAACGCGAGATGACGCGCTCGGTGCGCTGCTCGATTTCCCAGCCGCCGCGGTCATCCAGTTGTTGCTGAATCTGCGCCAGGCGCGTCAGGTCATCGGCCTGGGCCCCCGCCGTCAGGTGGTGCGACAGGTGGAAATACTCCCGCATCAATGCGCCCAGGTCGCCAAGCCCCTCGGCCACCAGATCGAAGACGCTCGCGTCCTCATGCCGGGGGATCTCCTGCGCCAACCGCGCCACCCGCAGGCCCTGGACGCACCGCACCGCACCCGAGTCCGGCTGGATTTCGCCGGCGATGATCTTGAGCAGGGTCGACTTGCCGGCCCCATTGCGTCCGATGAGACAGACCCGCTCACCCTTGTCGATGGCAAATGAACAGTCCTCCAACAAGGGTGGTAGACCATAGGAGAGGGCGACCGATTCGATACTCAAGAGACTCATGGAGATTCCGGGGGTGGGCCTGGGGCCGCCGACGCGACGGCGCTGAAGTTGGCAGGGTATCCTAAAAACCGCCGCCGGCCATCCGCCGCGCCCCGGTAGCCAGGCCCATCACCCGGCGGTACCCGCATGAGCCATGACAAACCGCCGTCACACCCCGGCGCGGATCGGCTAACATATTGATTGAGTCAAGCCGCGCACAGGCTGCGGCACGGTTGGCCGCGAACCCAGCCGACGGCGCCCGCCGAAGACCGCAACGCCCTCAATCCACAGACGGATCGCGCACCGATGCCCACGGATCAGTCCGACCAATCACCCCGACCCGACGCGGCCCCGGCGGTCATCCTCCGCCAACGGATCGATCTGCTGTACGACGCCGTGCCCCTGTCCCTCTTCGGCGTCAGCGCCGGAGCCATCCTGACCGTCTGGCTGATCTCCCGCGGCGCCCCCGATGGCGTGCAGTCCGCGTGGCTCGCGGCGGCCCTCGCGCTCAGCGCCTTCAGACTCCTGGGCTATCTCTACTTCCGCCGCGGCGCGGGTGATCAGGCGCCGGAACGGCTACGCTTGGCCTGGGCCCTGGGTGGCGTGATCCTCAACGGATTGGTGTGGGGTGCGGCGAGCCTGCTCCTGTTCCCGGCAGGTGATCCGCAAGGCCAGGTGGTGCTCGCCTTCGTCATCGCGGGGATCACGGCGGGCGGGATCAATGCCGTCTCGGTGTTTCTCATCCCCTCGGTGCTGTTCAGCGCGCTGGTGCTGGGGCCCCTGATGGCACGCTTGTGGCTGTCCGAGTCTGAACTCGGACCCGGCGTCGCGCTGACCTGCTTGCTCTATGCCGTGTTGCTGGCTTTCTCGGCGATCCGCTACAACCGCACGCTGATCGACAGCCTGCGCATGCGCAATGCCCGCGAACAGGCCGAGGCCGACATCGTGCGCCAAGCCTATCACGATCCGCTGACCAACTTGCCCAATCGTCGGCTGCTGCTGGAATATCTGCATCAGGACTTGGCCCTGGCGCGCCGCCACGGCCACCTGGGGGCACTTGTGTTCCTCGATCTGGACCGCTTCAAGACCGTCAACGATTCGCTTGGGCATCAGATCGGGGACGGGCTGCTGCAAGCCGCGGCCGCGCGCCTGCGCGCTGAGATCAAGGACGGCGACACGGCCAGCCGACTCGGCGGCGACGAGTTCGTGCTGCTCTTCACCGAGTTGTCCAAGGACCCGGTGGAAGCGGCTTACCTGGCCCGTCAGGCAGCCGAGCAGGTCCGCCTGGCGCTGGCCGAACCCTACCGCATCGACGGCCACGATTTGCATATCAGCGCCAGCGTCGGCATCGCCCTCTATCCGAGCGACGGCGACGACCCCGACGCCCTGCTGCGGGCCGCGGACACGGCGATGTATCGGGCCAAGGAAGCCGGCCGCAACGCCGTCCGCTTCTTTCTCCCGGAAATGCAGGCGGCCGCGGTCGCCCGCATGGAACTGGAGCGTGCGCTGCGCCTCGCCCTGACCAACAATGCCCTGGAGCTGCATTTCCAGCCCCAGATCGATGGATCCGGGCGGGTGATCGGCGCCGAAGCCTTGGCGCGCTGGCCGGGATCGGGATTGACCGACATATCGCCCGAGAGCTTCGTGCCGGTCGCGGAGGAGAGCGGCTTGGTCTACGCGTTCGGGGATTGGGTACTGGAACAAGCCTGCGCGGCCATGGGGGCGATCCGCGCCGCCCCCGGCGGGGCCCGTATCCAGCGACTGGCGGTGAACGTGAGTCCGCGCTATTTCAGGCGTCCGAGCTTTGCCGAGGATCTGGAATTCCTCATACACCACCACGAGCTTGAACCCTCGGCGATCGAACTGGAGATCACCGAACGCACCCTGGTCGAGGACATCGAAGACACCACCACCAAAATGGAGCGATTGCGTGCCGTCGGCGTGCGCTTCGCGATCGACGATTTCGGCACCGGCTACTCCTCGCTTGCCTATCTCAAGCGGCTGCCGGTGGACTCACTGAAGATCGACCGCTCGTTCGTGCGTGATCTGCTCTCCGACGCGTCCGCCGCCGTCATCGTCACCGCCATTCTGGACCTCGCGCGCCACCTGGGTCTCAAAGTGGTGGCGGAGGGGGTGGAGACCCCGGAGGCCCACGCCTTCCTGCTCGGGCATCGGTGCGACGAGTTCCAGGGGTTCCTGTTCCATCGGCCGATGACGCTGCCGGATTTCCTCAGCCTCATCGCCGCCGCCCCGGCCGGGGGGCAACTGGGGCTTTCACCAACATCATCGATCGGGTGACTCTGATGGGCGAAGTACGGGCAAGCGCGCGGTTGCGCAATTTTCTGGATGTGGGGCTGGCCGAGCGGGGCAAAGGCGACAGCGCGGCCATTCCCGCCAGCATTCGTGACTGTCTGGTGGATACCGGAGCAGTGATGGTCTTGCTGCCGGAGGATGAGGTAGGGAAGCTCGGACTCCTGCGGGGAGATCGGGTCATCGTCACTTACGCGGACGAGCGTAAGGAAGAACTGCCCACCGCCCGCGGTCTCGAAATTCAGATCCTGGGCCGCACGATGGTCACGGATTGCGTCGTCGGTCCACCGCTGTGCGAACCGTTGATCGGTCAACTTGTACTCGAACAACTGGATCTGGTCGTCGATTGTGGGCGCAAGACGCTCACCCCCAGGCCGGAATCACCCAATCGGCCCTTGCTGAAGCTCAAGTAGGCGCGCGGTCCCCGTGACAGCCGCCGCCCTTGCTGCGAAGATTGACGCCCTAACGTAGCGCGCGCCCACCCGCAGACCACCCTAGAGCCCCACGCCATGAGCAGCAAAGACCATCTCTTCATCTTCGACACCACGCTGCGCGACGGCGAGCAGAGCCCCGGCGCATCCATGACCCGCGACGAAAAGGTGCGGATCGCCAAGGCACTGGAAAAGCTTAAGGTGGACGTGATCGAGGCCGGCTTCCCGATCGCGAGCCCAGGCGATTTCGAGGGCGTCAAGGCGGTCGCCGCGGTCATCAAGGATTGTCGGGTGTGTGGTCTGGCGCGCGCGCTCGACCAGGACATCGACCGCGCTGGCGAGGCCCTGGCGGGGGCGAATGCCGGGCGCATCCACACCTTCATTGCCACCTCGCCAATCCACATGCAGAAGAAGCTCAACATGAGCCCGGATCAAGTGCTGGAGCAGGCGGTCTACGCGGTGCGCCGTGCGCTGCGCTACACCGATGACGTGGAGTTCTCCCCGGAGGACGCCGGCCGCTCCGAGATCGATTTTCTGTGCCGGGTGCTGGAGGCCGTGATCGACGCCGGGGCGCGCACCGTCAATATCCCGGATACCGTCGGTTACAACATCCCCCACCAGTTCGGCAGCCTGATCCGCACGCTGAAAGAGCGGGTGGTCAACGCCGACAAGGCGGTCTTCTCGGTGCATTGCCACAACGACCTGGGACTCGCCACCGCCAACTCGCTGGCCGCCGTGCGCAACGGCGCACGCCAGGTGGAGTGCACCATCAACGGACTGGGCGAGCGCGCCGGCAACGCCGCGCTGGAAGAGATCGTCATGGCGGTACGCACGCGCCAGGATCTGTTCGACTGCGACGTGCGGCTCGATACCACCCAGATCGTCCCTTGCTCGCGGCTGGTGTCGGGCATCACCGGTTTTCCGGTTCAGCCCAACAAGGCCGTGGTCGGGGCCAACGCCTTCGCCCATGAAGCCGGCATCCACCAGGACGGGGTGCTGAAAAACCGCGAGACCTACGAGATCATGCGCGCCGAAGATGTGGGGTGGAACGCCAATCGGATGGTCCTGGGCAAGCACTCCGGGCGCAACGCGCTGCGCAGCCGACTCCAGGAACTGGGGGTCATCCTGAAGTCCGAAGAGGAACTCAACGCCGCCTTCTCTCGCTTCAAGGACCTGGCGGACAAGAAACACGAGATCTTCGACGAGGACCTCCAGGCCCTGGTCAGCGACGCCAGCCTGGAGGCGACCAACGAGCGGGTCAAGCTGGTCTCACTGCGCGTCTGCTCCGAGACCGGGGAGATCCCTAAGGCGGACCTGATTCTGATGCTCGACGGCGAGGAAGAGCCCGGCACCGCCATCGGCGGCGGTCCGGTGGACGCCACTTTCAAAGCCATCGAATCCATCGTCAACAGCGGCACCGTACTCAAGCTCTATTCGGTCAACGCCATCACCAGCGGCACCGATGCCCAGGGCGAGGTGACGGTGCGGCTGGAGAAGGGCGGACGCATCGTCAACGGCCAGGGGGCAGACACCGACATCGTCGTCGCCTCGGCCAAGGCGTATCTCAATGCCTGCAACAAAATTCTGCTGGCGCCGACACGCGCCCATCCCCAGACCGGGGACGTCTGAGCCCTGACGTGAACGAAACGATGCATGGGGCCATCACCGCGCCGATGTCCGGGGCCGTGCGGGCGCGATGATGGACGAATCACGACGCCGCGCCTACCTGCGCGCCATGGGGATTGACCTGTGGGTACCGCGCGGGGGCGCCGCGGCCGGTGACCATGGACACGTCATGGCAGCACCGGCACCCGCCGAGCCGCCGCGGCCACCACAACCGGCGGCGCCGACGGTGGAACCGCCGGTGGACCTGCCGCCCGATCCGACCGGTATGGACTGGGACACCCTGGCCGCAACGGTCGCCGGCTGTCGCGCCTGCGCCCTGTGTGAAACCCGCACCCAGACCGTTTTCGGGATCGGTGATCGCCAGGCGCACCTCCTGGTGATCGGTGAGGCCCCCGGGGCGGATGAGGACCGGGTCGGCGAACCCTTCGTCGGCCGCGCCGGTCAGTTGTTGAATCGGATGTTGTCAGCCATTGGTTTCGCACGCGACCAGGTCTATATCGCCAACATTCTCAAGTGCCGTCCGCCGGGCAACCGTGATCCACGCCCCGACGAGGTCGATCACTGCCGGGGCTACCTGGCACGGCAGGTTGAGCTGATCCGGCCCCGTGCGATACTGTCCGTGGGCCGCATCTCCGCTCAAACCCTGCTGGGCACCGACACCCCGCTTGGGCGACTGCGTGGACGCTGGTTCGACTATGGTCCCGACGCCGTCCCCTTGCGCGTGACCTATCACCCTGCTTACCTGCTGCGGTCACCGCAGTACAAGGGCGCGGCATGGGACGACCTGATCGCTCTGGTCAAGCGACTGGGCGAGCGAACGGACTAGCGCCTCGTGCCCGCGGTCCGCGATCGTTGTGCCGGGAAAAAATGTACTTGACCATTTAAGCAACTACTAATATGATTTCACCCGTGGGTGGTGATGTACGTGGCCCACTTGCTGCCGACAATACAATCGACTGGAGAGAGACAGATGAAAAAGCTTGCTACTGCTGCCGCGATCGCCGCCCTCTTGGGTGTTTCCGCCTCCGCCTCCGCCTGGTGGGGTCCTTGGGGCAACAATTACGGCAACAACGGCTGGGGCAACAACGGCTGGGGCGACGGCATGGGCGACGCCTTCAGTGACATGTTCGGTGACGGCTACGGCGATTTCAACATGAGCATGAGCGGCGGCGGCACCGGCCGCGGCTATGGCCGTGGTCGTGGTTACGGCCGCGGCTATGGCTACGGCGACGGCTATGGGTACGGCTACGGCGCGCCTTACGGCTATGGCTACCCCTACGGCGGCTACGGCGCTCCGTACGGTGGCTATGGCGTTCCCTACGCCGCCCCTTACGGCATGCCCTACCCCGCGCCGGTCGCCCCTGTTGCCCCCGCTGCACCGGCTCCGACCGAAGCCAAGTAACGCGCCTGGCAGGGACGCGCACCGGCACGCAGGGATGGCGTGCGCAGAAAAAGCCAGGCAGCGCCTGGCTTTTTTCTTCCGCGCGCGTAGTTAACCTCGAATAAACAATAAGTTCAGAAAACCTAGTTCTCACGCCGAGACGCGGAGACCGACCCGCCCCGGGCAATCGCCTTAGTTCCCGGCGATCCGTGGAATCTGCGCGGGAGTGGCGACCGCGACCGCCACGTTCGGAGCGCTCACGAAGGGGCCGCCGGCGTCGGGATCAAGCGCGAACCAGGCGGTGGACACCACGGAGAAAACGAGCCAGAGGATGAGCTTAGGTGACATTGTGGTACTCCCGGAAACCTCGCGTTGCGGCACCGTCGAGGTGCTCTGTGCGTGCACTACTAGAATGAGCAACCGGGCGATTGTGCGCTGTGACGCAGCTCCAGAATCCAAGCGAAGGCGTTACATTTCTTAACGAACGGGTGAACAGGAACTGCTTTCGCGCCGCTTCCGGGGCACCCCGCTGCCGCGACTTTCTCCGACGAACGTCCGACGCTGTCAGTGCTGAACCACCGGTTCATGGTCACCGCAATCAAGCGTCCCTGAATCATCGCCCCGAGGGCGATTTTTCCGGGGCGCCGTGCGAAGATCCCGACCCGACGCCCCTCAGCCGTAGCCCGCACCTCCGATGAAGCTTTCCGCCGACCCCCAACCCGCCCTGCACTCGCCCCTGAACCCGCCGCTGCCGACCCGCCCCGGCGAGCGCCTGCTGTGGGGCAAACTCCAGGGGGTGGCGTCGGCACTCGCCATCGCCGCGGCGGCGCGCCTGCATCCGGGTCTGGTGCTGGCGTTGGTCGACGATGTCCAGGCCGCGGCCCGGCTGCGCGATGAACTGGCCTTTTTCCTGGCCGGCGCGCCGGGCACGGACCCGCTCCCGCTGCTCGGCTTCCCGGACTGGGAGACCCTGCCCTATGACGTGTTCTCGCCGCTGCCGGAACTGATCTCGGAGCGGCTGCTGACCCTGCACCGCCTGCCGGACCTCAGGCGCGGCGTACTGGTGGTACCCGTCGCCACCCTGTTGCAGCGGCTGCCGCCGCAGGACTATGTCGACGGCCAGTCACTGGTGCTCAAGATCGGCGAGCGCCTGGACCTGGACGCGACCCGCCGCCGCCTGGAGCGGGCCGGGTATTCCTGCGTCTCGCAGGTGATGGGGCACGGCGAGTTCGCGGTGCGCGGCTCGATCCTGGACTGCTTCCCCATGGGCAGCCAAGAGCCGCTGCGCATCGATCTGATGGACGATGAGGTCGACACCATCCGCACCTTCGACCCGGAGACCCAGCGCACCCGCGAGCGCCTGACCCAGGTGCGGATGTTGCCGGCCCGCGAGTTCCCGCTGAGCGAGGAGGCGATCTCGGGTTTCCGCCAGCGCTATCGGGCACTGTTCGAGGGCGATCCCAAGGCGAGCCTGATCTATCGAGAGGTCTCCGAAGGCCGCACCCCGGGCGGGCTGGAATATTACCTGCCGCTCTTCTTCGAGCAGACCGCGACCCTGTTCGACTATCTGCCGGACGGCGTCCTGACCCTGGAATCCGCTCACTGCCGGGAAGCCGCCGCCGGGTTCCTGGACGGCGTCGAAGCCCGCTACGAGCAGCGCCGCCATGACGTGGAGCGACCCTTGCTGCCGCCCGCCCGGCTCTGGCTGGCTGCCGACGAGCTGGCCCACCGGCTCAACGGCCTGTCCGGCGTCCTCTACCAGCGTGCCGAACTGGAGGAGCGGCGCAAGGGCTATGCGCAAGCCCATAACTTCGCCACCCGCGCGCTGCCCCCGCTCGGCATCCAGGCGCGCGCCGAGCACCCGGCCCAGGCGCTCCAGCACTTCCTGGCCGAGTCCGGCCGGCGCGTGCTATTCGTCGCCGAGGGTCTCGGCCGCCGCGAAATGCTCAACGACCATCTGCACGGCTTCGGCATCCGCCCCCGTCAGTGCGACGGCTGGGCGGCGTTCCTGAGCGGCCGGGACGCGATCAACATCACCGTCGCGCCCCTGGAGCAGGGCCTGTGGTTACCGGACCCGAATCTGGTGATCGTCACCGAGACCCAACTCTACGGCGAGCGGGTCCGCCAGGAGCGCCGCCGCAAGGCGCGTGAGCGCGACGGCGAGTCGATCGTCCGCAACCTGACCGAACTGACCGCGGGCGCCCCGGTGGTCCACGAGGACCATGGCGTCGGGCGCTATCTGGGCCTCCAGACGCTGACCATCGGCGGCATGACCACCGAGTTCCTGACCCTGGAATATGCCAAGGGCGACAAGCTCTATGTCCCGGTCAGCTCACTGCATCTGATCTCGCGCTACACCGGGGCCTCCCCCGAAACCGCCCCGCTGCACCGTCTGGGCGGCGATCAGTGGGACAAGGTCAAACGCAAGGCCGCCGAGAAGGCCCACGACGTGGCCGCCGAACTGCTGGACATCTATGCCCGGCGCGCCGCCCGCGAGGGTGTCGCCTTCCCCGCGCCCGGGCAGGAATATGCCGCCTTCGCGGATGCCTTCGCCTTCGAGGAGACGCCGGATCAATTGCGCGCCATTGAGGGTGTGCTGGCCGACATGGAAGACTCCAAGCCGATGGACCGCGTCGTCTGCGGCGATGTCGGTTTCGGCAAGACCGAGGTCGCCATGCGCGCCGCCTTCGTCGCCGCCGACGGCGGCCGTCAGGTGGCGGTGCTGGTGCCGACCACCCTACTCGCCCAGCAGCACTTCGAGAACTTCTCCGACCGCTTCGCCGACTGGCCGATCAAGGTGGAAAGCCTGTCGCGCTTTCGCACCGCCAAGGAACAGAAAGTCATCCTGGACGGCCTGGCCAACGGCACCCTGGACATCGTGGTCGGCACCCACAAGCTGTTGCAGCCCAGCGTCAAGTTCAAGAACCTGGGGCTGGTCATCATCGATGAGGAACACCGCTTCGGCGTGCGCCACAAGGAGCAGATGAAGTCGCTGCGCGCCGAGGTCGACGTGCTGACGCTGACCGCTACACCGATCCCGCGCACCTTGAATATGGCCATGTCGGGCCTGCGCGACCTGTCGATCATCGCCACCCCGCCGGTCGAGCGCCACCCCATCAAGACTTTCGTCAGCCCCTGGAACGACGGACTGATCCAGGAGGCCGTCCAGCGTGAATTGAAACGCGGCGGTCAGGTCTACTTCCTCCACAATGAAGTGGAGACCATCGAAAACCAGGCGCAGAAGCTCGAAGAATTGATCCCGGAAGCGCGGGTGCAAGTCGCCCACGGCCAGATGCGCGAACGCGACCTGGAACGGATCATGCGCGACTTCTATCACCAGCGCTTCAACCTGCTGGTGTGCACCACCATCATCGAAAGCGGCATCGACGTGCCCAGCGCCAATACCATCGTCATCAATCGCGCGGACAAACTGGGATTGGCGCAACTGCACCAATTGCGCGGCCGGGTCGGCCGCTCCCATCACCGCGCCTATGCCTATCTGATCACCCCACCGCCCAAGTCCATGACCGAGGACGCCAGGAAGCGCCTGGAAGCGATCGAATCCATGGAAGACCTGGGTGCCGGCTTCACCCTCGCCACCCATGACCTGGAAATCCGCGGCGCCGGTGAGCTCTTGGGCGATGAACAATCCGGCCAGATCCACGAAATCGGCTTCAGCCTCTACATGGATCTCCTGGAGCGGGCGGTGCAGGCCCTCAAAGCTGGCCGCACCCCGGAACTCGACCGGCCGCTCGACCACGGCGCCGAAATCGATCTGGGCATCCCCGCCCTACTCCCGTCCGATTACCTGCCCGACGTGCATACCCGCCTGGTGCTCTACAAGCGCATCGCCAGTGCCAAGGACCAGGAGGAACTGAAAGAACTCCAGGTCGAAATGATCGACCGCTTCGGGTTATTGCCCGAACCGGCGAAGAACCTGCTGGCGATTACCGAACTCAAGCTCATTGTCCAGCCGTTCGGGATCAAAAAGATCGAGGCCGGCCCGGCGGGCGGGCGGGTGCTGTTCGCGGCGGATACCAAGGTCGATCCGGCGCGGCTGATCACGCTCATTCAGACCAAGCCGAAGGAATATAAGCTCGATGGCGGGGACAAGCTGCGGTTCTTTCGGGATCTCACCGATCCTGCTCAGCGGATTGCGCAGGTCGGGCGGGTGGTGGAGCAGTTGGTGGGCTAGCGCGTCGGACCCCACGGGAAGGCCGCGATCCGTGGGTCCGCTGCGCGGACCAGCGGCCTCGCTGTTGGTGAGATGGCCGAGATGATGATCAATGCCTCCACGCCTGACAATTGGGCCGGGGAAGAGAACTGCCATGGCCGTTAGCAGGTCGAGTCCAACGCAACGCTGAGATCCCTCGTTTGGCTCGCCTCGGCATGACTGAGCGGACTACACTCACCAGAACCCTCCAGCGGCTACTGCGCCTCCCATGAAGATCCGCTCCATCCATACCCAAGACACCGGTCCGCTCGCCAGCCAAGTCTTCGATTTCAAAGATTCCTGGAGCAATGAGGTCGCACCGCGGGTGTTGTTCAGCGGTCCCAACGGCACCGGTAAGTCGTGGTTGCTGCGTGCCACCGCCACCCTGTGGGGAGCCTTCGGTCAGTGGCTTCACACGCGCGGCCCGCTGCCGGCCCGTCCCAGCGACCACGACCGGTTTCGGCAGTGGGGTAGTTTTGCGCTGATGCTGGAGCAAACACCCTTCGGAGCGTCCCCGCTTCTCCTGGTCCACGGCACCATCGATTTTATCGACACCCTGAACCGGCTCTATCCGGATCACGCCTTGGTCGGCGAACGCGTGCCGCGTTCCACCAACGGACGCTCAGCGGGTCGCGAACTGATCTGGCGCCCGCAAGGTCTGCGGCTGGACGACTGGGCCGAGGCACGTCACCGGATGCTCGTCTCCCCCGAGGGCGGCGGATCGCCGAACGTCATTTTCTTGGACGCCGAAGAGCGGCGCTGGGTGAAACCGCGACGCGGGTTGGGAGAGATCAAGCCGGAAGACCTTGGGCAGCGCTGGCTCGCCGGCTACCACGCCTCCGAGCAATGGGAGGGCCAGTTGGAAGCGTCGCTGCTGGCATTGAAGGCCGCGGCACCGGAACGCTTTCTTGGCCTTGTACACGACATGAACGGCTTTCTCTCCGGCAAGGAGATCCTGACCGAAATCAGGGTGGGTGAAAACCGCATCCGGGTCGCACTGCGTGACCACGCGGGCAGCGTCCATGGTCTGGATGATCTGAGCGCGGGCGAACATCAGGTATTGATCCAGATCTACATGGTCGGCCGCTGGCTCGAACCCGGCGGCATCGTGCTGATCGACGAGCCTGATCTGCACCTGCACCCGTCGCTCATCCCCGGCTTCCTCTCCAGGCTGGAGCAGATGGTTGCCGCGCGCGACGGGCAGCTATTGATCACCTCCCACGTTCCGGATATCTGGAACCGTTATGAAGCGCTGGGCCAGCGTATCCTGCTGGGAGCACCGGAGTGAACATTCCGGGGCTCCGGGACCGAATTCGCCAAGAGGTCGTTGGCGCACAAAAGAAGCGTGTATTCCTGGTGGAAGGCAGCGATGATGTTACCGCCTGGCAGATCTTGCTGAATCGCTTCGTGCCGGACTGGGAAACCCGTTGGGGCATTGCGCAGGCAGGCAACAAAGCGAAGCTCCTGTGTCTCTTGGAGCTCGAACCCGATTGGCTCGGTCTGGTGGACCGGGACGAATGGGATCAAGCGGCTATTGAAACAAACACGCGCAACCGACCCAACCTGCGGGTGCTGCGGCGCTTCTGCCTTGAGAACTATCTGATCGACCCGGACGAGTTGTGGCTAGCCATTCCAGCAGTCCAGCAAGCGACGCTCGCAAGCGGCCAAGCAAACCTTGCAACCGCGCTCCAGACTCAACTGGATCGCTATCTCCGCCACGGCGCACTCTGGATGGTGGTCTCACCGCTCTGGACCGGACTGCGCGCCTTGGGATTCAAAGAAGCACTGGCGTCCGAAGATAGCCTGGAAACCGCACAGGATGATGTCGAGATTCGCCGCATTCTGCACGAGTGGGATGAATTACTCGACCCGGAGCGTATCTTCGCCGACTTCGCGGCCCAACTCGCCAGCTCCCGCGCCGCACCGGTCAGTGAACAGTATGCGCAATGGGTCCACGGCAAGCACTTCTGGCAGCAAGTCGTGAACCCCGCCATGACCAAGCTGTTTGGGCAGATGTCCGAGGCAAAACGCCGTATTGAGATACTTCGACAGATCCCAAAGCCAGCCGACCTGCAACCAGTGTTTGACGCTCTCGCAACCTGAAGCCAGCCGGTGGATCGGCCCGAGGCGATGTCCGGTGTGCGATTCATTCAGACCGTTGGTGGCCTCCTGGATCGCTCCTTCCATGTCCAGCAAGCTACCGCTGAGTCGCACCGTGACCTCGACCGTCACCGCGTCGGCCGATCCTGTCACCGTCGCCACCGCGGACCCTCTCTAGCTTGCTAGAGAAGGTTACAAGATACTCCTTGACGGCACATCATGTCGAGGCCGAACTGATTTCGAAAATAAAAGGCTCAGCGACTCCACTGTAAGATAGAATTCGATATCTGCATGCTGGCGCCACTGCACCACCACCCGCGCTCACTAAGCGCGCCGAATAACTTTACAGTCTCAGGAATTAGGAACCCGCTGATGCCAGTTTTCGCTCCTCGTCCCAAACTAAACCATTACGTTTCCGGTTAACCCCTATGAAGCCGCATACGTCTTAGGCCAAGATTTCCTGTTCGGGAAACTCATTAGGTATATTGTTTCGCTTGATTATCGATTGAGCGACATGCATTATCATGTGCCGATCAGGCAACGGGTGTCTTGGATTATCTATAGGCAACGCTTTCCGTATTAATCTTTCGACACTAACCCTTGACGATTGATTTTGGCCGGAACGTCTTGGGGACGCCTTGTACTCCAAGACGCCATCGCGATGCCTGCTTTTCGCCTCGACAGCGATTCTCATCCCGGACAGATGAGTCGCTACGAATTCAGCATGTTTGCGATTCGTATCAGACTCATCTTCAAACGTTATCTCAAAGCCAGCGAGTATCATTGATGCGGTCACAACTAGCTCGAATCGCGCACCCTGAAACTGCTGGGCATTTCTTATGCGATGCAGCAATCTCTCTTGTAGATCGGCATTGTGTTTTGTTACGTAGAGATCATAGGCTAGTCGGTACCAGGACAACAAGGCACCGTTTCCGGACGAGCGATAGATTCCATCGTCATCCGGTTGCTCACTCCTCTGAAAGCGGCACAGACCATCATACCATTGTAGCACCGGATGTCGGTCTCTTAAGGGCTTTGCCAGTTCTGACATACCCCACTCAACGCCTAACTTTAAACGAATATATTGCAGGAGAAAATCTGCAAAATATTTCGTGTCCGTCTTCTTTGCATAGTTTAGCTCGTTGCCGACCGCCACCAGGCGCCAGTCTCTAAACTGGCTTGATATTATTGGCCTACCTTTTCCGTGATCTCTCTGAAACTCACTTTGTCTCGCCTGTACCTGCATCAAATGTTGACTAAGCGATTCTGCTACCTCACCCACAATGTCTAATTCATTTGGCGTCAACATTTTACGGTGACAGTGCTTGAACTTCCTGCCGCTTCCACATGGACAAGGGGAATTACGCCGGATTTTGTTACCGGTACTGCTATAAATTGCCATCTTTGCTCTTTCTTGGGGGATAGCGGCCAGTAGCGAGTAGCGATTGAAAGATGAATCCGCCATTGCTGCGCTCGTGATTCAGTACTACGCGAGATCCAGGCCGGGATAAGGGGTCTGAAAAGGCCCGGATAAGGGGCAGGTAATCCCAGGCGAATCGCTCCGCTACCACATTCGGCCAATTGGCCGTCGATCAGAGTATAGGATAAGCCGCAATCCGCACATCAGTTTGCGAAAAATCATTCCCCTTGAAGAGTAGCGGAACCTGCTCGCGGAACGCGAGAGCGTAAGAGAAGCAGTCGCCGAAGTTAAGCCCCGCCGGGTGCCGGCCTTTGCCGAAGCGCCGGAACCCCAGGCCCGCGGCATCGGCCAGGGACTCGTCCAACGGGACAGTCGCGATACGCTGCATGGCGAGCAGACGCTTGGCCCGCTCTACTCCGACATCGCCGAGCCGCGACTGGATGACCAGTAGCAGTTCGGTACGGTTGGGTGCACACAGACCGATCCTGGCTGCGGCAGCCAGTACGGCCAAGAGATCGGCAGCCTCCGGCTCGCCAAGCAGGATAGCGGTCAGGGCACTGGTGTCGACGGCCAGATCAATCGCAATAGCCATCGGCGTTGTAGCCCAGAATCTGGTCGTCAGTCCGCCGATCGAGTACTGGCAAGGTCCAGACTTCCGCCCTGAGCCAGTCGAGGCTTTGCTCGACCGAGGGCCTGCGACCTTCATCGAGCGCGCCGTCCAGTCCCGACTGAAGGGTGACGATGGCTTCTTGCGCCATGGAGCGGCGGTGGTCGGCGGCGGCTTGCTTGAGCCGACCGTACAGGTCATCCGGGACGTTTCGCAAGACCAGGGTGGGCATATCATTTTCCTCGCAACGGCGATGCTGGCGCAAATGCTAGGAGCGATCCACGGCGCACGCAACCAGATCTGATCCCTAAGCCGTCAGGCTGCGGCGTCCAAGGTCTCTGCGTCTTCACCTACCGCATGCCGTTCAAGTCGACCGTTATTAACCAACAGGGTCCATACCGTCCGCTCGGAGACACTGAAATGCTGGCCGGCGTCTTCGCGCGCCTGCTCTGAATAGTCGCCGTCCAGAAAGGCTTCCAGTCGCGCAAAGCTCGGCAAGGCGCTGGTCCGGCAGCGGTTCGTACGCCAGTCCGTGCTGTTCACGCAGTGCGCGGGCAGCATGATAGCCCTGTCGCCAAGCTGGCTGGGTCGCGCGTCCACGCAGATCCAAGCCCGTGATGCGGGGGATGTCGGCGGGGCGCGTGGTACTGCCGAAATCAGTTGCCCAGGATCTGATCTCGGCAGCAGTGGGAAGGCGGCGACCTGGCCGATGGTCAGCCGAGAGTTCGATGATGGCGTCGCGCCCGAGAGCGCCGGCATCCGCGAGCAATTGCTGAACCTGGCCCGCATCACCCTCATCCGGATCGTACCCAAGGACAGCCTCCAATTCCCGTTGCGAAGCACTGTCCGGATCGGGCCGTTCTGCAAGGACCTCCGTCCAAATCTGGTCGAAGTTCGTCGGTGCGACCCGATCGGCGCGCAGCTTGCCTTGAATCTGCGCCATGAACTGATCAAGTGCCGACTCGAAGTGGGTCGTGGGCAACACCACCGTCCAGTCGGCGGTGAAGCGAAAGGCGCTGAACCCTTGCGGTCGGGTTGGCTTCGCGATCAGCAGGGTCCGCTGCCGGTCGGAAGCGATCGTGATATTCGGCCACAGATATCCGGCGCCGACCGTGCCCAGGCAATGCGCGAAGTGCCATTCCGATGTGGGGACATCCGGCCGCGGCTCGCGCGTAAGACGCCACCAGTTCCAGGCCATCCACTCGGCTAGATGGCAGCCGGACACCAGCGGGCCGCGCCGGGTGCAGTCGATAAAACCGTCCTGGCCCTCCGTCAGCAGGATCTGCCCGAAGCAGACTTGCAGCATACCGAAGCAGGACCGCTCCTCGGGAAGCCCCTCTTCAAGGCGCTCCCAATTGAAGCCGATCGTGAGTTCGGTGCTCATCGTTCGCTCCATGCCTCAATACACACCAAAGGCGCTTGATTCCGCGATGCGGCGCTTGGGATTGGTGGACTGACGTACTGGCACGCTTGAAGCAGACCCTTTGCCGGGGATGAGGGATTAACGCCCGCGTCGAGCCGGACGATGCGCAGGCTAAGGATGCTAGCCCCTAAACCCGGAAAGGGCAACGCATAAGCCGACCGACTACGGATTATCGGAAGGAGTCGAGGCTCCCTGAACGGACGCCGCCATGACGTCGAGCGACCCTTGCTGCCGCCCACCGATCTAAGCTGCCACCCTGGACCCCGCCGTCGGAGGTTATCCGGCGCAATCGCTCACGCGGTGAGCATGCCCGCACCCACGCGCCGAACTCGCGTTCCTCGCAGAACATGCGGGCCAGGCGACCGGAGGTCGAGGCTTCAGCCGGTCGACACCCGACTCGGACGGGGTACAATCAAGCAGTCAACCCATCCCTAAACGAGTCAGACACATGAATCCCTTGCAGATCGAGGACCGTGGGTTACTGATCCCGCCGGAGTACCTGGCTGGCCTGGCCCGCTGCGTACGCGTGCGCCCGATCAAAGGCGGAATCGTCGTCGAATCGGCCGATCAGGCCGAGGCCAGGGACGCGCTGGGGTCCATGGTCGAGCGGCTGCGCCAAGCCGCTGATGAGGACCCGCTCGCTCCGGCAGAGATCGCCCGCCTGGTCGATGAGGTGCGAAGCGAGCGTGCGCGCCATCGTTGACACCAATGTTCTGATCTCCGGTCTGATCTCGAAGACCGGCGCCCCGAGAATTATTGTCGTGACAAGGACTTTGCGCAAGCGAGGTACGGCACGGTTCCCGTCATCAAGGCGGCGGTCCTGGCGCGCACATTGGACCGATGGCATCACAGTGGGTAGGTCGGGTTAGGCGCGCGTGGTATGGCCTTTGCCAAAAGAGCCGATGCTCAACGCGCGCCGTAACCCGACATCTTGCTGGAGCCATCGCCAGGCTCGCTTTGGCATGACTTGACGGACTACACTCACAAGAACCAGCACAAGAGAGAAAGACGCGATGGTTTCCATGAACCTGCATCAGGCCACGGCCGCGCTCCCGTCGCTCGTCGAGGCCGCCCTCAACGGTGAAGAGGTTATCATCGCCAAAGACGGCAAACCGATGGTCCGACTGGTACCCTGCCAGGAGCGCAAGACACCGCGGCAACCGGGTCGGTTGCGTGGCAAGATCCGGATCGGCGACGATTTCGATGCTGTCGATGCGGAAATTATCGAGATGTTTGAGACAGGGATGTGAACGGCATCCTACTCGACACCCATACGCTGCTCTGGTGGCTTGCCGACGATACCAAGTTGCCGCGATGGATGCGCGAGCGCATCGGCGATCCCGAAGTCCAATGCCTCGTCAGCGCCGCAACCATCTGGGAGATCGGTATCAAACGCGCCATCGGCAAGCTCGATGCCCCGCCCGGCCTGATCTCGATTATTGCCGAAGAGGGATTCCAGCACCTGCACATCACCCTCAACCACGCGGAAACCGCAGCCGCCTTGTCGCTGCACCATCGCGACCCCTTCGACCGATCAATTTGCTTTTCCTTCGTAGGCGGGCCAGCATACGCCCGCACCGGGGTAACCAACCGGGCACCGGGTGCTTACCCGAGTACGTACGCAACGACAGCATCTGCCATGCTTAGTCACGAGTCTAATCTAGACGCCGTCGTGTGGCTCGCCGCTTATTTAAGTTCTTGTTTTTCTGGATGGAGCCCCATGTGAACGAGCGGTCTGAGGCGGTGATTCGACTGGACGGACTGCATGAACGCCATACAGGCCTAACAGAGAGCATCAGTGGCACCTATCTTGAGGCTGCGTCCGTTTGCTTCAGCAGGCACCATGATTCGCCGGTACATCTGAATATTACCTGCGATGGCGTATTCAGTGCAGAAGCGCTCGAATTTCCCCGACCGACTGATCGCGTCGTGAGGGCGTGGGCCAACCAAATCGACACAACAGAGGCGGGCGCATACGGAGTGAGCTTAGCGACGATAGAGGTCAAGAGTCAACTGGTTGCGGTACGACGCGCTGAGACACTGGTTGGTGCGGACTGGTACGTTGCTCCTATAGGATCTGATCCTGATGACCTCGAAAATTGCTATCGACTCGAAGTTTCCGGAGTCGACACGGGCAACCAAGCGGCAATCACGGCACGCCTTCGGCAGAAGATTGAGCAAACCAGGAAGGGTGTGAGTAATTTGCCTGCCATTGCTTCGGTCGTTGGATTTCGGGAGAAAGCAGTAGTGACCCAGAAAGTGGGTGACCAGCTATGAGCTGGACTGAACTACACAGAAAGAGTGAGCAATTTTCTATGGAGGCTCACCTAGCCCTTAATGTAGGCGACAAAGACAGAGCTTACGATTTATTCAGGCAGGCCGCGCAATCCGAACGGCGCGCCTTGGATCGGCTCGATGTCGCTAAGGCTAGAACAAGGGGGATTACCGCTGTAAGTGCTGTTGCTCTTTGGTTCAAGGCAGAAGATTACGATCAAGCTGAGCAGCTTGCGTATTCCATGCTTGGGGATCCAAATATCCCGGAATTTGCGCGTGCAGACTTAAGAAATCTCGTCCAGGCGATCTGGACTGAAGCAGCGAAGCGTACCGCGGGCGTCACTTTTGTCCCTGGCCAAGTCTTGGTTTCTGTTAAGGGCGGCGAGGTTGTAACAGGGGGCGCGCCTCTTGAGTTGATCGTAGATAAAATGCAAACGATCCAGTCAATGTTTTTCAGGACAGTTGAGTACGTTCAAGGTGTTTCCCATCGGACGGGCGCCACCCCATCTAGGGAAATACAGGAATCATGCCGACCTTGGCTTTTCCAGTCTTCCCCGGGCAGTTATCAGTTTTCCGTTGCCATTCAGAAGCCAATGCAAGCGGACTTTTTCAGAGAGGATGTCGAGCCGGAAAGAATCGCTCAGCATTTCTTGGAGATCGTAAGAGCATCTGCGGCGGATGACGCAGCCGCATTGGAAAATCTTGTGCCGGACAAGAGCTATAGAAGCACCTTCTTGCAGCTCGCACGGAAGCTGGCTCCAACTGGCAAGACTTTCGATCAAATTGAGTTCCGAACCACCGGCGACGACACTCCGGTGTGTCTCGGTGTTGAGTCACGGGGAAACATCAAGAAGAACTTGCGCAGCATGTCTCCCCCACAAGCCAAGGTCGCAGATGTTCCGTATGAACTTCGCGGGACTCTGCGCGCCGTTCACTTGGACCAGGACTGGCTGGAGATTGTTGTGGATGACGTACCGACCCGCGTCGAGGGCCTTCAGAACACAGTCGATGACGTTATCGGACCGATGGTCAATCGTCTAGTGCTGGTCAAGACCACGCGCAACCCCCAGAACAAGATGCGGTTCGTTGATATTGAAATCATCGATTAGCCGATCATGAGCCTCGCAAATTCGATACTGGCGCGATGCCAGCCCGCGCAGGAAGGAACACGTAGCTTGGCGACACCGGTCAAAACCCCGCAACTTCTGCCAAACGGTGGTTCTCAATCTGGTGCCCCACCACCACGGTCGACACCCCAAGCTCCTGAGCCCAATCGTCCATCTCGTCGGGGCTGACCTGGCTGCCGTCGATCCGCTCGCGGAGCCACTCCGCCGGCGCCAGGAACTCGGCAGCGAAGGCGCGGTTGCATTTCTGGCGGTCGGTCCTGGCGACAGTCACGAGTGCGGATGGCGTCCCCGGTGCGGTCAGGTACTCAAACAACCCGCGACAGAAAGCAAACCGCACCTGCTCCGGCCGGGATTTCGTGGTCAGGAAACCGGGGCGTCCTCCGTCCGCCGTGTCCACCATGGCGTCGAACAGCCGCTTTCCACGCGAGTCGTTGACGCTGACACAGCCGAGCGAGGCTATGCCAAAGGCCTCGGCCAAGGCCGTATCGCTGTTCAGCGGATCAGCACCGAGGTCGAGCCTGTGCCGGAGGGTCCTCGCGACCTGGTAGCCCTGCTCCCAGGGGGTCCGGTGCGGATCGATCTTTTCCGTGCGCCCGCGCAGCGCGACGAGACCATCGAATGGGCCGGGGGAGCGGCGCAGTAGTGCTCTGGCATCATCGATAAGCGCGACCTGAGCCTCCAGTTCTCGCGCATTGGCGACATCGAAGAAATCATCCTGCCAACCGGCCGGCAACCGGTTCGCAGCGGCGAGTATCGCGCCGGCCTCCGACTCCGACAGGTCGTAAGGGTCCTGACCCAGGCGTGCCGCCGCCCTACAGAACGCGGCCTCGGCCTCGTCGGCCGCCTGGATGGCCCGCCATTCCTGGTGCAGGCCGGTGTCCGTCACACCCTGTTGGTCGAGCCGTGCCAGCACGGTCTCGATCAAGTCGGACAAGCTGTCGCGGATGCTCGCCAGTTCCAGGTCGCGGGTACCGCCGGCTGAGAAGCCGACGCGGGCCTCCGGTAGTTCGAGGGCGCGCCATTCGATCAACGCACGCTCTCCCGTTGGCTTGATGAACAAGTCCGGAAGCGCGAACCCCTCGCGGCCGAAACGCAGATTATGCCGACGCTCATAGCCGTCTCGGCCAGGAGCTTGCACCTCGTAGAGCAAAGACCACCAGTGCGTGGCAATCCACTCGGCGAGGGGATAGAGCGGAATCAGGATGCGGTCGCGCAGACCATACGAGCGGTAGTCTTTGACCTGAGTGATCGTCGCTCCGCCAACGCGGATGGCGAGCCTCGCCCAAGTAGCCGCCAACTCGTCACCGCGGCTGCCGTCGACCTGTTCCCATTCGACCTCGAAACACAATTCATTCATAGTAGGTCTCGATGCCCTTGGGCCACTCGTCCCGCAGCAGACTATAGCCTTTATAGGTACCCTGCGCGCGGTTGACCAGACGGGCCTCGTAAACCGTGCCACTCGTCTTATACCAGGCGTACCGCGGAAACTCGCCCTCCCAAGGGCCGCCGATGGCCCTTTGGCGATGGCGGTACGCAGCCACTCGGTTAGCTGGTCGCGGCTGTCTGCAAACGCGCGATCAGACAGGGTTGCATCGGGACGCGGACGCGGCGGACGGCCGGCGAACGATGGCGTGTCCTTGTGCTCGACGCTGCCGACATAGCTGACCGAGGTTGCGAGCCGGCGGAGCCTATCCGGATCGATCGCGGAAAGCAGATTGCGACTTGGAGGACGACGGCGTTGGGTAGCTCTCATGGCTCCAATCCAGAATCGTGTCGGGTCTTCGCAATCATACTGCACGGCTTCGGCATCCGCCCCCGTCAGTGCGACGGCTGGGCGTCCTTTCTGAGCGGCCGGGACGCCCCGCAGTGTAGAATTCAGCCGCGCCCCCACCCGAACGACAAGACGTTCGATTCGGACACCGTCATGGCCCTACTCAACGACGAACCGACTGACCATCCCGCGACGAGGCAAGACCGACCATGGAACGTTGCAAGGACAGGCTGAGCAGCTTCGCGCAACAATGCGCCGCCGACCTACTTCAGGCCGTTAAGAATCTCCTGCGCGATCTGCACCACCCGAGCGACAACCCGCACGGCAACATCGGTCCCCCACTCGCCGACGCCTTGGCGAAGGCCTGCCAGGCGCGGGCGCCGCAGCGGGTCGAGCACCTGGAACCCATCATGGCGGACCATCGCTCGGTGCTGATGCCGGCACTCAGCCGCGCGGCGCCGCGCCCGCCGACGGCCCTGCGGCGCGTCCTTTCGGCGACCAGCTTCGCGAGCTACCACCGTAACCGCGGGGGCGCCGACGCGGCCGGCTCTGCCCACGCGATCCGGGACGCACTCAAGCGCCAGCCAGGCCCCGCCGTCGAGCCCATCACCCGACTCAACGGCAGCACCGGCCCGCTCCCCACCACTTGGTGGACCTTCGACGTCGCCGATGCGCCGAGCCGCCTCGACCCCGAGCGCTACATGGAAGAATTGGCGCTGCCCCAGCACGAGATCGACCGTGCGCTGGCCGACGGGCTCGCGGTGGAACTGATCCTGCCGAGCGACGCCATCGCCGGCCCCTTCTTCAAGCCGACGGCGGTCGACGGTTTCTGTACGGAGACGCGCTTTCGCCCCGAACTCACCGGTAAGCCCTATGGCCAAACGGTCCCGGTCGGCCGCGGTCGGAACGCACGCCCGGAGACCGTCGCCCGCGCCGAGGACTATGAGTCGGTCGGCACCGAGGATACGCAAATCACCATCAACCCACTGCCGGTGCCCCGTCTGAAGGCCGTGCCATGAGCGCCCAGACCGACTATCTGCACCACCTGTCGGACGTGGTCCGGGAGCGCCGCGCCGACCCGCTGGAGGCCCTGATCCTGGCGCGCGTCAGCGGCAACCCGGAGCCGGTGGAGGGCATCGTCTCCCCGCCCCTGGGGCGCGAGGAGCCGGACGCCAACCTGCTCCTTTACCATCTTTACCAGTCGTTGGCCGAGGACGAACCGGCTCGGGACTACCTGCGCGCCGCCGTCGCCCGGCTGCTGGTGGGGCAACTGGCCCAGGAGCGACCCGACACCACCGTACTGGACCTGCTCGGCCCACTGATGGGCTACACACAAATCGCCAACCGGCCGGACCAGGCGCGCTTCCTGCGCTGGGCGCTCTGGGGTCTGCTCGACGACTTCTTTCCGAAACCGCTGACCAGCCTGATCAAGTTGTATGGCGAGGAGTTGCGCCATGCCGCCCGGGTACTCGACCTGTGGCTGGCCGTCACCCCACCCCGCTGCGGGGACCTCAACCAGTCCGTGCGGGCCAAGGTCGTGGACCTGTGGGGCGAGACCCTTGCCGAAACCACCGGCGAGCCTGCCTGCGAGGACCGCTTCGACTTTTTGCTGCTCGCCTTCCGCGCCCTGCTCAAGGTCCACCCCGAACTGGCCGGCCGCCGCGGGCTGCGCGAGGGCGTGCGCGTCACGGTCCGCTGCGGCGCCGTGCTGCCGGTGCTGCGGCGGCGCTGGCTCGGGCAGTGTTGGGAGCTGGGGATGGCGATGACCGCGAACCCAGACTGGCAGGATGAATTCACCCGGTTTCTCGCTAAGGCGGACGAACGCTCCGCCGCCGGCGACCGGGCCGACTCGGACGCGGAGCACCTGCTCTACCAGCGCAGCCTGCGCGAGTGGCGCCTGCCCGAGACCGCGCGGCCCAACGTCAAGGACCTGATCGAGCGGCGTGGCACCCGGGAGCAACGCGTCGCATGAAGGTCATCAGCTTCTTCTCCTTCAAAGGCGGCGTCGGCCGTACCGCGCTCCTGGTCAACCTGGCGATGCAGTGGGCGACCGAGGGGCGGGTGGTCGCACTGATGGATCTGGATCTGTCCGCCCCGGGCCTCAGCTATTCCCCGCTGCTGCGCGATGCCGACTATCTGGACCCGCGCGGGCGCGGCCTGGGCATGGCCGACTTGCTCAACGCCTTCCGCGACGATCAGGTCCGCACCGTGGGCGGCGCCCCGGAGCAGATCGCCCTGCTGCCGCCGCATCTGCTGCTGCGCTCGGTGCCGCTGCCCCAGGGCAAGGTGACGACCGGGCGCGTACTGGTGATCGACGCCGGCTCCGGCGCCTACACGCAACCCGTCCCGCAGGACGGCGCGTCCTTGATGGAGGCCATCCCCGCCCCCCAGGGCCGCCCGGATGAGGACCCGGGCCAGACCGCCTTTCGCGCCCTCGCCCGGCACCTGCGTCAGGATTTGGCACAGTGGCGCATCCCGGCGGGCCAGCCCGGCGCCGGCCGCGCCATCGACCTGCTGCTGGTGGACGCCCGCACCGGCTTCAACGAGCTGGTGGACTTGAGCCTGGGTTACCTGGCCGACCGCATGGTGCTGGTCAGCGGGCTCAACGACCAGAACCTGCGCGGCCTGCGCCTGACGATCGAGGCGCTGCAACGCGAGCGCATCCCCATCGGCGCCTTCCCGCTGCACCTGACCCTGGTCCTCTCGCCAGTCCCGGCCGGGGAGGACGCCGCGGTGCTCGCGGCCCTGGAACGCGCCCACCGCGAACTGGGCGAGTCCATGCGCCTGGACAGCTACGGCCGCCGCGAGGCCGTACCGCCGAGCTTCAGCCTGCACTACACCCCGCTGCTCGCCATCAGCGACCAGCCGGTGCTGCTCGATTATCCGAAGGCGCTCTATGCCCGGGAGGTCAGGGCCATTGCGCATGATCTGGATGGGATTCAGGCGACTGACGATCTTCAGGACTACCTGCTGGCTGAGGCCCGGCACCGCGCGCTACGGCTGCTGCCGCAAGCGCCGGTTGAAGAAAGCCTGGAACCGCGCGACGAGATCGCCCCTGATCGCCCCGCCCTTGCGCCTGCCGCCAATCCGTATACCAACCTCCCGCCCTGGGACTGGCCCTTCGACTTGCCCGCGGAGCAGAAGGCACGAGATGCCTGGCTGGCGGAACGAACAGTCGCACCGGGAATCGAACTCGACCTGCCGCGGTTTCTGGACCTGCTGGCTTGGAGTACATCATTGGATACGGCGGGGAAACGAAGAATCATTGATGTCTTCCCGAGCCTCTCGCAATTCCAATTCAACGAATTGCTCAAGATCTTCGACGAAGAACGGGGGCAGTTCAGACGCCTTTGGGTCGACCCGCAAAGCCGGACATCTGTCGCAAAATTGTTACCCGAAAGGGCGGAGGCTTGGGCCGAGATCGTCCTACCCGAGCCATCCCTGGCTAAGAGTCGACTGGCCGGGTTGCTGAGTCAGACCCCGCCCCGGCTTGACCTCGGCGACGAGCCGGAGCCCCGGTTGGTCATCGCCCGAGAGCGCCTGGCAACTGGCGATCTGGAGCAGGCCGCCGTCGCCTTGGACCAAGCCGTCCGCGTCGCGCCCCCGCCGCACGACCCGGGTGACGGCCTGCTCGCCGGGATCGAACGGCCGGCGCCGGACTTGGTTGAGCGAGCCGTTGCTCTATTCCAGGCCCAGTTCCCGGACGACCCCTGGTGGCGATTCCACCGGGCCCGCTGGGTCATGCAGGACGGACCCTCGGCACCCGACCTGGCCCTGGAGTGGCTTGCCCCATTGCTCGACACCCCGCCGGAGCGGGCTGACCGGTGCTTCGCTCTCGGTGCCTTCGTTCTGAATCACCTCCCAGCGGCCGGCGCCAGGGCCGAGGCGGCGTTGCGCCGGGCCTGTGACCAGGCACCCGACAATGCGCGGCACTGGAACAGTCTCGGCAACCTGCTTAGGAAACACCTGGGCCGCTACGACGAGGCGGAATCGGCCTACCGCAAGGCCGTCGAGATCGACCCCAAATTCCCTGATCCCTGGAACAACCTCGGCGTCCTGTTTGCGGACCGCCTGGGCCGCTACGACGAGGCGGAGTCAGCCTACCGTAAAGCCGCGGAGATCGATCCGAAGTTCGCTTATGCCTGGAACAACCTCGGCATCCTGCTCTCGGACTACCTGGGCCGCTACGACGAAGCGGCGTTCGCCTACCGCAAGGCCGCCGCGATCGATTCAAAGTTCGCTCGGCCCTGGAACGGCCTCGGCAACCTGCTCTCGAACCACCTGGGCCGCTACGACGAGGCGGAGTCGGCCTACCGCAAGGCCGCCGCGATCGATCCGAAGTACGCCCGCCCCTGGATCGGCCTCGGCGTGTTGTTGTGGCTGGACGGTCGCGCCGAAGACGCGGCGGTGGCCTACGAGCGGGGTATGGCACTGCCGGACGAAGCGGCGGCCCCCTACCTCGCCGCGAACCTGGGCCACCTGCGCCTGCAACAGTGCCGCACCGACGAGGCGCTGGCCCTGCTGGCCCAGGCCCTGGCGGGTCTCAGCGCGGGCGATGACAAGTACGGTAATGGCCTGCGCCTGGCCCTATCCCTGGATCAATCCGAGGCGGTGGCGACCGAACGCCAACGCCTGCGGGCGCGACTGGACCCTGGCGAGCCGACCTACCCATTTGGCTTGGCACTGCTCTTGGATGCACTGGTGGGCGGCGACGGCGCCGAGCCCCTGGAACCCGCCCGCGCGCGCGCCCTGGCGGCCCTGGACAGCCACCACGTCCATTACGACCTGATCGAGGCGATCTACCGCCTCTGCGGCCTGCGCCCCGAGGCCCGCGAACAGGGCCGGCCCCTGGTCGCTGACCTGCTGACCATGCCGCCGTCCCTGACCGAGCGCTTCAAGGACCAGCCCAAGCCCGCCGCCGTGCTGGACCGTTTCCGCCCCTTCGCCGCGGGCGAGAGCGACGGTGCCGGCGACCCCCGCGACCGGGAGCGCTTCTGCACGCCGCTGGGACTCCTGTCTAACCGATCTCCCTGATAGGCTGCCTGATTTACAGCGTAACATATTAATATTTAAGGATATAACAGCGTTCCCGAAAGGCGAAAAATTGTGATCAATCCGGGAAAGAGAGCCTTGGTACCTGATATCCAGACAGACCCTTGTGTAGGGGCGGGTTTGAACCCCTCCCCTACGTCCGGTTATCACGTTCGACAGCTATACCAAGACCTTCCATGCGCCAGGCCCGCGAGGATAGGTGCGCCTGATGCGCCCGCGCCTCACCATCCTGACGGAACTGTCTGTTTGAATTCGCCGGAGCCGCGCCATGCCCGCTGACACTTTCGCCTGGCTGCACCTGACCGACCTGCACTTCGGGCTCAAGGGCCAGGGTTGGCTGTGGCCGACCCTGCGCCAGCCCTTCCTGGATGACCTGGCCCTGCTGCGCGAGCACTGCGGCCCCTGGGATGCGGTGCTCTTCACCGGTGACCTGGTCCAGTCTGGCCAGTCGGCCCAGTTCCAGGGGTTGCAAGACCAGGTGCTGGGGCCGCTCTGGGAGCAACTTGCCCATCTCGGCTCAGGCGATGCGGTGCTGATCGCGGTCCCGGGCAACCATGACCTGTTCCGGCCCAATGCCGCCGAAGACAATCCGGCCATCGACGCCCTGCTGGACCCGGACCAGTTCCCGCGCATCGCCGCCAAGTTCTGGGATCAGCCGGACGGCAGCTATCGGCGGGTCATCAACCACGCCTTCGCCGCCTGGCGTGACTGGTGGGCCGGTGCCCCGCACCGCCCGGCGGATCTCGCCACCGGCGCGATCCCCGGCGACCTGGCCGTCACGATCGCGAAGGGCGAGCGGCGCGTCGGGCTCATGGGTTTGAACACCGCCTTCCTGCAACTCGGCCCCGGCGACTATCAGGGCAAGCTGGTCTGGGACCCGCGCCAGGTCCAAGCACTCTGTCCGGACGGCATCGACCGCTGGCACGCGAACCACGACCTCTGCCTGCTGCTCACCCACCAGGGGCCGGACTGGCTGACCCCGCAGGCCCAAGCCCTAGGCGACAGCGAAATCGCCCCCGCCGGGCGCTTTGCGGTGCACCTGTTCGGGCACATGCACGAGGCGCGGTTGGAGACGATCCGCCGCGGCGCCAACCCTGAGGCGGTGCGACTGTGCCAGGGCTGTTCGGTCTTCGGCATGGAGCACTTCGGCGAACCGCCCCAGTTGCAACGCGCCCACGGCTACTGCGCCGGCCAGGTCCTTTTCACCGAGGCTGGGCCGGAACTGCGGCTGTGGCCGCGTGTCGCGACCAACAAGACCGGCCCCTGGCGCCTGATCCCAGACCACGACCACTTCCATTTGCAACCGGATCAGGGCACCCAGCCTGAACCGCTGACCCAGCGCCGCCGGCCCGATCCGGCAGCGATCACCCCGGCCGCCCCCGCCGACACGCCGACGCCCCCGCCGCCCCGGCCAACCCCGCACTCGACCCTCTCGCGACGCCAGCCCTTCTTCGGCCGCGTGGATGAACTCGCCCGCATCGCCGCCGCGCTGGAACCGACGGACCGCTCCTGGGGCTTGGGTCTCGCCGGCCCCGGCGGCATCGGCAAGACCGCGCTCGCGCTGGAGGCCGCCCACCGTGCCCCGGCCGAGCGCTTCCCGCTCAAGCTCTGGGTCACCGCCAAGGGCCGCGAACTGGACCCGGACGGCCTGCGCAGGCTTCCGGACCAGCCGGTGCATGACTTCGACAGCCTGCTCGCCGAGTTGGGCCGCGCCCTGGCGCGCGAGGACATCCCCCGCAGCGACCCCGCCGGGCGCGCGACCCTGGTGCGCCATGCCCTGGCCGGGCAGCGGGCGCTGCTGGTCATCGACAACCTGGAGACCCTGAACACCGCCGAGCGGCAGCGGGTCTTCGACCTGTTGCGCAACCTCCCCGACGACTGCCGCGCCTTGGTCACCAGCCGCCGCGCGAGCGGCGCCAGCCCCGGCAACTGGCTCCCACTCGACCGGCTGGACCGCGCCGCCGCCGACGACCTACTGGCGGACCTGGCCCGGCGCTGGCCGCCGGTCGGGCGGCTCAATGATGCGGACCGCACCCGGCTCTATGCCGAGACCGCTGGCAACCCGCTGCTGCTCACCTGGACCGCCGGCCAACTGGGGCTGGACCGGGGCCGCTGCCACAGCGTCGATGACGCCATCGACCGGCTGCAACAGGCCCACCGGCACAACGACGCGCTCGCGTTTATCTTCGGCGACCTGGTGGACGGCTTCACCGCGGACGAGACCGCGGTGCTCGCCGCACTGGTGCACTTCAGCGAACCCGCACCGCTGCCCTGGCTGCTGCCCCTGACCACGCTCAGCCCGACCGCCGTCGGCACCGCGCTGGACGACCTGCGCGACCGCTCGCTGCTGCTCACCGACGACGACCGCGGCACCTGGCTGCTGCCGTCCCTGGCCGCCCGCTACCTGCGCCGGGTCCGGCCGGAGGTGGTCGCCGCGACCGGCGAGCGCCTGGCCGAGCGCGCCTATACCCTAGCCCAGGCGAACGGCTATCAGCAACATGACCGCTTCCCCACCCTGGAGGCCGCCTGGCCCGAACTGGCCGCCGCGCTGCCGGTTTTGATCGGCGGGGATAACCGGCGGTTGCAGAGGTTCTGCGACGCGCTGACGGACTTTCTCGACTTCTCCGGCCGCTGGGACGACTGGCTGGCACTGAGCTTGGCCGCCGAGTCACGGGCCTTGGCGGCCGACGACCATGACAATGCCGGTCGGCGGGCCTATGACGTCGGCTGGTGCCATGTGTTGCGCGGCAACGCCGAGGGCGTGCTCGACTGCGCCGGACGCGCCGCGGCCCACTGGCAACAGGCCAACGCCGGTGCCCGCGAGCGGGCGGTCGCGATCCGACTGCGCGGCCATGGCCATCTGCTCGCCAAGAACCACCCGGCCTCCATCGCCGCCTTGCGCGAGGTACTCTTGTGTGGCCTGTCACCGCGCAGCCGCGTCGTCGCTACCTGTTTAAGCTCCCTCGCCGACGCGCTGCGGGACGCCGGGCAATATGACCAGGCTGAGGGGTCTTACCGCGAGGGTTTGGCCATCGCCCGCGACCTGCCCGATCCCGAGGGTGTCGCGGTCTTCACCGGCAACCTTGCCGCGCTGGCTCTGGACCGAGAGGACTGGCCCGCGGCTGAGCGCCTGGCCCGTGAGGCCCTGGCCCTGGACGAGCCCCTCGGACGCAAGGAACTGATCGCGCGGGACTGTCAGCGGCTCGCGCAGGCCCTGGCCCGCCAGGGCCGCGGTGCCGAGGGCCGCTGCCACGCCGAGCGCGCCGTCGCATTCTTCACCGACCTGCGCTCCCCGGACCTGGCCGAGGCCCAGACCACCCTGGCCGAGTGCCGGTCCTAGCCCCGGCGGGCGCGGACTGCCGACCCGGACCGGCGGGTTCTTGCCCTGATCCTATGACCAGCAGCAGTAGAGCAACGGACCTGCTCGGGTCTGATCTTCGTGGTCAGGACAGCGGGCGTCGATGAGCGTTGCGACCGCGGCGCAGCCGCCAGGGGACTGGAGGTCGAGGCTTCAGCCGGTCGACACCTGACTCAGCCGGGGTACCATCGAGCAGTCAACCCATCCCTAAACCAGTTAGAGACGTGCGATCGCTGCGAAGGTGATTTCCGACAATTTGGATACCGGTCAGTGTAGGTGCGACTTCAGTCGCACTTGCGCCCGAATCGGTGCGACTGAAGTCGCATCGACATCCGTGGACACCTCAGGGACAGACCACGATTTCCGGCCTAGAGCGGCAGATCGAGCTGACTCGGGTCGACTGACGCTGTCTTTGGTCGCCCGGACTTGCCGGGCCAAGTGCGCCGGCCGACCATGGTCGCGATCTGTCACCGGAAGCCTTGACAGCCCAGGACGAAGCCACCGTTGCTCGCACCTCGCAGCGCGGTCAGCGGGGATGACTCAAACTGGAAGCCGGATGGTGTAACACTCCAAGTCCGGTTCTGCGAGGAGCCGGGAACGCATCGTCGGGCCTTGGTCATAAACCCGGCCACCGCGCGATCTGCACGGTCGTCGGTCCGCGCAGCGGACCCTACAGATCCGGGTGTTACCGTAGGATCCGCTGTGCGGACCGTCCGCGGCCGGCCGGGACGATGATCAACGCCCAGCGAGCGCTTCGGCGATCTGCTGCACGCTCAAGCCAATACGGGGCGCCAACTGGGTGCGGACTCTTTCGTCGAATCGCTTGAGCGGCGCCGCCGCCGACCCTTGAAGCGACAAGAGCCGGGGCCTAAGTCCCATGATCGTGATCGTTATACTGAAGACCTCATTCGACGAACGCAAGCGGAATTGGGTCAACTGGCCGCGGAATTCGCCGGAACTCCGCAAAGGAGACACGCATGAAACAACTGGCATTTCTCAAGCGCAGCAACGGCCGGCATTGGGTTGGCGATGGTTTCCCGGTACAGAGCATTTTTTCCTACGACGACGTCGCCGAGGAACTCTCCCCCTTCCTGCTGATGGACTATGCCGGTCCGGCCGACTTCCCGCCGACCCGGGAGAAACGGGGCGTCGGCCAACATCCGCATCGCGGCTTCGAGACGGTCACCATCGTCTATGCCGGCAGCGTCACCCATCGCGATTCCGCGGGCGGCGGCGGTACTATCGGCGCCGGCGACGTGCAGTGGATGACGGCGGCCGCGGGGTTGATCCACGAGGAGTTCCACGGCGAGGACTACGCCAAGCGCGGCGGACCCTTCGAGATGGTCCAGCTCTGGGTCAACCTGCCGGCCAGGGACAAGATGTCCGCCCCTGGCTACCAAGGCATCAGCGCCGGGCAGATTCCAACGGTCGAGTTGCCACGCGGCGCCGGCACGGCCCGGATCATCGCCGGCGCGTATGAGCGTACGAAAGGCCCGGCGCGGACCTTCACACCGATGAACGTCTGGGATTTGCGCCTGAAGGCCAGCCACTCGCTGTCGCTCGAACTGCCCGCGGGCCACACCGCCGCGCTGTTCGTGCTGCGCGGTGCGCTGCGCATCGGTTCGCATACCGTCCGCGTCGCGGAGCTGGCCGTACTGGAGCGCGAGGGAACCGAACTGGCCGTCGAGATCACAGCGGACGCTGTCGTCCTGCTGCTCTCCGGCGCACCGCTCAACGAGCCCATCGTCGGCCACGGCCCCTTCGTCATGAATACCCGCGAGGAAATCATGCAGGCGATACACGATTTCAACAGCGGCCAGTTCGGGCAAATCGCCCGTTAGCGCAGTATCATCGACTGACAACGGCAGACAGTTCACGCAGCACGCAGATAACAATGACCTGGCATCTAGTCAATAATGGAAGCATGCGAACCGATGACCTTTCTGAAGCCGAATTCTGAGATGATGTTGGGAGGCAACATGACACGCAGCTTGTTCATCGCTCTGGCGTTCGCGGGCAGCGTGCCCGCGCTTGCCGGTGACATGGCGACCGATGGGATTGACGCGTTCCGCAGCGGTCGGTACGCGGATGCCTACGCGCTGTTGTATCCGGTCGCAAGGTCGGGCAATGTCGAGGCGAAGTACCTGGTTGGCCGGATGTTGGATCAGGGGCTGGCTGGCGAAACAGCCCCGGACAAGGCGTTGCAGATGCTGATTGACGCGGCAAGGTTGGGCCACAAGGATGCCAAAGTCCTGGTCGAACAGACAAAGCACTGTGTCGCGGAACGGACGTGCGAGGGCGGCGAGGCGGTCGAGATTTGGACCTGTGACCGCCGACAGATTCGGATGGCGCCGCTATCGGACGTCGGTTGCGATCGGATGGCGGGGAGTCAGCAACCGATCCAGGAACTGATCGATCGGAGCAAGCGCATCGATCAGGCCGTTTATCGTCACTTTGGCGATCCGCTTCCCGGAGAACAGGCTGCCGGGCAATTCGAAACGGCGGAGGAGTGCGCCGCCTGGGCGGCGGCAGCCGGACCGAATGAGCAAAGGCGCTGTCATTAGGGCTGGTGACGTTATATCGGGAAGCGGCGGTTACCGGAAAGTGCGATGGTCGCGGCGACCTCGATCATCGTTCCGGCCGTAGGAAAAGGGAAAAGAGGGAAAAGGGGCCAGGAAGATAGCCAAACTCAAACCGATCAGCCGCGGACGGTCCGCACAGCGGACCCTACGGTAACTCCGTGACCTGTAGGGTCCGCTGCGCGGACCGACGACCATGCCGATCGCGCGGTGGCCGGGTTTATGACCAAGGCCACGCCCAGGGGCCGGGCGATGTGACAGATGGCCGGGATGCGCTGTATGGCAAACGCATCGGGCGGATCATTGAACCGCTTAGCATCAACTTGACTTATAAGACAAATTTCTGTTTTTTGTACAACTGATGGCGTTCACTACCGGGAATGGGCGCGTCCTTACGCAGCGCGTTGCGCTTGGATGAATGCGCGGTAGAACTCTGCGCTGGCCTTGAGCGTCCGCTGCTGGGTAGCGAAATCGACATGGACGAGCCCAAAGCGTTTGGCATAGCCGAGTGACCACTCGAAGTTGTCGAGTAGTGACCAGGCGAAGTAGCCGCGCAGGTCGACGCCATGCTCCAGTGCCAGGCGCGCGGCGGCGAGGTGTTCGCGCAGGTAGTCGACCCGGCGCGGGTCCTGGACCAGACCGGCGACCGGGTCCGGGTCGTCAAAGGCGGCACCGTTCTCGGTGATATAGATGGGCAATGTCGGACAGCGCTGTTTGAGCCACAGCAAGGTCTCGGTGAGGCCCGCCGGGTAGACCTCCCAGTCCATCGCGGTGCAGGGCCGGTCATTGGGTGTGATGCGCCTGGCTTGAAGGGGCTGATCGGCAGGGTCATGGCAGACCAGGCCGCGGGAGTAGTAATTGACCCCCAGGAAGTCCAAGGGGGCCTGTATACGTGCCAGATCCGCTGTGGGAAACTCCGGCCAATCAGCACCGAAGATATCGGCTAACGCAGTCGGATAGCGGCCGAACAGAATGGGATCCAGGAACCAGCGGTTGATGAAGGCATGGCGGCGGACCGCGGCTGCCTGATCGGCCGCGGTGTCGCTGGCCGCGTGCTGGGGCTCCAGGTTGAGGCTGATGCCGATCTGATGGCGACCCAGGGCCCGGTAGGCGGCAACCGCCTCGGCGTGGGCGCAGAGTTGGTGATGGGCGACCCACGGCGGTTCGGCCAGACCGCGACGGCCGGGGGCGTGGTCGCCGCTCAGATACCCCAGAACGGTGCTGACCCAGGGCTCGTTCAGGGTCACCCAATGTCCGACCCGGTCGTCCAGGGCACGGAACAGGACCTGCGCATAGTCGGCAAACCACCGGGGGCTGTCCGGATTGCACCAGCCGCCGCGCTCATCCAGCGCGGCCGGCAGGTCCCAGTGATAGAGCGTGATCATCGGCTGGATGCCGCGCTCCAGCAGGCCGTCGACCAGCCGCTGATAGAAGTCCAGGCCCTTGCCGTTGACCCGTCCGGTGCCCTCCGGCAAGACCCGGCCCCACGCGACACTGAAACGATAGGCGTCGAGGCCCAATTCGGCCAGCACATCCAGGTCCGCGCGCCAGCGCCCGTAGTGGTCGCAGGCACGGTCGCCGGTCTCGCCGTTGACCACGGCGCCGGGGGTCCGGGTGAAGCGGTGCCAGATGCTCGGCCCAGCCCCATCGGCCAGGGGTGAACCCTCGATCTGATAGGCCGAGGTGGCGGCACCCCATAGGAAGCCGCGGGGAAAGGGATGTTCGTTTGCCATCCGATTGTGCCGTGTTCAACCCTTTCCTGACGCGTTACGAAGCGGCGTTCCATTCCCATCCCCACTCCCATCCCCATCCGCGTCCGGTTGCTCCTGCGCACTCCGGACCAAGACCCCGCAACCGGCATCGTCCAACCGGTTGGGGGGCGGCGCCATCGACCAGTCACCGTGTTGATCGAAGATGAGCAACTGATCGTATAGGGTGGTATCTTCATCCTGCTCACCCAGGGTGACATAGGTGATGCCCCGTTCGCACAGCAGACACAGCAGTTCATCGACCTGGCACTCGCTGAGCGCGCGCGAGGGATGATCGAGAAAAACAAAGACGGGCTCGGCCAGCAGGACCCGGGCGAACGCGAGTAATTGCTGCTCGCCCAGCGACAGGAGATCACTCCAGTTCTGCTCACAATCCAGGCCCCCGGCACGCTGTACGGCCGCTACCAGGTTGAGCCGACGCAGGGTGACCAGGATGCGCTCGTCCGAAAAACGCCGCTCGCCCCCGCCGGGCAGCAAGACCTCGCGCAGCGTGCCCGGCGGCACATAGGGGCGCTCGGGCAGAAACAGGATGTCGTCCGCCGCCGGCCGCGTGATCGTGCCCTCACCCTGATCCCAGAGCCCCGCCGTCGCACGGAACAAGGCGGAGCGCGCCGCTTCGTCGGTGACCCGGATCAGGCAGCGGGTCTTCGCCGGAATCGCGGCCGTCAGTTCCTTGACCAACAAACGCCCGCTGCGGGGCGACTTGAGGGTCAGACGGTCGAACGCGATGAGGCCGCAGTCGGTGCAATAGGTGATGGTCGGGGAGGTCGGCTGCGCGGCGTGCTGCACCGCCTCGGCCAGGGCCTCCAGACGGGCGATAACGGCGGTGTAGGCCGAGATCTGCTGAAACTGGGTGACGATCAGTGAGAAGGCGCCGATCAGATGTCCGAACGCCATGGCCGATTGACTGATGACACCAAATTCGGCTTCACCATTGATGAACAGGGGCGCGACCAGCAAGACCGGTATGATCTGGATCAGATAGTTGTAACCGGTCGTGAAAAAGCCGAGGTTGCGATTGATGTCGATGATGCGCCGATAGTTCGCGGTCAATCGATCCAGACGGTCATGCAGCCGATCCCGCAGCCGGTCTTCCTGACGCACCAGGGCGATGGACTCGGCATTCTCGCGGACATGCACGAGGCGCGAACGGAAGTTGGCCTCCCGGTCCAATTGATCATAATTGAGTTGAATCAGCGGGCGCCCAAGGTAGAAGGTGCAGACCGACCCCAGTGCGGCGTACAGGATCGTGACCCACAGCAGCAGCGGGCTGATGGACCACATGACCCCGGAGAACGCAATGACGGTAATGCTGGCGTTGAGAATCATCAACACGAACGACAAGGTGGTGCCGGCGAGCGAGCGGATGTCCTCGGTGATGCGCTGATCCGGGTTCTTCAGATCGCCGTAGGCGTTCATCCGATAGTAGATGTGGTCCTGCATGTACTTGTCGATCGAGCGCTCGGTCAGCCATTTGCGCCAGAGCAGACCGAGCCGCTCCTCGCAGTACCGGTAAAAGACCGCGGCCGTGGTCGCGACGGCGAACACCACCAGATAGAGCAAGGCATAATGGAAAAAGCGCCCCAGTTCCTTGGACTCGATCGACGTCATGAAGTCCCGGCCGACATAGCTGTTGATGACGTTCAGTCCGTTGATGGCGAACAGGAAGGCGATCAACAAGCCGGCGAACAACAGCGCCTTCGGACCCACCGGCGACCGCCGCAGGGCTTTGAGCATGCCCCAGAAGCGGAGCCAGGTATTCTTGCTGATCGGGACTCGGGTCGCTTTCATCACTGGGTTCTTGTCGTGAGTGGGCTGAACGTGCGGCAGGAGTGGTTACGTGGCCGCTGATCGTCGTTCCGGCCGTAGAAGCGGCTTCCAGCCGCTGCGCAGCGCCAGGATGGCGCTGCGACGAGCCCTGGCCGCTTCGCGGTCGCCGGGACGATGCTCAAGGCTGCCGCGGCGCCGCCAAATCGGTATCTCCGCGGGCGGACCGCGGCAACGGTAAGCGATGACACCCGGAGCCCGCCAGTATAACCTTGAGTGACCGGCCGGCCGAAAGGGTCTTTAAACCTTGGCGAATCCCCGCCTCCAGGCCTAAGGCATTGACGATAAAAGTGCGAACGCCGCGCCAGCCCTCGCTCTTAACCAATCTTTACTCAGGAGTCGCCACGATGCAGGTCCGGGTTCTCGATGTTTTCGCCGATCCTGCGCCTTGGTTGGCGGTTGCTTCGGGCGAGGCCCGACTCACCCTCACCACCGAATCCGGCCCACGCGGTCCGGCGCTGCGGCTGGACTTCGACTTCCACGGCGGCGGCGGTTTCGTGGTCGCCCGCCGCCCCCTCGACCTGACCCTGCCCACGGCCTATGCCCTGCGCTGCGACATCCGCGCCGCGGCACCGGCCAACCGCTTCGAGTTGAAACTGGCCGACCCGGCCAACGTCAACGTCTGGCGCTACAGCGCGCCCCACTTCGATTTCACCGCCGACTGGCACCAACTGGAAGTCCGCGGCCGGGAGTTCGAATACGCCTGGGGTCCGGCCGGCGGCGGCGCGCCGAGCGCCGTCGGCGCCATCGAGTTCGCCATCGTCGCCGGTCCGGGCGGCCGGGGCACGGTGTGGCTGGCGGACCTGTGCCTGGTGGATCGCACCGTTCAGGTACCCCCGCGCCTGAGCGCCTCCAGCCACTTGCCGGGGTATCCACCCGCGGCCGTGCTGGACGGCCGCCCCGAGACGCACTGGCAAGCCGCACCCGCCCCAACCGCGGCCTGGCTCGCCATCGATTTCGACGCGCCGCGTGAATACGGCGGACTGGTGCTGCGTTGGGCCCCGCGGGCACAGGGCTGCGCCTTCCAGGTGCTGGCCAGTGACGACGCGACCGACTGGCGAACGCTCTACACGGCGACGCGAGCCGAAGGCACCGAGAGCTTCGTCTATTTGCCCCAAGGCGAGTCACGGCACCTGCGCCTCAACCTGGAGGCACCGGCGGGTCAGCCGCTGCCGGGGCTCGCGGCCATCGAGATCCTCCCCTACGACGCCTCGCGCACCCTGAGCGACTGGTTCCACACGGTGGCCGGATGCTCGGCGCGCGGGCGCTACCCCCGCTGGCTCTGCCGGGAGCAGACCTACTGGACCCCGGTGAATATCCCGGAGGGCGGGGTCTGCGGACTGCTCAACGAGGACGGATTGCTGGAGCTGGACCGCGGCAGTCTGTCGCTGGAGCCCTTTCTACTGGTCGACGGCACCCTGATCACCTGGGCCGACTGCACCATCACCCAGTCACTGGAGCAGGACGAGCTGCCCATCCCCTCCTCGCGCTGGCGCCACGACGATCTGACCCTGACCACCACCAGCTTCGCCATCGGCGACCCTGGGAAAGTGCTGCTCTGCGTGCGGTATCGGGTCGCGAACCACGGCGGGGATGACCGGTCCATCGCCCTCTTCGCCGCGGTGCGTCCCTTTCAGGTCACGCCGCCCTGGCAGGCGTTCGAAGGGCTCGGCGGACCCAGCCGGGTGCAGGCTCTGGCCTGGCGTGACGGCGCCTTGTGGGTCAACGGCGGCAAGGCCCTGGTCCCGTTGCAGCCGCCGAGCAGCGTCGGTCTCGCCCCGTTCGATCAGGGCCCTATTACCGCCTACCTGGCGCGCGGCCTGCTGCCGGACGCGCTCGCGATCACCGACACGTTCGGCTCCGCCTCCGGCGCACTACGCTTCGATCTGACCGTCGGCGCGGGCCGCCATGCCGATCGCTATCTGGTCTCACCCCTGGGCGAGGTCGTACCCGGCACGCTCACCGGGCGGGTGCCGGAGCGCCTGGACGGTGCGGCGGCGTTCAAGCACGCGGTCGATCAATGGTCAAGGATGCTGGGACAGGTCCGTTTCGACCTGCCCGCACCGGCCCGGTCCGCGGCCCGTACCTGCAAGACGGCCATTGCCCATGTGTTGACCAATCGGGACGGTCCGGCCTTGCAGCCCGGACCGCGCCGCTACACCCGCTCCTGGATCCGCGACGGCGCCGTCATGGCCGCCGCCCTGCTGCGCTTCGGGTGTCCCGCGGACGCCGGCGCCTTCGTGCGCTGGTATGCGCCATTCCAGCGCGCGGACGGCAATGTGCCCTGCTGCGTCGACCGCAATGGACCGGACTGGTTGCCGGAACACGACAGCCATGGCGAGTTGATCTTCGCGGTCGCGGACTATGTCCGCTTCACCGGCGACCGGGTGCTGCTGGACGAACTCTGGCCCAGGGTGCAGTTGGCGGTCCAGTATCTGGAGCAATTGCGCGCGACCCGCCTCACCGACCTCTACCGCGCACCCGAACACCGTGCCTGTTTCGGCCTCCTGCCCGAGTCGGTCAGCCACGAGGGCTACCTGGCCCAACCGGTTCATGCCTACTGGGACGACTTCTGGGCACTGCGCGGGTTCAAGGACGCCTCCTTCCTGGCCGAGACGCGCGGCGACCTGCGCGAGTCCGCCCGGCTCGCCGCCCTGGCCGACGACTTCCGCAGCACCCTGATGGATTCGATCGAACTGACCATGACCGCCCGCGGCATCGACTACCTGCCCGGCTCGGTCGAATGGGCCGATCCGGACTCGACCGCGGTCGCCAACGCGCTGACCCTGATCGACGAGTTCCATGCCCTGCCGACGGCGGCCATGATCCGCACCTTTGAACTGTTCATGACGCGCTTTCGCGCCATGCACAGCGGCGCGGTTCCCTGGACCAACTACACCCCCTATGAGATCCGCATCATCGGCGCACTGGTGCGGCTCGGCTGGCGGCGCGAAGCTCACGAACTGCTGGACTTCCACCTAGCCGAACGCCGGCCGCCGGCCTGGAACCAGTGGCCCGAAATCGCCTGGCACGACCCGCGCGCGCCCGGCCATCAGGGCGATCTGCCCCACTCCTGGATCGGCGCCGAATACGCCTTGGTCTTCCGCGACCTGTTTGCCTATGAACGGGAGGCCGATCATTCGCTGGTGGTCGGTGCCGGCATCCCGGACCACTGGCTGGATGCCGGCGCGGTCGCGGTCACCGGCCTGCCGACCGGCTACGGCACGCTGGACCTGCATCTGTCGCGCACACCCGACGGCGGCCTGACCCTGCTGCTGGGCGGCGACCTGCGCCTGCCGCCCGGCGGCATCCGTTTCGCCCCGCCGCTCGGCGAAGGCAACAGCTATCAGGTCTCGGTCAACGGTCTGACAGCCGACGCGCCCGAGCAGCACGAGGTGCTGGTGTCCGTGCTGCCGGCACGGGTGGTCCTGTGTCCGTGAAGCCTAATGCGGGGTTCGGACAGGCTATGCGCTCCATGCAGCCTCGTCGGGAAAAACTCACGCTGTTCCTGCGCGTGCCCGGCGCACCGCGCCGCACAGGTCGACCATGAGAGCGTATCTTGTGTCGGCGAGGTGTCTTGGAGGGCTGCGAAGCGTGCGCTGCACCTGCCCTTGCGGCTACCATCCCCAGCGCGCAGGGCGGTAATACCGTTGCCGGTAGCAACTGCTTCAGTCCTTCTCCAACAACCGTTCCAGGAGCATCCGACTTGAGTGCGCAACCTTTGCTGCGTGTCCGCAGTATCCAGGTCGTTAAGCTGTTTGGCCTGTTCAATCATGGTGTCGAACTGAAGCTCGCGGAGCGGGTTACCATGTTGCATGGACCTAATGGTGTCGGCAAGACGATGCTACTTCGAATGGTGAGCGACTTGTTGGCCGGGCACTATGCGCTGTTCCTACAAGTACCGTTCGAGCGTTTCGTCTTGGAGTTTGACGACGACTCCCGAGTAGAGTTGACGGTCGGTGAAAATGGCAACGATACTGGGGGCAGCCCACTCAAGACGCTGCGGCTCGTTTTGTTCCGCGATGGCAAGGAAGCGGGAGCCCATGAAATCTCCGTCACCGCCGATGTTCTCTTGCGCGCGGTAGCAATTGAGAGAAGTTTTGCCTGGATCAGCCGTGTTAGCGAGGATGCTTGGATCGACCAGGAACGAAACCGGTTGATGACTGCAGATGAGCTAATCGAACTGTATGGAGGCACACTTCCTAGCCGCCGCTCCCGCAATGACAATGCGGGTGCCGATCCCAAATGGCTAAAGGATTTCAGGGAATGCACGGTCGTGCATCTGATCGCCGCGCAGCGGCTGCTCAAACTCAATCCTGCCTATTCGACCATGTCCCGCGGTAAGCCGCAGAATATTCATATGGTCCTGGATTATGCGGACGATCTGCGCATCAGGATCAATGACACGATGGCGCGCTATGGCCAGCAGTCGCAGGTCTTGGATCAGTCGTTTCCGCAACGGCTTTTGAGTTCCCCTCTAGAGCCGATGAGCGCTGACGAACTGAAGACGCGCATGGATGACCTGGACGTCAAGAGGGACGAATTGAAAATGATTGGCTTGCTGGATAAGCCGGAGGCGCGACCTTTCGACACCGCGGCTTTGGAAAGTCTCGACACCACCCGACAGAGCGTCATGAGCCTCTATGTGCAGGACACATCGGAAAAGCTTGCGGTACTTTCCGATTTGGCCCTTCGTACCCGGTTATTTCTCGATAACGTCAATTGCAACAAATTTCTTAACAAACGGATCAGAATCGATCGAGAGGCGGGGCTAATCGCCGAGCGCGATGACGGCACCCCACTGAAGCTGGAAGCATTATCGTCAGGCGAGCAGCACGAACTCGTCATGCACTATGACCTGCTGTTCAGAGTCAAACCCAATACGCTGGTCCTGATCGACGAACCCGAATTATCCCTGCACGTCGCCTGGCAGAAGCGGTTTCTCCCGGATCTCTTGAAGATCGTTGAAACCGCGCACTTCGACGCGTTGATTGCAACACACTCGCCATTCATTGTCGGCGACCGCTCGGACCTGATGATCGGCCTGAACGCTGAACTCGTATGATCCCGCACGCCTGGACCAAGGAGCCCGGCCCGATCGAGGCCGAGGTGTTGATGCTCCGGCAGGTACATCGCGGCAGTTTCCTCATCATCGAGGGACTCGATGATTACCATTTCTGGGTGCCAAGGGTTGCCAAGTCGGCGGCGTACGAACCCTCTAGTTGATACGGCTATTTCTACCGCCCGCTGCAACGCCGAATGGCTCGGTCTCGTCGAGCAGTCGAGTTCCAAGGTCTGCGACCCCGCCTGCGAGTCCGATTAAACTCAATTCATTCGTATGCGAACTGAATGACCAACTTACCGAAGTTCTTGCCCTGCAGTAGGCCGATGAAGGCCTCGGGTGCATTCTCCAAACCGAAAACGATGTCCTCGCGGACCTTGACCTTGCCTTGCTGCACCCACGCGCCCATTGCGTGGGCGAACTCGCCCCAGCGCGGCCCATAGTCGTCGAACACGATAAAGCCCTGCATCTTGATGCGCTTGCGCAGCAGCGTGCCGACCAGCAGGCCCAGCCGGTCCGGACCCGCCGGCAGCGCGGTGTCGTTGTACGCGGCGATCAGACCGCACACCGGGATGCGCGCCTTGGCGTTGAGCAAGGGCAGCACCGCATCGAACACGGCGCCGCCGACGTTCTCGAAATACAGGTCGATGCCCTTCGGGCAGGCAGCCGCCAGGCGTCCGGGCAGATCCTCTGCACGGTGATCGACGCAGCAGTCGAAACCCAGGTCGTCGACCACATAGCGGCACTTGTCCACGCCGCCCGCGATGCCCACCACGGTGCAGCCCTTGATCTTGGCGATCTGGCCGACCACCGAACCGACCGCGCCGCTGGCAGCGGCGACGACCACGGTTTCACCGGCGACCGGGCGGCCGATGTCCAGCAGGCCCATGTAGGCGGTGAAGCCCGGCATACCCAGCACACCCAGCGCGCGCGAGGGCTGCGGTTCGGCGGACGCGATCGGCGTCAGGCCCTGGCCATCCGACAGCGCATAGTCCTGCCAGCCGGTGTAGCCGAGCACCAGTTCACCGACCTTGAAATCGCGATGCCGGGTGACCTCGACGCGGGACACCGTGCCGCCGACCATCAGGTCGCCGATAGCCAAGGGCGGCGCGTACGACGGGACATCACTCATGCGGCCGCGCATGTAGGGATCCAGCGACAGGTACAGCGTGCGCAGCAGTACCTGGCCGGGGTCGGGTTGCGGCACCGGACCGCTTTCCATGCGGAAGTCGTCGGCGGTCGGCGCACCGACCGGGCGGGCATTCAGAACGATACGGCGATTGACGGTGGTGCTTTGCGACATGGGACAGCCTCTCTGTGGATGGATCGGTGAACAGCGTCAGCGTAGCACGCAAGGTTTTAGCGCGAAGACGGTGATCGTCGGATTGGCGCTGCCCGGTTCCGGGGCCAGGATGTTGTAGTAACCCGCATCGCCGGAGCCCACGGCGAATGGACTCAGCCCGCCGGTGACGGCAGCCGCAAAGGTAGGCAACTACGTCGCGGTCGTCTGTACGGCAGACAACAGATTGGTTCTGGCCGCTGCCGGCGCGTCTGGCGGGATCGATCACCGAAAGCCCTGATTTGTCGCGACCAGGACTCTCAGGACCGCCGAGAGACCCTGGTCGCGGGCGAGGCCAGTAGCCCCTGCGGACGGACGCTCGTCGAGGACTGGGATACCGGGAAGGCGCGGCACGGACTAGACGTATGAACTGTCGCAGGCAACGGGCCAGGACATTGAGGCGAACCTCGACCGCGCGATCGTCGATCTTGGCCCCATCCAGACCGGATGGACGCGACTCGCCAGTTCCGAGACAGACGTTGTACTGCGCGACGGGGCAATCGCCGCGTCTGCAAGCTTGTGCGCGTGCCCGCGGTGCAGCGTCGCCTGAACGCGCCGTGCCGGGTGAGTCCCGGGTCCCGCCGACCGGAGCCCTAAAGGGGCTTGACATACCAGTCCAGGGCGTCGTCTTGGATCGCACTGGAAATAGGTATACTGTCCAGGAACTTCATAGCTAGAACACCTGATTTGGAGCGCATCGTGATCGTGGTGACATCGGTAGAGGCCCAAGACCGCTTCGGGGAGTTGATCGATCAGGCACAACGGGAGCCCATCGAGATTACCCGGCGCGGCCGGCCGGTTGCCTACGTGGTCTGCGAGCACGACCTCAAGGCGCTACAGGCATTAAACGCACGCCGCGAAGAAGCGGTGAATTGGTACGCCAACTATCGGCGAGTGACCGCAACCTCGCCGGAGGCGGCTGCCTTGACCGACGCGGATATCGACCGATTGGTCCATGAGCTTCGCTAGACGCGTGGTGCTGGATACGGGGGTCCTGGTAAGCGCCGCGATCCGACCGGAATCGGTGCCGGCCCTGGCCCTGGACAAGGCTTGGCTGTCGTTCGAGGTCTGCGTGAGCCGCGAAACGCTCGCGGAGTTGGAGACGGTGCTGAGTCGAACCAAGTTCGACCGCTACGCGCCCGCTTCGCAACGCCAGGCGTTCGTCGCCGGTTTTCGCGCCCATGCGGTGATGGTCGAGGTCGATACAGCGGTCTCGGATTGCCCGGACCCCAAGGACAACATGTTTCTGGCGTTGGCAGAGACGGCAGGGGCGGAACTGATCGTCGCCAGCGATCCGCACCTCACGCACCTGCACCCTTGGCGCGGCATCCCGATACTACCGCCCGCCGCGTTTCTGGTCGGGATTCGCTGACGGCTCCTCGAAACCCTAGTCCCGGTCGATCTTGCAGCGCCGTTGACCGTTTATTTCGATAAGAGGAATTCACGGGGCAGACCACAGGTTCTTGTGCTGCTCCAAGAAAAGCAGGAAACTGTGGTCTGTCCCCGGTATTCGCCTCCCCGGTATTCGCCCCCGGTATTCGCCCGGTATTCGCGCTTTTCTCCCTTGCGCGCTCAGTCGAGCACCTGCGCAATGCTGTCCGCCGTCAGGATGCGCTCCGACCAGATCCGCAAGTCGTCGCTATCAGCGGTTTCTACCCGACCGCGACAACGCTGCGCGACGTCCGTGCCGAATTTTTTCTCGATTAGCCACAGGAGCAATGCGGCCTCGCCTTGCCGGAGCCCCCGCTGGTGCCCCCGCTGGAGCCCCCGCCGGAGGCCCTTCTTGATTCCCGCACGTTCGACAGTGGTGATATAGGGCATCTGCTTGCTCGCCTCGAAGTCGTAGAGGTCTTTGCGAAAGGCGGCCTCGGCCTCCGCGGGGAGATGGATCATCCAGTCGATGACCCGAAACAGCTCCAGGATCGTGCCGCGGTCATAGCCGCGATCATACATCAGCCGGATCAACCGCAGCTTCCAGGCCCGACGCTGCGTCACATCGCCCCGGTCCTTGGCGCGAAGTTGGGCCATGACCACCAGTGCGAAGCGATTGTCGCTCTGCTCCAACTCCGCCCAACGCGCGGGCCGGTCCCAGTCCAGCAGCTTGGCGACCGGAAAGCGAAAATCGATGGAGCAGCCCCAGAGCGCGTCCCGATAGCGCTTCGGGCGGAAGCGCGGGCTTACGTCGGCGAGCACGGCGAGGCTCGCCACCGGTACGCCGCGGGCATCGCGCAGCCGGTGGTTGTAGATGAACATGCGCTCGGCAAAGGCCGCCTCCGGCTCGCCCTGCACCTCCACATGCACCAGGACCCAAGCGGGGCTGCCGTCGCGGCGCGCGACCGCGACCAGCTTGTCGGCGTAGCGTCGGCCGGTCTCGGCATCGCGCACGATGCGCTGCAGCTCCTTGTCCAGAAAGCTATGTCCGCGCGTCCAGTCGATCTCGGCATGGATGTGCGGGAACAAGAGGGCCAGGAAGTCGGGGAAGTAGCGCTCCAGCGCCTCCTTCCAGGGGCTGTCGTGGTCGCTGGATGCTGCGGTGCTGTTGCTGTCGGTCATCGGCGGCTCGGGGTCGGATCGGTCTGGGCAGTGCGAACGATGGGTTTCGCTGCGCTCTACCCATCCACAACTTTGGCGGACCGCGCTGCGCTTGTCCACCCGGGGCTCCCTCCCGAAGCTCCGGCTTCGCGAGCGTGCCCAGCCAGTCTATATCGATCGGCCCGGCGCTCGCGAAGCTGGAGCTTCGCAGAAGCGTGACGAAGCGGCGCTTCGTCACCAACTGGCAAACCCCGGCCCGCGTCGGCTGATGCGCCCCCGCGGGGCCTGACCGCCCGCGCCTCCCGCTCGCTGCCGGCTCGCTACTTGCGCGGGCAGTCCGGCCCCGCTCCCTGCCCCTACTTGCCTGCCGCTGCCGACCCGAGCTCGGAACCTAGGGCAAGCCGGAAACCGCGGTAGTGGGAGCGGCGGCCGGGCGCGCGGCGGTCGCGGCACGCGGAGCGCAGGCCCTGCGCCCCGTAGAGCCAACTGCCGCCACGCAGCACACGCCCCTCGCCCGAGGCATCCTCCCACGCACTGCCATCGGCGGGGGCACCCCCGTAATCACCGCCGGAATGGTAACTGTCCTGCACCCATTCCCAGACATTTCCCGACATGTCGTAGAGCCCGAATGCGTTGGGTCGATAGCTGCCAACCGTGCTGGTGTGCGCCTCCCCGTCGTCGCACTGAAGATTGTCCCAGGAATATTGGTTCACTCGCTTGCCGGTCTCGTCGTGGCCATTGGCATAAGCACACCCCTGGTTGGCGTCGTTGCCCCAGAAATACGCGGTGGCGGTCCCGGCCCGGGCGGCATACTCCCATTCGGCCTCGGTGGGCAGGCGCCAGGGCCGGCCGGTCTTGCGACTGAGCCAGGCGATATACTGCTGGGCATCGTCCCAAGAGACATCGATGACCGGGCGCTGACCCCGGCCCCAACCGTAATCGTTTGGTTTGTGGGTACAGCCGCCATCGGCGACACAGGCGTCCCATTGGTCGAAGGTGACCTCGGTCTTGCCGAGCGCGAAGGCCGGGACCGCGACCTCGTGTTGCGGGCCTTCGTCGCTCGCGCGCCCGGGCTCGTCCGCTGGCGAGCCCATGAGAAAGCGACCGGCCGGGATGCGCACCATCTCGGGCTCGAAGGGCAGACGGTCTTGGACCATGGGCGGGCTCGCAGGCGGCTGGGGGATCGGCTGGGCGGCGGGCGTCGGCGGGGATGGCGTGGGCACGGCCACGGCGACCGGGGGGGCGATCGGGGTGGGCGCCGCCGCAACCGGTGGCGCGGGTGCCGGGATCGGGGTCGGATCGCGCCCGAAGAGCCGATAAGCGCCCAGCCCAATCGCCAGTGCGCCTAGCGCGACGGCCGTCCAGACCCAGATAGTCGAGCGCCCCTGGACCGTCCGCCGCTCCAGCTCGCCGATGCGGGTCCGCGCCTGCTCGGCATGGGCATGGAGCAGGTCGGCAGTGCCCAGATAGCCTCGGTAGGCGGCGATGCTGTCCTGGGACCGGGCCAGGGTCCAGGCCTGCTCGTCGCGGTGTTTGGCCGCCTCGGACTCGATGCGCTCGACGAGCGCTTGCGCTTCCCGGGCATGGATGCGGGGAAGGGTCTCGTCCGCCAGATAGTCGCGCAGCGCCGCGACCGTGCCCCGGTGCCGCGCTTCCTGCCAGTCGCCGTCGTCGCGCTCGCGAAGGAGCAGCCCCTCGATGGCGGCCAGAGCCTCGTCGGTGTGGGCGCGCCAGGGCGACTCGGCGGCCAGGTAGGCGCGATAGGCGGCGACGCTGTCGGCGGCGCGCGCCTGCGCCCAGGCGGCGTCGTCGCGCTCGAGCTCGGCCCGGTGGGACTCTTGCTGCCGGGCGTGCTCGGACTCCGCTCGCTTGAGCGTCTCGATCCGGGCGCGGGCCTGATCGGTGTGCCGCCGCACCGGTGCCGCGGCGGCGAGATAGGCCGAGTAGGCGGGGATGCCGGCGGCCGCTTCGGCGGCGGTCCAGGCGTCGGTGTCGCGCCGGACGGCGGCGCTCAGTGCCTCGACCAGTGCCGCGGCGCCGGGCCAGCGATCGTCCGGCCTGGAGCAGAGACATTTGGCCAGGATGTCGGCCAGCTCCGGGTCCTCGCGCTCCAGTGCGGTCCAGTGCTCGCGGCCGGGGCGGGATTCCAGACACAGACACCAGCTCAAGGTGGCGCCCAGGCTGTAGAGATCGGAGCGCGCATCGACCGGGGCGCCGCGCCGCTGCCCCCTGGCCTCGGGCGCGCTGAAGTCGTGGGTGCCGACCGGGGCGCCGGGGTCCGGGTCCTCCTGGGCCTGGGAGAGCTGGGCGGCGAGTCCGAAGTCGATCAGCTTCACGAGACAGTCGCCGCCGTCGCGGATCAGCACGTTGGCGGGCTTCACGTCGCGATGCAGGATGCCCTGGGCGTGGGCCGCGGCGAGTGCGCCGGCGAGCGCGAGCCCCAGCTCGCGCACCCGCGCCGGGGTCAGGCACCCCTGGGTCTCGACATAGCGGTCCAAGCCTTGCGAGCCCTCGAAGTATTCCATCACCAGATAGGGGCGCCGGTCGCGCCAGGCATAGCGCACGTCCGTGACGCGGATGACATTGGGGTGGTCGATGCCGGCGAGGAGCTGGCCCTCCCGCAGCGCGCGGCGATGCGGGTCGTTGTGCAGTGTCTTGATGACCGCCGGCTTGCCGATCAGCGGGCGGCAGAGGAAGGCGGCGCCGAAGCCGCCGGCGCCCAGGATGCGCTCGGGCGGGTAGTCGTGGAACGAAAAGGGGGCGAAGCGGTCGGGGTCCAGCTCGGCGGCCCGGCGCAGGTGGTCCAGTGCGGCATCCCAATCCTTCGCCGCCAGGGCGGCCTGGTAGGCGTTATAGCGCGCCTCGGCCTCGGCACTGGTTTCTGCACCGGCGCTGGCCCGGTCGGCCACCTCGACGAACAGTGCCTGGGCCTCACCGAAATCGCCGATGCCCTGGGCCAGCTTGCCGGCGTTGCCGATGAGTGCCAGATAGCGCTTGCGCTCCGGCTCGGGGAGGCGGCGGACCTGTTCGAGCAGCGAGTGCACGGCGGCCAGGTCCGCGGGGTCGCGGATAACGGAGGTCAGCCCGGAGCGCACCGGACCCTGTGCGGCGCCATACTGCTTGAGCAGCGCAAGGATCCCGGTCTCGATGCGCGCGACCGTGGCGCCGATACCGGCCAGACCGGCGATCAGCGCGTCGAGTTGCTCGAACTGAAGCCCGCGGGCGAGATCGGGGTCTCCTTCGATGCGTCGGCGCAAACAGTAGGCATAGGCGAGGACCAGCAGCGGCGGCTGGTCCTGGGGCTGGGCGCGCAGCACGGCGGCGAGGTTGGGGCAGTCGCCCGCCAGTCCGTCGGCCAGCGCGGCCATGGCAGCCTGGGCCGCGGCGATCAACGCCAGGGAATCGGCATAGCGGGCGATCCCCTGGAAGCGCTCGGGGCCGATCTCGGCCCGGTCGAGGGCCAGCAAGGCCTGGCCCGGGGCGGAGCGCAGCTCGGCCAGGGCTGCCCGGGCCTGGTCCGGGTCCGGGAGGATCAACGGCTGGGTGTCGAGAAAGTCGGCGATGGCGTTCGCGAGTGCGCGGTGCTCGGCCTTGATCCTCAGGCGCCCGAGCCAACCCGCGGCGGGCGTGCCGGCCTGTCGCTGGAGCGCCAGCTCAAGGACTTGGCGGGTGTCATCCGCGGCGCCGATCAGCGCTTCGGGCAGGCGCCCGGCCGGGTCGCCGAGCCAGTCCTGGACCAGCCCGGCCGCCAGCTCGCCGCCGCCCCAGAGGGTCGCGTTGACGACGACGGCGGCAAGACGATAGAGAAGGGCCATCAGTGCGACCTCTGGGGCGGTGTGCGACGCGGGGGATTATCTCCGGTTTGGGAAAGTTGGAGAAGGACGGCGCGGCTAGTCGCCGCATTCGGGTCCCGACTGCGGCATCGGCTAAGGGGATCAGGGGCCGGGATCAGGGGCCAGGCTCAATAAAATCCGGCACGCGGAGGAAAATTCACAACGGGCCGTGCAGTGAGACGAGGGACTTCGATGACAGACGGGGCGTGCCCAGTCGCACGCCCTTGAAACAGCCAGTTATTCCGCTACTTCAACGCCTTGACCAACGCATCGAACTGCGTATGGAGCGACTTGTCGTGCGCCGTCACCGGCGGAATCGGCTTGGTGATGCCCAGCAACTGGTACACCGCCATTTGGGCCGCCCGCACCGAGAACTCCACGGTGAAGACCGTGTCTTGCGGGATCTCGACGAACTGGCTGATGAAGGCGAAGTTTTTCGTGTCGGGCGGTACCGGCAGCGGCCGGTCGCCGGGGGCACGCGGCATGAACTGGCTGGTGATATAGGGCATGCGGCAGGGGATACAGTTGGCCGTGGCAACGGTGTCCGGGTCGAAGCGCAGGTGCCCGCAGAGTTCCGTAAGCAATTCCGCTCCCGTGCAGTCAGCCATCGCCTTGGGCACGAAGTTGCCGATGCGATCCGGGAACAGCCCGTAACCCCAGAACACCTGCACGTCGGCCGGTTGGTTGGCGAAATGCGGCTGGTGTGCCAGCACGATCGACATCAGCCAGTTCGAGTCCTTGAAGGTCACCAGGCCCCCGGTGCCGGCCGCGTTGCCGCTGAAGCGCTGCATCTGGTCGAAGAAGGCCGTGTCCTTCAGCGTGACGGTGAACGAGGCCCAATCCGACTGGGCGATGCAACTGTTGAACGCGGCAGGATTGCCGAACGACGGCCGGCCTTCCGCTAGTTTCTCCCACAGTGCCCAACCGCCGTCGCGGGTCTTGCTCAGTTTCGCGGGCGCCGCGCTCATCGAGCCCAGGCTGGAGGCATCCGTCATCGAGCCGTTCTGCACGAAGACCAGATCGCCGTCTACCAACTGCATCGTCCCCGCCTGTCCCTTCAAGGTGCAGTGCAGCCCGGAGACCTCGAACGTGCCATCGACGATCGTGTGGTCGAGGTCGGTCACTCTGCAGTCGGTGACCAGGCTCACCCCCTGTGCCGCGAGCCAGCGCTGCAAGGGCATCACCAGCGAATCGTACTGGTTCAGCACCGTGCGCTTGACGCCGGCGAGCGTCTCGATACGCGAGAACTCCATCATGAAACGGTGCAGGTAGCGCCGGAACTCCACGGCGCTGTGCCAGGGCTGGAAGGCGAAAGTGGTGGACCACATGAACCAGAACTCGGTCCGGAAGAAGGCCGGCGACAGGTGGTCGGTGATGCAACTCGTGCCGAGGGACGCTTCATCGGCATCGGCGAGCTTGAGCAACTCCAGCCGGTCGTGCATCGAGAAGCCCATCGATGCCACCGGCACCGTGGCCCGGCGGCGGTCAACCAGGCGCGCCATCGCGTTGGAGACATGCCGCTCGTTGAATTCCAGCGTCTCGTCGAAGACGCTGCGCCCGGGCTGCGTGAGCGACGGGATCGACTTGAACAGATCCCAGGTGCACTCATAATTGTCGGTGGTCAGCATGCGTCCGCCGCGCATCGAATAGCCGCGCTCGGCATCGCCGGCGCCGTCCAGGGCACCGCCCATCGCCAGGCCCGCGTCGAGTATCGAGATGTTCGCGCCGGGCATGCCGCCATCGCGGATCAGGAAAGCGGCGGCAGCCAGCGAGCCGATGCCGCCGCCAACGAGGTAGGCCTTGGTGGTCGTCGAAATCATGATCTTTGCTTCCTGGTGAGCGCTGCACTTGATACGGGCACCGCAAGACACCACCGACCGCGATCAGGGGCCTGCTGGTTGAACGACAACGCCTGCCCGACAATGAACCCGGACAACCGTTGACGGCAACTGCAAAGGTAGGAGGTGGCGTCGTCGTGGTCTGTGCGGCAGACAACAGACAGGGCCATACCGACTAACTCATCCTGGCGGCCTGAGTCGGGAGACCCCAAAATACAGACCATCAAGGCGCTAGGAGCAAGATCATGTCCAAGCTGACTACCAAGGCAAGAGCCGCTGACCCGAACGGACAATTTGCGTTTCCCGCTCAACGCAACGCGCCACTCGACGACGCGAGCCCTGTGCGCAACGCGCTTGTGCGGTTCGATCACGTCACGGGCGGGAGCGACCGCGAACGCCGCGGACCCGCCGCCGCGATTGTCGCGGCCCTTTTTTCGGCACTCGCACTGTTCACCATGCGCGTGGTGCCGCCCAGTCGCTGATTGGCGCAGACCGCGGTCTTGCCCCCCGCGGCGCCGGCCGACGAAGCTATGCTGGACGGCCTGCAGCGCGCCGCCTTCGACTATTTCGTCCGGCACACCAACCGCGACAACGGCCTGGTGGCAGATACCTCCCGGCCGGGCCCACACGCGAGCATCGCGGTCGTCGGCTTTGCCCTCTCGGCCTACCCGGTGGGCGTCGAGCGCGGCGTTCTCAAGTACGACTGGCAGGGCTCCAGCGAAGCCATCCTGCTCTACGTCCGTCTGGGCTCGCCGACCCATCCGCTGACCGCGGCCAGCTTCCCGGCCTGGACCGGCACCTACGACTGGGAGCGCCATTCGGAGCAGACCATGGTTAACCGCGACTTTGCAGGCAAGCCGGCGTGCCGTTTCGGTCTTCCCATCCCCCGACCCGCTCGGATCGGTGCCGCCGCCTAACCCATGCACGCCATTCTCCGCGCGCGACTCGGGGTCCGGGAATCGCCGGTAGGGTCCGCTGCGCGGACCCATCCCGCGCGACCCCATCCCGCGCGATCCCACCCGAAGAACAAAGAACGTTCGGCGCCGCGCACGCAACCGGGTTTGCTGCGCAACCAGGAATTGACGACGGGCCGAGATCACGACCGCGCTTCAGGGTCGGACGGTTCCCGGCTGGTCGGGGAGCAAGCGCTTCAGCCGCTTGATCTCGGCCAAGGCTTCGTTTCGCAGCCCGGACATTACGACAAACCCGGTGGGATGTTGCACTGCCAACGCCTCGCCGTGGCCGAGCAGAGCGTCGGGGCTTAGTCGCGTGCGATCCGCCTAGCCCCGACGGCGCGGTCTTACTTCTGCTTCGGCTTATAGGGCCCCTGCCGGTAGACCATGTTCTGCCAGGCGGCGGTGGACCAGGGGCTGCGCGGGTCGGTCATGTTGAGGTTGCTGTAGTTTTTCGGGTTGGTCAGACCGCCGCCGATCTTCTTGCCCAGATACTCGCCGCAATAGGAGCGGAAGCGCTTGGCCCGGAACTCGCGGACCGCCTTGCTGCCAAACTTGCCCTGCAGGCCGCGATCGACGCTTTCCATGGTCTTGGCCCCCGACTTGAAGGTTCCTTTAACCCCATCCTTCATGCCTTGGCGGAACGACTTGAAGAACCCGGGCTGAGGTGCCTTCGCCTCGGGCTTCGCCGCTGCTTCTTCCCCCTCCGCGGGCTCTCCGAGCCCCAGGACGTCGGACTCGCCCGCCGCCTCGGCCTCGCCGGCCGCGCCCGCATCCTCCGGCGCCGCGATCATCCCCACCAGGGCGGCGGTGTTGGCGCCGAGGGCGACGCCGGCCATGTAGTAGTTGCCGTTCGCGAAATCCACCGGCATGTTGTAGCAGAGCCCGATGGGCACCGCGGCGATGCCGCTGACCAGGTTCTCCACGAGGTCGCCCAGCCCCTTGCCCCAGCGCTCCAGGTGGGTGCCGAAGTTGCCGTTCCCGTGCCCCTCGAACTTGCCGTTGGGGGCCATGTTGGCATAGCCAAAGGAGATGACGCCGATCATGTTGCCGACCCCCGCCGACTGGAAGGCCCCGGTGCCGGTCTGCGGGTTGTAGGACGCAAATCCCAGGGACGCGGTGCTCATGGCGAAGGACTGGATGCCGTCGTAGACGCCCGAGAAGACCTCACCGGCCGGCCCGGCCTTGCGCAACTGATCGCTCACCGCGGCAAACAGGGGCCCCATGGGGTTGGCGTAGGTGGTCGCCACCGCTACCCAGGTGTTCACGTTCCCCGGGTGCTTGACCATGTTGGTAACGACATGCTCGAAGTTGGACGCCACCTGCCCCCAGAAGCTGTGGCCGTTGTTTTTCCTGGCATAGGCCGCCTCGATGGACTTGACCGCCTTGTGGTAGCTCTTGTAGGTGTAGGTGTAATGGCCGGTCGGGTCGCTGGCGCCGACGAACTGGTTACCGGTGTAGGCGTAAGGGTTGAGTCCGGCCCCCGGAGACTCGCTGTCCGGGCGGTGGAAGCGCCCCACCGCCGGGTCGTATCCCCGGTAGCCGCCCAGGAGCTGGTAGCCCGTCCAGGGGTCGGTGATGGCGTCGTTGTAGCCGAGGCCGCCGTCGGCCAGTTCGGCGACCGACAGCAGCGAGCCGGTGGCGGGCTGGAGGTTCTGCGGGTAGCCGGCCTCGGGGTTGTTGGCCGCCAGGTTGGTCTGGACGCCGGTGGCGGTGAACAGGTTCTTGGCGAGCACCGTGTTGGCGACAAGTCCCAACCCCACCGTCGGTTCCGCCTGTCCAGGCGTGATCACGAGATTCCGCACCAGGACGGGATTGCCGAGCAGGTCATGGGTGGTCAAGGGCAGGGTCGAGGCCGACGCGAAACCGAACAGGGTGCGCGCCTGCACAGCGCCGGTCGCGTCCACCCGGGCCACCGGGCTGTCCCCCTCGTAGTAGGTGTAGAGGGCGGAGCCGTCGCTCGCGCTCTGGGCGATCGCCTCTCCACCAGGCCCGTAGCTGTAGCGGATGGTCTCCCCGCCTGCCAGGGTCATGGAGGCCACCCGGCCGAGCGGGTCGTAGGCGATCCGGGTGCCGTGACTGTCGGTGGTGGCGCGCTGCAGGGCGTCATAGACGGTCTCTGAAGCCGTCTGCCCTGGCCTTGGGGTCAGGCTGGTGAGCAGGAAGGGGCTGGCGGCCGAGTAGTCGTATTCCGCCGTGAAGGCGCTGCCGGTCCGGGGCGTCTCCACCGTCTGGGTGAGGTTGTCGAGCAGGTCGTATTGGAAGGCCTGGGAGGCGATGGCCGCGCCGTCCGCCCCCAGCGGGTTCAGGGTCGAGCCGGCGCCCACGCCGTAGGTCACCAGCCGGTCCCAGGGGTCGTAGGCATAGGTCTGGGCGAGGCTGTCGCTCCCCCCGCCGGCGGTGCGGATGCCGATCGTGCTACCGACGATGTTGTCCCAGAAGTCGTAGCTCAGGGTCTGGGTGAACCCGGTCACCAGGGCCCCATCGAGCGTCACCGTGGTGCCGGCCTGCGACGCCTGGACGGACTCGGTCAGGCCCGTGGTCCGGAGCAGCGGGTCGTAGGTGTAGGTCAGGGTGCTGCTGACCGTGACCCCTTCATCGCTGTAGGAGCGCGTCACCGTGTGCGGGTTGCCCTCGGCGTCGTAGGCATAGGTCAGGGTCTGGGGACCGGCGCTGAGCCCGGACTTGCGCCCGTACTCATCCAGGGTGACGCTGACGGTCTGGCCCCAGGGGTTCGCGAAGCCCGTGTTGTTGCCGTAGGCGTCGTAGCTGTAGGTGGTGGTCTGGGGCGATTGTCCGGCGTACTGCACCGTCTTGGATGTCATGCGTCCGTTGGCATCGTAGACGTAGCTGTACCGGGCATCGGGGCTTGCGGGCGTGAGGTTGGACAGGCTCGGCTCGCTGGCGATGGGACCGCACTGCTGGGTGAGGACGGCCCCGAAGTTGTCGTAGGTCTGCGTGCTCCACAGGTACCAGCCCGTGTCCGTCTGGCTGTAGATGGCCGCCAATGCCCCGGTCGGGTACCAGAGGTAGCGGACCGTATTGCCCATGCCATCGGTCTCGCTCTGGATCTGGCCGCTCTGGGGGTCGTAGCTGTAGGTAGTGACGGGCGGCAACGCGGCCCCGCCGACGCAGGCCAGGTTGGAGTAGCTGGTCGCGACTCCGGCGGCGTTGCAGTTGGTGCGCGCGAGCGAGTAGGTGGGGCCCGATGGGGCGGGTGTCAGCCGCAGCTCGGTGGCAAAGCCCTGGGGGCTGTAGGTCATGGCGTATTGGCTGCCGGTCGGGTCCGTCATCTGAGCCAGGCGCCCGTTGCTGTCGTAGACACGCCCGATGCTGTGGCTGGTGCCGTTGCCGCTCAGGGTATCGCCGACCAGCCGGTACAGGGTGTCGTAGCTGTGGCTGGTGGTGACGGCGTAGTTGGCCGGCGTGAGGTCGGCGGTATTGACGCTGCCGTCGGCGTAGTTGATCAGGGAGGTAATGATGTTCTGATTCCCGAGCGGGAGGATCAGTGGCCCGTTTGCTCCGGCGCCGGCGGGCAGGGCCACCAGGGAGGAATCGAACGCATAGCTCGCGATGGTCACCCCGGTGATGGCGCAGTTCTGCACCAGCGAGGCGCGCCCGTACAACGCGAAGCCGGCACTCTCCGACCAGGTGCAATTGAAGCTCAGCACATAGCTGTAGTTGCCGGTATTGAAGGGCAGGCTCACCTGGCCGAGCCCCACCGATGGGATCGCCGCCACCTGGTCGCCCACCGCGTTGTAGTAGTAGGTGATGGAGGTGCCGGCGCCGGGGGCGATACTGGTGGTGGCGCTCACCAACTGGCCGAAGGCGGACCCGCCATCGACGCTCGTATTGGAGTAGGTGAAGCTACGCACCGTGCGCGGGCTGGCGTCGCCCACCGCCTGGATTTGATTGCTGGTCTGCCGGCCCAGGCTGTCGAAGGTGTAGAGGATCTTCGACCCCATGGGGGTGGTCATGGTGACGCTGGTCCCGCCTACGGCGAGGCCGTAGCTGTAGCTGGTGACCAACTGCTGGGCTTGGGGCAGGTTGGCCAGTTCCGTCTGCCGGGTCACCCGCCCCAGGCTGTCGTACTGCCACTCGGTCACCCGCCCTTGGGCATCGGTCTGGGACAGGGTGCGCCCCAGGGGGTCGATGGTCTGGGAGGTCGGCAGGGCCGGGCCGGGATTGGCAGCGAGGCCGTTCGCGCCGTCGCCGTAGCTGGTGCTGGTGGCAATGATCTGGTTGCCGTTGGCGTCCGTCGAATAGGTACTGGTCTGGGAGCTGGAGAACCCGGCTCCGCTCTCGGTGACGGTCGACACCCGCCCGCTCGCGTCATAGACATAGGTGCGGGTCAGCGGACCGGCATTGCCGCTGGCCGTGGTGGTCATGCTGGAGGGGCGGATGCAGCCGTCAGCCACGGTGTAGACGGTGCTGTTGGTATTGCCGGTGACGGCTTCCAGCGCCCCCTGGGGATTGAGGTACTGGGCCGGCAGCAGGGTCAAGGCGCCCACCTGCGTATTGGCGGAGGGCGTGGTGGTCGAGGCGCTCACGTAGGGATTGACGTTGCAGGGCAGCGGCAGCCCGCCGGCGTACGCAAAGGTCTGGCTGACCCCGCTGGCGGCGGTGCCTGAGGTCTGATTGCCGTAGGCGTCGTAGGTATAGAGAACGGTGGTCGTCAGGCTGCTGCCCTCGCTCCAGGCCAGGCCGTTGAACGTGGCGGGGGCGGTGGTCAGGACCTCGATCGGCTGATCGAAATTGGCCGGCAGGCTCTTGTAGCTCGAATACATCGGGAGGGTGTAATCACCGGACTGCACGCCGAGTTGGGAGGGCGCGACCGGGTAGGTATAGGAGGTTGTCGCGGCGGTCGCGACGTTGGAGAGCGGCGAAGTCGTCGTGCTCGTTACCTGGGACAGGCGCTGGAGGCAGTCGTAGACCTGTTCCACCTCGACCTGGGTGCCGTCCGGGTAGCAGGTGAACGAGTAGACATTGAAGGTCTGTACTCTGATCAGGCACGAGACGTTGCCGGTCAGATAGTTCTCGCCCACCAGTGGTAAGGGAACGTATGGACTAGATCCGCCATGCTCGCTGCTGTTGAAGAGCGGGTCCAACCAGTTGTTGGCGGGTGCCACCCCGTGGGCGAGCTCGTTGGTGTCGAACTCGCACATGTTGGGACATTGGAAGGTGGCCGAACCGTTGTCGGAGTTCTTGGTCAGGCCATGGCGCTGGTCATGGCTGTAGTAGAACTGCTTGGACCACACCTGGTTGCCGGCCGAGTCGTGGAGCGACTGGGTGTCGACCGGGGCGAAGAAGTAGCTGAAGACATGGGAGATGTTGTCGCCGCCGCCACCGACGACATGGACCACGCCGTACTTGACCAAAAAGCCGCCGGAGAGCCAGTTGAACTGGCTGTAGGCATAGGTCGGGTCGGTGATCCGGCTGAGCTTGGTGAGCGTGACGCTGCCGACGTTGACGGTCGCGTACTGGTAGTTGGTGGGGTTGTTCGGATACAGACCGAGCCCAGTCTGGCTCACACCGCCCGTGGCGTCCAGGGTCGCGAAGGTGTCATAGACTCCGGACCCGGCCTGGCTGGGGTTGGTGAAGCTGCCATAGAGGACGGTGGTTGCCGCGGTGAAGGTGTCCTCACACTCATTGAATGCCACCAAGCGGTAGACTAGGTTGCCGTCCTGGTCTTCTACGCTCAGGGTGCCGAAGGCTTGGGGATACCAGGCCCCGGTCCACTCGGGCAGCACGTAGCTGAAGGTCAGCTGCTTACCGTTGGGGGACGTGATGGAGCTGAGCAGCCAGCCGTGGGCCCCTTGGTAGGTGATCGCGTACTGGATGCCGTCGGGGGTGGTGACCGTGGCCCCGCCGGTGATGTCCTTGCCGTTGACGTAGGACAGCTTGAGCTTGTTGCTGTTCTCCAGGGCCTTAGCGTAGTAGAAGGCGGTCTTGTCCGGGGAGTCGTCGTCGGAGTTGAGATTGGCCTGCCAGCTCTGGCCCTGGAAGCGCAGGCTCCAACTCTTGCCGTTCTGGACGATGGACGGCAAGTCCAGGTCCCAGTCATAGGCGAAGGGCACCCGAGTGATGTTTTCGATCCCGCCCAGCTCGTAACCGGCTTGAGCGAAGGTGCCCAGGTAGGGGCTCACCACCGCGCTCCCAGTCGCGCTGCTGCTGTTGTAGACCAGGTTGATGGTCAGGCGCGGGCCCAGGCCCTGGGAGGTCGGCCGGTCCACCTGCGCCACGGTCAGCGACACCTCGCCGGTGATGTTGTTCACCGAGGCGCTGGCGGCCAGGCTGTTGAGGGTGGTGCCCAGATAGGGCGACTCGTCGTCGCTGTCGCCCAGGGCGGTGGCCGCCACCGGCGCGGCAGCAGCAGCGTCGGTCGCCGCGGGATGGGTCGGGTGGTCGGCCGCGGGGGCCTGGGATGCGGTGCTGGCGTCGCGGGTCGGTTCGGTCACGATGGCACTCCTGGCATAGCGTCTGGACGTGGATGTGCGGCCCCCACTGGGTGGGGTCCGAAGACCGGGCGGGCGGCGATCCTGGGGGCTGCGGTACACCGTGATTTTCCGCAACGGGAGCCGCGTCTTCCCATCGGCCGCGCCGACGGCGAAAACCTGCATAATTTTCGCGTTTAATCCTAAGCGCGCGGCACCGATCCCGCGATCGGCCGGATGCAACGATCAGGCGGCGCGCTGCAATTTCATCGGCCCGGCGTCGCGCTCGCCCGGCACGTGCCGGCCGGGCTCCTGAGCGCGTACGCGCACCGCCGGGACCGCCCGGTCCGCGCCGGTCGCGGTCTTAGTTTTTCTTCGGCTTATAGGGTCCCTGCCGGTAGACCATGTTCTGCCAGGCGGCGGTCGACCAGGGGGTCCGCGGGTCGGTCATGTTGAGGTTCGCGTAGGTGCTCGGGTTGACCAGGCCGCCGCCGATCTGCTTGCCCAGATAGTCGCCGCAATAAGAGCGGAAGCGTCCGGCCCGGAACTCGCGCACCGACTTCAGCCCGAACTTGCCGCGCACTCCGCGATAGAAGCCTTGTGACGTCTTGAACCCTGACTGGGTACGCTCTTCGATCGAGTCCCCGAAGCCCTTGCGGAAAGACTTGGCGAACCCGGGCGCCGGCGCCTCCTCCTTGGGCTTCGCCGCCGCCTCCTCCGCCTCCGCGGGCTTATCCAGGCCAAGCGCGTCGGACTTCGCCGAGGCCTCCGCCTCGCCGGCCACGGGCGCATCCTCCGGGGCCCCGACCATCGCCACCAGGGCGGCCGTGTTATAGCCGAAGGCATAGCCGGCCATGTAGTAGTTGCCGGTAGCGAAGTCCATCGGCATGTCGTAAAAGAGCCCGATGGGCACCGCGGCCATGCTGCTGACCAGGTTCTCCGGGATGTCGCCGACCCCCTTTAACCAACGCTCCATGTGGGTGCCAAAGCGGTGGCCGGCGTGGACCTCGGGCATGCCGTTGGGCGCCCTGTTGACGTAGCCCAGGGTCTCTATCCCCAGCATGTTGCCGACACCGGCAGACTGGAAGGCCCCGGTGCCGGTCTGGGGGTTATAGGAGGCGAACCCGAGGGACCAGGTGCCCATGCTGAAGGACTGGATGCCGTCGTAGACGCCGGAGAAGACCTCCCCGGCCGGCCCGGCCTTGCGCAACTGGTCGCTCGCCGCGGCCAAGAGCGGGCCCGTGGGGTTCATGTAGGTGGTCGCCGCGGCGACCCAGGAATTGACGTTCCCCGGGTGCTTGATCATGTTGGTCACGACGTGCGCATAGTTGGACACCACCTGACCCAAGAAGCTGTGGCCACGGCGGCGCGCGGCTGCCGCCTCGATGGACTTGATCGCCTTCTGGTAGCTCTGGTAGGTGTAGCTGTAATGGCCGGTGGGGTCGCTCGCCCCGACGAACTGATTGCCGGTGTAGGCATACGGATTGAGTCCGGCCCCCGGGGACGCGGCGTCCGGACGGTGGAAGCGCCCCAGGGTCGGGTCGTAGCCCCGATAGCCGCCCAGGATTTGATAACCGGTCAGCGGGTCGGTGATGGCGTCGTTGTAGCCCAGCCCACCGTCGGCCAGGGCGGCCGCCGACAGCGGCGAACCGGTGCCCGGTTGCAGGTTCTGCGGATAGCCGCCGCTGGGGTCCTTGCCGGCCAGATTGGTCTGGATGCCGGTGGCACTGAACAGGTTCTTGGCGATGATGGTGTTGCCGACCGACCCCGCGGTAGCCGGCCGCGGCGGTTCCCAGTACCCCGGCTGGACCTCGAGGTTGCGCACCAGCACCGGATTGCCCAGCAGGTCATGGGTAGTCAAGGGCAAGGTCGAGGCCGACCCGAAACCGAACAGGGTGCGCGCCTGCACCGCGCCCGTCGCGTCCACCCGGGCCACCGGATTGCCGCCCTCGTAGTAGGTGTAGAGGGCGGAGCCGTCGCTCGCACTCTGCGTGATCGCCTCCCCTCCCGGACCGTAGCGATAACTGATGATCTCGCCGCCCACGAGCGTCATGGAAGCGACCCGCCCCAGCGAGTCGTAGGCGATCTGGGTACCGTGGCTGTCGGTGGTGGCGCGCTCCAGGGCGTCATAGGCGCAGGGCGATGCCGCCTGCCCCGGCCTTGGGGTCAGACCCGTGAGCAGGAACGGGTTGTCGGCCGAGTAGGCGTACTGCGCCGTAAAGACGCTGCCGGTCTGGGGCGTCTCCACCGTCTGGGTGAGGTTGTCGAGCAGGTCGTATTGGAAGGCCTGGGACGCGATGGCCGCCCCGTCCGCCCCCAGCGGGACCAGGGTCGAGCCGGTGCCCACGCTGTAGGTCTCCAGCCGGTCCCAGGTGTCGTAGCCGTAGGTCTGGGTGAGGTTGTCGCTCCCCGCGGCGGCCGTGGCGATGCCGATCGCGCTGCCGACGATATTGTCCCAGAAGTCATAGCTCAGCGTCTGGGTGAAGCCAGTCAGGAGGCCCGCCTCGAACTGCACCGTGTGACCGGGCTGCGACGCCTGGACGGACTCGGTCAAGCCCGTGGTTCGGAGCAGCGGGTCGTAGCTGTAGGTCAGGGTGCTGGTGACCGTGACCCCCTCGTCGTCGTACGCGCGCGTCACGGTGGACGGGCTGCCCGCGGCGTCGTAGGCAAAGGTCAGTGATTGGACACTCGAGCTCAGCGTGGACTTACGCCCGTACTGGTCCAGGGTGACGCTGACGCTCTGGCCCCAGGGGTTGGCGAAGCCGGTGTTGTTGCCCCAGGCGTCGTAGCTGTAGGTGGTGGTCTCGGGCGGCTGCCCGGCGTACTGCACCGTCTTGGCGGTCAGGCGCCCGTTGGCATCGTAGACGTAGCTGTATAAAGCATCGGGGCTCTCGGGGGCGAGGTTGGTCAGGCTCGGCTCGCCGGCGCTGGGACCGCACTGCTGAGTGAGGACGGCCCCGAAGTCGTCATAGGTCAGCGCGCTCCAGAGGTACCAACCCGTGCCCAACTGGCTGTAGAGGGCGGCCAAGGCCCCGGTAGGGTACCAGAGGTAGCTGACCGTATTGCCCAGGCCGTCGGTCTCGCTCTGGATCCGGCCGCTCTGGGGGTCGTAGCTGTAGGTGCTGACGGGCGGCAACGTGGCCCCGCTGACGCAGGCCAGGTTGGAGTAGCTGCTCGGGAGTCCGGCGGCATTGCAGGTGGCGCGCGCGAGCGAGTAGGTGCTGCTCGCTTGGGCGGGCGTCAGCCGCAGCTCGGTCGCGAAGCCCTGCGGGCTGTAGGTCATGGCGTACCGGCTACCGGTCGGGTCCGTCATCTGGGCCAGGCGCCCGTTGCTATCGTAGACGCGGACGATGGAAAGGCTGGTGCCGTTGCCGCTCAGGGTATCGCCCACCAGCCGGTACAGCGTGTCGTAGCCGTGGCTGGTGGTGACGGCGTAGGTGGCGGGGGTGAGGTTCGCGGTATTGACGCTGCCCTCGGGGTTGATCAGGTTGGCGACGATGGCGGGGTTGCTGAGCAGGGTGTCCAGCGTCGCGTTCGCGCCGCTGCCGCTGTTCAGTTCCAGCAGGGCGGGAGCGAACACGAAGCTTGCGATGGTCACCCCGGTGATGGCGCAGTTCTGCACCAGCGAGGCGCGCCCGTAAAGGGCGATGCCGGCACTCTCCGACCAGGTGCAATTGAAGCTCAGCACATAGCTTAAGTTGCCGGTGTTGAAGGGCAGGCTCACCTGGCCGAGCCCCACCGACGGCAGCGCCGCCACCTGGTCGCCCACCCCGTTGTAGTAATAGTTGATGGAAGTGGCGGCGCCGGGGGCAACGTTGGTGGTGGCGCTCACCAACTGGCCGAAGGCGGGCCCGCCGTCGGCACTCGTGTTGGCGTAGCTGAAACTGCGCACCGTGCGCGGACTGGTCTCGCCCACCGCTTGGATTTGATTGCCGGTCTGCCGGCCCAGGCTGTCGAAGGTGTAGACGACCTGCGACCCCATGGGGGTGGTCATGGTGACGCTGGTCCCGCCCAGGGCAAGGCCGTAGCTGTAGCTGGTGACCAGTTGCTGCCCTTGGGGCAGATTGGCCAACTCCGTCTGCTTGGTCAGCCGCCCCAGGCTATCGTACTCGTAGAGGGTCACCCGCCCCTCGGCGTCGGTCTGCGACAGGGTGCGCCCCAGGGGGTCGATGGTCTCGGAGGTCGGCAATGACGGGCCGCTGCAGCCGTCGCCGTAGCTGGTGCTGGTGGCGATGACCTGGTTGCCCTGGGCGTCCGTCGCATAGGTGGTGGTCAGGGTGGTGGAAAAGCCGCTGCCGCTCTCGGTAATGGTCGTCACCCGCCCGCTCCCGTCATAGCCATAGGTCCGGGTCAGGGGCCCGGGGCTGCCGCTGGCCGTGGTGGTCATGCTGATGGGGCGGATGCAGCCGTCATCCTGGGTGTAGAGGGTGCTGTTGGTGTTGCCGGTGACGTTCGCCGGCGCCCCCTGGGGATTGAGGTACTGGGCCGGCAGCAGGGTCAGTGCACCGACGTTCGTCGCGGCGGTGGGCTGGGTAGTCGAGGCGCTCACATAGGGATTGATGTTGCAGGGCAGATTCGATCCGCTCGCGTACTCGAAGGTCTGGGCGACCCCACTGGCGGCGGTACCGCAGGTCTGGTTGCCGTATTCATCGTAGGTGTAGACCACGCTGGTCGACAGGCTGCTGCCCGCCGGCCAGGCCTGACCGTTGAACGTGGCGGGGACGGTGGTCACGACCTGGATCGGCTGATCGAAATTGGCGGGCAGACTCGCGTAGGTCGGATACAGCGGGATGGTGTACTGACCGTAGGCCACGCCGAGTTGGGAGGTCGCGACCGGGTAGGTATAGGAGGTGGTCCAGACGACCGTGTCGTTGGAGAGTGGCGAACTGGTCGTGGTCGTGACCTCGGACAGCCGCTGGAGGCAGTCGTAGACCTGTTCGACCTGGACCTGGCTCTTGTCCGGGAAGGTGGTGATCGCATAGACCGCGAAGGTCTGGACCCTGATCAGGGGCGAGACGTTGCCCGTCTTATAGTCCTGGCCCACCGGGTCGCCGTTGTCGTGGCGATGCTCCGTGCTGTTGAAGAGCGGGTCGAACCAGTTGTTGGAGGGGGCCACCCCGTCGGCGAGCTCGTTGGTGTCGAACTCCCACATGTTGGGACATTGGTAGGTGGCCGATCCGTTGTCCGAGTTATTGGTCAGGCCCTTACTCTGGTCGTCGCTGTAATAGAACTGCTTGGACCACACCTGGTTGCCGTCCGCGTCGTAGAGCGCCTGGGTGTCGACCGGGGCGAAGAAGTAGTTGAAGGTGTGGGAGATGTCCTGTGAATTCGAGCTGGTGACGTGTACCACACCGTAGTTGACCACGAAGCCGCCGGAGAGCCAGTTGAACTGGGTGTAGGCCCCGGTGGGGTCGGTGATCCGGTCAAGCTTGTTGAAGATAGAACTGCTGACGCAGACGTTCGTGTATTCGTAGAGCGTCGGGTTGTCCGGGTACAGGCCGAGCCCGGTCTGACTCATGTAGCCCGTCGAGTTCAGCGTCGCGAAGGTGTCGTAGACCGCGGGCCCGGCCTGGCCGGGGGTCGTGAAGCACCCGTACAGAGTGGTGCCTACCTGCTGATTGAGCGTTGGCATGGCGGGAACCGGGCTTGCAGACACCAGGGCGTAGACCAGATTGCCATTCTGGTCCGTCACCTTCAACGCCCCCTGGCCCGGAACACTGTCGGCATCTTGTGGCGGATAGGCGTAGCTGAAGTGCAGACTCGTACCATTGGGCGAGGTGATGGAACTCAAGAGCCAATTGCCCCAATTGGGTTCGGTCGGTGCGCTCAGCGATGGGGCGGTGACCGCGTATTGGATGCCGTCCGGGGTGGTGATGGTGGCACCGCCGGTGATGTCGGTGCCGTTTTGGTATGTCAGCTTGAGCTTGTTGCTCTGCTCCAGGCCCTTGGCGTAATAGAAAGCGGTCTTGCCCGGCGAGGTGTCGTTCCCGTTAAGATTGGCCTGCCAGCTCTGGCCTTGGAAGTGCAGGCTCCAGTTCCCGCCGCTATTGATGATTGCCGGCAGGTCCAAGCTCCAGTCTCCGGGGATGTAACCCGGCATCCAGCTTCCGGCGACTGGGCTTAAAGAGAAAGGCTGTTGCTGATACACCCAAGGCGCGGCAATGCTATTCAGGTACGCGCAACCCGCGGCGGACGAACTGGTACTGTTGTAGACCAGATTGATGGTCAGGCGCGGCCCCAGGCCCTGCGAGGTCGGCAAATCCACCAGGGGCACCGTCAGCGACACCTCGCCGGTGATGTTGTTCACCGAGGCGCTGGCGGCCAGGCTGTTCAGGGTGCTGCCGAGATAGGGGGACTCGTTGTCGTCGCTGTCGCCCACCGTGGCGGTCGCAACCGGCGCGACGGCGGTCGGCGCCGCCTCAGGCGCTGCCGGATGGGCGGACTGGACGGGTTTAGGGGCCTGAGATTCGGTGCTGGCGTCGCGGGTCGGCTCGGTCATGATGGCGTTCCTGTCGTAGCGTCTGGACGTGGATGATCAGCCCCCCGGTAGGCGAGGCCCGGAGACCCTGCAGGCATCGGCTGTCCCGGGCGACCAGGGGGGCAGCGCCCCACCGTGGTGTTCCGCAACGCAGCCGCGCCTCCCCACCAGCCGCGTCGGCGGCGAATACCTGCACAATCTTCCCGTTTAATCCTAGGCGCGCGGCGCCGACCGCGCGATCGGCCGGATGCAACGATTGGTCGGCGCGCTGCAATTGCGCATAGCGCGCTGGACGCGATTAAGCCGATCAGCCGGCAGGGGCGCACCGCGACCAGACCGGCCGCCCCCTGCGGCGCCCCGCTATCAAGGCGGTCGCAATCATTGCATCCAACCGACCTGTCATTGCATCCGTCCGGTCGCGGGAACCGGCCCAAGCCTGCTAGATTCATCGTCGACGAAAGACGGGGTCGGGGGGGATGGAGGCAAAACACATGCAGGCGATCAAGAAGCTCGGCGCTCGGCTCCTGATGATCATCACGCTCGTCGCCTTCATGGCGATGATCGGCTGGCTTACGGATCAGGAGGCGCAGACCCAGGCGCAACGAGTCCTGGCGCGGGTTCCGGGGGCCGACCCGGGGCTGGCGTACCGCTTCGCGTTCTCCGTGATGCTGCTGTTCCTGCTGCTGAGCACCCTGCCGCTGCTGCTGATCATCGCCTACCGCGGGCTCCAGGCGGACATCCTCAAGGCTAGGGTGCTGGAGACCCTGTCCATGTGCGCCCTGAACGACCTGCAGATCCACCAACGCCTGGCGGAGTTCGAGCAGCGCAACAGCGTCTCCGCCTTCGTCCTGCCGGCCCTGGTGAATCTGCTGTTGCTCTATCTGGTGTGGGACAACGCCCTGCTCCCGAAGGGGACGGACGGACTCGTGGTCCAGTTGATTAACGGACCCAACCCGGCAATCGGACTCGCCGAGCTCTTCCCCGCCGCCGCCGGCAACCTCACCCCCCTCACCTGGGCGCTGCTCGGGGCCTATTTTTACATTGTCACTCTGACCATCCGGCGCTGGACACTCTACGACCTCACCACGAACGTCCTGTGGCAGATCGACGTGCGGCTGGTCACCACCTTCGTCCTCGGCATGCTCCTCATGGGTCTGGCCTCCGGGGGGGCGGGCACCACCCAGGCCTTCGGCCCCTGGCTCGCGGCTTTCGCCTTCCTGATGGGCATCGTCCCGGACGTCTTCCTGCGCTGGGTCGCTCAGCAGATCAAGCGGTTGGGCGGCATTGATGTGGATCAGGACGGGCGCCTCTTCAGCCCCTCGGACCTGCAGACCAAGATCGACGGCATGAGCTACTGGCAGGTCGGACGTCTCGCCGAGGAAGGGATCGAGAGCGTCCACGACCTCGCCATGAAGGAGATCCCCACCCTGATCATCCAAACCCGTTTCGACCCCGCCCTGCTCCTCGACTGGGTGGACCGGGCACTGCTCTGCAAGCAGGTCGGGGCCGACCTGGACCATTTCAGGCGCGCCCACGTCTATACGGCCACCGACCTCATCGCCCTGGTGGGCCCCGCGGCCACTCTCGGCGATGGTGTCGCGCGCCTGCTGCGCTCACTAGGCAGCGCCGCCCCGGCCAGCCCTGAGGACGGCGGCAGCGCCCAGCCCCAGCCCCCAACGACGGCGGACCTATTGGCCAACATCGTTCAGGGGCTCGGCAACGGACCGAATCTGGGCCACCTGACCGCCTATCGGGCCTTCCTGCGGACCCTCGACCCCGGCGCGCCCCAGTCCCCCCCGGACGCGCCCCCCGCGCTCCTCCCGGCCCTGGCTGGGGCCGGACCGCCTGGGCCAGACCACGGGGCCGCCCGACCCGCCACCTGAACCGGAAGGCACCCACCAACCGACCCGCCCCAGGAGGGCAGCAGCGATGACCGACTACACCGTAACCGCCGCCGTGTTGGAACTGCGAGACGGCCCCGGAACCCCGCACCCCCTTGCTGGCCCAGCTCCCCCAGGGAATACCAGTGGAGGGACTGCAACCCGAGTCCACGGACGGCTGGCTCCGGGTCCGCGCCCTGCGCGACGGACGCATCGGCTGGGTGGCTGCCCGCCGGCTCGCCGCGGCGGCCGACCGCCGCATCGGAACGGATGCCCGACAGACCACGACAGTGGCGCCGGCCGACCCGAACCGGGCACCACCGGCACCCGCCGAGCCGGCGACCCGCGGCGCTGGACAGGTGTCAGACTCCCTGGTCTTCGACATCTCCCACTTCAATGGCGAGGTGGACTTCGCTGCCGCCTCTGCAGCCGGCCAGCGAGCCGTGGTCCACAAGGCCACCGAGGGTTCTGGCTGGCGCAGTACACTGCTCATCCGGTGACCCCCCCGACCGGCAGTTCACCGACGGCCATGCCGGCACCGGCGGCCAGTCCCGAACCGGGGCACCTGGCGGTTTGACAAAACGATCGCGACACAGCCGAGGAGTCCGAGATGAAGGCCGCTTTCGACATCGCCGGGCACCAGTCCCGCCCGCAGTGTGTTCTGATCGTCGACGACGAGCCCGACCATCTGCGCCTGCTGATTGAGACCCTCCGCGGGCACGGCCTGGCGATCGCTGCCGCCCTCACCGGGACTCTGGGGCTGCGCAATGCGCGAGCACTGACTCCGGACCTGATCCTGCTCGACGTCAACCTGCCGGACACGGACGGCTTCGCCCTGTGCCGACAGCTCAAGCAGGCCCCGGACACCCAAGACATCCCGATCATCTTCCTTACCGGCCGATTGACCGTGGCGGACAAAACCCAGGGCTTCGCGGCCGGCGGGCATTGCAGCGGCGTCTGACACGCTACGAGGCCAAGCCGCCGGAGCCCCTGGAGGTGTCGCCGGAGACCCCGACCGCGGAACTGCGCATCCTCAACCGCGCGCGCGACCGCCTGCTCGCCGACCTGTGTTGTGCCCCTAGGCTCAACGACCTGGCTGCCTATGCCGGGACCAACCGCACCACCCTGGGCCAGATCTTCCGCGCCCACCTGGGGATGAGCGTTTTCGACTATCTGCGCGAGCAGCGCCTGGCGGAGGGGCGGCGCCTGCTGACCGACAGCCGCCTGACCCTGACCGCCATCGCCGGTGCCGTGGGCTACCGCTATACACGCGACTTCGCCTGGGCTTTCAAGTGCCGCTTTGGGGTGTCCCCCACCGCCTTCCGGGAGCGTGGCCGGTCAGGGGCCGGCAGTCCAACCGCACCGCGGCCGCAGTCGCGGGGACAGGGGTAAGGCCATTTTCGAAAGAGGGAAACCTGCACGTTGGCCGGTTGGTTGGCGCAGTGCGGTTGGTGCGCCGGGCATACCGCCATCGCGGATCAGGAAGGCGGCGGCCAGCGAGCCGATGCCGCCGCCGATGGGGTAGGCCTTGGGTGTTGTCGAAGTTATGGTTTCTGCTTCCTGGTGAACGCTGCACTTGATACGGGCAACGCAAGACATCACCGAGTGCGATCAGGCGTCTGCTGGTTGAATGGCAACACCTACCCGACAATGAACCCGGGCAGCCGTTGACGGCAACCGCAAAGGTAGGAGGTGGCGTCGTCCCCTCTGTGCCAATCTAGCTGAGACAACTACCCCCCCGTAGTTTAGTGTAGAGGGCGTAGAGGAGACCACTGATGACCGAACCAACCAACAAGCCTGTCGCGCCCGCGCTGGCGGCGGCGACGCAGGGAGCCCGTAGGGCGACGCAGGGAGCCCGTAGGGCGACCGAAGTCGCCGCCGCTTCACGGCCGCCGACAAGCAGCGGATCCTGGCCGAGGCCGATGCCTGTGCACCGGGCCAGCTGGGCGCCCTGCTGCGCCGTGAGGGGCTGTATGCGTCGAACCTGACCACCTGGCGCCAGCAACGCGAGGCGGGCATCCTGGCGGGACTGGCCGCGTGCAAACGCGGTCCCAAGGCGCCGGTCCCGGACCCGCAGGCCCAGCGCATTGCCGTCCTGGAGCG
>Ga0247836_1000412_pt1 | contig 78306 bp, 78 predicted proteins | sample LaCruzMarch2015__4_FD_187116 | JGI IMG/M metagenome (GOLD analysis project Ga0247836, IMG submission 187116) | Freshwater microbial communities from meromictic Lake La Cruz, Castile-La Mancha, Spain - LaCruzMarch2015_14m | ecosystem: Environmental > Aquatic > Freshwater > Lake | place: Spain... | reverse complement strand
CTAAATGTATAAAGTAAAGTAAAGTAAAGTAAAGTAAAGTAAAGTAAATTTAAGTGTAAGTGTAAGAGTGAATGTAGAGGTGTCTAAAGAGGGGTGTGGTATTTCAAATGTAGATGGGTGTATAAGTGTGAGTGATTTCTTATCGCGCGGTTTGTCTTTATGTTGAAGTATGAGCGATATAGCGTAATGTGACTGATTTCTTATACCGCCATTGGGTCGTACGCATAACCCCGAGATGTCCCCTCCCGAAGGTAATGGAGGCAAGGGCCCTTAAAACAAGATATCTTACTTTTTCTCTCGCGAAGCATAAATCAAAAGTATATTCTAGTGTTTCATTTTCTTAAAAGAGAGAAATATATATTTGCAAGGGTATAGGGGTCTGCGGGGTTACCCTGCAAGAAAGAGAGAAATATATTTTGCAAGGGTATAGGGGTCTGCGGGGTTACCCCGCAAGAAAGAGAGAAAATATTGAAATTATGCCATTTCATTTTGCAAGGGTATAGGGGTCTGCGGGGTTACCCTGCAAGAAAGAGAGAAAATATTGAAATTATGCCATTTCATTTTGCAAAGGTATAGGGGTCTGGGGGTCTCCCTAGGCCGCTAGTAAGTGAAAAAAAATCAGTAACAATTGTCACTGATTTTTGTGTTTTTATGTTTTTATTTAATAATTTGACAAAAGATATGAAAATATATATATTAAATCATTTTAAGAGTAATAAGGCGATGGTGAATGATCGGTTGAGGTTTGTAAGTGCCATCAGACTTAAGTTCTTTTAGCCTTTGTATTTGTTCTTTATAGTATTCTCCGAGATCATAATTGTAAGGAATGTGTAACTGTAAACTTAATGCGTTATCATCATCCAAATTGTAATAATCTTCGAGTAATTGTACCTCTTTTTGATATGGAAAGTTTTCTACATCAATTAATAAATCAATGGTTACACAGTGATAAAGCCCATAGATATACTTCATAATTGCTTTTTCTGTGGCACATTTATCATTTTGCTTGATAATTCCCTCATAAGCACCTCCTTGAAGACAATACTTAAGAAATTCAGGAGATTCAATGTAGGTTTCATCAAGAAACATAAAGTCTCGAATAAGATTGAAGTTATCGACGTTTTGTAACCATTGAACGGTAGGAATATTTTTATTGGGACAAAATGAATGTCTTATAATATTTTCGATAGGAACATTCGCGTCCATTTGAGTCTTTAACCAGTTTTGCCATATGGTAATGTAATCCTCGTTTGCTTGTACTTTCATGGCATATGCTTTGCAAGAAGTGATGGTACAAAAAGTTCCTTCTTGCCACATTACCACATAGTCATCTGGTTTTGCTTCAGAAGCACGCTCTTTTGGCAAAGCTCTTCTGTCTTCACCTCTACATACGGAGCATTCACATCTAATATTTACGGAAGATTGGGAGTTAAGAACGAGTGAAGACATTTTACGGTTTTGGATTCTAATTTGTTATTATGCTATCAACTTTGTCTTGAAAAATCATTTCAATTTTCTAGTAGGGGGACATAAGTCCCCCCTACGACCCCCTCCTTGTTAAGGGCGAGGCACCTTACGTTTATCTTTATCTTGAAGTTGAAGTTGAAGTATGAGCCGTATACCGTAATGTCACTCATTTCTTATAGCCGCCGTTCGACCGTACGCAACCCCTCGATACCCCGGCATTCCCGGCAAGGGCCCTTTAAACAAGATATCTTACTTTTTCTCTCGCGAAGCATAAATCCAAAGTATAAATATAGTGTTGTTTTTTGTAAGGATTAGGGGTCTGCGGGGTTACCCCGCAAGCAAAGGTTAAGGGTCTGCGGTGTTACCCGCAAAAATACTGAAATTTTGTTTGAATTTATTATTAATTGTTTCTTGTATACACTTTCTTTTTGAAACAATTTTACCATTTTTATTAATCATCAAATCATCTTTGATTAATCCGCCAGTTGTTTTATATGATTTAGAGTTCCAAACATCTTCTCTTGTACCATATAATTTTTCATATATTTTATTATCAATATCATATTTACCATTTTGGTTTTTTATAATTTTACAATATTTTTTTTTTAATTGATTGATAACCGTTTCATAATTCTGAATATCATTTTGAATTAGATTATCTTCATTCTCAATATCATCCATATTAATATCGAGAGATGTATTTTGGGTTCTTGTTTTCAATAAATTATATTTTTTAATTAATTTAATATTATCAAACTTTAATCTTTTATTTTCTGCAGTTAAAAATAACAAAGGCGTTGTATTATCGATTTCATTCTTTTCTTCAAGTTGTTTTTTCAATAATAAATTATCTTCAAGTATTTTGATATAATTCTCTCTACTATATTCAATACAAGTGATAATTTCTTTAATTATTTTATCTAATTCTGCAAAAGTAATACCATCAATAGATAATAATTCTATATATTTTTTATTTTTTAATGTAATATTTCGTTGTCTTTGTATAAATAAAGGATTTTCTTTAATGGCATTCTCAATTTGAAATTTATTTTCTACTTTAAAAGCATTTATTAAACGAAAATTCAAATAAGTATCTTTATGTTTTGTTACGCGATTTCTTAAATGATTCGAATTCCCAAATTTAATTAGTTTTTCATTTTGTCCACTAACATTATCTATGATGCCATAATAAACACATTGAGTATTATTAGGGAATTGTTCAAGTAATGTTTTCTCTCTTATTTTTTCTTTATCTTTTCCAACATTTTGTAATTCAATGTTTTTTTGTTCTAATTGTAACTTCAATTCATTGCTTTCTTCTTGAATGATTTCTTGAAGTGTTTCTTCCAAATGAATATAATAATCGTGTATTTGTTCGGCCTTTTTTGTTCCTGCTTTCAAACAAAATAATTTAAATGTTCTTATTGTAAGCATAATTATTTCTTTATTATTACCTCCTTTAATGTGCAAAGATTGCTTATGTTGTAACATAAGCGATGATTTTACATAATCTTTATTAATAACGAATTGTTTTTCTAATAAAACCTTTGCATTTTGTTTTGATGAAAACGCTAACCATTTCCAAACATCATCTAAATCAATGACAAAATCATTTTGTTGATTATAATTTAAAAAACAATAAAAACTAGCAACAAACATTTGTTGTTCATTGTTGGTAAATTTTTCTTTTATTTTGGTTAATAATTTGTTTTGATAATTACCTGTTAATCTAGTAATTGGATTATTTTCAATGAGTTCTACAATATTTATTGAACGTTCCATATTTTATAATAAGTATACACTCATTTCTTTATATTATTTATTGCTTTTAAAAACAATAATCAATAATATATTTTTTTGAAAAACTATAGCATAAAAATAAATATATAATTATTCGTTATATAGGATTAACGGTCATATATCGTAATGTTACTCATTTCTTGTACCCCCCCCCGTTCGGCCGTACGCAACACCTCGATACCCCGACATTCCAGGCAAGGGCCCTTGAAACAAGATATCTTACTTTTTCTCTCGCGAAGCATAAATATAAAGTATATTCTAGTGTTTCATTTTCTTTAAAGAGAGAAAAAATATGCCATTGTATTTTGTAAGGGTTAGGGGTCTGCGGGGTTACCCCGCAAAGAAAATTGAAATGCTTTTTCCTTTTTTCTTGAAAGATATAATTAAAAACCAATCTTTAAAATAATCAAACGAACCATGGAAAATAATATGAGCTTATACATCCCTCACGTTTTTGTAAACATTACAGAAGAGAGAATCATCCAAGCCTTTCAGTTAAGACAAATTGGTAAAGTGAATCATGTTGATTTCGTCCCCAAGTTCGGGAAGGGCAACAAAATCCATCACTCGGCCTACGTCCACTTTGACTACTGGTACGAGTTGGAATCCCCGCGAAATGAAAATATGCAAGCAGACCTAGAGGTAGGTAAAGAACTCAAAATGTACTATGATGATCCTTGGTACTGGAAACTCTACAAGAACGAGACCAAGAAATTCGGCGGCAACGGACAACGTAAAGAGAGATTAGTCCTTGAGAAACCTCTACAAGAAAAACCAGAAGAAAAAGAAGAAGAGATTTTCAAAGAAGAAGACTACTCAAAAACCTTTACCCAAGAAGAGATTGATGAAATCGAGAGAATGATCTTGGAAGAAGAAGACGAGTTCCAAGAAGAAGACGAGTTCCAAGAAGAAGACGAGTTCCAAGAAGAAGACGAGTTCCAAGAATGTTTCGGCTGGGTAGACGCACGTTATGCAGAACTTTTGGAAGCCAAACTTGCCTTAGTAGGGGGATATACATCCCCCCTACGACCCCCTCATTGTTAAGGGTGTTGGCTTTTTAGTTAATTGACTCTGTGCTGGCTGTACAATCATTTCTACAATAATATTTCGCAAAGCAGAATATTATTGTTTTTTTTGTAGAAACACGCGCACCAATACAACAATCCAAAACAGCAATGTGGGGGTCGTAGGGGGGACGTACGTCCCCCTACCCGTGTGGTTCTATTTTTTCTCTCGAAATTCTTTTTTTCTCTGTAGAAATAAATGTTAGAAAACAATATAGAATTAGAATTATTATATCTTGAAGAGAACGATTTTTTTATGAAAAAGAATCGTAGAATGATAAGAAGACAATATACATTGACATGCGAAGACGATTTCATAAATATTCAAAACGGATTATGTCCAGATTATGCCCTCCATTGGCCCAAGGAAGAAAACGCCAAATACTGGCCTGTCAACCACGACTTCCAAGGTTCCTTAGAAAAACGTCTCACCAACTATCATTTGAAACGCGTCCTTCGTAACAAGATAAATCGAATCAAGAACGATGATACGATTTCTCATTATATAGAAGAAAACAAACAGATAAAAAAAGTACGCTTCCATACCTTCCACGAAATCCTCTTCTTTGACAAAGAATACTCCACATTACATCAAACTTAATGTCACCGATATACCGTTTTGTCACTCATTTCTTGGCCTATAAGAAACGGGGATTCTACAGGGAAATGGGGATTCGAACGGAATACGGAATACGGCGAACGGGTTATAGGGGGAAAGGGACGGATGTAGGGGTTAGGGGTAGGGTTCCATAGTACCTTGGCAAAGGATACTTTGTAGATACTTCGCGTGCCAAAAAGTATTCAACCTTATCAAGGAGGGGGTATCCCGTAGGGAAGGGCGTAAGTAAAGCAGAAAACCCTCATAGAACCTACGGTTCTATAGAGGTTCCCTTAACTTTAACATCACTTCATAAACCAAGCGAATAATATTATTTTTCAAATCTAATAATTCAGGAACCTCTTTCATTTCTTCTACATATTCCACACTAAAACGCTGATATTTATCTTGAATGTAATTGAAGACATAATTATTTTTATTTTGTAGATAGACGAATTTTTTACGAAAATAAAAATCATTTTTAATATATTCAAATTCTTTATGGATTATCAAATAGAGGCGATAATAATGGACGAGTTCATAATGAAAAAGAGAGAATTGTTTTTTTTTATCCGTAGAATAAAGCCGGGGTTTATTGGAAATAATTAAAAGAATCGAATTAATATTTCGTTCCAGCACAAATCTCTTGCCGTAAATTTGATATTTTAATTCCAATTGACTCATAAAGATCTCTTCTTCGGTCATTTTCTTTTCTCTTTCTTTCTCTTTCTCTTTCTCTCTTTCACCTTCTTTCGTTCCTTCAAAATCTCCTTCCTTTTTCTCTCCTTCTTCTTTGGAAGAGAACCCTAACATATGATAAAAATAAGACATTGAACCAAATCGATTTATTATAAGATATATTGTTTTTTCTTTTTATTAAATAAGATAATGAAACGAAATCAACTTTCCTTGTAGGGGGACGGAAGTCCCCCCTACGACCCCCTCCTTGTTAAAGGGACCTTTCGGGAGATCACAAAGTAAAAAGCAAGGAGGGGGTCGTAGGGGGGACTTCCGTCCCCCTACTTTGTAGAAACTCGCGCGCCAAAAATGTATAAAGAGGAGGGGTTAAAGGGGAACCTTAGGTTCCCTTTCTAGGGTAACAACCGTCTCTCTACAACAAGGACAAGAGGATTTCGTTTTCAAAGATTTCATAATACATTGCGTACAAAAGGAATGATTACAATTGGTAAGACAGAGATTGGAAGGAGGAATCGATTCATAACAAATCGGGCATTCTTCATACACGATTGGTAATTCATTCTCCTTTTCTTTTCTTGGAATAAACTTCACCGTACGCGAATGTGAATGAGAATGGTACATAAACTGCATTCTTCGTAATCTTCGTGTTTCTCTCTCTAACAAAATACAACGAATCAATTCAGTAATTAATATTTCTTTGGTTTGATTCAAATGAAATGCATCCGTGATAATGACAATCATCATACGAATATCTCGATAGGAATAATTAGATAATAACTGATGAAGACGTGTACTAGAATAAAAACAATTGATATTCATCCATCCTTGTAACTCATACTGTAATTCAAAGGAACGTGGTGAAACACATTGACGAATGTTATGACCCGAAAATCGACAAAAGGAACAAGATGACATTTTTTTAGAACAAGGAACAAAGAATAAATAACAAGCAAAATAATTTACTAGTAAATCAAAATGCCAAAAAACATTTCAACTTTCTTTAGGGGAACCTAGGTTTCCGCTTCTCCCTACGGGACGCCCTATGACCCCTCCTCTTCATAATTTATTTTATTAACTTTGCGCGCGAGGATTCTACAAAGAAAAATAACAATCATATTCTTGCTTCGCGAAAATATTATTGTAAGAATTGTTGTAAAGCCCGCGCCGAGTTAATAAGGTAAAATGCCATCGCCTCCTAATGAGGAGGGGTCATAGGGCGTCCCGTAGGGAGAAGCGGAAACCTAGGTTCCCTTAAAGAAAGTTGAAACAAATTAACATATTCTTTATCAAACAAAACAAACAAACAAACAAACAAAACAAATAAATGACCTATCCATCCATCCTTTTCATACCAAGGGCTTCCTCAAATATAACCAACCATGAAATAAAAAATATAATTAGCAACTTAAAAATAGGCACGATTAAACGAATTGATTTAGTAAAATATCATAACCAGCCAGAGTATCAAAAAATATTTATTCATTTAGAAAAATGGCAAGAAAATCAACGAACTACTTTTATGAAAGAACGATTTGAACAAGGAAAAGATATCAAAATCATTTATGACCCAAAAACACTCTTTTTCTGGAAAATAACACCTTATCTACCTTCACCTTTCTCTTCCAATATACAATAATAAGAATAAAAAAGAATAATAAGAACAACAAAAGGATAATAAGAACAACAAAAGAATAATGACAATAATAAATCAAATGTCCCAAATAAAAATAACAAAACAAAATCAAACTTATCAAATCCATTTTGCAAAGAATGCTAAAATATTCATCCAATCTTTATTCAATGCCAAATTACTTCAACCACATACTTCGACAATTACTGACAATTATCAAACCATCCTTATCCAAGCAAAAACGGTAACCAACTTCAACGATTTTTTAATGAATCAATATCAAACCAATACACAAGAACAATTCGAAAATAAAAAATACGACATCGCTTTACAAATAATTCAACACCTTATGAAACAATTGAAATCACTTTTGGATTATAAACATACTTTTTACGCTTTTTCTCTCGATCATCTTTTTATCATAGACAATCAAACTTTTATTTATTTTAATCTAGAACATCTTTTACCATTGGATCCAAAAACTAAAACAATTACTTTGAAAATCCCCTTTCAGAGAGAAATCAACGGACTTTTTTTATCCCCGGAGATTCAAGAAATGAATGAACTTCCTTTTTCTCTCGATTACAAAAGCATCTATTATAGTTTAGGAGCACTGATTCTTTATTTTCTTTTTGATAAACAAATTGTACAAAGTAATGAAAACAACCATACAAAAATTGAGGAATTATTAAAACCAATCAAAGAAACGAAATTGTATTGGTTTTTAGTAAGAATAATGAAAACAAACCCACAAGAAAGATGGTTATACTTTTAGCAATTTTTAACTTTATAGAAAGGCATTGGATAAATTCAAGGGATTTGTTTTAAAGGTATATTTCTAAAGGTATAATATATGTCCATTGTAGCATTTAAAAAAAAATCAGTCATTCGTTTTGGTGCGAATGTTTCAGGAAAACCTCCAGGCGGGTATTGGTTACCACAAGGTCCATTTGGTAGAAATACAGTTTCTCTACAGAATGCAATCAATCATCCAGGTTCAGTAGGATTTTCAATCAATGGTCCACATAGAAATATAGGTTATGTAGGTAAATGGAGTGGAATGTCAAAAAATGGTACTCCTTTTCGAGGTGTCCATGCAATGGGTAGTGGTGGTTGTTGTGGAACTTATGCACAACCAGAACCCGTATTTAATGTCAATGAAGTAATTGTTTTAGGAGAACAAGATAAATATGTGAAACCATCCGTTTTATCTACTTATGGTATGCTTGCAAAAAAATACAAATGGATTCATTATGGTAAATACCCGAATTACTGGGTAAAACCAATCTATGGACAAACAAATCAATCAGATACAAAAAGTCAAGGATTATATGTACATAATTTAACAACAAGTAATATTTGTGTAACAGATACCAATAACCCAGTAAAATACGAAGGATACATTAAACGAGGAGGTCCAACCCTTTGTCAAACATCAACCGCTCGTTTTAAATACAATGATATGGCGAGAAATGCACCTTATACAAAACAACTTTATCAACCACAAACGTCATCCCAACATACGTTAAGAATCCAGAAAAGATGTACTGATCCATTACCTTATCAAAAACCAATCCCAGGTCCAGTCAATGGATGTGCTTGTCAAGCACCAGGACTTCCTCTTTCTTCAAATGCAAGTAATTAAGAAAAACAAAAAACAATTTAAATATAAAAAAGATTTACCAATAAGAAGCAATGCAAGAAAAATCTCATAGAGAAATCATAAATACACATTTAGAAAATATTGCGCAACAACTGAATCTGATTTATAATCACTTCATGTATTTGAAAATATTTATTGATAGTAAAGATGAAGAGTTTCATCAGGTTTATAAAGAAGCAGTTAAAAAACATAATGAAAAAATAATGAAAAATCCAGAAATGATTGATGCTGGTTTCGATTTATTTACACCATTACAAACGGAAACGGAAACGGAAGACAAAACAATTATTTTATACGAAGACTCCAAAAAACCGAAAAAAACACACACTATTGATTTTAAAGTGGTTTGTTCGGCGCAAATGGTAACCGATATAGATATTACAAGTCAAGAAGAAGTATTATATCATACAGGATATGATATGCGCCCGAGGTCAAGTCTTTCAAATACGAGTTTACGTTTAGCAAATTCAGTGGGAACCATTGATGCAGGATATCGTGGTCATTTAATGGGAAAATTCGATTTAATCCATTCGGAACTTTTACCGAATACCGATTTTGCGAACTTAGGTTATTCATTGGATAAATATGTAAGGCTTGTACAAATATGTGCACCAAATCTACTTCCAATTTTAGTAAAAATCGTAGATACCAAAGAAGAATTAGGGACTAGTTTGAGAGGTGAAGGTGGATTTGGTTCTAGTGGTAAATAATCCCTACTTGTGAGATGTGTTGTAAAAATAAAAATAAAAATAATATAAAATGGAAATACAAATTTTTATTATTTTTCATAAAAACATTTTTGATGAATGTTATACAAATATACCAGATGATATTCTTTATAAATATTTTACATTTTTTGGAGTAAATCAAAAGATTGAAAAAAAAATAGTTGGTGAAAATTCAAATCATTCAAACAAATACAAAATTATGAATGAATGGGAATTACCAATTTATGACAGTACATTTCAAGAAAGAGGTTATAATGAGAATTCTGCGTTATATCATATTTACATGAATGAATTGTATAAAAATTATAAATACGTTGGTTTTTTTCAATATGATATGAAATTTGAAGAAAATATAATAGATTTTTTACAAAAAAACATAAATGAAACACCAAAATATTTTGGTACTGAAATTTATAATTTTAATTTTTGTAGTTATTATACTTGGAATGAACCGAATACATTAAATTATATAATAAAAGATTATGAAAATTATTTCAATAAATCTTTTAGTAAAAGTAAGTATTATCCATTAGTAAACAGTTATATTATTCCAATAGAAACTTATAAAAAAGTAATGGGATGGATTATACAATTATATGATAAACTATATCCTTGGTGTATTGAACCACCTAACAGAAGTCATTTTGGTCATATAGGAGGAATATATGAAAGAATAATGGCTTATGCAATAGGAGAAGAAATTCCAACTTTTCAAGATCTTATAAAGTTAAATATTAAACACGATAGTTATTACAAAGGATTATCTTACACCGATGAACATTTGAAATAAAATCTCATTTATCGGTAACGATTGACCTTTCACGTCTTATGGGACGCCTTCCAAAGGGAAGGCGTCCCATTATAAATGTTCAAGGGTGTATAATGAAAATATATTTCTTTAATATAAGGATACCCCCCCTCCAAATCTGAAACCGATATTTTCTTTCATCAAAAAAAAACCAATTCTTTTCTTCATTTTTATATCTATTGCAATCATTGTCATTGTAACCATAATCGTAATCAATCCAATGAATAAACACCCTACAGAAACATTTATCACATCGCCAAATACAACCAAAAGACTCGACCCAAATACAACTACCAATAATCTTACTTATTTAGCAACGACGTGGGAACCAGAAACGGTTTATAACTATCTTCTTACTCAAAAAACAAACAATGAACATATTATTTACGACCCAGTTATTCTTCAACAAAATGCGACACAAGAAGAAGCAGATTTTTTCTTAACCAATGGATATTGGCCCTGGTCCCAAGAAACCAAAGATCAATATATAGAAATACTTGATAAAAACACGATAGTAAGAAATTTTGCACCAAAATCAGTGAATACTAATCAAAAAATTTATCCAGAAAAAACGATTCAAGAAATATTGGCGTTTAATACCTCAGAAGGTAAATTTGTTCTTCAAGACGCAATTTCAAATGAAAACCAAAATAAAGAAACAGCATCCAACCAAGGAATAGGTATTTTCGGTTTTACATCTGGACTGTTGAATCCTTCCTCCAATAAAATCGTAGGTTGTCGTAAACTCCCAACGGACCAAATGGATCAACCATACCTAATTACACCAGGGGAAGGGACCTATTCACAAGTTTTACCAAAAGCGAGAAAACTGGATTATGCAGAAATTCCAGAATTAGTCGATGGTTTCGAATTTACAAATGAGCCTTGTAATCCTTGTTCTATGTTAAATTTACCTTCAGATTATTCGTGTAAATTCAAAATAGATAAAAAAGTACGTTTTGCTTTATAAATAGATAAATAGATAAATAGAATACAAATAAAACAACTTAAAAATTTGATCATTATTTAAATAAAAATGGAACAAGAAAACGAACAATTACAAACACCAACAACCCCTCAACAAACAAAATTAGTAGATGTACCAATTACAAATGAAAATATGGCATTAAATGTGATTATTTCTTTTGTTTCTTTGGCACAAAAAAGAGGTGCGTTCAGTATTGAAGAATCCTCCAAAATCTGGGAATGCATCCGAAAATTTCAAAAACCAGAAAAGAGTAGTGATGTATAAAGAATAAAAACAAAATAAAACAAAAACAAAAACAAAAACAAAAAGGATATAAATTTTATATAATATAATATTATATGATATAAAATGCAGTTCAAGAATTTATTCACAGATAATTTATTTCCCAAGAAAACCTTTTTCCAGAACATTTCAGATTTCAATCATACAAGTGATTATCTATCCATTTTTAATGGTATATTAATAACGGATTTAATCGTTATTTTTCTACTTCTTGCTGGGGTGATCAATTCCAAAGTACTAAAAACTTGGTACAGAAAATTCAATCTAAGTGCGGTTTTAGCAGATGTATTGATTATTTTCATCGGTATCATTCTAACGCGTTTCTTATATCCTTTTATTTTTAAACAATATTCATTGTTCAAATTCATTGGTTTAGCAGTTTTTATTCAAATCATCCATGATATTTTATTTTATATATTCTGTAATTCGATTCCACGTGGAAAGTCACAAATACTAGATATATTTAAAGATTATGGAAAAGAAGTAAGTTATAAAGCAATTCTTTCCGATAGTGCAATGATGGTATCTTCCATTCTAATTGCATCTTTTTTGAAAGGTCAAAGTTTGAATACAAATATAATTACAATGATTGTATCAATTTATCTAGTCCCATATTTCATTTATAGTATTTAGACTTTTTTATTATTTTTCTCTTCTTGAATCGTTTTCTCCTGGATTTTTTACTTTTACCACATTTCTTAATAATAAAAATATTTATATCATGATGTAAAATAATAATATAAATAATATTTCGCTCCGGGTAGGGCTTGAACCTACGACCTTGTGATTAACAGTCACACGCTACTAACCAACTGAGATACCGAAGCATAAAGTGAAACGACTGTAAAAGTGAAACGACCGTAAAAGTGAAACGACTGTAAAAGTGAAACGACCGTAAAAGTGAAACGACCGTAAAAGTGAAACGACTGTAAAAGTGAAACGACTGTAAAAGTGAAAACAAAAATAAAAAACAAAAAAGATGCATTAGAAGGGAATCGAACCCCTAGCCTGACTTTGGTAAAGTCACATGTTACCATTACACCACTAATGCAAAAGCAAAAGATACACCAGAGGGGAATCGAACCCCTAGCCCAACCTTGGAAGGGTCGTATGTTACCACTACACCACTGGTGTATTATCCGGGCTGCTAGAATCGAACCAGCGACAATTCGATAACTTATATGAAAACAACTACAGTCGAATGCTCTACCAACTGAGCTAAGCCCGGGTGAAAGAGAGAAAAACAAAATACTGGTTTCTTTGATTTTATTTTAAAAATTTAAGAATATTGCTGTATGAAACCACTCCCACCTTCCAAATACATTATATTTTTTGTCTTTAAGTTATTTTAATGACTAAATATAAATACATAAAGTATTTAAAGAGATAAAGATAAAAAAATCTCAAGAAAAAATAATGAATAAATATAAATGAATATTTATTACAATCTTTTTATTTTTTATATTTTTTCAATCAAAATATTATTTGTTTTATGTTCAACCTTAGAAATGTATGATCAATGGAAAAATAAAAAATTAGAAAAGAGGGAAAAGACAGAAAACATAAAAAATTTACAACAAATTACTGATTTAGACTACTGGAAAAGACGATTTGAATTTATTTACATTATGTGTATGTCTATTTTATTAATTTATTTATTTAATCCTTACCAAAAAACATTACCTTTAATAACCAATGAAACAAGATATCTTATTTTCTTATTTGCTTTTATATTAATAACAACCGCCAATTGGAGTCTTTTCTTTAAAGAACCATCGTTATTCAAAGAATTACAAAAAAGTATCGGGAGAGAGAAACTAGAAACTAGAAACTAGAAGTAAAATAGATATACCCTTGAAGATTTATAATCGTTTTCTTCTTCCTAAATAAGCAGCGGCGGAAGTTCCAACCATTCCATAGGCACTGTGTGGTTTATAAATATAATTCTTACTATAAGTATAACATAATGTATTACTACAATTGTTGTATTGTTTATTATAAGGAAGAAGAACCGTATCGTACATTGTACTAAAATAAGTAGCCCTTCCTAAACGATTGGAGGGATAAGAAGGAGAAGTAGAGGTGGAATTCATTGTTAAACTCATTCTAACAGTCATTTTATATATATGTCCACTTTTTAATTAGGGGGACGGAAGTCCCCCCTTCCCTACGGGATACCCCCTCCTTACTTTTTAAATTGACTAACTCGGCGCGTGATCGACAATGATCTCTAAAATAATATTTTGCAAAGCATAATATTATTTTCTTTTTCTTTGTAGAAACTCGTGCGGCAAACACCTTCGCACTTAACATTGAGGGGGGTCTCCCTCCCGAAGGGCGGCGTGGGAATTATGTCCTCCTACAGCAAAGCATAATATTATTGTTATTTTCTTTGTAAATACTTGCGCGCAAAAATGAAATCAGGAGGTCGTAGGGGGGACGTATGTCCCCCTACCTACCACATGAACCACAACCAGGACGAATGGTGTGAATACGTTGAATCATAGAAGCATTTAATGCAATTTTTGGAGGTGGAGTTAGCGTCGTTTTTGGTAAAGGTGGTGCAGCAACCCCAGAATAATAATTTCCATTGGAAATTTGCATAGTCATTTTAGCAGGCATGATTATATAATAACAATATATTTTTATAATTTTAATTTTAATTATGAAGATATAAAAGAATCAGAAAATGAAAATGATTATTTTTGCATAAATACAAAAAACAAAATATTACTAAACAACTGGAACACAACTACAACCATTGACAATATTGGTCTTTACTGTTTTTCCACCATAAATAGGGAAAGCGCGATTAAAAGGAATATTTTCACCAAAAGTAGGAGGAATAACCCCACGTCGAAGTGCGGATTTTCCTTTCAAACGATTCAAATAACGGTCATACGAGTTATGTTTAATATCTACCCCAATCCCACCAGGAGACATTGCTCCAGGTCGCATTCGAACTAAAGAACGTCGTAAACTATTTCCACCATAAGTAGAACCAGAAGAAGTAACTACTTTTTGTACATGAGGCTCTTTACGGTCACTCATTTGATTCCAATTGACACGAGGAGGCGCTAAATAATAGGAACCACCAGCAACCGGAATAACTTGATATTTATCTTCAGGTCTTTGATAAGCATTTAATGCAGCAATATTCATCGTATATTCAGAAGAAGGAACACGAACTTGATTTTGAATTACCTTTAAAGTATGATACAAGACTTGTGGGGAACTAGAGGAATAATTGGCACAAAAACGACATCCAGTTTTTAGATGTTCTGCTTCTGCCAATTTATTACATTTCCTAAAGTCCCTTTCATTGATAAGATAAGGATTTTTACAATTATCAATATTATTCGGATACAATGTGTTATAAACATTAGTAAAGATTTCTCTCTCCGAAGCAAACAATTGATTCTCGGAAGCATAATCTAAAATGTTCGTTACATCATTATTCAGATTTGACATATATATATTATCCACTTTAAAAAGTAGGGAACCTAGGTTCCCCTACGACCCCTCCTCATCATATTTTTACTTTGTTAACTCGGCGCGGATATTGACAACAATTTTTACAATAATATTGTGCTACACATAATATCATTGTCTTTTTTCTTTGTAGAAACTCGCGCGCCAAAATGCAGAGATTTTTGCTCCACTTTTTTCTAAAAAGTGGATATAAAATTGAAATTCAAACATATGTTTTTTTAATAATCAACTAAAGTAAGCAAGCAAACAAAGTAAAATGGAATCAACTTCAAATATAAATCAAAATCCACATCAAAATTTACAATACATTATGAAAAAGAAAAGGAAACCATCCATATGTAAACATTGTAAAAAAGAATACAAAAACGAGGTTACCTTAAAAAAACATCTTATCTTATGTGAAATTTTACATGACGCAATGACACAATCACAATCAAATAATATCATCGATACAAACTTTGTATTACCAAATCAAACACAACTTTATCAAATCATTCATGAATTAGTAATCAAACAAAATAAAATGGAAGAGAAAATAGACCAACTACAAAAATGGGTAGAAGTGAAAAAGAAGAAAATTAATATTATCGAATGGTTAAATCATCACCAACATCCAGGTTATTACTATAAAAACATGATTGAATTATTTACAATTCAAGATACAGACATTGACTTTATTTACAAACCAGATAATTCCATGTTAGACCTCATTCTACTTTTATTAGAAAGAAATTTATATGAACAATCCTCCATCCCACTTTTTGCATTTACACAAAAAAACAATATGATTTATTATTACGATGGTTCCAACAACCATACAATACAAAATCAACCGACACAAAATACATGGAGTGAACTTCCAAAAGAAAAACTGACTTCTTTATTGAATCAAATTCATTCGAAAATATTGAATGTTCTTATGGAATGGAAGAAAAAACATCATGAATTTATTCATTCCAATGATAAAAATGAAGTTCTTTATTGCAAAATGATGGGTAAATTCATGGGAATCGATTTCAAACAAGCATCGATTTTAAACAAAATCTATTTCTCTATTTACCATAAAATCAAAACGGACAAACAACATTTTGTAGAATATGAAATGGACTTCTAGGATACTTTTTGGAAAAAAGTATCACAAAAAACCCTTGTAAAAGTAGAGTGAAAATCCAAGGAAATATTATTTCCACTTTTTTCTCGATTTTTTATCGGGATTTTGCTCCACTTTTCTTAAAAGTGGATTTGCGCCACTTTTTTACCAGGATTTTGCTCCACTTTTCTTAAAAGTGGATTTGCGCCACTTTTTTACCAGGATTTTGCTCCACTTTTCTTAAAAGTGGATTTGCGCCACTTTTTTACCAGGATTTTGCTCCACTTTTCTTAAAAGTGGATTTTCTAAAAGTGGCTTTACATTTGATAAAAAAATTTACATAAATAGTAAAAAATAACCGTACCGTTCAGTTCTAAAAGAGCGTGAAATGGAAATCCTGGAAACATACGCAACATACTTTTACAATTATATTTTTCATTATAAAGCAAGAAAACAATTGAGATTCCTAATAGTAAAATGGTTACGATATAAGATTGTTTATTTTTTGGAATATATGGGTAATAGTAAATAATTATGGATAAAAAAATGAGCATCGAGGATGTGACATAAAAAACAAAAGATAAAAACATAAAAAAATAAACGTCAATGACGATTAAACCAAATAAAAATATTAAAAAATAAATACTTGGTGCGTGATGTGTATAATTATATAATGTCAATAAGTAAAATACATTAACAGTATAAGCAATACAATGGGTTATATTATTCTGTACATAACCAGGTAAATGAATCGTATGAGAAAAAGCGTGGACGCATTCAAACGCGAGAAAAGAAAGTAGTAATAAAAATGGATAGATATTTTTAGTTTGAAATAAGAAATACATTATCACCAAAATACTTAATACATTTGCGAGAACCGAATAAGGTTGTGAGATACCTTCTTTATTGGGTGTTTCACAAGTAGAAAAAGGAAATAGGAAATCGTCGTCTTTTTCTTTGTTTTCTTTGTTTTTTTTTTTTTTTTCATACATTTGCATACTTAATAAAGATAGATAATATATTTTGCTTCACTTTTCCAAAAAGTGGAATTAAAAGTGGATTTTCAAAAGATTTTTGCTCCACTTTTTTCCAAAAAGTGGATTTTTCAAAAAGTGGATAAATCATCCAAGCAAACAATAGGAACACCTAATTCTTTCGCATCTTTCACTTTACCAGTCATCGCCTCTTCACCTTTTTTGTCTTTCACCAAAACCAAAAAGGTATTCTTGGAAACACTCGAACCTATTTTCACACCACGTTTCTTTAATTCTTCTTCCAAACCCGCATCACGAAATCCAGTCATTACAATTGTTTTTCCGTTCAACTTATCACCAACTAATACTTTCAGTTTGCTGTTGCTAGGCAATTCCACTCCGATTTCTTTCAAAAACCCTAAAAATTCCTCAATCCCCTCCACAAATGCTTGAGCAGACTTGACCGCCATTCCTTTGACCAATAAAACACGCGCTATTTTCTCTTTCTTCGATTCTTTGGAAACCAAAATATCTGGACACTCTTCCATAATCAGCCCCAATTTTCTCTCCCCGAATCCTCTTCCAAACACATTGGAAGCGGACATGAATTCAATCAACCCTACTTTTTGTAAACGCTCTTTTAAACCGTCATGAATCTTACAAGCCAACTTTTTCTGGAATCCATCGATATGGATCCAATCTTCCATTTTCATCATCACGATTTTCGCAATGGTATCAAATCCGCAAGAAATCAAACGCGCAACGAGTCCACTACTTAATCCAACCACGCCGATTCCTTGAAAGAATCCGGTCAATATTTTCTCTCTTACGGTTAAGTCCATGTCAAAGTCTTCTTTACTTAATAAAATATCTACACCGGTTTCATTCCATACATAAGAAACCTCGGGCATCTTCGCCCCCCCACTACTCTCTAGCAAAACTCGGCGAATATGAGGAATTACATCTCCACTACGAATCAATTCAATCAACGACCCAACCCCAATATGATTTTCTTTAATAAATTTCGCATTGAATCCAGTCGCGTACTCAATACACACGCCGCCCAAGGTAATGGGCTCAATACGAACGCGCGGTTTTAAATAACCATCTTTACTCGGAGACCATAAAACATCAACCACTTTCGCTTCCGCAATTTGTTCAGTCAATACCATTTTAAAGGCAAATGCGTGATCCGGATTTTTCTCTTTTCTTTCATAAACGAAATCACTCGAACAAATAATTCCATCAATTTCATAAATACTGGATTTACGTGCATTCAAAAGAAACTCCGATAAATATTCATTGGAGAGAAGATCAGACTTTATGAATCGTGACTGTACCTTTTTCATACCAACCAATTTTTCCAACATTTGCATTTGTTGACTAGGTTTTACATGAACCGGAAAAAGAACTTCATAAGAAACCAAATGAATATTTCCTACGACTAACCCAACATCTAAGTTTCCTACTTTTTGATTCACAACACCGGAAACAAAATTACGTGGATTTGCAAATTCCGAGGCAAATTTATCTTGAAAGATTTGACGCGGGACAATTAATTCCCCGCGAATAACAACCTTTTCCTCTTTACCAATGCCCATATCCAAAGGCAATTCCAAATAAGGAATCAAATGACTAATATCTTGACCAACGCGACCGTCTCCGCGAGTATACAAGAATCGACCCCCATCATTTTTAACAACCAAGAGACAACTGACCCCATCCAATTTATGAGAAAGAACATAAGGCCCTGGATATTTTTCCTTCCAACTCGCCAATGTTCCACTATCTGGCTTGATTTTATTCATCGAGGGCATAAAATATGGTAATACCACCTTTTTTCTCTCTCCTACTTTAGCACCGATTTGATGAATTTCTTGATTCTTTGGCCAACGAGTCTCCATAAACTCTTTCAGAATGTCGTATTCATTATCAGTTAATAATAAATGAAAGGAATCATTGTAATAACTTTCCCCCGCAGAAATCAATAAATTGGTCAGTACTTTTTCACTACATTTTTCTAAGAAACCAATTCCACCTTGACGAAAATTTTCTACTAGTTGTTGAGTCGACATTAACTTACAAAGAATAAGAACAAGAATAATAATAACAGTTTATAAATATTTAAATAGTTTTTAAGCCACTTTTGGAAAAGTGGCGCAAAACTAAGGGGGTGCCCCCCTTATGATCCCCCACTTCCCTTTTATTTAATAAATAATTTGAATATACTGCCCCTTAGTTATACTGCCCCTTAGTTTTGCGCCACTTTTCCAAAAGTGGCAAGGAAAGTTGAATTTGAATTTTAAAATCCGATCAAAGAATATGAACAATAAAGAAAGAATGACACAATCACAAGCCTATTTAGAACTTATCATTGGTCCAATGTTTTCTGGAAAAACCTCACGCCTTATTGAGGTGTATAAACAATGTAAATTTTGTAATATTTCAACCGTAGTGATCAATCATTCGATGGATACAAGATATGACCAACATTTATTATCTAGTCACGATAAAGTAATGATTCCTTGTATCCAAACCCAATACCTAACAAACATTTTAACAAACCTAGAAGTCGAAAAGGCCCAGGTCATTTTGATCAATGAAGGCCAGTTTTTCACAGATTTATATGAATGTGTAGAATTATGGTTGAAAGAAGATAAAAAAATTTATGTTTGTGGTTTAGATGGTGATTTTGAGAGAAAAAAATTTGGGCAAATATTGGATCTTATTCCCTTATGCGATAAAGTAACCAAAATGACCTCTCTTTGCTCAAAATGTAAAAACGGGACGCCGGGTATATTTTCAATGAGATTGACAGAAGAAAAAGAACAAACGATCGTGGGTTCGTCCAATTACATCCCGGTTTGTAGGGGGTGCTTCAAGTAGGGCCTCTCCTCCTTGCTTTTAATCAGCCAATTTACCTGAACGTTTTACATATTTATTGATTTCATTATAAACTTCTTCATTATTTTTTAAATTATTTCGTTGTGCGTTTCTTGTCATTCTTTCAACATCTTCATCATCAAAGTAATCATCTCTTTCATCTTTATCAAACATTCTATTATCTCTAAACCATAGATTGACGATTTTTTGAATACGTGATTTTGTCATCACAGGGGAACCTCCTTTTTTATTTTTGCGTGTTTGTCTTTTTTTTAGATATTTTCTTGTTTTTCCGCGTGAGAAACGTGATTTCATTATAATATATAATAATCAAAAAATATTAAATAATTCCTTTTAACCCTCCGTCCCTCTTCCTCTTCCTCTTTCAATTACCATTTAATCGTAAGATAATCGCAACAATTATTATCAATTTCTGTAAGATGAATGTCTGGAAAAATTTGATTTAACTCATTTGTCACATTTGCGGTATATTGTTCGAATGTAATATATGAGTTATATGAGTTTATGGTGGTTATAATATTGATTGGGTGATTTAGTGACCAACCTTGATCTTGATTGTTTATTTTATTTATTTTACAATGTTGAATGGTTGTGTCTTGACACATAAGAATGATTTGACAATCATTTTTTCCTTTTCTTGCGGATTCTACTATTTTATGATAAATCCTTTGAACCGTATCTTCAATGGATTCTCGTATTAACCTTTTTAATTCTTCTTGATGTAGACCTCTTAATTGATATTTGTATATTTTCTCGCCAAATATATCGCCAAATAAATGTAGGAAATTTATAATCAAGATAACAATCAATAATTTCATCATACCTATGTATAATTTTATAATAATTATGATAACATTCTATTTATATTCAATTTTTCAAAATCTAAAATATTTTTTAAATAGGTTCCGCGGTTACAATAGGAATATTATTATTTGGACAAGCAAAGGATTGAAATGGATTTGAACTTTTTTGTATTTTTACTTCTCTTTGTTCTTCTAACAAAACAGGTACCGCAATAGGGATATTTTCAATAACCGGTTGATAAGTCTCCCAAAAAGCCATCAAATCATCATAATAATTCTTCACTTTTCGACTAATCTTTATTCTGGTCGGGTCAAACGAATTCAAATACAACCCATCCAAGGAACGCACACGTGACAAAGCGACATATGTTTGTCCGCATTCAAAAATTCCACTACCAATATCAATCTCAGCAACATCCAAAGTTGCTCCTTGACACTTATGAATCGTTAAAGCCCATGCCAAAATTAATGGAATTTGACTAATTCCAACCCCAGGAATATTATCACTGATCCAATCGTGACGTACCATAATAATATCTTCATATTTCCCTTGAATCAAGAAACGAACCACCGGTAAAGGATTTCCCATCACGATACTTATATCCACTACAATCCCTTGACTCCCATTACATAAAGCAACTACTTTTCCACTAAGCGTATTCATTTCTTTATTCACAACACACATGACTTGAGAACCAACCTTCAATGGTAAAACAGAAACACATGGTAAATTATTGGACATATATTCCAATTCGGTTTGAATATCACGAAGATCGATATCCTTCTTTCGATCTTTATCAAATTCACTGGTAAGAGGATAATCATCCACTCTCTTTACTTTAAATTCATAGAGTTCTCCAGCCAATTTATTCATTTCCAAATGATTCACCATATCTACTTTGTTTCGAGTAGGAAATAATTTGGTAGGAAGAATATTACGATCAGGCGCAACTTTTCTTCCCACGTATTGAAGAAGTATTTTATTCGTACTTTTTTTGATGACCCCCTCGCGAATTTGATTCAGTATATTACAATACGTCATATCGGTTTGACGAAATATCTTGGTCAAAGGAATTTGATTTTCCTTTTCAAAAACGGTATACCAATCCTCACTTTCAAAACAAAATCGACAAGTATCGATTTCATCTTTATCCCCTACAGGAGGCAATTGATAAAAGTCGCCCAAAAAGATGACTTGAATCCCTCCAAAAGGTCTACCATTCCCACGAACCGCTTTTCCAATTTGATTCAACATATCAAATAATTTTAATGAAAGCATACTTACTTCATCCACGACAAGAAGATCGATTTTTCGCCATAAATCTCGAATTCCACGCATGGAATATTTTTTTTTATCCATAATACGGTCTACATTAAATTGAATGGATTTTGCACCCAATCCAATCCCAGACCATCGATGTAGTGTTTTGGCACGACAACCGAGTAATAATGTGGCACAACCAGTCAAGGCCGTTACTTGAATATTTTTCTCTCGTTCAACCGCATTCTCAAATATTTTTTTAATCAAAGCCGATTTACCAGAACCTCCTGGACCCGTAATAAAAAGATTTTTACCTTCTTGATATTTATGAAAAGCGATTTGTTGTCTTTCAGACAGTTCTATATTTTCTCCTTTATTCATATTCATTCTTTTCGTTATTGTTATTGTTATTGTTATTCTTATACTTATAATAAAAATAACAATAACAAATTTCAATTTTCTCAGATAATAGTAAGCGAACCAGATATCTCATAATAAACTTGACATGAATTACCATGAAACAAATTCAAAGGAGAAACAATGACAGAGTCATTCGTATTATTATATACATCTAAAAGTACATCTCCTGAAAAATTTTCTGAACTAAATACTTTTAATCCATAATTCGGTGAAATAAGATAAGCATTATCCATATTAGAAATACGAATCAAAGTATTATTATAAATACCTGGAGTTCCCAAAGAAGAAGTACTAGGTAAAATATTTTCACTGGGATTCGTATAATATTGACTATAATTTGATAAAGAAGAATAAATAGGATAAAAACATGATGAGGAATCGAATAAATAAATACCGGGTAAATTAGAACTCATGATAGATGCGTTAAAAATGGAATTTCCATACATATCCATGTTACTTTGAAATACTAAATTAGAATTTGATTGCGTTCCATTGGTAATAATATGAGAAGATAATCCAATACGATTGGAAGACGTTAAATTATCACTATTTGCGTAATGATTTCGAATAATATTATTTGCGGCAGAAAAATTCATTCCTCCATATCTTCGAAAAGCCATTTACATTATATCATTATTTTTTTAAACCGTTGAAGATTTGAAATGGGACACGCCTCTTTAGAGGCGTCTCCATTCAACTCATTTATCGGTAACAGTTACCAGGCTATTAAAATAGCCGAATCTTTTTTTACAAAATTAAAAAAGTAAATTTTTGCTCCACTTTTCCCAAAAGTGGATAAGTAGATTAATTTCTTTAGCGATAGTAATGGGGTACAATATTGAGGTGTCGTTTAATACCATTAAAAATCCAAATGTGACGGAATACGAGCAAGAAATAATAAAAATCGCGGAAAATATGGATTGTAATGGTTTTTATAAATTATATGATTTTGAAAATAATTTATATCAACACCGTAATCATATCATAATCAATATAAATTTTGATAATATAACTCAATTTACCCAATTCATAAAAAAAATTAAAAAAATCAAAGGAATTTATATTGAAATCATTTATAATGATAGTATGAAAACGGATATATTATATGCATCTCCTTATTATTTGACGACGATGGATAAATATTTATCCAAGTCTTATAAAAAAAATAGGAGAGAAAGAAGTTACTCTGAAGATGAGACGATTATTCTAGATGAAATGAAAAAATGATCAAACCATAGAAAAATCATTGATTAAACGTTTATCCAAACGATGTTTTACACTTGGTTGACTCAATAATTGTTCAATTTCTTGGTTATTCATTTGAATATGATATTTTTGTTTTTTTCCATTTAAATTTGTCATTACATTTAGGTCCGCTTTTTTTCCATCATACATACTATTCCATTCCATATCTCTCTCATTCTTTATAGAACCATTCGACATGATTGTTTTGGTAAACCCTTGACTTTGAAATTGAATTTTTCGACTTTTATACGTTTTTCTTCCCTTTCTCTTTTCTCCCTTTCCTCCTTTTTCTCCCTTTCCTCCTTTTTCTCCCTTTCCTCCTTTTCCTCCTTTTTCTCTCTTTTTATAAGTTTTAGACATCCTTATATATTATATTTAAAAATAAAAAATATAATATATTTCATAAATAACCATTCGAAAGACATGGAAATAATGATTGAAGAGAAAATATCAGAACCAAAAGGATTAGATCCGTTTAAAGATTTCAAATTACCTACGTTTACGAGACAACCCCACCCCCACCCCCAATTAAATAAACCCCAACACATTCCAAGAGAACCCTTCAAACAACCAAGTTACCATCAAAAATATCAACAAACCTATAAAACCCAAAGTCAAGAACGACCTCCATTACAAAAACACCAACAACCACAATTTTCTTATGATAATATCTTAAATTCTTTGAATATGAAAGTGAATGATGGTAAATTGGAATATACGAATTCTTTGGAAAAAACAAAAAATAAAATTATTAATCATTATTTTCAAAACCAACCACAACGACCCCAACAACAAGTACAACTACAACAAGAGAATCCAACACCGACACCAACCCCAAGAACGAGAGAAGAACATCAACGAAGACTGGCCTATTATTACTGGCAACAACAACAACAAAGAAAAAGAATATCACAAATCAAGTCAAAAAAAATGTTATATCCAACGGAGAATATAAAAATCAGCCAAAGTAGTTTAAAATCCCTTCCTTTCCACTTTTAAAAAGTAGAAAAAGGATCCATTAAATTTCGAATGAAAGGGTTAATATCCAATGGATTGGTCAAATTTCTCCTCCAATAAAAATTACAATCACAGAAAAACTTGAAAAAACTCTTATTCAATATTTCTGCATTGGCCATTTCTTGATTAAACATTTGGTCAATGATGGAGAAGGCGGATTTTAACAATAATATTTCATTCACTAATTCTCTCTTTAATCGAAATAACTGAACTAATCGACGATTCTTTTTTCGATATTCTTTAGAGTCCCTCGAATTTTCAGGATGTTGAAAATGAACATAACGAATTTCATTTTTGACATTTTTCAAATTGGTAATCATCTTTTTTTTATAATCATCAATTTTCTTAATAATAGAAAAAATATTTGTATTATAAATCACTGGATAACGCATACGAATTTCGTGTGGTATAATAAATTGATTCATTTCTTTGATTTCAGATATTTTTTTTTCGACGTGGTCCAATTGATCCATTACATTTTTTTTCAATTCTTCTTCACACTCATTGAATAATATTTCTTCCTGATCGATCCTGGAACTATAACAACTATTATTTGAACTATGAATCATTTGATTTGGATTTAAAAATCCATCCTCTTTCATATAATTCATATCAACATTTAATTCATGATTGTTTTTCTTTTTCGAACAACGATGAAATAACAAAACGGAACCGGACATAAATTCTACTGAATTTTGTAATTTATCATACTGATGAGCAGATGTTTTATGCGCTTCAGAAACAGCATCTAATTTAAAATAATTCACCAACGCTAATAAAAAGGAGATCGAAGCATTGATAATAGACACGATTAAACCTCCCCAAGAATATTTAATAATAACAAATGCTAATACGGTAGCAGCACTAGAGAGAAAAATAGAAGGCATCATTAATAAATTTAAACGCTGTTCACAGTAATATTTGGATTCCATATAAATGATTTTTTGACCGCGTAAATAAGTAGACAATATATCGAGTGCACTTGAGTATTGATGATTGATATCAAAATATCGTTTGTTCATTTTTCTTTCTACTTCTTCATAAGTTAATTTTTTATATGAGGAAAGAATATTCCAATCCTTTACTTCCAATAAAGAAGGATTTTCCTTATATTCTTTTTCTTTTTCTTTTTCTTCTTCCTCGTCTGTATCGGTTAAATCACTATTATAATCAATCGTAATATTTTCAATTTCTTTATCTTCTAAAATAGATGTTTTTCTCTCTATTTTTAGATTTCTTACACTTGCTTTAAAATTATTAAATACATTTTTTAATGAATTCTTTCTTTTTTCTTCCGTGGTACCTTTTTCAATATCTTTCCATTCATTTTCCATTTATTTTTTATTATTTCGATTTATAATAAAAAACAAAAAAATAAAATTGTAAATATATAAAATGGTTCAAACAAAAAAAATACGCACCTCACGTTTACGAGGTTGGTCAAAACAAGACCCTGGATATCATGAAAGAACAGTGATGCTTGCAAAATGCGGTAAAAAATGCTTTTTAGGGCCCAATAAAACCTTTCCTATTTGTACAAAAAATACATGTAAAATAAATAAAAAGGGTGTTTTGGCTGCTTATGCAAGAGCAAGGGAATATATGACAATAAAACCAAAAACACGTAAATATCGTAAGATTGCGAAAAAAGCCCATAATCTACTTAACTAACCACTTTTTAGAAAAAAGTGGTGCAAATCCACTTTTAAGAAAAGTGGAGCAAAATCCAATAAAAAATATTTTACCAAATTGAATACAAATCCACTTTTACACCATTGCGCATCTCAAATGCGCAATCAGTAACCCCTTCTCCATTCATAACTGCCCCTGAAAGGGGCGTTTTGAATGTGCAAAGGTGTAAGAAAAGTGGAGCAAAATCCAATAAAAAATATTTTACCAAATTGAATACAAATCCACTTTTAAGAAAAGTGGAGCAAAATCCAATAAAAAATATTTTACCAAATTGAATACAAATCCACTTTTAAGAAAAGTGGAGCAAAATCCAATAAAAAATATTTTACCAAATTGAATACAAATCCTTTCCCGGGTGGTTTCCCTTTGGGTCACTTTTCTAAAAGTGGTAGGAAAATTGAAAATCTTTTAATATTTTTTTCAAAAAGTATTAAAAAAAATATAATTATAAGTTTAAAACGATGAATCAAAAATTTATTCCAGTTCTAGAAAAAGTGGAAGAGGATTACGTAGAATGGGGACAATTTGTTGAATTAGACAATCATATGAATCATTTAATACCAAAACAAAAAAAATATAAAAAAAGAATTATAGAAACTTATACTTATTTAGAAAAAATAGAGGAAGAAGAGACCCAAAACAACGAAGAAATACAAGAAACTCAAACCAACGAAGAAGACCTAATGCAAGAAATACAATCAATATTTACAATTTCAATCCCATTTATTAGAAAAAAAATGAGAATTCAATTAAAAAACCCAAAATTATTCTCCTATTTTTCATTTACCATTATATCAATCGCTACTTTTATTTTTATTTATAAACCATATAATTCGGATAATTATTAATTCCACAAGGACGATTCCCAAATAATAACCCATCAGGGTCAATGTTATATGTCAAATAAAAAATACTGTTTGGATTGATGGTAGTAGGAGTAATAGGGTTTGAAAGAGGGTAAATGGTTTGTAATACATTCACTCCTGTTAAATCCATTTTTTTTACCAAATTATTATTTAAAATCGCTGGGTCAATCGTATTATCACAACATCTTTTACAACATGAAACACTTTGGGTTTTATAAATGGTAAAATCCCCCGCATTTCCATCAGAATTCAAGGTTCCAAAGGTTCTTTTAGCGGATACATAAGGTACTCGAAAAGTCATTACTTGTTATAATAAGAATAGAATAAATATTTCCTTCATCCTACCCTTGTTATTTTTACCCTTCTTATTGTATATCATAAATCGATTGGAAGGTCAAACAAAAACTATAATCCATATTATTTAAATCTAAAATACGGCCGTACTCATCCAACAATTGTACATTGATTTTTTGAATATTTACTGGACCAAAATATTGACGAGGAGAAGTAATAATGGATAAATTATTTTGAGACAATACGTTAAAAATACCAGTCTGGAGAGAAATTCGGGCCAAAATATTCTTATTTAAAATAGAGGAATTAAATGCACTATAAAAGCCATCATTTACATTATTATTGTAATCATTTACGACTAAATAAATATAACGAGGTCCTACCAAACTTAATAATCCTTCACTAACATAAGTATGATTATTTACATACAATCCATTTCGAAACCCTAAAATCCAACCGAATTTCAAAGGAAGTGGAGTAAACGTATCATCTAACCCATTTTTACCGACTTGAAAATTCAAGGTAATGATAGGTAATGCCAAATCAGGATAATCCGTTGTAAACTGTGAATTGATTCCTACAATGACTTGACCACTCCCGGTCTTATCTTCATAAATATTGGTTGTAAAATAGACATATTGATAAAAACCACCTAATCCAGACATATAGGTATTTAAAAAAGTCATCAATGTTTCTGGAGTATAATTACCATCACTTACATTCACCATACTTGTAAAGGTTTCTTTATTCCCTGTAATATCAACGGTAATACTTACATTGAAAAAACTATTTCCTAATTGTTTTGAAATGGTATAAAAACTAGTAGGTAATTCTAAAGCATTTAACTGCATGGTAACAATATCTTTTAACAATAATGGTAAATCAAAATTAAAATTAGAAGATTGAGTAGAAAAGTAATTATCTCTAAATCGTGTATCTACATTTAAATTTTGACGGTTGATTCTTCGTTTCAATGGATTAATGACTCCAGGAAAGAATTCACTTGGAAAGGACGAGCGAAAAGGACTCTTTTTATCTATTTGAACCATATGTTCTTCTGGACTTTCTAACTGTGTTTTTTTCAATTCATAACTGGAATTATAGAATTCTTTATAGATATCTTTCAAATCATTTTTAATAGTAGTCCTGACATTTTCAGTTATTTTTTGCAATAATAATTCTTTTGCTTTTGATAAAAAATCAATGGTTTTCATTTTAAGTTCTTGATTAATTGCCATATTGTTCAACACTGCTTCTCTCAATTTGGAGTCTTGTATTTGAATGGATGAAGAATCATAATTCATTGGCAACTCAAATAATTCTCTCAATTCATCGAATTTATAATTTTGAATATTCAAATCAAAATTCATATTATAATAACTTATAATATGAAAATAAAATTGGTTGTTTTCTACAAAGAAAATTGATTCTATAAGTGAACCACATAAACATAAACATAAACATAAACAAAAAAATAAAATGTCAATTGAAAACAAAACCATGTTACATAATATTTTATCCGTCTACAATGAACATACTAGAGACCAATATATCGATTTTGATGAGCCAACACATGTATATACCATCAGTATACCAACGGATAAAAATCCCGTTTTACCATACACTTCAGTAACCACGTGGATTCATTCCAATTTTCCACATTTTGATGCGGATGCGGTAATTAAAAATATGATGAAAGGAAGGAATTGGAATGAAAAAAATAAATATTGGGGTCTCACTCCTGAACAAATCAAAGAACAATGGTCACAAAATGGAAAAAATGTATCTTCACTAGGAACAGATATGCATTATGAAATTGAATGTTTTATGAATAATCCGGAAGTAAAACAAGGATACACCCACAAGGAACTTCTTGAACATTATCAACAAAAAAAAACTCAAAAACAAGAAGAAAAAGAAAAACCAAGATATTCACCTCACGAAACAACGGAATGGAAATTCTTCTTGAAATATTTGGAAGAGACCCAAGATTTAAAACCCTACCGAACAGAATGGACGATTTTCAATGAAGATATTCATTTGGCCGGTTCCATTGATATGATTTATGAAAATCAAGACGGAACTCTTGCGATTTATGACTGGAAACGTGTTAAAGAAATTAAAAGAGTCAACGCTTTTAATAAATATGCGATTCCTTTTACAATCAGTCATATCCCAGATACGAATTTCTGGCATTATGCGATGCAATTAAACACTTATAAAGTGATTTTGGAGGAAAAATACGGTAAAAAAATAACGAAATTATGTCTAGTACAAATTCATCCAGAACATGAAGAGGGAACCTATGAAATCATTGATTTACCAGATTTATCCAATGAAATTAAAGAATTATTTTTGGAGAGAAAGAAATTATTTATTTAATCATTAGAATTATATAGATTCATTTGAATAAAAATATAAAGATAAAATATTGTTTTTAATAAACAAACAAAAGACAATAAAATCAAAACAATGATAAATTTATTTTTTTTGAATGATTTTTTAATACAATTTGTATTCATTCTTGGAGCAGCAAATCTATTATTCTATTCTTTATCTGCGTATTATGTTTTTTTTGATGAAGAAGAAGAAGAAGAAGATGATTTGAATAAAGATAAAAAAAACAAACCCATCCCAAAACCAGTACCTTATGAAGAAAAATATTTGAAAGAATATAAAAAGAGATGTGAAGGTGAAAAACATGAAAATTCGGAAAGTAAAAGAAACTTGAAAACCAGTTTTTTAATTGAAAAAACGCCCTTAGGAAATGTAGCAATGTATTACAACCAAGAGAGAGAATGTTTTGAGTATTATAGTGATCATACCATTCCTTATCGTTATTTGGAAACAATCGGGAGAAAATATGTATTGACCTTTGATTGTATTGAACTTTATATCGATATGGAAGAAGAAGTTCAAAAACAAAAAGAAAAGTTGGAAGAACATAAGAGAATGGAAAAAGAACGAGAAGAAATCCTTGAAAAAGAAAGAAAGGAACCCAAAACAAAAGAAACAGAAACAACCAATGAAACAAAGGAAACTAGAAAAAATGTATTTGCCAAATTAAAAAACTATAATAAATCGTCAAATCCAATACAACCTTCTTCACAACCTACTAGACAAAATCAAGACCAAGAAATAAATAAACAATCGAGTTCCATACAAAGCCAAAGCCAAAGCCAAAATATAAAAAAACCAAATACAATTCGTTATAATCAAACCAATTCAAATTCTTCTTCGTCCACGGTATTATTAAAAGAAAAAGCAAATAACTATCTTTCCAAAGGTCGTTTTTCAAATTTAAATTTTCTACAACCCATAAAAAAAGAAATCGTGGATAAAAATTATAAAATGTCCTTTAAAGATTTCAAGGGTAGGGGGACGTACGTCACTACGCCATCCCCCTCCCGAAGGTAAGGGGGATGGACTGCCCCTACCACCCTTCGGGAGGGAGACCCCCACATTGCATTTTTAGGGTGTGGGTATTGACAACAATTTTTACAATCATAGTAGGGAGTCCCCCACCCTCCGGGAGACCCCCTCCTTGTTAAAGGCTTTATTAACTCGGCGCGGGCTCTACAACCATTTCTACAATGATATTTTGCGAAGCATAATATGATTGTTTTTTTCTTTGTAGAAACTCGTGCCCTAAAATGCAATGTGGGGGTCTCCCGAAGGGTGGTAGGGGCAGTCCATCCCCCTTACCTTCGGGAGGGGGATGGCGTAGTGACGTACGTCCCCCTACCCTTAAAAATAAAAACTTGTGTTATATTAATATGGTTAATAACAAAACAAAAAAAAATAGATACAAGAAGAAACAAAAAGGAGGTATCAATAATATGAGAATTCAAAATAAATCAATGTTTAATCGTAATAACAATTCAAATAAGATGATTCCTTATTCAAATCGTAATACAATGAATCCTTATTCAAACCCTTATTCTAATCGTAATACAATGATTCCTTATTCAAGCCCTTATTCAAATGATAATTCAAAAACAAATATCAATCTAACTCATGATAAAATTGCAAATATCATTCCGGATAAAAACCCTAATCAAAAAAAACAAACATTACGTGATGCTTATAATACTACCATTATTCCTCATCAACAACAATATAGTTTAGTTCAAAGGGCTTATGATAATCCAGGATTTTTTGGTAAGTTAGGACAAGTGGTAAAAAAAGGATTATTAAATGCAATTGAGAACACTGGTAATTATGTAGGGGTGAATCTACAGAATCCAAATGAAATCACAAATCAATTAATGGCCGTTAAAAAAACATTGGAGAATACAACCAATTTACAAGAAATCGCCATTATCGGTTCTTTAGTACTAGAAGCCTCAATGCCTTTTATTGAACCCCTCGTTGATAAAGTAATTTTTTACGGAGAAGAGGCGGGTGAAAGAATAGGTAAAGCAATTGTCAGTGTAATTTTAAATACATTGGAAGCAATACCAATATATGGGATTCTTGTAGGAACTATAAGGACATTTAATACGATTGTCGTAACTGTTTTAGCATCGATTAATACAGCGGCATTAACCATTCAAGAAATTCGAAATACGGTACAATTTACAATGGATGAATTTGAAGGATTAAAAAGAGAATATATGTATCAACTACAGAAACAAAGAGAAAAATCAGTGAATCGTATACAGAATTCGATTCAAAATTTTAATGGCGGTGCGAAGATTTGATTTGCAAAAATCTTTAAGGGTAACTATTACCAATAAATCAGTTGAAAGGCAATCCTCCTAAGAAGGCGTGTCCCATTTCAAATGTTCATCGGTTTATAAAGTTTTACTTTTCCATTCTTTGTATCCATTACTTCGAAAAATATTAAAGGAGGAGCCCAAATGTTCTTTGGCAATTAAATACGCTTTTTTTTGACGTTCATCCATGGAACTCAAATAATCAATGATTTCTTTTTGTAAATTACTGGTTAAAAAGTCAAAATTATCGGGCAAGTAACAATAATAAGATTCTGTTTCTGTTTCCATTATTTTATAATATTAATAAATAGATATTATTATAATATTGTTATAATATTATTTAAATTCAATTTTCTTTTAGGGGAACCTAGGTTCCCCTATGACCCCTCCTCCCTTCGGTGATGGAGGGAGACACTCTCCTCGCTTTTTACTTAATTAACTAGGCGCGAGTTTCTACAAAGAAAAAAACAATAATATTATGCGTAGCACAATATCATTGTAGAGATGGTTGTCAATATCCGCGCCAAGTTAATAATAATATCTATCCCCGAAGGGAAAAGGGAGGGGTCATAGGGGAACCGTAGGTTCCCCTACTAACAAAACAAATGAGTTCTGCATTATTATTTCCATTATTCAACCGAATTGTACTACCATTAGTCATTTTAGTAAGACTCGTTTCAATCTTATATCCATTCGATAATAAAAAGGAATATAAATCAGGTAATTCTTCTACCGACATCAAACCGCAACCACCCCTCTGAAAACTTCGTAGAGCAAGACCACACCTTTTTCTTTGGTCACAATCCCCCCCAAACGTCTGAAAATGACTCAATGGTTTGAATTCAGTTCGAACAACAAATCTGCTTAAGGGTCCTTGAGGAATCATATTCAACGTAATAATATTACGATAACAACCATCGTATCCATAATTGGTTAAATAAGGTTGACTATATAATGCAAAAGTTGACATAAATTATATAGAGATAGGAAAAAATTGAAACAAAAAGTATTTAAAAATGAAATCTATAAATTAAAAATAATATTCTCAAAAAAATGTCAAAAGATTCAAATCAATTAACAAAAACTCCAACACCACCAACACAATCAAATAAACAAATTTATCGTTATCAATTAGGAGAAGAATTAAATGGAGAATTATCACGTTTTGCAAAAAACCATCAATATGACCATCGAAAAGATTTCAAACAGGCTTGGATAAAATGGAGAGAAGAAAAAGATGAATTATTTCAATTGGAAATAAAAAAACATCAAGCATTAGGTTACGAAGGAGACATTGAAGATAAAATATTCAAAAGTGCAAGATATTATTTCCGTAAGAAACCCATGGCAACTGAAAAAAAGGCACCTGCAATACCGGAAAAAGAAAAAGAAAAAGAAAAAGAAACGACGAATTCATATATCAATGTAAACAAGGAATTTTTGGAAATAATAGATGAATACTTGAAAAAAAATATTCAGTTAAAACCAACGATTTCTTTTACTAATTTTTGTAATGAAAATCAAGAAACAATTGAAAAAGAAATTGAATTTTTATACAAGGTGAAAAATATAAAAATAGACAAAGAAATTAATGAAAAAATTAAAAAAACATATAAAAACCGTTATTATAAAATTAGAGAGACAAATATAAAAATATAGATACATATACAAAGATAAATAAAATGCAATGGAATAATGAAAAAAAAACAATTGAATATTTACTAGAAAATATATCCAAAAGTAATAAAAAAAAACCAAAATCAAAATTACGTCAATATAATGATAATAAAAAAGAACAAATCATTTGTAATGATGATTTTTTTTTTCAAAATGAAATAACTACAAAGGAACTACTAACAAATACAAGAAACATAAATGAAAGATATTATTTGATCCAGAGTTTCTCTCGCCTAAAAATAGGAGAAATCAATCAAGAACAATCCCATCTGGAAAATTATACACCATTATATACATCAACCACACCACAATCTTATGTATTAGTAACCTATCCATATTCTCGAAAATCTTACCCAACCTACAAAACTTTTTTCTCTCAATGGAATGAACCAAAAACCTTTTTCCATTATTTTTTTTCAAGTTATTTTTATCTGGTAGATAGTTTGATTCTATTAAATGAAAAGGGTATTTATCCATTACGTTTAAATGAAGAAACCATTTTTTTTAATCGAGAGAAATTACCAATTTTATCGCTTCCTTTAACCTTTCAAAACAAAAACAATCTTCTTGAAATGAAAAAGTATTTACCAATTGAAGTTTTTTCTCTCTTTGAAAATAAAACGGAAGAAGAAATGAGAAATCTAAACAATTATCAATTGAGTTTATTATATCTACACCTTTGCACATTCACCCTTCCCTTCGGGAGGGAGACTGAGCAATACGCATTTGAAATGCGTAATGGTGTAAAACAATTAGATAAAATATCAAATGAATGGCGATTCATAGAAAAGGTTCGAGAATGTTTTCAAAAGGTAGTTTTCTCCGACCATGACAAGAGAGAAAATTTGAGAGAGACCAGGGGAAAAATCGAACATTTATTTCTTTGATTTTCTAGATTTTCTTACTTTTCTGGATTTTCTTCCAGATTTCTTGGATTTTCCGGATTTTCTCTTACGAGTTTTTCCTCCCATCATAGAAGAACTACTAGAACTTTCGCCCATGGAATCTTCTTCCATAGGAGAGGAAGTACTACTACTAGTAAGACTAGAAACCATATCCTCTCCAGTTAAATCTCCACCTTTCATTTTGCCGGCCTTTTTCAATTGACTCGCTTTTTTCAAGGCATCACTGAATGTACATTTTGGATTTTTCTTTCTTTCACTATGAAAAACATTTTTCACGAATTTATTCCAAGCGCTTAATTGTCTTACCATTGCTTATACATTACTTAAATATTATAAAATAAAAAATTGAAATCTTTTTTATAAACAAAATATACCTAAACATAGTGAAATAGAAATAGAAAATCTAAGAAATGTCCAATTTTATATTTACGCGTTATTTATATGAAAAGCAAGAAGTCGGGTATTCACTTCTTCACGCCCTTTTGCAAAAGAAAGAAGAGGAAGCAATCTTTTGGGCAAGGGAACTTTATGATTCGGGATTCGAAGAAGAATTGTATGAATTTTTATGGGTCATCTTCCAAGATTTTTATGCTTCGTTAAATATGAAATTCGAACATTATTTGTTGAAAAAAATACACATTTTAAAAGAAAAAAACAAAAGTCAAGATAAGAACCACTTTATTCATGCGCATTTAATCATAAAAAATTTAATAATAAGACCTTATAATCTTGATCATTTTTCACTATCCAGTTTAATAAATAATTTTGAAATCAGTTCAACCATTGAAAATTTAGAACAACAAGAATCTCCTGATTATTTACAAATAGCGGTATTCATCTTTGATCAATGGAGAGAAAAAGACGAAAAATTCCTAGAGGAAAACTTGAAAACATTTATTGAATTTTTCAAGACCAACGTAAAAGAAACACAAACGAAGAATATGATAAAAGATTGGCATACAACCATCAAATGGTTGAAATCAAGCAACATTTCTTTCTCTCCACAAAAGTTATTCTTAACCAGAATTCTTCATTTGTATAGTTTATCTAATCATCTAAAAATGGGTAAGATTGTAACGTTAACGATTCTAGAAGAAGAAATCGAGGAAGAAATAAACCGTTATAAAATTGATGACCCGAGTTTACATCCTCATCAAATTTTGAAAAAGGAACGTCGTTACAAAATCAATGAAAAAATAGGAGCGTTATCTACCTTGAAACGCAATCAAATTTCCGCTGCAGATTTAAAAACGGCCTATTTCGAGGATTGGCTATATTATGCATCTTTCTCTCCTCTTTGGAAAAAAAGAATTGAAAATTACAATGGATACATCGTAGAAGAAGAGAGAAAAGTATTCTTTGAAGATGAGGAGGAAGAAGAATTATTTTATACAAGTTATGATTATCAACCCGATGAACAAAGCAAAGAATGTCATGAAAAAAGCATCGGTGACTTAGAAAAAATCACATTCAAAGAATGGTTCCAAGAAGAATATGAAAAATCATCGAATCGTCTTTATCAAATCGATGAAGAATACCTAGATATATTATAAGAGATGATTTCTCTCTCATAACAAAAACAAAAAACAAAAAACAAAAAACAAAAACAAAGAAAATTGAAATCATTTTTTATTTGACTCATTTCATACATCTTATTAAAATAATAATAGAATGGTTAAAAATACAACTGGCGGTAGTAAAGCAAAAGGTCAAGCACGTAAATTCGTGACAGAAAATTCAAGGGCTTCCAGATTCTTGAGAGTTTCTCAAGAAGAAGGTGAAGTATATGGAAAAGTAGAAAAAATGTTAGGAAATGGTATGTGTCACGTACTATGTATCGATAAAACAATGAGGCTTTGTTTTATACGAGGTAAATTTCGAGGAAGAGGAAAGAAAGATAATCTGTTGAGTCCTGGAACTTGGGTCTTGGTTGGATTAAGAGAATGGGAAAATACCCCCTCTTCTTCAACGGATACAAAACCAACTCAGAAATGTGATTTGTTAGAAGTATACAATGACATGGATAAGGAACGACTAAAAACAACCGTACATGAAGATTGGAATATTTTTCAAGATGATAAATTTTTAAACAAGACGGAAGGTAATTTTGATTTTACTGATGAAAAAACAGATGAATATATCGAATTAATCGAAAAAGAAATACAAATAAAAAAAACCGAATCATCCGTTTTTATTACTTCAAATAATGAAGAAATTGATATCAATGACATTTAGGGGAACCTCTATAGAACCGTAGGTTCTATGAGGGTTCCCCTATGACCCCTCCTCTTCCCTTCGGGGATGCCTAACTAGGCGCATGAGTATCTACAAAGATTTTCTACAATAATGTTTTGCTTCGCAATATTTTTTTGTAGAGATTATTGTTAATTATGTGCTGAGTTAGGCAATTTAAAAAGTAAGGTGGGGGTCGTAGGGGGGACTTCCGTCCCCCTACTCCCTACACGATCTCCTATATTTTTATATAATATGTGGGTTCTTTTATGGGATTTAGGTATATACTAAAAAAAGAATTGCTGTAAGGAGATAGTTATTTATTTTTTTTGTCTTTATATTGTTTTTTTCAACTTTGCATATTCACCCTTGCCTTCAGGAGGGAGCCCACTTTGTATGTAAGGGAGAGTGGCAAAGGCAACAGTTACCACACACTTGAAATGTGCAAAGGTATAAAAAATTGATTCTTATTCAAATAAAAAATAGAAAAGCATAAATAAAATAAAATCATTCAAATAATCAAACAAACGTAAAAGTAAAAATGTCTTCCAATGATAAATCCCAAAAAACTTCTTTCTATCAGCCTCCTCAAAAAAACAAATTACAACCACAACCACAACTAGTAATGGATGATAAATCATTTCCAACTTTATTGAACGAAACAAAAAAAACAATTGAAACCAAAGACGAAGACAAGTCTTTAGATAAAGATAAAACGAGCATGATATACAAAGATAAGTTGACCTTCATAGAGAGTGACAATAATAGTGATAAAAAGGAGGATGATTTACCGGATGGATGGGTTCGATTCAAACTAGATCGAAAACAAAAAATAACCTTCCAACCAGTAAAAGAAGAAACCCATAATAACACAAAAGAAGAAAAAATGGATTTTGATAGCGAATATTTAATCAACTACTTTAAAAAAAGAAGAGAGAATTATATTAATGTATATGGGGAGGACAATTATCGAAAAGTTTTCGGGTCATTAAATTATTATGGTAATGATTATACAGAAGAGATGGAAGTAAATCATTATTCAGATAATGAAATCTCTTCGAGAGAAGATGAAATAATATAAGTTCAAAAGGAAGATACAATATATATCATTTTAATAAGATTAACTAACAATTATCAATGTCAGAAAAAGAAAAAGAAAAAGAAAAAGAAAAAGAAAAAGAAAAAGAAAAAGAAATAAATATAACAAATATAGATTCTTTAGATGATGAATGGATTAAAAAATTTGAAGAAGAAGATAAAAAATATGAAGACTTTTATAAAGAAGACAATTATTATGTAAATTTATATTTTATTTATATCAATGAAGAAAATAGTGTAGAAAAAATAAAACAAGAGAAATTCTTTATGAATACGCCAAACTATATTACAAGGGAAGAAATCATATATTTATTGAAAAAAAACACCATTATGGATAATGTAAAATATTCCATTTTTTCTTTATTGAAATACAATATGACCTTGGAACCAGATGATATTCAACCGTATTTAAATATACAAGAATACAAAGATAATTCTTCTTTTTTACAAACCATTAAAAATATAGACACGATTTTCTTTGAAAAAACCATTTCTAGTTTTCAAGATTTGAATAGTTTATTTTTTATTTTACGTAAAAAATCAAGTACAAATGAAAAACAGATTAAAACCTTAAACAATGATAAAAACATACAGCGATATACGAAAAAAATATATATTCATAAAATAAATTCAAGACGTAAAAAGGGTACAAGAAAAAATAATTAATATTTTGAATGCGTTCGGAATAGGAATTCAAATATTTTTATTGGTGCGTAAAAAATTTAGGCAGGCGTAAAAAAAGAATAACTGTTCGATCCGCACTTAACTTTTCAATTAATGTCTGATAAGCAAACCAAACAACAGTTAGACCGTGAAAAATAATCACAGGAGGTAGTCCTTGCCTAATTTCCTTTTAAACAAAAATATATGAAAACAATATAAAGATTTTTATGAAATTCTTATAGATACCTGCTTTATGTATAAGAATTATGAGACAATAGAAACAACACAAATAAATAATCAAAACCAATATGGTGAAAATGGACATCAAGAATATCCATGGTCCAGCAATCTAAGAGAGAATATATTGCAATTTTACTTTCAATTAACAAGAACCTCCAATGACATAACCTTACAAAAATTAGAAAGTCGTTTGATTTATCTTCTTACTACCTTAACCGAACAAATAAATACTTCTGAAAAAGAAACCATCCTTGCCTATTTATCTTATTTGTATTGTCTGATTGGTCAAACACGGGACATCATCGAAGGAAAAGGAGAATATACATTGACTTATATGATGATTTATATTTGGTATTATTATTATCCAGAATTGGCATTTTTTGCATTAGAAACGCTTGTTCAAAATCAAAACAATAAAAACGAACATCCTTATGGTTCATGGAAGGATATGAAATATTTTTATAAATATTGTAGAGATAAAGGGTGTAATGACGACCACCCTTTGATACAAAAAATCATTGAAACGACAAATCATCAATTGAGACAAGATGAACAAACTTTTTTTACCAATTCAAACATTTCATTCGTATCGAAATGGATTCCTAGAGAGAAATCCAAAAAATGGGAAAATCTTTATACTTTATTGGCTTGCAATTATTTCAAAAATTATATTGAAACTGGTAAAAAATCTTCAAGTGAAAAAGCGGTCCTCAAATGTAAAATTGAATACCGTAAAATGATTAGTAGGTTGAATAAATATTTGGATACTACCCAAGTAAAACAATGTGAACGTGAATGGAAAGAAATCGATTTTAATAAAGTGACATCCATCACTTTATCTAAAAATAAAAAGGCATTTTTAAATGTAAAAAAAAATGGAGAGACAAGACGTGAGGAAGATGATCGTATCTTATGTGCCGCAAATTTTACAAAATATATTCAAACATCCATGAAAAATAATACAGAAATCAAAGGGAAAAGAATCGGAATGAATGATTTTACCAAGGAAGCCCTACAATTAATCAATGAAAGGAATCGAACAGTTACAGAAACTGTAACCGAAACATTACAAACCCAAATAGATGTATTAAATATGCAATGGAAAAACAATTCTACTCAAACCACAAATTTAAAAAAAATGATTGGGATGATCGATGTTTCTGGATCGATGGAAGGCGAACCCTTATATGCAGCAATTGCCTTGGGAATAAGAATCGCAGAAAAATCAATATTAGGCAATCGAATCATGACATTTAGTGCGAATCCAACTTGGGTAAATTTGGAATCGAGAGAAACCTTTCTAGATAAAGTAGAGACGATCAAAGAATCAGAATGGGGATTAAATACGAATTTTTATAAGGCACTTGATAAAATATTAGATGCCATTATTGAAACGAGACTACCCCCAGAAGAAGTGAAAGATATGACCTTGGTGATTTTATCAGATATGCAAATAGACCAAGCGGATGATTCAAAGATGAGAACAACCAATGAAAAAGAGAATTGGTCTCTTTACTCCAACATTCGAGAGAAATATGAAGAAACAGGAATTCGTCTTTATGGAAAACCTTTCCAACCGCCTCATATTTTATTTTGGAATTTAAGATCTACCGATGGGTTTCCAAATGTATCGAATGAGGCAAATACGTCGATGGTTTCCGGATTTAGTCCATCTTTATTGAATTCATTTTGTGAAAACGGAGTATCTTCACTTCATTCACTTAGTCCTTGGAGTTTATTTATAAAAACGATGGACAACCCGCGTTATCGATTATTAAAAACCCGACTATCCACTTTTTTTTAAAAAGTGGATTTGCGCCACTTTTTCTCAAAGGTTGTTTTGCGCCACTTTTCCAAAAGTGGCTAGAAAATTGAATTCTTTTTTTTTACTCCACTTTTCACAAAAGATGAATATCAATATTGTTTCCACAAGATTCAATCAAGATACGTGGAGGCAAAATATGAATTATCGATTAAAACACAAAGAATTCAACTGTATTTATGGGTCTCCAAAACCATTGACCGAAAAAATAATACTCCATTCATTACTATTTGTAATCGAAATGAATAATACGACCAATCAAATCGAGGGAATTGGTCTGATTCGTAACCATCCAAAAATAAATCGTCCAATTTACAGCATAGGTAATTTTAATCGTTATACGTATCAAGGGAAATATCGAATCAATCGAGATCTACTTTTGGAAAAAAATCAAAAATTGGTGGAATGTTTAGATTATATTCTTTTTAAAGAAAAAACACATATGAAACGAGGAAGCGGGTTCACAATGATTCCTGAAAAATTAATGAAACATAGAAAATGTGAAGAGATGGAGATAAAAAAGGAAATCGTGGATTTATTTCATAGTATTTATAAAGTAGAAGAAAAAGATAATAAGGAAGATAAAAATGAATACGAGTAATAGATAAATATAAACATAAATATAAATATTTATAAAATATACAAATATACTTTATAAATAAGAAAACAAAATGTCTTCCAAGATTGATACTGATGTTTCGAATTATACTTTGGAAGAGTTAATGGCGATTGTAGGTTTAGATGATTTAGATCCAGAAGAGATTATAAAAAAAACCAATTTTTATGTAGAAAAATATAAAACAACGGATCCAAACCTTTCTATTTTTTTTCAATCCATTCAAGATGGACTTTTACAATATATACAATATGAAGAACCAGAGGAAACAAAAGAAGAAAACAATCAATCCAAGATAGAAGAACAAACCAAAGATTGGTATGAAAATGAATATCAAACACAACCCAAAAATCCAGTACAAAATGATAAAATCACGGAACGAAAACAAAAGATTGATATTTATGATAATAAACATGTTCCAATGACACAACAGCAATTGGGAGTAAATAATACATATAGTGTACCCATTGCTCAAGATACGCTCAATCCAACATTAAAGAATACGACTACTCGGTTTGTTAATCTAGATAGTCAATTTCGTCAATCGGCCAATAATGCGGAAAGTACCGCGAGTGATTATACGTTGGATTTATCTGACCCATTAACGAATGTTTTGAATATGAAATTATTTTCTTTTCAAATTCCCCTTACTTGGTACGTGATTGATGAAATATATGGAAATACTTGCTTTTGGATAACCGAAGAATCCATTCAATACAATATATTAATTAGTATCGAACCAGGTAATTATTCCACCAATCAATTTGTAACTGCAGTCAATAGCGCTTTTCATACTGCAGGATTCGATACTTCTTCCCAAGTTCCGGTTCTTTATAATTCCATCAATGGTAGAATAACACTTCATCTGTATGGTCTTGTTTTCCAAGGAACCACCGATTTTCCACAAACATTTACAATCACAAATAATACAATTGTTACTTTTTTTGATTATACGGCACGTCTTCAATGTACTACCTTTTGTGTAAATCAATCTTATTATTTAGACCAAACTCTTGGTTGGTTAATGGGTTATCGTGAGCCTTATCTTCCAATTGACCCAAGTGGGAATACCGCTCCAGCAGTATTGAATTTAAATGGAACCAAGTATTTAATTTTGGTGATTGATGATTATAATCAAAATCATTTGAATAATGGTCTTGTTTCAATTACGGAATACTACAATACAATCAAAACTCCGAATTATTATTCACCCGATTTACCATATACGTGTTTAGCACCGAATGCGCAAACAACTTTAAATGGAAGTGGATTTAATGACCTATCAAATATGATAGCAGGTATTAATAATGAAGCAAGCAATGGATTATTAGTGGCAGATAAAATGACGTCTAATATAAGATATTCGAAAACGGCACAATTACTTCCAAGTGCACCGAGAACCTTAACCCAAGCGCAACTTTATACCATCAATGAGATATTCAAAAAAAATAATAGTACAACGAATTATCGAACCAAAGCACCGACCACCCCAGATATTTTCGCTTTGATTCCAGTGAAATCATCTGGTGGAACCACCGGTGAATTGCTAGTAGAATTTAGTGGTTCTTTACAACAAAATATAAGAACTTACTTTGGACCCGTGAATATTGAGAGAATGCGTATTCGACTCTTGGATGATAAAGGGAATCAAGTGAATTTAAATGGAGGCGATTGGTGTTTTACCATTATATGTGAATGTTTATATCAATACTAATAAGGGGAACCTCTATGGAACCATAGGTTCCATGATGAGTTCCCCTTTAACCCCTCCCTTGGTCATTATTCTCGGGCGTGGATGTTGTACACAATTTCGACAAAGAAATATCTCTTTGCAAAAATCTTTGTCGAAATTGTGTACAACATATACGCCGTGTTTTCCAAGTAAAAGTAAAAGATTTTTTCTCCTTTAGTGCGTTTCATGTTTACAGATTTTAATTCATTGTAAAAAGCGAATTAAAATCTTATTGAAGTATTTATTTACAAAATGTTTCTTTTAAAAATTGTTTAGAAGGTGTTTCAACTAAAACGCCATTTGCCCAAACTCCATATCTAGACTCGTCATCAGAGTCATTTTCTAAACAAAAATTATAAAAAGTATATTCATTATTATTTTCTAAAGCAGTAAATTTTTCAGAAGCAGCCGCTAATAATAATTGTTTATCATCAATTTTAGGATTCGTATTATTAAAATATTCGCTATTTTTTTTGAATTCACTTTCAGTCATATCGTCAACAAGAATTGAATGACCACCTGTAATAATCAAATCTTTTGTCATATTTTCATTTTTAGGCATTAAAAACATACATGAACGAAAATCATTAATATCATTAATTAATGCGTTTTTATAAATAGCTAAAATTCGACGAAACCCGTGTTGGTATGATTTAACAAAACTACCTACATTAAGTTTAGAAATTGGTAAATAAACTTCTTCTAAATTTTCATTTAGACATAATATTTCAGTAGATTCGTCAAAACATAAAAGGGGTATTGCTCCTTGAAAATATAGAATACTTTGCGTTAAATTATCAAGTACTGAACGGTGATTTAATAAATCCATTATTTTATAATATAGGAGAATAAAAATATTTTTATTCTTCTATATTATAAAATGTCCGTTGTTAACCCTGCCTCTAACTTCCCAAACCTTGCTGGTTTAAGTACTGCTGTGTTGTCCTATAATAGTGCTGGAAATGGTATTGTTGAAAATCTTATTCAATCATTTTTGAATGATTTAACACAAACAACATATAACCCTATGTCAGCCGCTTTAGCAGATGCCTCCAATAATCTTGCAGTTGGTGCTAACAATACACTAAGAATTCTTTTAGCAATTGATGATGGAACTGTTGCTTTTGATAGTTCAAAGGGTGCTTCCACTAATACATACGCAAATTTTAATGCTAATACTATAAATGTATCAAATCATAATACACGTCCTGAAATCTTAGTTGCTATTTTAGGAAACACAGGTGTTGGTATTTCTGAAAGATTTTCTAAATCTGTTGGTACATTTCAAAAATACCAAGCAACTCGTCTTGGAAATTCTACACAATCAAACCTTGGTACATTCCGTGTTAGTATGAACTCTACATTGAGTCCATAATTTTTTGGTGTGAAAATCAAAAATTTAATTGTCCAAAGGTGTAGAATAACTGAATAAATACATATTTTACTCTACTTTTCTCAAAAAGTAGAGTAAAAATCAAGACCAAAATAAAATCCTGGATTTTTTACTCCACTTTTTGTTTCACTTTTTAGAAAAAAGTAAAACAAAATCTAGGTTTTTTGCTCCACTTTTCTTAAAAGTGGATATATATAAGATGCATTTATCAAAAATCTTTGATTATTTAGGTTACTTTGGACCAAAAATATTGCTCGTTTTTTCCATCCTTTTATTATTAGCCAAAAATTATCGTTCTTATCTTTCGTATTACTTGATTGGTTATGTATTGAATATTCTTTTGAATTATATCCTGAAAGGTATCATAAGACAACCCAGACCTACAGAAGATAAAAAACTCATCGAAATGGCGCTTCATAATGGAAAAAGATTCGGTTATGATATTTATGGTATGCCATCCGGACATAGTCAAGGTGTATTTTATTCAACCGCATTTATACACTTGGTGCTTAAAAATCCTCAAATAACTCTTATTTTCTTTTTATTTTCTCTCAATACAATCATTCAAAGAGTCAATTATAAAAATCATACAATTTTGCAAGTCTTAACAGGTGCCATGGTAGGTATTGGTTTTGCCTATCTAGTATATTATTATGCGCAAAATATCATTCAAGGGAATTTAAAAATAAAAAAAGATGATAATGGACCTAGATAATAACAGATAGCAAAATCTAATAACCGAGAGAAAAAACCAATGGTTTTTCACTCAAGGAAGGGTTTTGTAAATATTGAATCGGAAAGTATCCAAATCCTCCATTTCCCCATCCTGTCCCCCACGAATTTTGGAAAACCACATAATTTCCAGTCGGTAAAGTGACATAACCAACTAGAGCAACACAATGACCTCCTAAGGATCGTTCTTTACTTGGATTAGGCATAGGTACAATTCCATTCTTTGCGACTTGAGCGGTCATAAAAGAAGAATAAACGCGAAATCCAAGGGTTAATCCGGTAAAACCACCTTTAACTCGATGAATGACATTTAAAATACTATTTTGAATATTCGCCCACATATTTGCATCTTGAGCAATATAACTATAAATCACCTTTTTCAATGAATAAGTGTTTTGAAAACATGGAAGAGGAGGAATTTTTAAATAATTCGAGGAGAGATAAGGAAAATATTTTTCGGGACAACAAGAATAACTCTTTAAAGATTGAATAATGGCTTGTGTACTAGAACCATTATCTTTTAATGGATTGGTTCCTTGTAAAGATTGAGTAATAAAATAAGTATATAAACGACAAGCATCGTTAATCGTACCATTTGAGGCAACAGAAATAGCAACCGCCAAGGCAGTTGGGGCACAACTTCCCAAATCTCCTTGATTGAATACTCCACATAAAGGTTTTACTTGAATGGTAGGATTCGAAGCAACTAAATGTGAAGAATTTATAATATTTTTAGTAACTTGATTTGGTGCTTTTTTATTTTCAATCGAATCATAAATATAATTTCTTGGATCTTTATTATGTTCAAAATGATGGTTTAATTTATATAAATCCATTATAAAGTATCGATAGAATATGTTTTATACCAAAAAAAACCCCGAAAATATAAAATTTATATATTGTAATGTCATCATCAACCATACAATATATATCAAATCGTTGTCGAAGTTATATTCAAGGAACTTATCCAAATTTAACACCTAGTATCTACTCTTTATCTAGTTATAACGCACCTATTTTTAGAACATCTACTTATCCATTCACAATTTATATCTTAGGTACAAATTTTAATGCCAACGAAATTACAAGTATTACTTTGGGTCCATATGAAAATATTCCTATCACCTTTTATTCTAGTACAAGTATTTCCTTTATCATACCACTTAATGCGAAAACAGGTGAATATAATATACAAGTAGTAAATACCAATATTACAGGTTCTTTATACTCAAACATGGTTGTTTTTACAATTGAATAAAGAGAGAAAATATTACAAACAATACAATACAAAAAAGAGGAAGAGAGAAAAGAATAAAATAAAATCAAAATATAAAAAATGTCGAAAGATTTAATCATTGATGTGGCCGTATTGTGTCAAGAGTATACACAAGTCGATTTTAATTGTAATAATGCCAATATTGTACAGTTGGACACCATTGATATTACAGAAGAAAATTTTAGACATATTTTTTATCCTTATGGAGAGAATTTTGGTATGGACAAAAACATTAAAAACAATAAAAACCTGGAAAAATATATTACCTTTTTAGCACCTTATCGAACCTTGCGAGGTGGGAAAAATTTTTTTTTATTAGATGAGATTATTAATAATATAGAAAACGATTTGAATATTTCTCGTAACGCTTTTACAACCACTTCTCTCATCGATTTAACCAATGACCTATCAAAAATAAAATCTTTATCTGATATCAATTATTGTAGTGTATTATCTTCTTTACCTTGGAGTGTAATCACAAATCTATTGGAAGATTATCATTTAGCGAATTCAGATGTAAATAATATACATACAATAAATAATATAATAATCAAAGATGATACTGTAAAAATAAGACCAAATCAATTGATTTTTGTAGTAAGTGTGGTTTTTAAAACACCTACACCTGGTGTTCGAAATACCATTATTCGATTTCCTTATCTAGTAGGGGAACCTTAGGTTTTCCGCTACGCTTACGCCCTGACCCCTCCTCCCTTCAGGATCCCTTCGGGGATAGGCGCGCGAGTTTCTACTTGTAGAAACTCCTGCGCCGAGTCAATAAAGCCCTTAACAAGGAGGGGGTCATAGGGGGGACGTATGTCCCCCTATTAAGAAAATAATATTGTCCTTTGCTTAGCGAAGCATAATACTATTTTAGAGATGGTTGTAGAAACTCCTGCGCCGAGTTTATTAAGTTACCGTAGGGTGGGGGACTCCCTTACCTTCGGGAGGGCGTCCCCCTACTATAATAATAAAATCACATAATAATAATAATAAAAAATGGAAAATGTGGATTTAAGTATCGAACATTACAATTACGAAGAAATATTAAATATCTTTCACATCCATCCCAAATCAACCGCTTTCAAAGAAAATCTAGATATGATTCAAGAAAAAGTGAATCAAATCAAAAATGCAATGCCAGAACCAATTTATCTTTTTTTTTTACAAGGAAGAGTAATTTTAGAAACGATTTATGCATTATTTGAAAAAGAAAAAGTGAAATTACCGATTTATAGTATTCACGAAAAAACGATTCTAGAAAACTATGTGAATCAAATCAAAAAAATCAATGGTTTTGAAAACTATCGTGTTTCAACCTTGATAGAACAAATCGTCCCTAATTTACCTGATTATCAAGCAAAATCTAATATTTTAGATTTATCCAATCCAAATGTGAGACCAAACCCAACCGATGTATTAAATAATCCATTGAATGAAAAATATTTAAATGTAAGCGAATCACATCCAGCAGTTGACCTCACTGGAAAAAATAATACCAATATTGTCACCAATACACAGATTAATCAAGTAGGCCCAGGATTTTTAAACTCCATTAAACGTGTTACGCAATTACAAAATCTGAATTTAAATAGTTGTTTTCGTAATAATTATTATCAAAGTAATCCATGTGATTTCCAATATTTAATACCAAGCGAAATTAAAAATGTTGTTTCAATGAAATTGGCGTCCATTGAAATTCCAAATGCGTGGTATCTTTTCTCTCATTTACAAAAAAACAATCAGTTTACAATCGAAATTCATCATAAAAACCAAAATAAAAACGATAAAACCAGAACCATAAAACAAGATACCTATCCGATTGTATTACCAGATGGCAATTATGATATGGAAAGTCTTCAACATTATTTGAATACTACTTACTTTTATGAATCTGCAACTGAAACAGATTTAAAATATATCAAGTTTTCAATTGACCCCTATAATTTCAAATCAAAATTCGAGATTTTAGAAGAAGAACCCCTACAATTTTCTCTCCTTTTTTCAGAAGATATCAATCAAAATATAATGAATACGATGGGTTGGACACTTGGTTTTCGAATGCCGAAATATATTCATATCAAAGAGAGAATCTGTTCCGAAGGTTTATTTGATGCTGGAGGAGACCGTTATATTTACGTTTCCATTACCGATTATCAATATAATAACAATACGTTAAATGTGGTTGGGTTTGATAAAAGTATTTTAAATGAAGATATTATTGCCAAAATACCAATGGTAAATGGAAAACTTTCTCTCATTATTGATGACAACAATGATTTGGTAAAAAAACGAAAATATAATGGTCCTGTAAATATTTCGAGATTACATATTAAAATTATGGATAAATTCGGTACCATTATTGATTTAAATCATATGGATTATAGTTTGACGTTGGAATTGGAGATTTTATACGAGAGTTTTAACTTTAAGGGAACCTAGGTTCCCTTTTATTTTGGCAAACGTAATATTTTCCTTCAACAACATTCGTTGAATTTCTTGAAGAACTTCCTCTCGATATTTCTCATTTTTCTCTCGTTGAGGTTTTCCAAAAATGGCGTCATAAATTTCATACTCAGGTTTCATTCGAATCGCACTCGTTTTATAAACAAAACTAACGACTTCTTCCCCTCCACCAACGGAACCATACATTTTTTTCTCGATTTCTTCCAATTGACGGTGTTCACTGACAACCTTTTCCAACAAGTTCAACATATCCAAATAGACCGACAATTCTTCTCTCCAACCAGAAAAAGAATGATAAGATTTTATTTTCTTTTTCAAAATATCTAAGAAAAAAATGTTTTGATAGAGTGTTTCCCATTGATTGGAGAGAAGTGGAATAAGAATTTGTGTTAAAATAACGGTTTTAAGTTGTTTTATTTCTAAAGAATATTCTTTCGAACTACTTAAAGACGGATTTTTACCAGATAAATGAATGCAGTTGGAATTATTTTTACCAGATAAAGAGGGCATATTAATATGATAAACAATAAACGATAAATGATAAATTATAAATTTATTTTATTTTTACATCTTTGGAGAGAGTTTAAGGCTCAACGACGTAAAAACAAGGATTGAGCATTCATACACATACCACAATTTGCTTTTAATTCTGTTTCTGTATTATTATAATCATGAATCGTTATCTTTTTTTCTTGAGATAAAGTTCTTGTTCTTTTACAACATTCACAATTGGGTTTATGACCAGTAGAAGGGTTTACATCAGTATCATCGACTTTTGGACACTCTACAAAATCATCGATATTTTCTTCTTGATTAGTATCATGAAAAAACATTTTATCATCATCAACCGCAATATTATCACATTGATGACACCATTTGGTAAGGTCTAAGGTAGATGGATAATGAATTTCTTGACTCTCTCCCAAATAATGACCATAGGGGTATAAAATATTTTGAATTTCACGACATCTTAAAAAATCTTCAGGGTCTCGAGCATAGAAACAAAAATCACAAGCAGAAACATGTTCGTTTATTTTACTAAAAGAAACTTTACTAATCGTTGCTTGATAAATGGTAAATGGTGCTTTGAATAAATTACGTTTCTTTTGTGAATAAAGGAAAAAGGTACGTGTAAGAATAATAAATTCTTGATAAGAAAGAAAACGTTTTATTTTTTGACAACCAATCGATTTTTTATTTTGAATAATAGCAATACCTTTTTTATTATTCATGTAATCTTGATAATTGATGTCATTATTGTTGGAGAATACTCTTTTTTTAGACATATAATAAGCCACTATATAATATGTCTAAATAACTTGTGAATGATTGAGCGGTTTACGATTTTTATAAAAGGCGAATTAAAATCTTCAACAGTGTAAATCTTCAACGGTGTAAAAGGAATATTCTAGAAAGTTAGATTAATCTTTTAACCAAGTGTTAACGGATGCATCAGATTCATTTTTAATACTGTTAATTTTATTTAGGAGTTCATGATTGATTGTATAAATAACCGAATTCTCATCATAATCTAAATGAGGTAAACTTTCATTTTCCAACTCTTTCAAGGTTTCTGAATAATTTTTTTTTTCATCTTCTTTTTTTATTTCATCTTCTTTTTTTATTTCTAAATCTACCGAAATTTCATCATTCCCATTATAGGATTCGACCTCATAATCATCCTCTAAATTAATTTTTTTATTATAAATGGATGAATAAAAAGGTACTTCATTAGAATAAGGTTTAATAATATCATTTGAATAACTACCTCCGTCACTTACATTAACATATCCATCTAATTTAGTACGATAGGTAAATAATACAGAAGTCCAAACCTTTAAAGCCTTACTATAGATATTTGTAGTAACTTCTAAAGAAACATCTGCGATAGATAAAGGATTTGAAGAACGTTCAATAATATTATTTTCTATCAAACCTTGTATTACTTGATCCCAATCTAAAGCAACTAATGAACCATTTATATTGGATAATGATTGAAGTTTAAATGCTTCTTGATTCACTGTAATTTTTTTTGAGGAACTAATATTTTCAACATCTACATCATTTAATAATTCATAACTATGTAAAAGTTGGTCATTTAAAGAAAAACGATTTTTGTAAGAATTATTGGAAGGATAAGTTTGTTTATTAAAACAAATTACATCAATGTTATTGTATGATTTTTTAATAGTAAAATATTTACCATAAGTATTATAAAACAATTCAAAAAAAGTTTCTAAAGATAGATCGATTGGATTTAATTTGACTAAATTTGCAATTTCGATTTTATCTCTTTCTTCTTCAGAAAGAATTAAATTGAATAAAACAGCAATATTAAAGGATTTAGTAAGATGCTTGGTATTTTCTGTTCTAAAAATACCGTTTTCTTTCAATGGGAAGTTTTCCATTTATAAAGTATATAAATATTTTTTTATTAAAAAAAAAATAAACGCATGTTTATTTGAGCGAAACACAAAAAACAAAAAAGAGAACAAAAAACAAAAATATTATATATTGATATAGTAAGAATGAAAAATTATGTTTTGAAATCATTAAAAGAGTATAATGTTAAAGTATTTAAAATAAATAATGATAATGATAATAAAAATTTTATTAATAAAAACTTGGATAATATCTATGTGATTAATTTGAAGGACAATTTATTACGTAGGAATTATATCATTATTTTAATGAAAAAATATGGTATTAATTTCAAGTTAGTAGTAGTAGATAGGTTAACGGATGAGATATATCAAAATATGAAAATAGTAAATGAAAATTTATCCAAAGAAGAGATAGGTTGTTGTTTAAGTCATCTATGGTGTTTAAAAAATGCATTAAAAAAAAAATATAATAAAATTATTATTTTTGAAGACGACATCATTTTTCATAAAAAATTTTTAAATTTATTTGAACGATTAATGACAAATAAATGTTATGATTTTTTACTACTAGGAAGATGTGATTTTAATTTTAATACATTAAATTCAAAATATGTAAAAGATGGCTTATATAGACCAGACCCAAAATCAAAAATGTTATATGGTGCTCACGCAAATTATTATTCTTTCGAAGGTGCTAAAAAAATGTTTGAATTAAAAATAAATCATTTTTCTTTTTTTGATAGTGATTATTTAAGTATGTTTTATTATTTTAAAGACACATCTCATATTTGTTATCCGAATTTAGTAGTTACCGATTTGAGTACATCGAATTTGAATCATAGTTATTATTTATTAACCGCGATGGAAAAAAATTATTACATGAATTGTTTTCATCATTTTTGTTTTCAAGATTATAATTTTATTTATTTGGATATACTGGATAAACACAAAGATATAAAAATAAGTAAAGAAGATAATTATGAAAGTTACATGAATAAATTAATTCATTGTTATTTTTTTATGGAGATTGAGAGAAAAGAAATAAGTAATCGAATTGTAAAAAATTTCTTTACCATAAATGATGTTTATTCACTACAACTATGCAGAACTTAAGGTTAACCTTTAGACATTCTAAACGCCGACCCTCAGCGAAGCAAGAGGTTTCGGCGTCTTTGAATGCCTTTAGGTAACTGTTACTTTGTCACTGATAATTTGCCTTTTATATATCAGTATTCGGCAAAGCCGAATTCCTGAATATATAAAAGGCGATTTAATTGTCCAAAGGTGTAAAGGGAATTACACCTAACTTTAAATACGTACAATTCCAAAAACTCGTTCAATAAAATGGATAGGTGAATAATCTTGATTAATAGTATTATTCTCGTACAAATTATTGAAAAAATAAGAACGAAAATTGGTCTTTTTAATAAATTCGAATGTTTCTTTGAATACTTTATTTCGACAATAAAAAATAGTTCCACCTACAAAACATTTTTTTACATCTAGAAAAGAAGTGGTTTTGTGTAATAACGTTTTATTATACACATCTTCATTTAAATAAATATAATATTTATGATGGCCAATACAATTACAATATTTATGTTTTTTTTTGATTAATTCATTCAGTGGTTGATTTAAAAGATAATTTGTCAAATCTTCGTATTGATTTTGTATACTTTTTGTATGCAATTTAATAATATGTTCAACGTTATATTTTCTAGATATATCATCATACATTAACATTGTAGGTGTTATATCCGTACCCAGTTCCTTCGATAGATAAATAGAATAATAAATAAATGTTGTTTTAATAATCGGTTTAAATTTATGATAGATGGTTTTGGAATTAAAACAGAATCCAATGTTGAATTTTTGTATTTTTTGATAGTTTACTATTTTTTCTATCAAATTATATCCGATTGTTTCGTTTCCTATAAAAACCAATAATAATAAAGATATATTTGGGTTTAAATTATCATATTTATTTTGAATAAGTTTTTTAAATAATTCATTGTAAGATATTTGATACAAATATTTATTAATAAAATCTTTGGCATCATATATCTTGAAATTATATTCAATAAATATTTTATTCCAAAATTGATAGATATGAATACTAGGAAATATATTTTTTACTTGTTTGGGATGATAGATTTTACCATTTAAACCTTTGTTTTTAATGAATTCCATCACTGTTTTTTTATAACTTTCATTATGCTTCTGATTTATTTGGTTTACATAATTACAAAAAAATAAATCCACATCAAACGCGTTTGGAATGACGGTTGTTTTATCATAATGGTCATTTAAGTGAATATGTTTTAAATATTCACGTATATCATTATTGAATGAATAATCTTTATGAGAAAACATACTTTTCATTCTATTTTTCCAATCTTTATCTTTCATCCAAAATTTATGTCCACCTAGACTATTATGATTAACTAAACTTTCGGTAGAAAATTCAAAAGCAGAATCCCAATCTGCAACTTTACCAATATTAAAATCTTGCATATTTTTAGAAAAGTACACATCTTCTGGTGGAAAATTTAAATTCATATTTTTCATATATTTGATAGTAGAAGATTCAAAAATAGTTTCTTCTATTTTAACATAGTCAATAACATCAAACATGATATCTCTTGTCCTTAATGAAAGTCCACCATTACCAACACAATTTGGTGTATCATTTTGGTTTTTAGGAAAGGGTGCACCAATATAATCCCAATGAAGAAAATCATTGATATTATCTTTAAAAAGAATTGTATCTTCTTGATAAATAAGTATTTTTTTTCCTGATAATAATTTCCAAAATTCAATACTTGTCAATAATCGACTATAATCAGAGGATACAAGATTATTATAATCCGTTTGAATAATTTTTATATTTAAAGATATATTTTTACACATTTCAGTCATATATTCATAATTTAAATTACCGCATATAATTGTATGAGACCATTTCTCTCCTAATTTAAGGATGGTATTTCGAATTAAAAATTCCAAATGTGGAAAACATCGGTATTCAATTAAGACCGCTTCTAAATCGCTTTGCATACAAATATTTGGCAATTTTATCCATTTTATAAAATCAATATAAGAATAGCATAAAAAACGAAAATAGTAATGTTTATTTTTTGTTAATTCTTCTTTATTTACATTATATTCGTCATAAAAATCATTTAATTTATTAATTTTATATAATTCATTAGAATTCATTATATAACATATATAACATAAAATATATTTTATATTTATACCATTCAAGATTTATAATGGAACAATTTAATTGTTCGATTATAAATTTAACGGTTTATGAATTTATCTGTGTGTACAATAAAAAATATTTTTTTGTTATCTAATAAATATAATTAATATATTTATTATAAAAATGGAGAAAATATACAAAATATTAGTAACAGGTGGTTATGGTTTAGTAGGACATGCAATTCAAGATATAATAAAATCAACTGAAATACATAACAAAAATAATATAAAAGATGAATTTATTTTTGTATCTTCTAAAGATTTTGATTTAACTTCCATGAGAGAAACCCAAAAAATGTTTGAAACACATCGACCTACCAAAGTGATTCATCTAGCAGCGAATGTAGGTGGATTATTTAAAAATATGAATCAAAAAGTGGATATGTTGGAGAAAAATCTAATGATTAATTATAATGTCGTTAAATGTGCTCATATTTACAAAGTAGAAAAATTGGTTGCTTGTTTATCCACTTGTATTTTTCCAGATAAAATAGAGGAGTATCCGATTCGTGAAGAAATGTTACATGATGGTTCGCCACATTTTTCCAATGACGCTTATGCTTATTCCAAAAGAATGTTGGAGATTCATTGTAAAGCATATCGAGAGAATTTCGGAGACAATTTTATTTGTGTCTCTCCAACGAACGTATATGGACCTCATGATAATTTTGATTTGGAGAATGGACACGTATTACCAGTATTGATTCATCGATGTTATTTGGCAAAACAATTGAATCAAGATTTTATCGTAAGAGGAACAGGAAAACCATTGAGACAATTTATTTTTTCGCAGGATTTGGCGGAACTTATTCTTTTAGTTCTTGATAAATCAAATGAATCAAACACGATTTTATCTACCTCACACAATCAAGAAGTAAGTATTAAAGAGGTTGCAACAATGATTGCCAAATGTTTTGATTATGAACATAGAATTGTCTTTGATACAAATTATAGTGATGGACAATATAAAAAAACGGTATCCAATGAAAAGATTCAGAAATTATTGGCGAGAGAAAAACCGGATTTTCAATTTGAATCCATTGAAAGAGGAATTCAAGAAACGGTGAAATGGTTTATTACAGATAGAAAATAACGTAACAAAGTAAAACAAACCTCCTTTATCTTTCTTGAAATTGTAATATAAAATTTTCATATATATATATATATGAAAATTTTTGTGATTCATTATAAAAAATTAATGGAGAGAAAAGAATTTATGTTGAATCAATTTAAAAAATATAATTTAACAGATTTTGAATTCATAGAAATAGATCGAGACGAAGTTGAAAATTATGATTTGACGATTTTTGATGAAAATTTTAAAAAAATACATAAAAGCCAAATGGCCATTACTTTATCACATATATTTGCTTATAAAGAAATTTTAAATAAATACGAAAATGCTTTGATTTTTGAAGATGATGCGATTTTATGTGAAAATTTTATAAATATTTATACTCATTACTTGAGACAACTGCCTGAGAATTATGATATGTTATTTATAGGGAATGGTAGTAATTTATGTATGAAAAAAGAATGGATTGTTCCTCATAAAAATATTTATTTAAAATCAGTAGAAATAGAAGATTGGGCACCTATGGGAGCAGCCAAATGTACAGATAGTTATTTAGTTAGTAAAAAATGTGCAAAAAAAATATTGGAATCAATTGAAAAAATAAAAAACAAAGTAAATTTACCGATCGATTGGTGGTTAACATATTTATTGAAAGAAAATAATCAGATTGTTTATTGGGCTGAACCAACCATTGTTACCCAAGGAACACAAAATGGAATGTTTATTTCATCTCATTAATCTTTTACACCTTTGATTTATTCTATTTATACACCGATGAAAATTTGAAATGGAACAATCCTCCCTAGGAATGATTTATCGGTAACGGTTGCCCTTTCACATCTTGTGGGACGCCTCCCGAAGGGAAAGCGTGCCATTATAAATGTTCAAGGGTTTAAAATCAATGGTTCTATTTCATCATCAATTTCACCACAATACTTGATACATTTTTTATCACCATTATTAAAATCTGGCACAATACATAAATTTCCTAACAATTCTTCATCAGTCAAACGATTATACAATTCAGGTGAATGTTCCGTATCTCCATGATTAACATAACTTTGATAAATGGAAACATAATTGGTTTTCATATAGGAACAAATATACATTTCAGTTGATAAATATCCGTCATTTACTTTTCGAAGACGTTGTAAATGTTCCGATTTTGACCACCAAAAATTACCAGAGAAGTGTTTTTTTGGGAAATTTTTTAAATTTGTTCCAACACAATCATAATATTCAAGTAATTTAACGGAAAGTTGCCATTTTTCAATGGTAAAAAAATCACATAAATTTCTCCAATCTTCAAAACATTTACCAAATTGACTTACACTTTTTGAATGGATATAGTATAAATCATAATTTTTATCAGATGGTAAGTAATGTTTATAATTATTAATAGCCATTTTTTCATATAAATTATCTCTACTAGAAACAATTTTTATTTTTTCATATTGGTTTAATAAATCCGTACAAACTTTTTTTTCTTGACAAACAAAACAAATAATTTGTTCACTGTTCTCATACAAACCACTTTGAATCAATTTATTGATTTGGCTTTGAATAACATTCATATAACTACCAATACAACAAATAAAATAAACGCCATAAATAGTGCGTTTTTTTATGAAACTGGTTCTCACGTTATCACTAGTTAATGTATTGGAAATATGATTCTTTATGATTTCTAAATTATATTCTTCAGGTTTTATTTCATTTTGATATAAATCGTAAGGTGTATGATGAAGAGACAAAAAATATCGATAATCATTTTTTTCTAAATTACCAATTAACCAATGTTCTACAGAAAATCGATCTTCATTTTTTTCAATTAATGAAAGTGTTTTTATATAATTAGAATGAGACCACCAAAAATTTCCTGAAAAATGATTTCTATATTTACGAACATTATCAAAATAGTATTGTAAATTCGTACCCACTGTATAAAAACGGTCCAACATGGATAAACATAATTCGTGTTTTTCAATTAAAAAGTACTCCAAATATTTTCTCCATTCGTGAGAAAAGGGTTTATTAAAAACTCCTTTGGTATGAATTTGTAATATTTTTATATTTTGTTGAATATTATCTGCAAAATACTTAATTCTTTGCATATGAGGAAATTCCCAATCATTCGGATTCGTGGAATAATAAATAAGTTTTATTTTGTAATCATTTATTAAGTGAATATGTTTTCCAAGAAGAGTAATAAATATATAATCTAATTTATCATATAAACCAGATTTTTTTAGATAACGAATTTGGTCCATTAATATATCTTTTCCATGAAAATATCCATCAACATCTATATTACATATATGTATAAAACACACTGCATTATGATTTAAATTATTTTTAATATTTTCTAAATTAAATTGATAAGAATCATCAATTTTCAAATATTCATTCCATTCTGGCATATTTTTATACAAAATAACTTCATGATGCATGTTATTTTTAGGATTATTTTCATTAATATATTTTTCTTCGATATTATTTAATATATCTATTATCTGAATAGATTTATTTTCTTCAAATGGAAAACAATTATCGTATTCTTTTAATCTTTCTTGATAACAGCCAATATTATGATAAATAATAGGTAATCCAGTATGAATGGCAATAGATAAAGTAAAAGAGTATGTTTCTTCAAAGGTAGATAAAAATAAGAAATAATCAATATCGTAATCACGTATTAAATTATAGATATTTTTATTTTCATAATATCCTGTAACTGTTAAATTTGGATATGATTCGCCAAAATTGCCAAAATTACCAAAAATAACAAAAGAATAAGAATCATAATTCTTTTTATGAAACATTTCAAAAACATGCATGGCCATATCTCTCCCTTTATGTTCGCAACCAATCTCTCCGATTAACCCTATTTTATAATGATTTTTTTTTGATGGAAAAATACGTGGATTGTAATAATGAGTATCGGGTACAATATTAAGAATTTCAGCATTTTTAATGATATTTGTATGTTTAAAATAATTATCATAACAATTTTTACTATTAAAATAAATTTTTTCAAACATCTGAAAAAAATCTTTTGTTATAGTAATATTTTCTTCAGAAGGTATTAAATTCTTAGATTTAACTGGGTTTGGAGTAGTTGGAAAAAGTAAAAAATAATCGTGAACGATAAGTATTTTTTTTATATTATTATTATTTAAAATTGAAACAACATTATGATGAATCATCATTTTATCATTTGAAGTATATAATAAATTATGTAGAAAAAGTAATTGAGATTTATTTAATATATCATTTATGATGTTAAAACTATATAATTTATCATTTATTTTTATATGATTCAAGTCTACGATCTTAATAATAATATGTGAATATTTTGAAAAGATATTTTCAATATTTTTAATATAAACATCTATTCCACCTCCATAATTATGAGTGATATGACATATTGTATTTGAACAAATATTTAAATCTTCTACACCATATGTATAGATTCTATTCTCAAGAAACCCAAAATTTAAATAATGACCAATGGCATCCTTTTCACTACAATTTTGAGACAAATCAGGATTTAATTTTAAATAAGTTTGCCAATGAAAATCATTGGGTATTTCTATCTTTACTCTTCTGTTTTCAAATCTACCATAATCAATATAATGCTTGGCGGCTTCTTTTTCCCCACAATTTTGATCTAAATCTTGATTTAATTTTAGATAAGTTTTCCAATTAAAATCTTTCAAATGTTCTGACATATATTTGTATTATATAAAAATAAATGGTAAACAACAAAATAATCATTTGTTTATCTTCTTCCAAAATCGTCTTCATAACGAATAATATCATCTTCTCCTAAATAATCACCGATTTGTGTTTCCGTAAATTCTAATAATTCTTCCCCTACATTTTCAATTCGATGTAATGTTTTTATTGGAATATAAACATTTTGGTCTTTTTTCAAAAGAATTTCTTCCATTCCTACTTGAACCTTTGCTTCTCCTTTGACAATGACCCAATGTTCACTTCGATAATCATGAGATTGTAGAGATAGACGTTTTCCAGGATAAACCGCAATTCTTTTTACTTTAAATCCACTGTTGTCATTTCCTTCAATGTTGATATAATAACCCCAAGGTCTGTAAACCTTGGTATGGTAAAGGGCTTCTTCTCTTTTATTTTTATTTAAATAATCAACAACTTTTTTTACTTCTTGACTCTTATCTTTATGACATACTAATAAAGCATCATGTGTATTTACAATAATCATGTTTTCAACACCAATGGTAGCGACAAATCCTTTTTCAGAATCAATATAGGAATTTTGTGTATCGAATGTAAAAATATCGCCCTTCATAACATTATCACCTTCTTTTTCATCATTGAAAAAATCTTGGGATAATAATTGTTCATATAAAGAAGAAAAAGAACCAATATCATTCCAATAAGAGAGATAAGGAATGGTTTTCTTATCTACATGAAATGAAATATCGGTCTCTCTACATAAATTTTCCATAATGGCATAGTCAATAGAGATGGCACGACAATTTGAAAAAGAAGACTCTAATTTTATAGTATTATTATTGTGATTATCATTATCAAATCCTGAAAAATGAGTATGAGTATTTTCCAGGATTTTCTCACATGAAGTTAAAATATCAGGAGCATATTTTTCAAAACATTGAATCATAGTTTTATTTTTAAAAATAAAAATTCCGGCATTCCATAAATACGTACCTTCTTTGAAATATTTAGTCGCTTTTTCGGCGTTCGGTTTTTCAATAAACTGTAAAGTATCCTGATTTTCATTGATTTGAATATATCCATATCCGGTTTCAGGATGGGTAGGACGAATACCAAAAGTAACAATGGAGTTGTCCAAATATTGTAAAGAATCAATACAACAACGAGAGAATTCTTCATTATCAAAAATATGGTCACAAGGTAGAATAAAAGTATAATCATCTTTCAAACCTGACAAAGATGCTATACAAATTGCTGGGGCAGAATCACGGCCTTTCGATTCACATATAATTTGAACATTCATATCTTTTAGATTTGACATTTCTTGAATTTGATATTGCAAAATATGGGAATGGTCTTGATTACAAATGACTGAAATTTTATATTGTGACATTATTCCTAGACTTTCTAAATGTTTTTCTAAACACTTTTTGACATTTTCAACACGTAATAATGTATTTTGAAACATGGTGTACTCATTTGTAAGTGCCAAAAATTGTTTAGGTAATTTTTCCCGAGATTTTGGCCATAATCTTGAACCAGAACCGCCAGATAAAATAACAAAATGATACATTATAATAAAAAAAGATAAAAAAGAAAATTATTTTTTCGGTAAAAACATGATAATATAATAACAAATCAATAATATAATTATGACAACTACCATAAAAGTAGCATTAATAACAGGTATAACAGGACAAGATGGTTCTTATTTAGCAGAACTTTTATTAGAAAAGGGTTATCACGTATGGGGATTAATTCGTCGTTCTTCAAGTTTCAATACACAACGTATTGATAATATTTTTGATCAATTAATTTTACGTTATGCCGATTTAACAGATAGTATTAGTTTGTTAAATGTCTTGCACGAAATTGCAAAAACATATGGCGATTCATTAGAAAAATTCGAGGTTTATAATTTAGGCGCAATGAGTCACGTAAAAGTTTCTTTTGAACTACCTGAATATACTGGCAATTCTGATGGATTAGGAACATTACGATTATTAGAGGGGTTAAGAAATAGCGGTATTTCTTTGGAAAAAATCCGTTTTTATCAGGCATCTACTTCCGAAATGTTTGGATTAGTACAAGAAGTACCGCAAAAAGAAACGACACCATTTTATCCAAGATCTCCTTATGGTGTTGCAAAATTATATGGTCATTGGATTACGAAAAATTATCGTGAATCTTATGGAATGTTTGCATGTTCAGGAATTCTTTTCAATCATGAATCACCAAGAAGAGGTCATACTTTTGTTACTAGAAAAATAACCATTGCTTTGGGTAAGATTTTAAAAGGTGAACAAGATCGATTAGTTCTTGGTAATATTTACTCCATGCGTGATTGGGGGCACGCGAAAGATTATGTGGAAGGTATGTGGCGAATTTTACAGAATGACTCTCCGGATGATTATGTTCTCTCTACCAATGAATTTCATAGTGTCAAAGAATTTGTAGAAAAATCCTTTGCGATGAAGGGATTTACGATTCAATGGAAAGGAGAAGGAATCAATGAAATTGGTTATGATATAAATACGGGGAGAGAACTTATTTTTGTATCCGAAAAGTATTTTCGTCCAGCAGAAGTCGAGGAATTGCTTGGTGATAGTACAAAAGCGAGAACCATCTTAGGTTGGAAACCTCAATATTCGTTTGATGACTTGGTGAAAGAAATGGTGGAACAAGATTGTAGGGTAGGGGGACACCCGTAGGGAGTCCCCCCTTCCCCCTTACCTACGGGAGGGAGACCCCCTCCTTGTAAAGGATATGTGTATTTTGGCGCGTAAGTTTCTACAAAGAAAAAAGAAAATAATATTTCGCAAAGCAGAATATTATTTTAGACATTGTTGTAGAGGACGCACCATGTTAATTAGGTAAAAAGCAAGGAGGGGGTCGTAGGGGGGATGTACATCCCCCTACCCTACCAGTTAGGCCAGATTCTCTCCATATCTTCTTTGGTAATTAATCGATGAGGACGAATTTTATACAATTCATTCATTCTTTCGTCTTCAGGGTCTTCTGGACGTTTTACAAAGACTGCTTTGTTACGATATCCAGTTTCATTACTTCCCATTTTTTTATTGTCTGCCTCATTAATTAAAGGAGAAATATAATAATAAGCCAATGATTTACGTAACATTCCGTCAGGACATTGTATTTTCTCAGGCAACCCGTGCCAAGAAATTTCATTGGTTTTGAAAATTAAACAAGTATTGAATTTTACCAAAGATTTTACCACACATTCCGTCATATCTTTATTCCATAACTCAGTATGTCCATTCCATTCTTCTTTCCAATCTTCATTTAAATATAAAATCAAATTCAATCTACGTTGTTTATTACTATAAGGATGTTTTTCATAATCTAAATGCATATTTAAACACCCATTACGAGGATGTGCATGTAAACCTGCACCGTGTAGATAAGGATCAAATTCCAAATTTTCAATATCGGTTATTTTTCGAAATACTTGGGTAATTTCTTCGGTAGAGAGAACATTGAAATAATTTTTAATACAATCCTCTAATTGATAAATATTATCATAAGCATCTTTTTTTTCAATTGGGTTATTATAATGATACCATTTATCATTGACTTTTGGAAAATGATTTACTATTTCACGTATAAAATCTTCATTTAAAAAATGAGGAATAATAATATGTTCAAAAGGTTCAGCGGAAATAAATTTTTGATGTAATTCTTCCAAAAAATTCTCATCTTTTATCCAATCCCCAAAAAAATCCTTTTTATTTTCTCTCTTTTCCATTAAAAACAAATCCAAAAGTTGAATTCGATAATTATTCATATTGACCAAATCTTTGATTCCAGTCATTAAATCAATTTCAATCGTCCATCCTAAATCTTTTAATTTTTGATTACTAATATAATAACGCATATCATTATAAGGACGATCGGCAATATATTCAATCCAATCATCATAATTTTCAGTATGATGAATCATTTGAATCAATATTTTTGAAATTTCCATGACAGAATATTCCATTCCTTCGTCACATCCAATATTGTATATTTCCCCAATTTGTCCCTTTTCCAAAATGCATTCAAAGGCACGAGCAGTATCATAAGCGTGTAAAAAAGCACGCACAGAACTTCCATTTCCTTGAACGGTTACTTTTTTCCCCTCTTTCAATAACTTAATAAAAAGAGGAATTAGTTTTTCAGGATATTGGTTGGGTCCATAAACATTATTACCACGTGTAATAATAATCGGCATTTTATAAGAATGTTCATAACTTTGAGCAATTAATTCTGCGCCAGCCTTAGTAGCAGCATAAGGATTGGTAGGACATAAAATACTTTGTTCGGTCTTATGTTGTTCTTCAACACTATTCATTGATTCTCCATAAACTTCGTCAGTAGATACATGGATAAATTTTACTAATTTTGCATATTTTCTACTACACTCTAATAAGGTATGCGTTCCCAAAATATTATCATGGGTAAATTTAATTGAATCTTCAAAAGAGTTTTGAACGTGAGATTGAGCAGCAAAATGTATAATGTGCGTAATTTTATATTTTTTCAATGTTTCTTCTACTAATTTTGTATTACATAAATTACCTTTGATTAACACATAGTTGGATGATTGTCGAATGTATTCAAATACATTTTCTTCATTGGCACAATAATACATGGCATCAAAATTGACTAATCGATTGATTTTTCCTTTGGGAAAATAATAATTAATGAAATTACTACCAATGAAACCACATCCACCGGTTACCAATAAATTTACTTCATTTTCATTATCTAATACAGAATTTAATTCTTCTTCTACGGTAGATAAAGAGATGGATTCTTTATTTAATTTCTCTCGATAACTTATTAAACTATCACGAACCGCGTCTTTAATATTACGTACGTATGGATAAAGAGTTTCTAAACGAGTAGTATCTAAAAAGTTATTGGAACGGTCTGATGCTAAAATGGCGCGTTGTTCTTCTTGAGAGAAATTTTTCCAGGTAAATCCAGGGTCCACAATTTCACGATACATTTCCAACATTTCATTATGACTGATTAATCCAGGATTGGTCAAATTAATGGTACCTTTTAATCCCTTATTCATCATATCGAGTACCATAGGTAAAAGTTCAGGTAAAACAGTCATTGAATTGGAAACCGAACATATTTTTTCATAATTGGTAATTTTGGTAACAAAATTTCGCGGATTTTTCTCTCCAGTAATAGGCATTCGAATACGTAAATTCAAAACAGAATCTTTATACAAATGCATAAAACGGTCCGTAAATCCTTTGACAATTGAATAAGAAGAACCAAAGAAATTTGGTAAAGAGTCTTCGGTAAAACCGCCTTTTTCTAATCCAAAGGGATGTCCCTTTTGATCATCAAATTTAAAAATACAACCTGTTCCTAAATAAGTATAATGAATACCTTTTTCACTACAAATAGAAGCAAGTAATAAAGGAGAGAATAAATTATCTCGTACATTTTCTACTAATTTACCATCTTGTTCTAAATAATCAATGGTGGAATAAACTTTTTCACCAATCTTTCCATGGGTTCGACCAATGAATGAAATAATATGGGTGGGTTTCACTTCTTCAATTTCTTTCAAAAGTTCATTTACATCATCCACCCTCGACTTTCCTTCAAAAAATTCAAATGATGTATTTTTTAAAACATCCACAAATTGACTACCGATCCATCCTTTTGATCCAAAAATTATGATTCTCATATTTATAAATAAATATTATATATTTATAATATTTACTATTTACTTTTACTTTTACTTTTACTTTTACTTTTACTATTTTTTATAATATAGATATTATCGTTTACTTTTATTTTTTGCAAATTCTTCCTTCATGATAACCGTGATTTATCCAATGTTGCCATGCTTCTTCTTCGGTTTGAGCATGTTTTAAATCATCATAATTGTTAATATAAAAAACCCAATCAAATAATTCTTTTTGATTTGCGGATTCATTTTTTTTACAAATTCTTCCCTCAAGTGACCCATGATTTATCCAATGATGCCAGGCTTCTTTTTTTGTTTGTATATGTTTTAAATCATTATATGTATTAATATAAAAAAACCAATCAAAATCTGACTCGATCGTTAGAGTATAATGTATATTATTAAAGAAGGGATTATTTATTATTTTAATAACAACACATTTTTTATATTTATTTTCTTTTGATGCGTTTAAATGAAAGTCATCATTGGCTCCCATCAATTGAAATTGGATATTATGTTCTTGAACAAATTCATAAAATGCTTTACATTCGTGAAGAAAATAATCTGAATAATTCATGAATTCATTAAAAACAAGGATACAATTATTTTTTATTTTATGTACCAAAGAATAGAGAATTACTTTTGTGGATTGATAACTATTTGAATGAATATTTAAAAAAGAAATCGAATCATCATTTAAATTTAAATGTAAATTTTTAAATTGAGGAATCGTTTCATAGAAATTTCCAGGAAACATTTTTATATTTTTATTTAAAAAGGGTTCAATTTCTTGTTTAAATTTCTGAAAAGTATAGATATTCAAATCTCCCTCTTTTTTTCCAACTTGATTTTCAAAGTCATCCAAAGAAAATACATTTTTGTCTGTATATTTTGATATTTGATTAATAATTTCACAATCTTTCATACCGAAATTAACCCATATACCTTCTTCACTAATAATGTTATTATTAAGAACATAATAAATAGGGTCTTTATTTATATTTGGTATTTTGTAAAGAGTTAAAATAAAGTCATCGTAAAACATGGCAACCTCTGGTAAACATGTGATAATTAACTTGGTATTTATAAATATTTTTGCAGATTTTTCTTTCATTTGTTTATGTAATCCAATATGGTCATTATCTTCCTTACACCCTCTCTTTTGATTGTTACATTGATTACAATGATAGTCGGCTGAATAATGACATTTTTTCATAGCGGATAATTTATAAATTCCAAGTCCATTAAAAGCAGAATTTACGGATATGATTTGATTTTTTTTTAAAAACTCGCAAAATTCGCCACTTTTACTTTCATAAGGAATATCGTTTACTTCACAAGAAAATATATTTTTATCAAACCAAGTGTTTTCACACCGTAATGCCCAGAAATCATAATAATAATAATCTTTATTTATACCAGACATCATATCCCAGGCATTTAAATCATATTGAAAACAATTACAAATACCATCCAAATCAAGGGACCAAAAACGGTCATCTAAGTCACAATGTAATGCATACTGATAATTATTGTTTATATTTATATCTTCAATATGTTGTAAAATAATATTTCTACAATAAGCCAATCGATGTGCACGTAAAGGATATTTTTCATCTAAATTGTCTAATAAAAAAATGTGTTTTTTAATATTAGAATGGTTATTCGATTGATACCATTCTAACAAAAGATGACGAGTATTATCTTTCGAATCATTTTCTAGAATAATAATATATGCTTGATTAAAATACTGTAATAAAATGTCTATATTTGAAAAAGAATTTAAGAAATGTTTTTCTATGTCACGAATGGTTGAATAAATAATAATGTTTATATTTTTCATTAGTTGCTTCGCTTTTTTCAAAGGGTAAATTTCTTTCATTGATTATAATAATATTTATTATTATAAATGAATATTATAAATGATACGTAAAAAAATATTAATTATAGGTTCAAATGGATTTATCGGTAAAAATTTAAAAAATAATTTGAAAAAAAAGGATAAAGATAATCATTCTTATGAATATTGTTATTTGACCAGAGAAAAAGTAGATTTAAAAGACAAATTGGCTTTAAAAAAATATATGGACATTGAAAAACCGAATATTGTAATTAATGCCTCTGGTGTTGTAGGTAGTTCAATGTTAAATGAAGAAAAAAATAATAATGATATTTTTGATGAAAATGTCTTTATTTTAATGAATATCCTAGAATGTTGTCAGGAAACAAATACGGAAAAATTAATTTTATTTTCAAGTTATCGTTTATTTGGGGAAGATGTGAGAGAATATTATGATGAAAGTGATATAAATGAAGGTTTTATAAAAAACAATACAGGTTATTTGGAATCAAAACGAATACAAAATATACAAATGGAGTTATTTATAAAACACCATAAAATGAAAATCGTTTGTTTTATTATGCCGAATGTTTTTGGGGAAGAAGACCATTACATTGTCAATGGAAGAATCGTTCCTTCATTCATTCGTAAAATTAGAAATGCGAAAAAGGAAAATAAAAATCTATACATAGAATCATCTCCAAACAATCTAATAAATTTAATTTATGTAAAGGATATTGTAAGAATTATGGAACAATCAATTCAAAAGGAGTACGATAATTTGGTTGGAAATATAATTATTTTTAATAAAAATGGAACTATCAGAATCGAAGAATTGGCAAAAAAAATAGCGGAAATGGTAGATTATCGAGGTGCAATTCAATTCCATGAAGAAGCAGAAAATAAAAAAATAAATATAATGAATCCGAATGTTTCCAAAATGGATTCTTTTTTTCCAGATTTTGAATTTACAGACATTGATTCTGCTTTAAATCATATGATAAAATTATTGCCTGTCTAAATTTTATAAATAGGTATATCATATATTTTACTAATCCATTTTACAAAACCAGACATTTCATGAATTCTACAATACGTTTTTATTTTAGATGATTTTGTAATTAAAAAGAATTCAAATAAAGTATCTCTTATTTCATCCAAATTGGTACTTAATCCCAAATGACATATTTTAATATCAAACATAAAAATAGATTCATTTTTATTAAAAAGAAAATGTTTGAATTTCGAGGTATCTGTAACTAAAATATCATTTTCTTCTTTAAAATGTGTTAGATTCTGATAAATTTCTTCAAAAACATGATTTGTATTTTTTTTTAAAAATTCATCATCATTTAAACGATAATGTAATATATGGTAATTTGAATAAGGTATATTCTTCATTTTTCTTTGAATAAAATGGTAATAATCATCTTTAGGACTAAGTATTTTTTTGATAAACTCTTTGCATTCATTGGTGACGTGATGTTCTTCACAAAAATCGTTTGTTAATATAAACATTATATTATTCTCTGAATGTTGATTGATATAATCTTCTAATCCACCATAACAAACATAATCGATATTATCTTTGTTTTGTAATACAAGATTACTATATTCGTGATTTTCATACTTTAAAAAATGAGAAATAGGATGTAATTGAAGGTCTACAATAAGTCTGAAATGCATGACTTTAGATAGATGAAATAATTTAATCGTAGAACGAATGAGGTCTCCTAATCCAAAATAAAAATTAGTTTCATTATAATAATTATACTTTTTCAAATGTTCTGGATGAATATTAAATTTATGAGTCCATGCATGAATAACTATTTTCATTTATTATATATAAGATAATAAATTAAAATTATTCTATATGAATTATTCTTATGAAATATTTGACTGGGAAAGGTATATATTAAAAAATAATGATTTACAAATTGATATTATCATGACACAAAAAGATGCATGGAACCATTGGATAAATAATGGACAAAAAGAAAAAAGAGATTTTTTTGTTAAAAATGAGAGTTCTTTACAAATTGAGAATGTGAATAATAATATGGTTTATTTTATGAATCATTATATAGATAATTATTCTGATTTAAAAGGAGAAGAAGAAAAAAAAAGTTTTGATTGGATATTATATATATGCAGTAATCCAGATATTTTTATGAATGGTATTCGAAATGAAGGGGACGCTTTCAATCATTGGAAAAATATTGGTGTAAAAGAAAATAGAGTTCATTATCTAGAAAACTATAATACGATGCTTCGTGAAGAATTTTTAAATTTTCATTGGGATAGGTATAAAAAAATAAATGGGGATTTGAAAGATTTAAATCAAGAATTAAATGCTTGGAATCACTGGTTACATCATGGTATTAAAGAAGAACGTGCAACTTATTTAATAAATAATTCAAAGGTACATAATGGGAGATTTGGTAATTTATTCTTTATCAATATGGCGCTACATTTTCTCTCTATGAAATATAATTTAAGATTCAATTATAAATATTACAATAAATTTAAACAATTAGGAGTAGATTTATTTGTAGGAAAAAATATGTATGAAGAAACGGTGGTTTTAAATGATCATAATTTTTATGATATGATTTGTAAAATGGATTATAAAAAAACAAATTTAATTATTACGAATGATATGTGGTGTCAAACGAAAGAATTTTGTTACGCTTTAAAATATTATTTTGGTAAAGTAAAGATAAAACTCAATATTATTAAAAATAATATTTTTAGGAAACGTTATTGTAAAAATAATGATTTATATATACATTTAAGGTTAGGTGATGTGGAATCAAGATTTGAAAATGTCTATAAATATTATGAAAAGGCGATTTCCCAAATACAATTTGAGAATGGTTTTATTTCAAGCGATGACGTTAATAGTTCAATATGTCAATTTTTGATTCACAAATACAATCTGAAAGTTTTGAATTATAATGAAATAGAGACAATCATGTTTGCAAGTACGTGTAACCATATTGTCTTATCTGGAGGAACCTTTTCTTGGTTAATCGGATTTTTTGCTTTTTTTTCAAAAAATATATATTATCCGAATATTCGTGATAAATGGTATGGAGATATTTTCGTTTTTCCTCATTGGAAAATGATTTAGTAATTCTTTACACCTTTGAAGATTTATAATGAGACAAATAAATTGTCCCATTATAAATTTAAGGGTAACTGTTACCGATCCCGAAGGGAGAATTGAATGGATACGCCTCTAAAGAGGCGTATCCCATTTCAAATCTTCATCGGTTTAAAAGTATAAAATTATAATTTTATATTTTTTTTATACATAAATATAATATATGAATAAAAAAGTTTTTGCAAATAGGATAAATAAGGTTGAAGCCAAAAAAAAGAAGCAAAAAGAAATGGATGATTTTGAAATAGATAGTTTTAATACACATTCATCAGAAGATGTAGAAGATTTGTATGATGCAGAAGATGTGTATGATGAAGAAGATGTGTATGATGCAGAAGATGATATAAAAATAGATGTTATTACCGATGAGGATTCAGATGAGGATGATTTTTCAGTTGAATCGGAACCACCTAAAACAAATGAATATAACGCAAAAGACTTTGATTGGCACAAATATGTTAAACACTATCCTGATTTATATAAATTAAATACAAAAGAAAAGGCTTGGAATCATTGGATAAATCACGGAAAGGATGAAAATAGAATTTTTTTTATAAATAAAATAAAAGAGACGAATAAAAAAGATATGAATATAAAAATGGAACTTCCTAAAAATTTTGATTGGCGTTCTTATATCCAATGTTATCCAGATTTAAATAAATTGAATACCAAAGAAAAGGCTTGGAATCATTGGATAAATCATGGTAAAAAAGAAAAAAGAACATATTTTAGTTTAACAAATGAGAATGAGAATGATGATAATTATGAAAAGTTTGAATGGAAAACATATATTAAAAATTATGAAGATTTAAAAAAAATAAATACAAAAATGGAGGCTTGGAATCATTGGATAAATCACGGTAAAAAAGAAAAAAGAGTTACCTATGATTTAAATAAAAAAGAAATGGAAAATTACGAAGAGATAAAAAAAAAAGAAAATCAGTTACTTAAAAAGGGCGAAAAAAAAGATTTTTTTTTTTCAAAAAATAATGTAGATAATAAGAAAAGGGTGATATTTAAAAATATCTATGATTCTTATGGAACTCATTATTATGGTTGGAAAGGTGTGATTAACCAATTTGTTTCTTATTTTCAAGAGGTAATTTTTAAATGTAAAGAAAACATTTTTTTTGATGAATGGATTGAGAAATTGCTTTTATGGGGAAATAAATTTCAAAGTAAAGAATACATTGATATAATTAAATCTCAAAATTGTAAATTGGTTACTTTTTTACATAATCCGCCCTGTTTAAGATTCAAAGATAAGGAATATAAAAGAAATATTGATAAATGTCTTATTATGAACGATGAACAAATGAACAAAAATATATTAGGTAAACTTGATATTGAATTGAATAAAAATTTAAAATTTATTTACCTTTTATCCATTGACCATAAAAAAAACATTTATCATAATTATCCAGAGTTGAAAGATAAAGTAATATCTGTTTATCATCCAATTGATATGATAATGAATGAATTCGAAAAGGAATTTGATTTTGATTTATTTAAAAATACTAGAAAAATATTTCATATAGGTTGGTGGTTACGTAACTTTAAGACGTTTATCGATTTTATTCCACCAGATAATTTTAAAAAAAATATTTTGGTAAAAAATGATTTTAAAACTCAATGGAATGATCATATTTTAAAGCATCATCGAGTAAAAAATATGAATATTATTAATGAATTATCGAATGAAGAATATTTAAAAATATTTGAAAACTCTTGTATTTTTATAGATTTTGAAGATGCCGTTGCAAGTAATATTATATTAGAATGTTTAAAATTTAATACTCCTTTTATTACAAGATATAATAAATCAATTGAAGAATATGTTGGTCGTGATTATCCCCTTTATTTTGATAATGTAAGTGAATTAGAATTATTAATGGATGAAAATATTTTTTTTACGGCAATAAAAGATGCCAATGAATATTTAAAAAACTTGGATAAAAGTCATATTGAATTATCAAGTTTTAATAAAAAAATAACGTATGATTTAGACAAATTGAAATTAAAAACGTTCAGGTATAAATTATCATGGATATGTATTTTGACAGAAGAGTTTTCTTCAAAAACAATTATTAATTTAATTAATAATTTTATTCGTCAAGAAAATCAAGAAAATTTGCAATTGGCATTTATTACTCATTCTTCATGGAATGTTGATAAATTATCTGAAAAATTATTTTCGGAATATGATAATATTTATCTATTTACCATCGAAGACCCGAATGAATTTATGAAAAATTTGGATACAGAGTATATGTTAATGGTTAATTTAAATGATAAATATAAAACAAGTTATTCAAAATTTTGTATGGAGTATTTAGACAATAAGCAAAATGCAGATGTTATTTTTTCTAGTTTTAAAGATATGAGTCGAATTTTAAAAGAGGAAGAAGATAATAAAGTGAATAAATACAATGAGGGGATGTATTTTTTTGATGATATAGAAAGTGATATGTTACCTAGTTCTGGGTTTGTTTTTAGAAAATCAATTGATATTTTATTCGGATTTGAATTTCTTTTTATGGAAAAGAAAGACATGTATCGACATTTTCTTCGAAATCACTTAAATATTGTATGTATCTCTGAAAAACCACTTTTTATTACTTGTTAGACAAGTAGATTCTATCTAGGTCAAACGTATACACCCTTCCTAGGGAGGATTGTTGCATTTCAATTGTTCATCGGTGTAAAAAGATAATATTTGATTAAATTATATTATCTTTTAGATGGAATGGACCGATTATATGAATGGTTTAAAAAAGAATTATTTTCATTATATTAATAATCATCGTCATCAAACAATTGTTTTATTTGGTTCTTGTCATTTATCTACCATTGGTTATATGTTAAATAAATTTACGAATTATCAATATAATATTTATATCATTACAAGTTGGTATTTTAAAGACCAAGGTTATGAAAATTTTGATATGGAATATATTCGACATCGTATTCACGAAATCGTTCAAAGAAGTGATGTTCTCATTTATATGAAACACACGAGTGATTATGGAGTAAACGCGGATATCATTGAGAAATACGCAAATCAAGGCGGTTTAGTATTAAAAATACCGAATTTACGTTTGACCTATGTAACTGATTCGAGAGAAGAATATGTGAATTCATTGGAAATTTTGAAACGTAGTATCCTAGACAGTGATTTTAAAGAGTTTGACTATGTGGTAGAGAATCATCGAAATCATCTTTTTTTCAATACGAATGAACATCCCACTCATTATTTATTGTATTTATTATCCCGTTCCATTTTAAACAAGATTTGTAAAATTAAATGGACCGATTCGATGGTGGATTATTTCAATATGGATTATCGAAATCATTTTCTTCAATTGAATCGTAACTATGTTATTCTACCTGGTAAAGAGAAAATTACCGAGAAAATAAATCAAATCACTGGTATATCTTATCATGCAGAACATTTTGATTCTTAGATTAAGAGATCGATCATTGATAACTATTTTTTAGTGATCGATTATTACCTTCGCTTATTATAGAGATGGGTGCCGGAATTTTACCAACCACCATTTATAAAAATGAATTGTATTTTTTATTTGGAAAAGAAAACAAATATGAAGATACTGCTGCTGGATTTGCGGATTTTGGTGGTGGGACAGATAAGAACGAGAGTTTTTTAGAAACCGCTGTACGCGAGGGAACGGAGGAGTTGACTGGATTTTTAGGCTCCATGAGCGACGTAAGACGAATGTTGCAGAAAAATGGGACTTATCCGGTGGATTATCATGCAGAAGGCCATCGTCCTTATCGAACGCATATTTTCCCCATTGTTTATGATGAAGCATTGCCTTTTTACTACAATAACAATCAGCGTTTTCTACAAAAAAGATTGGATCCAAAGGTGATTAAAAACTCGAAAATCTTTGAAAAAGAAGAAATACGCTGGGTTTCGGTCAATGAATTAAAGAAGATGCGTTCCAAATTCCGATTTTTCTTTTTGCCGATTGTGGACCAGATTTATGAAGAAAGAGAGAAAATCCAGAGTTTTATAAAAAAAGGATTAAAAAGCCCAGGAAGAAAAACGAGAAAAAACCGTGGATAATAATAAATGAATTGTTTAAAAAGGATTTAAAGACAACAAGATAATTTAATATTTTGATAAAATAGTAAATTATTTATTCCATATTCCAATATTTTCTCTCCTTTTTCGATTTTATAAAAGAGAAACTAAAATATTATTCAACCATCTTTCCTTTTTTGTGTATTTCTTCATATTTACTTAATTCACCAAATAATATTTTCTTTAGTCCGGTATTTTCTCTTTCTTCTCTTTCTCTCTTTTCAACTTTGCAATGATGTGTGTCATATAATCTACATTTGATACAAAAAACAAGATTACATTTATTACAGGTACATTTATTGGCTAAATCACAATAAATGCGGCAATATTGGTTGGCGCATTTGTTTGCCCATTTCTCTCTCGTATCGGCCACAATCTCCCAATTTTCAGACATATTGAATACTTTATTAATGTAATTAAATATATAATAAATGAGATAAATCGTTATACAAATAGAAAGATAATGATTTATCTCTGTTTTTTTATAAATAGGTATTTTTAGATATATTTTCGTTTATTGTGAAAGGTATGGTAATAGTATTCAAATAATACTTTACCTAAGATTAATATTGGTAAATATTTATTGTTTGACCCGTATAGAAACATATAAACCAAATATTCTTTTAAAATATCTGGCATAATGATAAGCCAGATCGAATTTTTTGTAAATGCAAACAATAATACACCAATCGTTCGATAAATCAAAAATACAAGGAAAAAGGTATTTGAACAAAAAAATAAAAAAACAAGCCAATAAGAGAATAAATCAACCATTTTATCATTAATTTGGTAATAAAACGATTTACTGCAAATATTATTCTTATAAGTAATCAAAAATAAGTTATCGAATTCGTCTAATATGGTTAACGCAATCGCTAAAATAATGAATAGATATTGGTTATTTGAGAGATATTTTATTAAAATGAAAAATGTAATAATTGTTGATATTATTCTAAAATATACTCCATAATCAACTCGTTTTTTACATAAATGATATTCCATATATATAATATTATTATTATAATAGAAAAATCAAAGAACAAAAAGATTAAAAAAGTTTGTAAATGTGATAAAAGAGAGAAAAATTCAATCAATCATTGTTTTTTCTCTCCAGAAAAGAAATTTGGAGAAAAAAAATAAAAACCGAGAAGATCATTTTGCCTTATCTAATTAAAATATTCTTTACTTCATTTTAAACAAAGAATATTTTTTGCAACATTCGGTTCTACATAACGGACATTTCGGTGCAATATCTTTTTCTTCCGCTTTTCGTAATAATTTTCGAATACAACCTTTTCCAAAAATATGAGAACAACTCAATTGCATCATATTTTTATAAGTATGTGTCTCTAAGCAAATCGAACACGCTTCGGATTCTAACTGTTTTTTCTTCGTTTTTGTAATTGTTTTCAGAGGAGTATCTTTCTTGGTAAAATAAAAATCATCAAAATCTCTTGTTTTTAGATTATATTTCATCAATTTATTATGGATATTTAAATAATAACACGCAATTTCCCAATAAATAGTGGCCTCATAATCTAGTATTTTATTCGGTTTTTCTAATGCATGATGTTTATTATATAAGTCATTCATTTTTTTTTTTAATTTGTAATAAGTATCTGAACCAGTTGGTTCATCTTTCAGTTTGTTCCAATAATAATTAATCCCATAAAAATAAATATCAAAATATTTATTTGTATCCTTTCTTAGTTTTTTAAATTTTTTTTGATACAACGACATATAATATTTGTGCTGTTCCATATATTTATCACGAATATCTTTATTATTGTCTTCCATTTGCTCAAGTATATTTTATTTCTTCTCTTTTTTGTTATTTATACTTTTTATAAAAAATCAATTCAATTTTTAGTTTTCGATTTTCTGCTGGATTTTTCTCTCACCACAGTGTTTTCCAAAGTCAAATCTGGAATCAAAGTAGGAATTGGATTTATATTTTCAATGATATTTTCTTCTGTATTTGAAGATTCATTATTTTTGGGGTTCAATTTACAATTTCTCAAGTGTGCACCGAGACTGGCTTTATTTTTACCCGACCAGGTATTACAAAAAGCGCATTTAAATTCATTGTCATTTTCAATGTTTCCAATATTAATGAATAATTTCTTTAATTTGGGAAGTTGAATTTCTTCCATTTTATCGAGTAATTGTTTATTCATACTTTTAATTACTTCAATCATTTGCAATTTTTGACTGATAAAAAGACGATATTCTTCAATAATATCATCCATTTCTTCTTTACTAATAGAATATTCATCTTCATTCGTATTGGATATGGTTTGTAACTTGGATGATAAATTATCAATTATATCGACCGCTATTTTAATTTTATTTGCATCATATTCCGCATTGGGAATATAAATATGAATGACCCCATTTATAATATCGATTTGAAAATTTTGTTTAAAGGTAATCGGACTCTTTTGTGAAACAAAGATACCATGATTTTTTTGCAATTGAAGATCTCTCTCGAACTTTTTTATTTCTTCGGTGGTTACAGAACGACTATAATCTTTGTTTTCAAATAAAATGGTTGGACGATTCTTATCAATTCGATTGACCTTGAAGTCGCAAGTCGCAGTATCTGTACCTACTTTTATGATTTCATCACTAGGCATAACGGATTGGATAATATAATATAATTCGGCTTCTGAAACATTTCCTTTCGAAGAAGAATTATTTTTATATTTGTTTAAAAAATCATTCAGTTCATTGGTTAGTTTCTGTTGGTTATTTTGTTGTGTAGAGAGATGTTCTTTCAATTGTTGTATTCCAGTATTTGTTCTCTCTTCGCTTGATTGAATAAAGGTAAAAATAGGTTGTTGAATGGTAGAAATCATTTGATTAAATTGTTTATCAATATTTTCAACTATATTTTTTATTTGTACATCATCTTTGTTAGATAGTTCTAGCAATTTTGTTGTATCTTGAGTAATGGTCGAGCAAAAGTTTTTAATACATGTTTCAATTTGAAGATAGTTTTTGTCTTGGCTTTTTGGTATGACATCATTTACAATAAGAGTTGTTTTCGTAAGCAATGTATCATTGTTCTTTTCAATGAGTGCATTGAGTTTTTCATTGTTTGTTAGACTGTTGTTCGATAGTATGGTTTTGACGTCTTCAATGTATTCCTTCTTCGATTCATGAAGTTTGATTATAATGTCAGATTTAATCGAAGATATATTCGAATGAATATCTGTAACTAGAGAGAGAATTTTTGAATTCGTAGTAGACTGGATGGTATTTGATAAGTTGGTCGAGAGATTTTTTAGTATTTCAATAAATATATGGTTCATTGAAACGATGTCCAAATTTGGATTTGATTTATAGAATGAGATGATTGTCTCATCAGTTATGGTAATAGAATTTTCTTGGGATTCCATTTGTATTATAATATATTATATGTTTAATATATTTAAAGTAAATATATTATAAATTTAGAAAAAAATTAGAGTAAAAAATAATGCCCAAGAAAATTTAGAGTAAATTTTTTCTAAATTTAGAAAAAAATTAGAGTAAAAAATAATGCTCAAAAAATTTAGAGTAAATTTTTTCTAAATTTAGAAAAAAATTAGAGTAAAAAAATAAGGCCAAGAAAATTTAGAGTAAATTTTTTCTAAATTTAGAAAAAAATTAGAGTAAATATTTTTCTAAAGA
>Ga0247836_1000408_pt1 | contig 78556 bp, 81 predicted proteins | sample LaCruzMarch2015__4_FD_187116 | JGI IMG/M metagenome (GOLD analysis project Ga0247836, IMG submission 187116) | Freshwater microbial communities from meromictic Lake La Cruz, Castile-La Mancha, Spain - LaCruzMarch2015_14m | ecosystem: Environmental > Aquatic > Freshwater > Lake | place: Spain... | reverse complement strand
CCGGAGCATTTTGGACAGTGTTTTTAAGCATTTCTAAATTTCCTTTTTTAGAAAGCATACCTAATGGACTATTTTATATATATAAATATATGTTTTTAGCCCTACATTTTTTCCATTATGCCTAAAAAAAGGAATATATTTATGAGAAAAGTACAATTATTAGCATCAATAGCTTTATTAACCGTATCTGTTTTTGGCGAAGCAAACGCAACGGTAGACGGAGAGTTTAAAGGAACTTTATATTTAAACCAAGCGAATTCAACTAATTTACTTACCGGAGTACAAGCAAAAAATAATTTACTCCATGTTAATCAAGTGCGTTGGAATGGAAATCTTAATGCAACCCAATCAGGTTCATCAAATTCATCAAGAGTGAGTCAAGGATATGAAAGTTATGCACAACTTTCTCAAAGCGGGTCTCTTAACCAGCTGTCTATAAATCAGAAAGATCCCAACGGATATGCCGTCGCTTCTCAAGTCGGAACCGGAAACTCTGCCCGCATTGATCAGCTTAGTTCTTATAATTCAGCAACTATAAGCCAAGTAGGGCAATATAATTCTGCTAATATATCACAAAGCAGGGGGGCGGATAATGAAGCATCGATACGTCAGATTGGTGTTTCAAATAGTATCGCCAAAATATCACAAAACGGCGAAGGTAATTTTGCTGAAATTTCTCAGAGTAACAAAGGCACACAAGCATCTAATAATTTTGCATCAATTACACAAAACGGCGACTATAATAGTGTGTCGGTTACTCAAATAGGAGCAGGACGTCACTATAATATTGTACAAAACGGTAGTTACATGAAGCCGATTACAATAGTACAAAAATAATGTAGCTGGCATAAATCCGCAGCTCGTGCTTCGGCAGCTCGTGCTTCGGCAGCTTTTTGTCGATAATTATTACGGGCTGTGGATTTTGCTTTTGCTTTTTTCGTCATATTTAAACAACGAACCATGCTTACCGACAATTAGCTTGCACGCCGGACAGGCCGGGGGGAACAAAATATCGATTAGCGAATTTAAGAGATTTTTGCCTGCGGCTAAATATGCTTTACTTTTCATGTCACAAATAATTCACAAAACTCTTGTTTTTTCAATCCTATATTCATGTTAACTTATAGATGCTTATAGTTTTATTGTGATTTTGGGGTTATTTTGAATCTTAAAGTCTTTTTGAACTTGAAGCTACCAGACTATCGGTAGACTAACGCTTATATAGGTTAGGGTGGTCTATAAACCCAATCTTTGGTCTCTGCATTCTACCGCACGGGACTTTACTTTGATATTGAGGAATACGAAATGAACGACAGCGTACATAAAATGTTACTATGGTGTTTTGCCGCACTGTGCCTAGTGCTGTTATTCCTAGTTGGGATGTTTTGTTGGCAAATAAACCAGGAAGAAATGCAAAAAAATCGGCAAGAAATTGCCAACGCACTTGCCGAAAACCAAGGCGGCAAGCCAACCTGCAATGACGGAATGGAAAGGCAATGTCGTGACTTTGCCTACTATCGTTTTATCAACGCAAGCAAATGCCCCGACCCTGGCGACAACGCTTGCTGGGTCAATGGTGACGAGTTGCAGTTTCAATACCCAGCTATACTTACCAGGGAATACGATGACATTTGCAGCAGCCGGCTTAATTGCTTGGTGCAAGGAAAGGTGCCTTACCGCACCATAACTTTTGCCGTTAAGACGGAATAACGGCTTACCCTTCCAGCAACTTCTAAATCGCAAGATTAGAGTTGTTCGGAGGGGTTATTTTTTGCTTTATATACCGGATCGTCATCGGAAATATCACAAACTAGCACTCTCAAGCCATAAATAAAGCGAGCCGAAGATCAAGACTCGAAAATCACCGCATTCACCTGCAATTTCTTTAATTGCATCTTCAAGCGAATCCGCAACTTTAAGATTAGTCACAAATTTAAGCGTCTCGACAATTTTTTCCGGTTTATAGCTTTTAGGTTCAGACTTTACCTCAACCGCATAAATCTTTTCCGCCAAGCCGACAAACGGCTGCAACATGCCGAGCAAATCTTTGCCTTGAGTCGTGCCAAATAGCAAATATAACGGTTTATCTTGCCAATTTACTTCGGCAAAATCGGCAATTGCCAAGGCAGCCGCCGGGTTATGCCCACCGTCAAACCACAATTCAAAATTTCCTGCCAAAGTGTTTGGATAAAGTCTTTGCAGACGACCCTGCCTATTTGCATTTGCGAGTCCTGCAATAATATCGCCTTCATCAACTTCAAAATCCTCCAAAGCGGTGATTGCTGCAATTGCATTGCCGGCATTGATAATCTGATGCTCGCCGAGCATATTCGGCAAAGGTAATGTTACGCTACCGTAACTATCGGCAAAGATCATTGCATTTTCGTATTTACGACTCACCCAATGCTGCCCACCGATATATAAAGGCGAGCCGATTTCTGCCGCTTTTTCCTGCAAAATCGCTAAAACCGGCTCTTCCTGCGGACTCACCACGCAATTAACTCCCGGCTTTAAAATTCCTGCCTCAAAAGCGGTAATTTCTTCTAAAGTCTCGCCCATATGTTCTTGATGATCATAAGAAATGCTGGTGATAATAGTCAGCAACGGATTATCGATTATATTGGTCGCATCAACCGCACCGCCAAGCCCCATTTCCATCAACAATATATCTGCCGGATTATTTGCAAAAGCTAAAACCGCAGCCGCAGTAGTCGCATCAAAAAAGCCGACTTCGTCATCACCGGTCGCAATCCGCACTTGCTCGATAAACTCGTAAAGCTCATCATCGCTAATTTCCCGCCCGGCAAGCAAGATTCTTTCGTTAAAACGCGCCAAATGCGGCGAGCTGTAAACATGCACCTTATAGCCGGCGGATTCCAGCATTGCCTGCAAAAATGAGAGCGTCGAACCTTTGCCTTTAGTGCCTCCGACATGGATTAGCGGCGGCAATTTCAATTCAGGATTACCGAGTTTGGCGAGCAATTTCCGCACCCGAATCGCCGGATTAAACGGGGGATTTGCAATCGGTTTGGGCCAGTGTGGCATTTTGATTTTGTATTTTTCCATTTATACTCTTTTTCAACAGGAAACTATTTATACTCATATATATTAAAAACCCAAAATTTCTTGACTGCGTCTTTATTATCGCTAATTATGCTTAAATATCTCGAAATATCAGTAAGTATTCCGTCGATATTTAAGCATAATTACCAACAAAAATACTTGCAATAAATCACTAGTTTTTAATATATATTGAGTATACTTATATATTTTTTACGTTACTAACGAACTAAATAACCTCAAAATTACGGATAATCAAATGATGCGTCGTTTTTTACCTCTTTCTCTCGTCGTAGCGTTTTTTCTTAGCATTGCAAGTGCTTCCTTCGCCGCAAAAGGCGATATTTACGATATGCTTAACCTGTTCGGTGACGTTTTCCAACGTGTGCGTACGGATTATGTCGAAGAGGTAAAAGATTCAGATCTCATTGAAGCGGCAATCAACGGCATGTTGTCGTCGCTTGATCCGCATTCCAGCTATTTGAGCGATAAGAATTACAAAGAAATGCAGATCCAAACCAAAGGCGAATTCGGTGGACTCGGCATTGAAGTTACTATGGATAACGGATTGGTTAAAGTCGTCACCCCGATTGACGATACTCCGGCGTTCAAAGCCGGCGTGCATGCAGGCGACTATATCAGTGCGATTAACGACGAGCCCATTATGGGCTTGACCCTATCGGAAGCAGTCGAAAAAATGCGTGGGGCTGCAGATACCAAAATAAAAATAACGATCTTGCGTGAAGGCGAAAAAGAGCCGATTGAAATGACTATCACCCGGGCGATAATCAAAGTAAGGTCGGTACGTTCACGCTCCAAAGGCAATATTGCTTATTTACGAATCACTCAATTTGACGAAAAAACCATCGATCTGCTCAAAGATGCTTGGGAAAAAGAGAAAAAAGCAATCGGCGATGTTAAAGGCATAGTCTTGGATTTACGCAATAATCCAGGTGGATTGCTAGATCAGGCGGTTGCGGTTTCCGATGCCTTCCTCGATCAAGGCGAAATCGTTTCCACCCGTGGTCGCGATACCGAAAATAACAAACATTATATGGCTCGCGGCAATAATATGGCAAAAGATATTCCGATTGTGGTGTTGATCAATAACGGATCGGCTTCAGCTTCGGAAATCGTTGCCGGTGCCTTGCAAGACCATAAACGTGCAATAGTTATGGGAGTTAAATCATTCGGCAAAGGCTCGGTACAAACCGTTATTCCGCTGCCCGGACACGGTGCAATGAAGCTTACAACCGCTCGTTATTACACTCCTTCCGGACATTCGATTCAAGCCAAAGGCATTACTCCCGACATTATCGTCGAACAGGCAAAAATCGAACCGATCAAGAAAACCCCTCTACAACGTTTTGAAGCGAATATGCCCAGACGCTTACTCTCCGAAGATGAATTGAAAAACGGAAAAGCTACCGATAAGGGCGACAAGAAAGATCCCGAATCTGCAAAAGATGAAAAACCGGAAACCAGAAAACATCTTAAATCCGACGAAGTCAGTGATCGCACGATCGACGGTGATTTGAACGACAAAGAAGATTTCCAATTGGCACGGGCTGTAGATTTGCTCAACTCTTTGGCGGTTTACAAAGCGTTTAAGTAGGGCATTGATATACGAAACACAAGATGTGTGGGGGTTTATAATGCTCAACTTTTTTCTAAGACCAAGCATTTAGAGACAAACCGCACGGAGTGTACATTTTAGTAAATGAGTACGGTTTGAGCGATTAAATGCGACGGTATTAGGAAAAAGGAAGCATTATAAATGGCGGATATCGGATTTTATCACTTAACCTATTCCAGTATTGATCGGGCTTTGCCTAAGCTGCTTGCCAAAGTTTTGCAAGGCGGATTCAAGGTTCTTGTGCTAACAATTTCTGAGGAAAAAACCGCTTTTATCGATAATCTACTTTGGACTTACGACCCTGCAAGCTTCTTGCCGCACGGCAGCGATAAAGACGGCAATAAAGAATTACAGCCAATTTATATTAGCGATAAATTTGAGAATCCCGGTGCTGCAAATGTTGTTGTCATAACCGACGGCGTACAAGCCCCGATTGAGCAATTTGAACGGGTTATCGACATATTCGACGGCAATGACAACGAGCAAGTTATGCAAGCCCGCAGCCGCTGGAAAGACTATAAAGCAAACGGGCATAATCTCGATTATTTTCAACAAAGCGAAAGCGGCTCATGGGTTAAAAAAGCCACTAGCTAAATTTGACTTGGATTCTACTCTTCGCCGCCGGTGATTTCACCTTCTACTTCAATATCCGCAGTGTCGTTTTCATCTTCTTTAACCGCAGTTGCCGAGACGACTTTTTCAGCTTCTGCAGTTTTAAGAATGGTAACACCTTGGGTGCTGCGTCCTGCAATGCGGATCTGCTCGACCGGAGTACGAATAAGTTTGGCTTTATCGGTCATCAACATAATCTGCTGATTTTCTTCAACCGGGAAGCTCGCAATCACCGCTCCGTTTCTTGCCGAGGTGATAATATTGACGATACCGCTACCGCCACGATTGGTGAGACGATATTCATAAGCCGAGCTGCGTTTGCCGAAGCCGTTTTCGGTGATCGTCAAAATAAACTGCTCACCTGCCGCAAGTTCGGCAAAACGTTCTTCCGACAAAGTAATATCTTCGGTTATACCGCCTTCATTTTCTTCCGCCTCAACAGCTTGCACGGTCTCGATAGTTTCGACATCATCACCGATTAAACGACGACGTGCATTAGCCATTTTGAGATAAGCCGCACGCTCTTCAATCGTGCAAGCCGCACCTTTGAGGATCGACATCGAGATTACGCTATCGCCTTCAACAAGTCGCATACCACGCACACCGTCGGAAGTTCGGCTTTTGAACACCCGCACCGCATCAATCGGGAAGCGTACACATTTGCCCGATTTAGCTGCGAGCAATACATTGTCGTTATCGCTACAAGTCATCACCCCGATCAGCTTATCGCCTTCATCGAGCTTCATTGCAATTTTACCGTTGGAACGAATATCGTGGAAGTCGGATAAATCGTTACGACGCACATTGCCCGAAGAAGTGGCAAACATAATATGCATATTATCCCAGGTGCTTTCGTCCTCAGGTAGCGGCATAAAGTTGGTGATGGTTTCGCCTTGAGCAAGTGGGAAAATATTGACCAATGCTTTGCCTTTAGCTTGATTGCTGCCGATCGGCAAGCGATAAACTTTGAGTTTATAAACCTTGCCGAAATTGGAGAAGAACAAAACCGGCGTATGGGTATTGGCAACAAAAACCTCGGTCGTAATATCTTCATCACGCACCGACATTGCCTGCTTGCCTTTGCCGCCTCTGCGTTGCGAGCGATAGCCCGAAAGCGGCACTCGTTTAATGTAGCCTGCCATAGTGACGGTGACGACCATATCTTCTTTTTGGATCAAAGATTCAATGTCGATATCGGATTCGGATTCTTCAAAAATCGAGCGTCTCGGAGTGGCAAATTCGTCTTTTACAGCTACCAATTCGCTACGTAAAATCGAATATAATTTTTCACGATTGCCGAGGATCGATAGATATTCGGCGATTTCAACTGCGAGAACCTGCAATTCGTCGTCGATTTTGCCCATTTCCAAGCCGGTCAAGCGTTGCAAACGCAATTCCAAAATCGCCTTGGCTTGAGTCTCGGTAAAACGGATTTTCCCGTCGATAATTTTATTGCCGGAATCGTCGACCAGAGCCAATAACGCACCGACATCGTGAGCCTGCCAACTGCGTGACATCAATTCTGCTTTAGCGATTACGGGGTCGGCAGCGGCACGGATAACTTTGATAACTTCGTCGATATTGGCAACCGCAATTGCAAGACCGATCAAAATATGCGCACGATCACGAGCTTTATTGAGCAAGAACATGGTGCGGCGAGTAATCACCTCCTCACGGAAGGCAACAAATGCGGTTATAACCTGCTTAAGATTCATAAGCAGCGGACGACCTTGGTCGATCGCCAACATATTAACCCCGAACGAGGTTTGCAAAGGAGTATAGCTGTAAAGCTGGTTCAAAACTACTTCGGCAACTGCGTCTTTTTTGATTTCGACAACCACACGAACGCCTTGTTTGTCGGATTCGTCACGCAAATCGGAGATACCTTCGATGCGTTTTTCTTTGACCAATTCGGCAATCCGCTCGACCATTCGGGCTTTATTGACCTGATAGGGAACTTCGGTAATGATAATCGCTTGGCGACCTTGCTTGAAATCCTCAATCTCGGTTTTGCCACGCATAATCACCGAACCACGTCCGGTATGAGCGGCATTGTGGCTGCCGGTGCGACCGAGAATTATACCACCGGTCGGGAAATCCGGCCCTGGGCAAACTTGTAACATTTCGTCGATAGTGATGTCGTTATTGTCGATATATAAACAGCAAGCGTCAATCACCTCACCGAGATTATGGGGCGGAATATTAGTCGCCATACCCACCGCAATACCGCCGGCACCGTTGACCAAAATATTGGGGAATTGGGCAGGGATAACCGTCGGCTCATGTTCGGATCCGTCATAATTGTCTTGGAAGTCGACGGTGTCTTTGTCAATGTCGGTAAGCAAAGCATGTGCAGCTTTGGCAAGCCTGGATTCGGTATAACGCATTGCCGCAGCATTGTCGCCGTCCATCGAACCGAAGTTACCCTGCCCGTCAACCAAAGGCAAACGCATCGAGAACCATTGTGCCATACGCACGAGTGAGTCGTAAATTGCCGAGTCGCCGTGCGGATGGTATTTACCCATCACTTCACCGACGATACGGGCAGATTTGCGATAAGGTTTGTTCCAGTCGTTGCTCGTCTCATGCATTGCGTAGAGAATTCGGCGATGCACCGGCTTTAAACCGTCACGCACGTCGGGCAAAGCCCGGGATACGATTACGCTCATCGCATAATCGAGATAGGATTTACGCATTTCCGATTCGATCGAGATCGGCAAAATATCCGATTTATAGACTGAAGATTCCACGATTTATTCCTTTATTTTTCCGCTATATATTTAGCTATTATTACTACTATAGCCGAGCGTCATGTCTAGTAAAAATTGCGTTCAAACCAGCTTATCTTGAGAGAATCGCAAGATAATCATATAGGGCTTGCCTTTTTCACTTTTAATTTGCAAATCGCCTGCATTCATTGCGATTAAAGCCTTGGTAAGCGGCAGCCCGAGATTAGTCAAATTAGAAGCATATCCGCCGCTTTTGCCGACCTTGCTTTTAAGAATCGAATTCACCATTGCGATGCTCAGAAAATTCTTATTTTTGCCGTCTTTTTCTATATAAGCGGTAATAATAATTTGGTCTTCCTGCTTGCTGTGAAGTGCTATATTATCGAGCAAATTGAAAATTATTTTCTCAAAGCAAACTTGATCGATCAATAAATTGGGCAAGCCACCGCTTATTTTTAATTCGGCGGTAAGTTTATTTGCAGAAAATCTCTCCGCTATTTTTCGCAATGAAGAGGTAATAACGCCACGAATTTCAACCGGCTTTTCCTGCATATCCGCCATATTATTTTCGGCATCGGAAAGAGCGAGAACATCATCGGTAAGTGCGGATAAATTGCCGGCGGCATAATATATATCATCAATATATTGCTTAATATTCTCGGCACTTAAATTATCTTGCGATTTGATAATCTCGGCAAACCCGATTATAGTATTTAATGAAACCCTAAGCTCATGACTCATAGAAGTTAAAAACTCTATCTTAACCTTGTTGCTTAAATTAGATGTTTCCAATGCTTGGTTAAGCATCATATTTTTATTTTTATTTTCTTCTTCTACCAGACGAATTTCGTTGATATAGTCATTGAGCAATTTTATCTTGCCTGCAAGCATATAAACCTCGCTTGCACCGCTCGTAATATTGGCATTATAAGGCTTGCCACAAATTAGATCCTCGGTAATTTTATCAAGCTCTACGATCGGGCTAATAATACGAAGCCGCACTATCCACAATAAAGAGAGCATAAATACGCAAATTAAAAATATTTGAATAAGCCTTGGAATCAGTAATTTCTCAAACGCACGCAAACTAACCGCACGATCATAACAAATCATTATTATGTAAGGATAATTTGCCGACAGCTCATAATATACATATTTGGATTCTTTATTAAACAAGCCGGCTTTTGAAATTACCCCTGATTTTTGATTGGCAAGATTTATACCGTTTAATTTGCCTACATACTCATCAAGCGGATTAGATTTATCATTCTCGCTTATTTTGTTTGCCGTTGTAAGATCGGCTACGTTCCTGCCGTATAAAGAGAATAATATATTATTTTCTTTTAGTGCGTTAACCAATTTCTCGGTTATATTCTCAACATCCATACTGATGAGTATGGTACCGATATATTTTCCGGTTACATCGGTAATTCCGATTGCAATCGGCAACACCAATTTCCCCGAAACTCGCCCTCTTATCGGAGCTTCGCCAACCTTAACTTTCCAAGGATCTGCAATGGTTTTCTTGAGGAAATCTCGATCCGAAACATCGACCGGATCATGCACGCCCTTATTGCTACTTACGATATTGCGGTTTTTATCGTCGATCCAAGAAAAAACATGATGAACGGTTGCAGTAGTATCAAATGAACGTAGTAAAATAGCAATAGCTTTAAGATCGCTTGCGTCCATATGGCTAATTTGCCGCCCCAATGATTCAAGCAAATAAGATGAATGCTCAATCTCGATAATCATTGCCCGATCAATCCGAGTTGCCTCACTTTCCATCTTTACGGCAATTTCTTTTGAATTTTCGAGATAGCTTTCGTAAGTTAACCAAATCGAAACAATAAACAGCATCAAAACAATCAATCCCGCAAATAATGCAAAATCTCTCGAGAGCGATTGTTTTGATAGGCTTAATTTCATAAAAACCTTTGCAGCTTATTTTAAGGCAAATCTAATCGCGTGGCAATTGCCGTCTTTTGCGATCTGGACGTACGCGACGATTTTGGGTAAAGTCCGACAAACGTCTGGCGATATAATCATCGACGGTATCGTTAAATTCGTCCAAATTATTGCGATAATAATGATCAGCACCGTGAATTAGCTTATATTCGATATTAGCACCTTTTTGGCTGGAAAGCTTGCCGGCGAGCTTGCTTACCGAATCTTCGGTGACGATTTCGTCACTATCGCCCATAGTTATTAGTCCCGGAGTCGGACAAGGCGAAAGGAAGCTGAAATCATAGATATTGGCAGGCGGAGAAACCGAGACAAATCCGTTAATTTCGGGGCGACGCATAAGCAACTGCATCGAAATCCATGCCCCGAAGGAAAAGCCAGCAAGCCAGCAAGCCGAAGTATCCATATTTTGCTGTTGGATCCAATCAAGTGCGGTTGCAGCATCGGCAAGCTCACCGATTCCATCGTCAAATTTACCTTGCGATTTGCCGATACCCCGGAAATTAAACCGCAAAGCCGAGAAACCGGCATTAACAAAAGCCTTATAAAGATTATAGGTAATTTTGTTATTCATAGTTCCGCCATAAAGCGGATGCGGGTGCATCACGACGACAATCGGCGCCCCCTTGGTTTCGTTTTGGTGATAACGACCTTCGATACGTCCTTCCGGACCGCTAAAAAATATTTCGGGCATAATTTTATTTATTAGTTAATGGTTGCGGCTTGTTTTATGATAGATTAAACATTTAACTGCCTATTTAAATTATTATTCGAGAAATTGCAATGTTCAAACGTGTTTTACAAGAAATAGATGCGGTATTTGCCCGTGATCCGGCTGCCCGTTCACGTTTGGAGATAATTTTATGCTATCCCGGCTTGCATGCAATGCTGTTTCACCGCTTGGCACATAAGCTTTGGATAAATGATTTCCGCCTGCTTGCCCGTTGGCTTTCCTTTTTTTCGAGATTTTTTACCGGCATCGAAATTCACCCCGGAGCCAAAATCGGCGAGAGGTTTTTTATCGATCACGGCATGGGAGTTGTAATCGGCGAGACAGCCTCGATCGGTAACGACGTAACTATTTATCACGACGTAACTTTAGGCGGCACTTCGTTTGAAAAAGGAATTCGCCACCCCCAAATCGGCGATAATGTAATTATCGGAGCCGGTGCGCAAATTTTGGGCCCTATTCATATCGGCAATAATGCAAGAGTCGGCTCAAATTCCGTGGTCGTAAAAGATGTCGCAGAAGGCATTACCGTAGTCGGAGTTCCAGCCCATTCGGTTGAGCAAAAAACAAGCGATGAAGAAAATAAATTCGCTGCTTACGGAACTTTTAACGACGAAGATCAAATCTTCACCACTATCGAGCAGTTAAACAAGCAATTAGCCGAATTGCAAAATCGCTTGGCAACCCTGGAAGCCCGTAATAACGATCTTGAAAAAACCGCCAAAATGTGGGAAGGCAGTTAACCCCAAAAAGTTACCCGTGAGCTTTTTTACTTTCCGGATTATTGGCTTGTTTGGAGAATTTTTCTACCGCTTCGTCAAGTCTGGTTTGCGTGCAAAGACCGAGCAAAACTGGGTCTCTCGGCTTAATGTTGCTGCTATTCCAATGCGAACGATCACGCACCGATGCGATGGTGCTTTTAGTAGTTCCGATCAATTTAATGATCTGAGCTTCGGGAATTTCAGGGTGAAATTTAACAAACCAAGCCACTGCGTCGGGCTTGTCTTGGCGACGAGCAATCGGGGTGTAACGGCTCGCTTTACCTTTTTTACGGGCAACGATGAATTTCTCGGCATCATCGGTAAGGCGAAGATTTGCCTCGGCATTATTTTCGCAACGGCTAATATCTTCGGCAGTCAACTGACCCGAAGAAACCGGATCTTGCCCGATGATTCCGACCGCAACTTCACCGTCTGCAATACCTTGCACTTCCAAAGGGTGCATTCCGCAGAAATTACCGATTTGTTCAAAAGTGAGTCGAGTATTTTCAACCAACCAAACGGCAGTTGCTTTGGGCATTAACGGTAAAGCCATATTATTAACCTTCTTAATATTTTTGGGATTATTTTCGATATATAAGCGAAAATTCGCTGATATTCAAGCAAATATCAAACTTTTATAATTTTGCATAAATCGCAATAATTTGCTCGCACATGTTTTGCCAATCAAATCGCTTGCTTGAGCTTTTTGCTTCTTGGGCAAATCTTTCATATAAACCATTGTCGGATAATAATAAATTTATCGACTCGGCGAATTTGTCTATATCAGGGTAATTAACAAGTAAGCCGTTTTTATTTTGGCTTACTACCGATTTTATTCCGCCGACATTGCTTGCAACAATCGGCAGCCCGGCAGCCATTGCTTCACATAAAGCAATGCCTTGCGATTCTTCTTCCGACATTAAGGCAAAGATTTTTGCCTCACCGAGTAATTTTATAATCTCGCTGCGACTTGCATTCACTCTAAATTCAACCGCATCGCCAAGATTTAATTGTTTGGCTAAATCTTGTAATTGTGCGAAATATTCTTGATTTGCCAAAGCTCCGGCAATTATGAGCCTTGCATTTGGATTTTGCCGTCGAACTTTTACAAAAGCCTGCAAAGTCAGGTGATGCCCTTTGCGAGGTGAGATTACGCCTAAACTTAGAATTAGCGGTAATTGCCGCTGCAAATTTTGGATTTCACTAAATTCTTGCAAAAATATCCCTTGTGGAATCACGTGAAGCGGCTTTTTTGCATTTATTTCTTCGGCAACATAAATTGTATCTACTATAATATTACCGGCAATAAAAATCGAAAAACGCTCGATATATTTATAGAAAATATGCCGTGTAATATTTGTAAAAGTCGGATTTTTACGGTAGATTTGCACGGTCTCTTTTGCGGTGATTCCGTGCAAAGTCCAAACAATTTTGGCTTTTTGCAGCCGTAAAACCCCAAGCAATGCGAGTTGTAAAAATCCGGTGCCGTGAATATGGATTATCGGACTTTTATATTTTGTGATTAGCGATAAAATTCTCGGCAAGTGTAGAATTCCCAGAGCCAGAAAAAAGCGAGTCTCGAGATAATTAACTTTAATATCGGCAATAGTTTTTTCTTGTGATTTTTTGTCGCTTGCTTTGCCCGGCAAGGAGATAACCTCGATATTTTCGATGTCATTTCGCTGTCGCAATGAAACCGCCAAGCCGTAAACCGAGGCTTGCACACCACCTTTGATCAAGGAAATATCTTCAGGAAATGCTCCGATTATTATAATATTTTGCATAGAGGATCGATTTGATATAATAGACTAGGTTTCGATAATATTTCTACTATAGCTTGCTGCAAACGCCGATTTCCTCCGCTTCGCTACTCACGTATTACATATACGCTGCGGTGCGATGCTCGAAAATACGGCGTTTTCGCTTAACGCTCTAGCGAAATCTTACCGAAACCTATAACAATACAAGACAAAAATAAATTATTACATGACAAATATTGAAAATATATCTGGAATATTGCCGCATAAATATATTGAGGCGATGCTCAAGCGGCAGGAAATTAAGGCTATAAGTGCAATTGAAGAAGGGCAAATTCAGCCTGCAAGCATCGATTTACGCTTGGGCGATTACGCCTATCCTTTAGACACCAGCTTTTTACCGGGCAAAAATTTCACCGCTTTGGACAAACTCAAAACTCTTGACTCTAATTTCGACAAATTTAAGATCGATCTGCGTTCGGGGGCGGTTTTGGAAAAAGGGCGGATTTATCTGATTCCCCTCCAAGAATCACTTGCTTTGCCGAGCGACATTAGCGGATTTGCCAACCCCAAAAGCTCGACCGGGCGGCTCGATATTCTCACTCGCCTAATTGCCGATAATGCCAGTGTGTTTGACCAAATCGAACCTTCTTACAAAGGCAATCTTTATATTGAAGTTGCACCGAGAAGTTTTAGCGTCGTGGTTAAAACCGGCGACCGGCTTAATCAACTGCGTTTTCGCAAGGGCAACATTGCTTTGCCCGGCAAAGAGCAGTGGCATGATTTGATCGATAATCTACATATAGTAAGCGAAAAACAATCACCCGAAGATATTGCAACGCTTAAATTCACCGTAGATTTACAAGGCGATGCAACGCCCGGTACAATCATCGGCTATCGTGCAAAACGCCATGCCAGCCGGATTGATCTTGAGCGTCGGGATTATATTTCAAGCGATTTCTGGCACCCGATTCTCTATAATAACAGAGAATCTTTGATTTTAGAGCCTGAAGAATTTTATATCTTGATGACTAAAGAAGCCGTTGCAATTCCCCCGGGCTACGCTGCCGAGATGCTCGCTTACGACACTCGGGCCGGTGAATTCAGGGTGCATTATGCAGGCTTTTTTGACCCCGGTTTCGGCTGGGATTTGCAAAATAACCGAGCCGGCAATAGCCGTGCAGTTTTGGAAGTCCGCTCGCACGACGTTGCTTTCTTGCTTGAACACGGGCAGACCGTGGGGCGGTTGCGTTACGAAAAAATGCTCGAAGTGCCGCAGATACTTTACGGACAAGATATAAAATCGAATTATCAGGGGCAAAGCCTCAAGCTCGCCAAACAATTTTTATAAGGAGTATTTTATGCAGACTATAAAAGATGCCGATCGGGTTTTGAAGGATTTACTGGCAGGCAATAAACGTTTCCTTGCCGGTGAGTCGATCCAATCTTCGCTTTCTTCGCTTAAAAAGCTCAAAGAATTTGCCGAAACCGGTCAATTTCCCAAAGCAATCGTACTTTGTTGCTCAGACTCTCGTGCGCCTGTTGAGATGATTTTTGATCAAGATATCGGCGATTTATTCGTAATTCGAGTTGCAGGCAACGTGGTTGCTCCTTCTTTGGTCGGCAGCGTCGAATTTGCCGCCAGTACGTTTGAGACGAGCTTGGTTTTGGTGATGGGTCACACCGGCTGTGGAGCGGTGCGAGCGACTTTAAATCATATCGACGGGTCGCAAAAGATTGAATCGCAAAATATCGGCGACATCGTCAAACGAATCAAACCGCATATTTTTGCAATTAGTAAAATAAAAAATATTGAGGACGGAGAAAAACTCGATATGGCAGTTGCGGCAAACGTGGTCGCTTCGGTCGGACAATTATCGCATTCGAGCAGCTTAATTGAGGAGCTTCTGGCAAAAAGAAAAATTAAAATCGTCGGAGCAGTGCTGGATCTCGCAACCGGCAAAGTCGACCTGCTAGATATTTAAATTTATGCTTAGCGACTCACAACTTCGCCGTTATGCACGCAACATCGCCTTAGACGGAGTCGGGGTTGTCGGGCAAGAAAAATTGCTGGCATCGAGCGCTTTGGTGGTCGGAGCCGGCGGTTTGGGAGCCTCGCTTTTATCATATCTTGCCGCTGCCGGAGTCGGGCATATAGGAATTGTCGATCATGATCGGGTTGAACTTTCCAACTTACAACGCCAGACGATTTTTGAACATGCCGATATCGGTCGCCTAAAAGTAGAAGCGGCAAAAGATCGGCTGTCGGAGTTAAATCCAGAGCTAAAAATTACGGTTTATCCATATAAAATTACAGCCCAAAATGCCGAAGAAATTATCGCCGGATACGATATTATTGCCGACGGTAGCGACAATTTTGCGACTCGTTTTGCGGTAAATTCAGCTTGTCATAATCTGCAAAAAACCCTGGTTTCGGGAGCGGTGCGGGCTTACGCCGGGCAAATGGCGGTTTTTAAATCTTATCTGCCGGAACAACCTTGCTACCGCTGCTTTGTCGGCGGCTTGCCCGATGATGAACAAAGTTGCAGCAATGCAGGAATTATCGGGGCATCTGCAGGAATTATCGGCTCGTTGCAAGCCTTGCAGGCGATTAAAGAATTGCTAAATATAGGCGAGAGTTTTGCCGGGCAGTTACTACTTTTCGATGCTATCAGCCTCAAGAATCGGATTGTAAAAATCGGCAAAGATAGTAATTGTCAAATATGCGGCGGTAATTCTTAAGGGTATTATAATGAGCAATATTTTTGGCTATCCCGATCTCGGTTTTGGCTTAGGCTTGCGAGCCGAGCATTATCAAGAAGTGCTTGAAAGTCGCCCCAAAACCGTCGATTGGTTCGAGATAATCTCGGAAAATTTTATCGAAGCTCATCAAGGCTATCTGGAAATGCTTGCCGATTTACGGGCTGATTATCCGATTGTTATGCACGGAGTTTCGCTCTCAATCGGGAGTTTTGATCCGCTTAATCTCGATTATTTGGCAAAAATCAAAAAACTTGCCGATAATATCCAAGCCCCCTGGCTTTCCGATCATTTATGCTGGACCGGCATCAACGGCAAAAACACCCATGATTTACTGCCTGTGCCTTACACCCAAAATATGCTTGAGCATATCGCAGCAAGAATTCGCCAAGTTCAAGATATTCTCGGACGCAATATTTTGCTCGAAAATCCCTCGACTTATTTGGAATTTAACGCATCTTCAATCCCCGAATATGAATTTATGGCAATACTTGCCGAAAAAGCAAATTGCGGAGTGCTGCTTGACGTAAATAATGTTTATGTCAGCAGTTTTAACCATGGTTTCGATGCCAAAAAATATATCGATACGATCCCTGCCGCAAGAGTCGGGCAGATTCACTTGGCAGGGCATCAAAATCTCGGCACTCATATAATCGATACCCACGATAATTACGTGATTGACGAAGTGTGGCAGCTTTATAAATATACGATTGAAACTAAAGGTAAAATCCCCACCATGATCGAATGGGACGATAATATCCCCGAATTTTCGGTATTGCTCGCCGAGCTTGATAAGGCTCGGGTGATTGCGGCGGAAGAACAGGTAAATAGAGTTTAGATTGTAGATTATAGTAAGTTGTTTTATAATAGGTATAGAATCGAAAGAAGAATATATGAAAAGCAAATTAAATAATCCCAACCCCGGTGAAATTCTCAAATATGAATTCCTTGAGGAGATTCAATTGAGCCAAAATGCACTTGCCAAAGCAATCGGCGTTCCTGCAAATCGGATTCATGCAATCGTCAACGGCACTCGGGATATTACCGCCGATACCGATTTACGTTTGTGTAAATTTTTCCGACTTTCCGAAGGATTCTTTCAGCGGTTACAGATTCTTTACGATACTCGCCAAGCTAAGCGGCAAATCTCCGATCAAATTGCTAAAATTAAGCCATATCGGGAAAGTTTTGCCGCATGTTAAGCGATAGAAAATTACTCGAGCGGTTCGAGCAGGCGATTTTGGATAAAGATATTAGCGATATTCAAAGTGAAATCGCCGCTCATAAAAGAATTTCGGTTACCGCTCAAGCTGCAATCTATATTAACGGCTATCGTTTGAGGTTACTGCGAGTTTTGCAGGCGGATTATCCTGCATTATTGCATCTTCTCGGCGAAAAAGAGTTTGAGCGATTAGCAATTGCCTATATCGAAGCAAATCCGTCGCTTGATTTTAATATCGACCGCTATCCGCATAAATTTGCGGATTTTATTTCTACTAATGACAAATTCGCCAAAGATTTGGCAATGCTTGAAAGCACGATCTCGCAAGTTTTTATGCTCCCCGACAGCAATGCTCTAACGGGAGAGTTTTTAAATAACCTTACCCCGGAATCTTTTGCCGAGGCGGTTTTGCTGCCGAGAATCGCAGCTCGTTTATGCAAGTTTGACTATAATGTTGATGATTATTTGAGTAAGCAACGCTTGGGTAGCAAGCCCCCTCACACTACCCCTCTCCCGGAGGGAGAGGGAACTTATTTGTATATTTACCGACACAAAAACGAAGTGCAAAGAATTGAACTACCACAAGCCGGATATTATTTGCTTGAACAATTATTTGCCGGCAAAAACATCGCAACCGCTGTCGGTGATTTGCTCGAACAAAACCCGGAATATAGCGAGGCAATTGCCGAGAATCTGCAAACTTGGCTGATCGAATGGATAAATAACGGGTTTTTTCGCTCACTATAATTTATGCGTTGATATTACTGTAAATTATCGTATTATAATATCTCAAACCTAATTATTTTTGTTATGAATATGGCAAACAAATCACAAGAATTTCATCTGTCTTTACCTCCCGATTTGGCGGCTTATGCAAATAATCTCATAAAGCAGGGCGTTTATAGTGACGTTTCCGATTATATTCGAGGTTTGATGCGAAAAGACTTTGATTTTCATATATCCGATATGCGAAATAAAATAGATCAAGGCTGGCAATCTGCCAAAGCAGGAAAATTACTCGACGGCGAAGAAGTTTTTGCCAAGCTAGCAGAATATAGCAAGTTGCAAAAGACTCTTAAGCAATGACTTTTTTATTCAAACTAACCCCCGAAGCAAGTACGGATTTGTTTGATATTTGGAACTATTTGCATTTGCAGGCAGGAATTGTTACAGCAGATAGAATCAAAAACAATCTTTACAAAGCCTGCAATAATTTAGCAAGATTCCCCGAACAAGGTCATATTCGAGAAGATATAACCGATAAACCGGTAAAATTCTGGACAGTAAATAAATATGCTATTATATATGACCCAAAATCACAGCCTGTGGAGATAATAAGATTTCTGCGTTGGTCACGGGATATATCTTATTTTCTTAATTAGAACGAGTAGAAAAATGACTGAAACAAAAAATCTTACTTTCAACTTTGGCCCTCAACATCCGGCAGCTCACGGGGTTTTGCGACTTGTTCTCGAGATGGACGGCGAGGTGATCGAGCGTGCCGATCCCCATATCGGCTTGTTGCACCGGGGAACCGAAAAATTGATCGAGCAGAAAACCTATCTTCAGGCTCTGCCTTATTTTGATCGCCTTGATTACGTATCGCCGATGTCGCAAGAACATTGCTATTCGCTGGCGGTGGAAAAACTGCTCGGCTGTGAAATTCCCCCGAGAGCTAAATATATTCGGGTAATATTCTGCGAATTAACTCGGATTTTGAATCATATTTTAAACGTCACCACCCAGGCACTCGATGTCGGGGCGATGACTCCGCTTTTGTGGCTGTTTGAAGAGCGTGAAAAAGTGCTTTCATTTTACGAGCGTGCATCAGGTGCGAGATTCCATTCCGCATATATTCGTCCGGGCGGGGTGCATCAAGATATTCCTGCGGGCATGGAAGACGATATTGCTGCTTGGGCAGAAGGTTTTGTTAAATATCTCGACGATGTCGATAATCTACTCACCGAAAACCGGATTTGGAAACAACGTACCGTTGATGTCGGAGTAGTAAGCGAGAAACAAGCCCTTGATTGGGGCTTCTCGGGTCCGATGTTGCGTGGTTCGGGCGTGGCTTGGGATTTGCGTAAAGCCCAACCTTACGAAGTTTACGACGAACTGGATTTTGACGTTGCAATCGGCAAAAACGGTGATTGTTGGGATCGCTATTTGGTGCGTATGGAAGAAATGCGTCAATCACTTTCAATTATCAAACAATGTATCGCCAAAATGCCTAAAGGTGCGGTGTTGACCGACGATCCTAAAGTTGCTCCGCCGAGCCGGGATTTAATGAAACAATCAATGGAAGCATTGATCCGCCATTTCAAACTTTACAGCGAAGGCTATCATGTTGAAGCCGGCGAGACCTACACTGCGGTTGAAGCTCCCAAAGGCGAATTCGGAGTTTATATCGTCGCCGACGGCAGCAATAAACCTTACCGTTGCAAAGTCAGAGCGCCGGGATTTGCCCATTTGCAAGCTTTGGAATTCATGAGCAAAGGACATTTATTAGCGGACGTTGTGACCATAATCGGAACTCAAGATATCGTATTCGGAGAAATCGACAGATAATGAAAAGGCTTATGCCAAGGCTCATATATCGGCTATTTTGCATAATCATACTCGCTTTGCCGCAAATATCTGCGGCTGAAGAAGCCAGTTATCGTTTATGCAAACCTGAGGATTTAGTCGGCAATACCTATAAAATGGTGTTTTTTCGTGAAACTCCTCCGGTGCTGGAAAATAGCTTTGTGACCTCGGTGCCGTATCATTATCTTGCATTTTACCAAGATAATTATTATTCATATCTCGCTGCTTCACAGGAAATCATGCTTCCACAAAATTTGAACCAAGATTTATTGTGGGCAAGAAAGAAAAATCGTATCTTAAGATATACGCTTGACAATAAAGGTGAACTTATTCTTTATGACGGCAAAAAAATAAATTACCGCTATCGCTGTTTTGCGGTATTGTCGAATTACGAACAATATATCAAAGGCGACGTTATCTTAAGCGGTTATGCAAAAAAGTCGAAGAGTCAATTACTTAAAATATATAGACGCTGGTATTAAGGAAATTTTATGATTGCAGTTAAATCAAACAAGTTCGAGCAACCGAAAACATTCGCTTTCACTGCCGAAAATATCTCGCAGGCAGAAAAAGTAATTGCACGCTATCCCGAAGGTCGTCAAGCTTCGGCAGTGATGCCGCTTTTGACTTTGGCTCAAAAACAGCATGATAATTGGATTCCCAAAGTTGCGATGGACGTAATCGCCGATATGCTTTCTATGGAGCCGATGAAAGTCTACGAAGTTGCCAATTTTTATTCGATGTATAATCTCGCTCCGCAAGGCAAGCATGTTATCGAACTTTGCACCACCACCCCGTGCTGGTTGCGTGGCTCGGCAGATGTTGTTACAGCTTGCGAGAAGCATCTCGGTATTTCAATCGGCGGAACAACGCCCGACGGACAATTCACGCTCAAAGAAGTCGAATGTTTGGGTGCATGCGTCAACGCTCCAATGGCACAAGTCGCCGATGATTTTTATGAAGATTTAACTGCCGAAAATGTGGTTAAAATCCTCGATGAATTAAAACAATGCAAAAAACCCAAAACCGGCTCGCAATGCGGTCGGGTTTCTTCGGAACCGCAAACCGGTGCAACTACTTTGAAAAAGAGCAATGCTTGACCGCATCTTTAGATAATCTGATTACGGTTTTTTCCAAACTTCCCGGACTCGGCTCACGTTCGGCAAGGCGTGTGGTTTTGCATTTAATCCGTAATCGGGAGAAATTACTAACTCCGCTGATTGATAATCTCGCTCAAGTTAATCAAACTATCCGCACTTGCGATGTTTGCGGCAATTTTGACGTTATCTCGCCTTGCAATATTTGCAGCGATCTGCGGCGTGATGATTCGCAAATTTGCGTGGTTGAAGAAATTGCCGATCTCTGGGCGATCGAACGCAGCCAAATGTTTCGTGGGCGTTATCATGTTTTGGGCGGCGTACTTTCGGCATTGGACGGCAAAGGGCCGGATCAATTAAATATCGATTCATTGATAGCAAGGGCGGCATCATCGCAAATCGCTGAGGTGATTTTAGCAACCAATGCAACGGTTGAAGGGCAGACTACCGCACATTATATCAGTGATCGTTTAGCAAGTTGCAGCGTAAAAATCTCTCGTCTTGCCCACGGAATCCCGATGGGCGGCGAACTCGACTATCTCGACGAAGGCACACTCGGAGCAGCCTTTAAAGCTCGCTTGGCGATTGATTAGCACGGGGGATCAATGAGCAAAACCATAGTAAATATTATGCTTGCCCGGGGTTTGGGCGGGATTGAGCAGGCACTAATCGATTATTGCCAAGCGGTAAAGCTTGCGGGTTTCGATACTCTGGCGATAATCCACCCCGATGCAGCGATTCGCCAGCAGTTAGACGAATTGCAAATTCCCTATAAAACCTTGGCTAATCACGGTGCGTGGGATATTTTTGCGATGCTAAATTTGCGATTTATGCTTGCTCAAATTCATGCCGATATTGCAATTGCTCACGGCAACCGAGCTTTAAGCTTGCTCAAATATGCTTTTGCCAAGCGAAAAATCGTCGCAGTTACCCATAATTACAAAATTAAATGCAAAAATGCCGGGGTTATATTTTGTCCGACTTTGGACTTAATCAAATTCGCAAAATCGCAAAATGCCGGCAATATTTATCATATTCCCAATACGGTAAGAGTGCCGGAATTGCCCAACATACGCCAAGCCCATAATCCGCTGATTATCGGCAGTATGGGGCGGTTTGTAAGCAAAAAAGGTTTTGATGTTTTTATTGAATCTTTGGCGATATTAAAAGCCCGTAATATTGTCTTTAAAGCCATAATCGGCGGTAGTGGCGAGGAAGAGGAAAATCTTAAACTCCTTGCAGCAGCCAAAGATTTAAGCGAACATCTGCAATTTATCGGCTGGGTAGAAGATAAGGCGAAATTTTTTAACGCAATCGATATTTTTTGCCTACCCTCGCATCACGAGCCGTTCGGAATCGTCCTGCTCGAGGCAATGGCACAAGGCTTGGCATGCGTCAGCACTGCAAGCGAAGGACCGAGCGAGATTATAGCCAACCACGAAGATGCTATTTTGGCAAGCAAAGGTGACGGCGAAGCCCTTGCCGCTGCTTTTGTCGAATTGATCGAAAACCCCGAAAAACGCAAGTTGCTCGGCGAAAATGCCTATAAAAAAGCACGGCAAAATTACGACATCAAAGTAATCGCCGAGAAAATTAAAGCGGCAATAGATAGCCTGTAACCGAATTTTTCGGATTAAAGATATTTTTGCTTGCTTGTTGCACCTGCTCTAGGGTTACGTTATCGACCAGACCTGCCCATTTATTAAAATAATCAAGCGGCAAATTCGCCATATTCAAAAAGCCGATAATACGAGCCATACCCTCGATTCCGTCACGTGCATAAATAGTTTCGGCTTTAAGCAAAGTCTTGGCATGCGGCAAATCTTGTTTGCCGATTTTAACTTCTGCTATCGCTTTATCTATAGAGGCTTCAAGCTTACTCAAATCAACCCCTTCGGCAGGAGTGGCATAAATTTGTAAAATCCCGTCACCCTGTGATATTCCGTCGTAATTCAGCGAAATTTCGGTGGCTATTTTTTGTTTTACAACCAGATCTTGATAGAATTTGCTTGTCGTTCCGCCACCCAAAATTTGAGCAAGCAGGGAAAGCGGCAGCACCGCATCTTTATCGCCGATATTAACGCTCGGGGCGGTGTAATATCGCACTAATTGCGGCTGTTTTACGTTAGGGTGCGACATTTTTATATGCCGCTCTACGCTTTGCGGCGGCTCAACATTCCAATTGCGAACATATTTTTCACCGGCAGGAATTTCACCGTAATATTTATCTGCCAAATAGCTAAGTTCGGCTCGATTTATATCGCCGCCGACCACCAAAACCGCATTGGCAGGATTATAGAATTGTTTATGAAAAGCTAAAACATCGCCTCGGGAGAGATTTTCCATCTCATGTTTCCAGCCGATAAGCGGATTCTGATAAGGTGAATTGCGAAATAATGCCGCCTGCATTTCTTCAGCGAGCAAAGCCCCGGGACGATTCTCAATCGACATACGCCGCTCTTCAATAATCACTTGGCGTTCTTTGGCAAAATTCTCAGGAGTCGGAGCCAGATTTATCATTCTATCTGCTTCCAATTCCATAACTTTTGGTAAATTTTCTTTGGCTATGGTAACATAATAAGCGGTGAAATCACGCCCGGTAAAAGCGTTAAATTGTCCGCCAAGAGTTGTGATCGTGCGAGAAAATTCGCCTGCCGCAACTTTGTCGGTGCCTTGAAACATCATATGTTCGTTATAATGGGCAAGACCCGAACGCCCTTGATAATCGTCGGCACCGCCAACCCGATACCATACGGTGTGACTCACCGCAGGAATCGAATGATTCTCCAGCAAAATCACCTGCATACCGTTTTTAAGATTAAAACTCTCGATTGCCGCCTCGCCTGCAAAGGCAGGGCTAACAAATAGAATAAGACTTATAAATAAGTATCTCGAACGGAATTTTACTATTATTTCGCTAGAGCGTTTAGCGAAAACCGTGTATTTTAGAGCATCGCAGCATAGCGTACAAAAGTACGTGAGCAGCGAAGCGGATAAAATCACGGTTTGCAGCAAGCTATAGTAGAAATAATAGTAAAATTTAGAACCAATCACCTAATATCCCCTTGCTTTGCGGTGCTATAGTCGGAGTATCACCACCGGTTACCGGCTGATTTTGTTCTTTGTTTTGTTTAATCCGATCGGCTTCTTTTTTGGAGTCGACGATTGGGTCGTCCTTTTTATTACCGAGCAAATAGGGGCTATTCTCAACTGTTTTGCCGTTTAAAGCATCTTCGGCAATTTGGCTGCGAATATCGGGTTTGGCTTTGTCTGCACCTGCATTGCTAAGCAATTGCGAATCGGCACCGCTGGGCAAATTACCGCTTGCAACAACGGGAACTGCGGTCGCAGACCTTAAAGAGCTGACTGGATTTCCTAAAACCGTACCATGTGCCTGTTCGCTTGCCGACACCGTAGATACCGAATTCAAAGAATCTGCACCTTGTTTGGGCGGAGTTAGATTAAATTCCGGCGGCACGCTCAAAGCCGGACGTGAGACCACGGCAAATTCGTCAGGCCCTTTGCGATTAAGCCCCAAAGTTTCTTTAAGGCTTCCCCCGTTACCGCAAGCAGTCAATCCGATTATGCAGATAAATGCAAAAATTTTCTTCATATTTATTCCTTGTTTTTTGGACTTATTATATTGCTAAGAATGAAGAGTGCAACTCCGATAAATATCGAACTATCAGCAACGTTAAAGGCAGGGAAATAGTAGTTTTCCCAATGAAAATGCAAAAAGTCGACAACACTGCCGATTGTCAAGCGATCGATTATATTACCGATCGCACCGCCGATTATAAAGCTAAAGGCGATAATTACAATCGGCTCTTTTTCGCGTATGAACAAAAATATTATCACCAAAACAATCAACGACGTAGCAAGCGTAATTGCAGGCACAACCCAAGCTTCACTACCGTGAAGCATGCCAAAACTTATTCCTTTATTATATAAAAGCACAAGCTCAAACACCGAACATACGGTAAACGGCAAGCCCTGCGACTCAGCCATAGAAATAATCGCCTGCTTAGTCCATTGATCTATGAAAATAATAACACAAGCAAGCAGCAAGCCGGCGATATGAAAACGTGATATTTGTTTAATTTTAATCATAATTCTAAGCACATAGTCTTTTCTAGTTTCATTTTAGAGTGAGTATTGCAAGGTGAGTCGCACGGAGTGTACACGTAGTACATGAGTACGACAAGTCCGATGCAATGCGACGCTATAAAATTAAAATCGGAAAGACTATACAAAACAAGATTGCCAAAGCCAAGCAGTTTATGTATATAAGCGGCATGTAAAACATCAATTTCTTCAAAAACTTTAACTTTAGATTATTTAATATGGAAAATTTTTCATTTGACCTTGTAACTCCCGAAGCAGTTTTTTTCTCAGGCAAGGTAATATCGGTCGAGGCTCCGGGCAGCGAAGGCGACTTTGGTATTTTCCCAGGGCATGAAGCATTTGTTTCGACCTTGCGTCCCGGCATAGTGACCGTTTACGGTGAAGGCGATAGACAAAAAAGAATCTTTGTTGCAAGCGGAATTGCAGAAGCAAACGGAGATTCTTGCTCGATTCTTGCCGAAAATATCGTTGATTTGGATAATTTCTCACGTCAAGATGCGGAAACCAGGCTCGAAAAGGCAAAAGACATTTTGGAAAACACCTTTGAAGAAGTTGCAAAAGAAGATGCAGCACACGAAGTTAAAATTGCCGAAGCATTACTTGCCGCAATCGAAGCTTAATATAGCTTGCCTGAAATACTAAAAGGCTTATTCTAAGCAAACAAAAACAACGATCTAATCAAAAGAGGTTAATATGACTTTCACCCTTCCCGAACTTCCTTTTGCAGCCGATGCACTTGCTCCTTACATCTCGGCGGAAACCCTTTCGTTTCATCACGGCAAGCATCACAATGCTTACGTAACCAACCTCAATAATCTGCTTAAAGACAGCGATTTGGTGAATCTTTCGCTTGAAGACATCATCGTAAAAACCGCAGGCGATGCAAGCAAAGTCGGCATTTTCAACAATGCAGCCCAAATCTGGAACCACACTTTCTATTGGCACTCGATGAAGCCAAACGGCGGCGGCAAACCGAGCGGTGCTTTGTTTGACAAAATCGTTGCAGATTTCGGCAGCTTTGAAGCATTCATAGAAGCATTCAAAACCGCAGGTGCGACCCAATTCGGCAGCGGCTGGGCTTGGTTAGTGCTTGAAAAAGGCACCCTCAAAGTTACCAAAACCCCAAATGCAGATTTGCCGATGGTTCACGGACAAACCGCCATTTTGACAATGGACGTTTGGGAACATGCTTATTATATCGATTATCAAAATCGTCGTCCCGACTATATAAGCACTTTCCTCAATAAATTGGTCAATTGGGATTTCGCCGCACAAAATTTTGCCGCTGCGGTTTAATTTAAGCTTTAGATAAGGCTCGCCGCAATGAGTATACATGATTGTCAAATATTCGATCTACCGATCATTCAAGATCCGAGAGGCAATTTAAGCTTTATCGAAGCGGAAAGACATGTGCCTTTTGCGATCAAGCGGGTTTACTATCTCTATGACGTTCCCGGCGGTGCCGAACGCGGCGGTCATGCCCATAAAGGTTTGCACCAATTCGTAATCGGCATGTCGGGAGCGTTCGATATTCATTTAGACGACGGCTTCGCCAAAAAAACTATCCACCTCAATCGCAGCTATAAAGGGCTTTATATTCCGCCGATGATTTGGCGTGAACTTGATAACTTCTCTTCGGCTTCGGTTTGCATGGTTTTGGCATCGGAATATTACGGCGAGGACGATTATTATCGCAATTACGAAGAATATTTGGTTGATGCAAGGGCAGGCAAAAAATGGGTGTGAAATTTCTTGATCTTCTTTCTCCGCATTTACAGCTCAAAGACGAGCTAAATGCTGCATTTAACCGAGTGATAAATTCGGGTTGGTATATCACGGGTAAAGAATTGGAAGCTTTCGAGCAGGAATTTGCTCAGTTCTCGCAAGCTAAATATTGCATCGGGGTTGCTAACGGGCTTGATGCTTTGCATCTTATTTTGCGAGCTTATGAGATCGGCGAGGGCGACGAAGTTATCGTGCCGAGCAATACTTTCATTGCAACTTGGCTCGCTGCTAGCTACGCCGGGGCAACAATCGTAGCAGTTGAACCCGATCCGCAAACCCACAATATCGACGTTAGCAAAATCAAAGCGGCAATTACTCCCAAAACCAAGGCAATAATTGCGGTGCATCTTTACGGGCAGACCGCTTTTGTCGATGAAATAGTTGCAATTGCCAAACCACTCGGCATTAAAGTGATTGAAGATGCGGCTCAAGCCCACGGTGCAAAATATAACGGCAAAACCGCGGGTACACTCGGCGATGCAGCAGGTTTTAGCTTTTACCCGGGCAAAAATCTCGGTGCAATCGGCGACGGCGGAGCGGTTACCACCAATGATTGCGAACTTGCCGAAAAAATCAAAATTCTTCGCAATTACGGCTCGAAGAAAAAATATGAACATATTGTTGCCGGCTTCAATAGCCGACTCGACGAATTGCAAGCTGCTTTACTTAGGGTAAAACTTGCCAAACTTGAGCAGTGGAATATCCGCCGTCGGGAAATTGCAAATTTATATCTCAACGGTTTGGCAGCTAGCGATTTAATTCTACCTTTCGTACCCGAAAATTGCGAGCCGGTTTGGCATTTATTCGTGGTTAGAACCGACAAAAGAGATGCATTACAAAAGCACTTAACCGCACTTAGCATCGAGACTATGGTGCATTACCCGATTGCTCCGCATTTGCAAAATGCTTATGCAGATTTGAATCTGCCGCTTGGCACTTATCCGATTGCCGAACAATTGCAAAATCAGGTTTTAAGCCTGCCGATTTATCCGCAAATGAGCAACGAGCAAGTTGAGCAAGTTATTGCCGGTTGCTTATCGTTTAAGGGCTGATATGTCTCGCTCAATCAACTCTTTGGCTAAAGAAGTTGCTCTTGATATAGAAAATAATCGCCTTGATAATTCACTAAAAACTATTTACCGTCTGGTTGCCGATATTATCAGCGAGCCGCTTTGCACTTCCAACGTATTTTCTTCAAAAGTGCTGGATAATCTCTGCCAAGCAATCGGCAATAAAAATTTGCAGAATATCGGTTACAGCCCTCACCCTCACCCAAATGTAGAGGGAACAAAAATATTTGTTTATCTGGTCACAAAGATCCAAAAATCAGGCGGACATACCAAACTTATCGAAGCATTGATAAATCTACGTCCCGACCACAAACATTTGATCCTATCGACCGAATTAGACGGCAATTCGGATATTACCTATATCAACGAGAAAATCGCCGCCAATCCCAATATAAGTTTTGAACGCTCACCAAAAAAGACCGATTTTGCCGAGAAGTTGACTTGGCTACAAAGCCGGCTTTTGAGCCTAAATATTGCAGAAACTTATATCCTTAATCATCACCAAGATAGCGTGATTATCGCTGCGGTGCAGCCGCAAATCAAGCTCAATGCCCGTTTTTATCACCACGGCGACCACCATTTATGCTTAGGCGTGCATCTGCCGATAATCCATATCGATTTCCACCCTATGGGCTATTATAATTGCCGCAATATTTTGGGAGTTGATAATATTTACGTACCGCTCACCGCCCCCGACAAAGGCAAACGACCCAGGCAAATAGGATTCAAAAAAGACGGCTTGCTCACTACCTGCACCGCTGCCCGTTCCAACAAAATCGAGATTCCTTATTTTATCGATTATTGCGAGGTAATTCCTGCGATGTTGCAGGCAAGCGGCGGTAAGCATATCCATATCGGCAAATTAACTCCTTGGTATATAAGACGAATCAAGAAAAACCTGCAAAAACTCGGAGTTGCCGAGGATCGCTTTATTTATATCCCTTACGTGGCGAGCGTCTGGCAGGCTTTGCATGAGTTTAAAGTTGATTTATACATCACCTCATTTCCTTACGGAGGCGGAATAACCCTTATAGAAGCTATGGGGGCAGGAGTCGGCATCGCATTACACGAGCATATTTCGTCAAAAATTCTTTGCTGCCGTGAACTTGCATTTGAGCAAATTTTTAGCTGGCAGAATCCGAAGGAATTGATCGATTATTGTGCAAAAGTCACCCCGCAACAATTGCAAATCCAAGGAGATCTCGCCCGCAAGCATTATGATGATTTTAATAGCTCGGATATGCTCGCCAAGGTTATTTTAGAAGAACAAACTATATTGCCACCGCCCGATTGCTCGGCAAAATTCAAACCTCTGCTTGACGAACTCGCCTGCCTGAATGCAAGCCAAATCAATTTGTTCAATCTCGGCAAACGCAGTTTATATCGCTTGCTCAAAAGACTTAGAGCCAAAGCGGCTTGGTAAGATCACTTCTTCCTGAACGCATCAAGGGTGATGATTTCTGCACTTTCTTTAGGTTGAGAGTCAACTTGTGAAACTTCAAGACTGTCGGCAATCAATTCTTCAAATATAGTATCTTCCAAATTCACTATATCTTGCGAATAAGCAGCCACTTCGGTCTGGAAATGAAGCGAGAATTTGGCACTCGGGTCGGCAAAAGCAGTTAGTGCGGCAAAAGGAATCACTAATTCTTCCGGGATATTATTAAAGCTCAACGAGACTTTGAAACAATCTTTTTCGACTTTGAGTCCCCAAAATTGATGTTGTAAAACGATGGTGATTTCTTCGGGATATTTGTTACGCAAAGCGTCCGACATCACCACGCCTTTATAGCTGCTGCGATAGGAAACGAAAAAATGGTTCTGCCCTGGCAAACCGGTTTTTTCTACCTGCAACAAGATATTACGCACCGCCTTACGCATAGCATCGTCGACAAAAGCGATATAGTCCAATTTAGCGGTAGCCATAACAAACCTCTATTTAATTTCAGGCTCAAATTCAAGTGGGGAGATTCTGTTGCCCGGCTCTCCCCGAACCGCGTTACGAACCGAGAACGTACTTTGCCAAATTAGGCTGCAGCACGAACTTCTACGACGTTGTTGTCGTTGGCAGCAACAAATGCATTGTTATCGTTTGCATTTATCATTTTGATCCTTTACGGCGGTATCATGCCGAGCAAAAATCATACCTTTATTACGCCCGTCGATCCTAATTCGTCCCCATAAGAATATCGTATAAATGGTGGAGACGCCGGGTTCCGCCCCCGGGTCCGAATCGTCTATTCTGAATAATCGTTTATTGCCGTAGCCGTTACCAGCGGTGTAATTATATTACAAATCCGCATAAAATGGAAGCAATATAATTAAGTTGGCAAAATCGAGAGTTTTTATTTATTATACTAGTAATTCCTCTTGTGAATTACTATCAAAACCGCCTTCGTAAACGGCGGTTTTACGCTGCGATAGCAAGCGGCACAACTTCAATAGTTGCACTATTGAAGTCAAGTAAGTATATAATAACTTATGTGTTCATTATTTAAATATATTTTTCGCCTTATTTTATTCGTCGCAATTTTCTGGGCGGTGGGCTTGCTATATTTTGCCGCCTCGCTTCCACAGGCACAAACAAGCAAAGATAGCGGCGAAAAAGCAGATGCGATTATAGTCCTCACCGGCGGAAGTTTAAGGCTTGAGCAGGGCTTTAAACTCTTGGCAGATAATCGCAGTGAGATTTTATTTATCTCCGGAGTCGAAGACGGAATCAGCGTTACGCAATTACTGCACACCAAGGAATATGATGAGTTTATCGGCAAATTTGCTCCCGAAAAAGTGATTTTAGGCTATCAAGCCCGCAGCACTCGGGGCAACGGCGAAGAAATCGGCGAATTCGTCCGCAGCAAGCATATAAAAAGCATGATTTTGGTAACCGCAAATTATCACATGCAACGTAGCCTACATGAAATCGCAAGAAATTTACCCGATGTTAATATCATCGCCTATCCGGTATTCCCTGCTTATTTTAAGGACGCTAATTGGTGGCGTTTTCCCGAGGCTTGGCGACTTTTAATTTCCGAGTATCATAAATATATTGCGAGTTTCCTAATATGATTCTCCTGCGTTCGGCTTTGTTTAATTTATTTTTTTGGTCGGTTATCGCTTTAACCGGATTAGTATTGCCTTTGGTTATTATTTATCCGCCTTTGGGAGAAAAAGTTGCAAGATTCTGGGCAAAAAGCTCGCTGTGGCTGCTAAAAATCATTTGTAATATCTCTTATGAGGTTAAGGGCAGCGAAAATATCCCTAAATCCGCCGCTTTAATTGTGTCAAAACATCAATCGGCTTGGGAGACTATCATATTTTGGCAATTGCTTGAAAAGCCGGTTTTCGTTCTCAAGCGTGAATTGATTTTTCTGCCCATTTTCGGGAGTTATTTACTCTTGCTTAAAAGCATTTATATCAACCGCAAGGCCGGCAGTGCTGCACTCAAAAAGATGCTCCGGCAAGCCAAGCAAAGAGCGTCTGAGAACAAACAAATAATCATCTTTCCCGAAGGTACGAGAACTTTGCCGCAAGCCGCAAAAACCGGCTATCAAAGCGGAGTTGCCGCACTTTATAATAGCTTGAATTTGCCCGTGATTCCGGTCGCCCTAAATTCGGGTTATTTCTGGCAGAAAAATGCTTTTATCAAGCAGCCGGGAATCATTAAGATCGAATTCCTCCCCCCTATCCTACCGGGTCTAAAAAGCCGGGATTTTATGCTCAAGCTGGAAAGCCAAATCGAATCCGCATGCAAAAATTTGTAGAAACAATGTAACCAAAAGCGACCCCGCTTGCGAATACCATAACAAGAGAGGGGTTTTTATGGATCGTCGTAAATTTATCAAACTATCTTTGGGAGCTTGTGCTTTTATGCTTTATACCGGCACTTGTTTACAAAATTCTTATGCAAACGATATTATAGAAAGGCTCAATATGAGTGATGAACAATGGAAACAAAAATTATCGCCTGCATGCTATAACGTGCTGCGTGAAGAAGGCACCGAACGCCCATTTTCCAGTCCGCTAAATAGCGAACATCGAGACGGGGTATTTGCATGTGCAGGCTGCGGATTAGAATTATTCCCGTCAAATTATAAATTCGACTCCGGAACCGGTTGGCCAAGTTTCTTTGATACTATCCCCGGGCATGTTGAAACCAAAAGTGATTATAAATTACTATCCCAACGCACCGAATATCATTGTGCCAAATGCGGCGGGCATCAGGGGCATGTCTTTAACGACGGCCCTAAACCGACAGGTTTGCGTTATTGCAATAACGGGTTGGCTTTAAAATTTATTCCTAAAGAGGCATAAAATGAATGTGATCGAGGTCGGATTATCGTTTTTTGAGGGCTTGGCGTTAATCGCCTCGCCTTGTATCTTGCCGGTTTTACCGTTGATGCTCTCGGCATCGATCGACGGAGGCAGAAAACGCCCGTTCGGCATTATAGTCGGCTTTGTCCTGGCATTCACCTTGTTTGCATTATTTGCCCGAAAGTTAGTAATGCTACTCGGCATCGACCTCGATTATATCAAATATGCTTCTTTGGTTTTACTCACCGGTTTTGCGGTGATTTTATTTTCGCAAAAACTATCGCAAAAATTTAGCAATCTAACTCAGCGTTTTGCCGGTGTCGGCGGAAGTTTAGCTAGCAATAATAAAGACGGTTTCGTAAGCGGAATTATTATCGGCATGCTCATCGGCTTGATCTGGACACCTTGTGCCGGCCCGATATTGGCAGCGGTGCTGGTTCAGATAATCCGCCAAGAAACCGATTCACAAGCCTTAATAATGATATTATCATTCGCTATCGGGGCGGCAGTTCCAATGTTTATAATCGCAATTACGGGGAGAAAAATTATGTCCAAACTCGGGTTTTTTACCGCTCACGCCGAAGCCGTCCGCAAAGTTTTCGCAGTGATTATTTTAATTGCGGTGGCTTGTATTGCAACAGGCGTTAATGCAAATAATTTATTTAGCAAAAGCAATGCAGCAACCGTACAATCAAACTCTTTGCAAGACGGGCTGGAAACACCTTATCCGGCACCGGAATTTGCCGGAATCGAAGCTTGGCTCAATGCAAATCCGCTAACTATGCAATCGCTCAAAGGCAAAGTAGTGCTGATTGATTTTTGGACATATTCCTGCATAAATTGTGTGCGTACCTTGCCTTATATCACCAAATGGGACGAGAAATATCGCGATCAAGGCTTGGTGATTATCGGTGTGCATGCTCCCGAATTTGAGTTCGAGAAAAACAAAGATAACGTCGCCGCCGCAATTGCCGCCCATAATATTAAATATCCGGTTGCTCTGGATAATCGCCTTGATACTTGGCAGAATTTCAAAAATCGCTATTGGCCGGCACATTATCTAATCGATAAAGACGGTAAAGTAGTTTATACCCATTTCGGCGAAGGCAAATACAGCGTAACAGAAAATAATATCCGCTACCTACTCGGTTTAAATACACGAACCGAAGGTGAACCGGAAATACGCAGAACCAATTACGCTCAAACCCACGAAACTTATCTTGGCTATGCACGCTCGCAAAATTTCGCCGATCCTGCAAGCATTAAGAAAGATGCTATCGCCTTGTACAAGCAAGCAAAATTCTTGCCGAGTGACCATTGGGGTTTGGGCGGCAAATGGCAGATTGAGAAAGAGCGAATAGTCTCAGATGAGGCAGATGCAACTTTGCAAATCAACTTCACCGCCAAAAAAGTGTTTCTAGTACTGGGAACAAAGGATAATCAGCCGATTAACATTGATTTAAGCCTCAACGGTGAAAAACTCAAAAGCATCAATGTTGACCGCCATAATTTATACGAATTGGTTAATCAAGATGCGGCAAAAAATGCTCTGCTCGAAATTAAAACGAGTAAACCCGGACTTGAGGCTTACGCTTTTACGTTTGGTAATTAAGTTTTAAAAAATCATAGCAATTACTAGAAAATAGCCTAATTTCTTTATAGATAAAAAATCCGCACCAATTTTATAAAGAAAAATATGTCCGACGCTAAGCATATCGGGGTTTTGCTGCCTCTGATCTTTCGCAAATCTTTCGATTATGCAATCCCCTACGGCATGGATTTGCAAATCGGCGATTACGTCAAAGTTCCGTTTGGCAAAAAATCGCTCTGGGGGGTGGTGTGGTCGCAGGCAAGCGGCGATATTGATCCCAAAAAGGTCAAGACTATTGAAGTAGTTGCCGAGCATATCCCGGCGATGAACGAAAATATGCGAAAGCTCATTGAATGGGTAGCGTGGTATAGCTTGGCTCCGCTCGGGCAGGTGCTGAAATCGGCAATGCCGATGCAAGAAGCGTTAGATAAAGTTGCAGGTCGCAAAAAAACCTGCAACCTACAACCTGCAACTTGCAACTTACCGCAACCTACAACTTGCAACTTATCAGAGGAACAGCAACAAGCGGTTGATATTCTAACCAAAAAACTCGGTCAAGGATTCTCGGTAAGTTTGCTCGACGGGGTTACGGGATCAGGCAAGACCGAAGTTTATTTCGACATTATCGAAAAACTAATCTCACAAGGCAAACAAGTTTTAGTGATGCTGCCCGAGATCGCATTGTCGCTGCAATGGCTAGGGCGGTTTGAAAAACGCTTCGGTTTTGCTCCCGATATTTGGCATTCCAGCGTAAGTAAGGCAAAACGCCGCAATGCCCGGCAAAAAGTAGCAAGCGGAGAGATTAAAGTCATCGTCGGCACTCGCTCCGCACTTTTTCTGCCCTTTAAAGATTTGGCGTTTATAGTTGTCGATGAAGAACATGACGCATCTTACAAGCAGGAAGAGGGCGTGATTTACCAAGCTCGGGACATTGCGGTGGTACGGGCAAAGATCGAAGCAATCCCGATTTTGTTGGTCTCGGCAACTCCGTCGCTAGAAACCGAATTTAACGTAAAATATAAAAATTATGAGCGGATTGCTCTGCTCAACCGGCATAATCAAGCCCAAATGCCTAAGATAAACCCAATCGATATGCGAAACGAAAAACTTGCAAGCGGCAAATGGATTTCAAAAAAACTCACTACGGCTTTGCAAAACACCCTCGCCGCAGGTAATCAGGCGATGGTTTTTCTCAATCGCCGGGGTTATGCCCCTTTGCTGCTTTGTCGGGGCTGTGGGCATCGCTTCGGCTGCCCGGATTGCAGCTCGTGGCTGGTGCTTCATCGCAAAAATTCTCGCCTACTTTGTCATCATTGCGGCTATACTGCAACTCCGCCCAAACAATGCCCTGAGTGTAATGCGGTCGAAAAAATCATTCCCTACGGGCCGGGAGTCGAGCGGATTGCCGAAGAATTGGGTCAATTACTGCCGAGTGCGAGAATTGCGATCTTAACGGGAGATCATGTCGATAGCGGCGAAGGGGAAGAGAAATCGCAAGCCAAAGATGTTATCGAAGCGATGATAAGCGGCGAGATCGATATTCTCGTCGGCACCCAAATGATTGCCAAGGGGCATCATTTCGCCAAGCTCGCTTTGGTCGGCGTGGTTGATGCCGATATGGGACTAACCGGCGGCGATCTTCGGGCAGGCGAACGCACCTATCAACTTCTTCACCAATTATCTGGACGGGCAGGACGTGAGCAAACCGCAGGCGAGGTTTATTTGCAAACCTATATGCCCGAACATCACGTCATGCAGGCATTGTTAAAAGGCGGTCGGGATCAATTTATGCAACTTGAAGCCGAGATGCGGGAAGATGCAGCAATGCCGCCTTACGGCAAGTTAGCAGCGGTAATCGTCGAGGGAAAAGACGAAGGCGAAGTCACCGCTTTCATGCGGGATTTGGCAAATGCAGGCTCAAAAATGCAGATTGACAGCTCGCCGCTAATCTTAGGGCCGGCACCTGCACCGCTGACCAGAATCAGCGGTAAATATCGCTATCGTATTTTGATCAAAGCAAGCAAAAATTTTCCGCTGCGGCAATGGCTGGCAGATTGGCTGCTCACTCGAACAATCCCTGCCAAATTCAAACTCAAAATAGATGTAGAACCCTATAATTTTATGTAAGTTAAGCTAAAGCTAAGAATTGTATTTCTATTTGCGACGGCGATATTATAGTAATTCCAAAAAAGAATTACTATAATACCCGGCTGAACTTTAAAATTCTATGCGGTTGTTGATAATAATGAAGACGAGCTTATCAAGTTGCTAGAATTACTGCTATAGCTAGAAATAGCATTAAGTATTTCTTGCAATAATTTCTCTCTCTCCGAGGCAATAGAGCTTACCGTACTTGTATCGTCAGAAGAGCCTAAAGATATTGCCGGTGGATTATTCGGAGCATTTTTCATACTATCGGCAAATTGTTGCTCGCTGATTGAGCCTGTTCCGCTAGTATCTATAGAGCTAAACAAACTAGATGCTTGCTCTTCACTCATTTCTTGCGGACGCCCGGAAACAAACTCGTCTTTAGTTACTTTTCCGTCAGCATTTGTATCAATCTTATTAAAGACATCAGTTGCCGACGGTCGGCTTCCCGATGCAGATGATATACTGCTAACCGCCGAACTATCACTACTCGTTTGGCTATCTTGAGTAACTTGCTGTAATAATTGCATTATGCTTGCAATTACATCACTAGATAAATTCCCGTTTAAATTAGAGCTAGAATCAATTTGTGAAGAAGTATCTTGAGTCGGTTTGTTTTTTTCAAGCCCAGCCGATAATTGGTCTTTAGTCAATGCACCTGTGCCGTTAGTATCGATTTTATCATATAATGACGCTGCTTGATCTTCACTAATTCCTTGCGGACGACCTGTTATAAACTCATCTTTGCTGATTGTATTGTTGCTATCGCTATCCAGCTTGGTAAATAAATTCTGCTGCATATTAGATGAAGAAATTCCACCCAATAATGAAGAAATGCTACTCATAAATAATCTCCTACATGGTTATATTTTAATAATATGCTTCCTGACTATTGTTAAACGGAGAATATTTAATAAACTTACGGACAAATATTATTTATCTTTTTTATTCGGGCATAAGTTTTTCCATGCATTTGCGTTATATAATATGATGAACAGATAATATTATCAAAATGGAGAAAGCAGTTGGACTTTTACGATCCTGATTACGATCTTATATTACTTGTCGGAAAAGGAAATATAATTGCCTATCGTGAGCTAGTACATAAGCACTTGAATAAAGGATTGAGGATTGCCGAGCGTATGCTCGGCAATCGCAGCCGTCAGGATGCAGAAGATATTATGCAAGAAGTATGCCTAAAAATATGGGACGGAGCCTATAAATGGAAACCGGAAGCAAAATTTTCCACCTGGCTTTACAGGGTTATAATAAACGCATGTATTGATTATAATAGAAAAGTTGCATCATTTTCCGACATTGAAATCGGTGAAATTATTGACCCGTCACCCAATGCAGATGAAGTTATGATAAAAAATAACATTGCGATAAAAGTTAAAGTTGCACTTGGAAAATTACCGGATCGTCAAAGGGCTGCTATTGTTTTAAGTTATTATGAGGGAGTTAGTAATCAAGAATCTGCACATATAATCGGGGTTAGGCTGGGGGCATTTCAACAATTATTGTTTCGTGCAAAGCAGAATCTTAAAAATGAATTAAAAGAATATTTTGTGGAATATAAAAATGGATAATCAAGAAGATAAAAAATTATTTGAATTATTGGATCATTATAGCGTGCAAGATGCCGATCAATCTTTGCTAAATAATATTATTGAACGGGCAAATAAATCCAAAAAAGTTGCCAAAAAATTTGCAGTTAACGATAATAATAAATTTTATTACAATCGGAAAAAGCAATTATTGGTATTTACGGTAATTGCGGTAATAGGTTTTTTAATAGGTTCTCAATCATTGATAATTACCAATAATTCCCGGCAGAATGCTGTTAATCTAGATAAAATGATTTTTGGCCCAACAAGTGTTTATGAGGTTATATTATGAAAATAGAATATGATAGAAAGATATTATCGCTTATTTCCGTGGCTATTAACATATTTTTAGTTGCTTTTATAATCGGGAGGTTAAGCATGCCGGTTCCTATGCAAAACCCAAATTTTATGTTTGATCAACATAATAGAATGCCGCCTCCACCGCCGCCGCCGTCTTTATTCAGTCCGGCAGATTTATTTACCCCGCAGGAAATGCAAGAAAATTTTTCCGGCGTAGAGGACGGGTTTAACAAAATATATCTGATGAGAAGAGATTTTATTGAACAACTAAAGAAAGACAAAATAACTAAGGCTGAAATATTACTGCATCTCAATAATATTGATAATGTGATGTCGGGTTTAAAGAACAAAATGCAAGAAAAGGCAGCCGATAAAATTATTACCATGAGCAAGCAGCAGAGAGAAGAATTCATAAAAAGAATATCCGCTCAATGAATTCCTTTTTATTTATTTATAAATAAAAAGGTTGTCCGCTTGGCTATCGCAGCGTAAAATCGCCGTTTACGAAACTTAAATTCACAAAGGCGGTTTTTATAGTAATTCAAAAGAGGATTTACTATATATATTCAAAATCCCACTCAAACACAATCTCGATGCAAGTTGACAAAAACTTAAAATAGCGTAGCTTTTCAATAGTATTTAAAAACCCTGGAAATACTTATGGCTGAATTTATCCCGACCGGCATCGGCGGTTTTATTAACCGTCCCAATACAAAAACGACGGCGATTACCAAGAAATCGCAGGAGCGTTCTTACGATAAGCAGGAATATCTGCCGCCGCCTCGTCCAAAACGTAATTTTATTCCGCCGCAAGAAGCAATCGATGTTTTGGTTGAACGTGCAATCGCCGCTTTGAAAAAAGGCATCTATTGGGATCGCGGCTCGATTATAAATATCGTGCTTTAATCCACATTAAGCCTGGCTCAAGATTTTATCGCCTGCAAGAAAACACCAACTTCATGTTTGAGTTTATCACTCTGTTTTGCCAGTTCTTTCGAGGCATCGAGTACCGACATCGAAGAATTTAATGCTTTAGCAGTAAGCACCGACGAAGTAGCCAAATTCTCCGAAGTATCATGCGTTCCTTTACTGGCATGGTGCATATTCTTGGCAATATTATCAACCGCCAGCTTAATTTCTCCGAGTGCGTAAACAATATCTTCCGCCGCATTATCCATTCCCGAAACCACAATTTCAATTTCTTTAACTGAGTCACCGGTTTGATTTGCCAAATTTTTAACCTCATTGGCAACCACCGTGAAACCTTTGCCGGCATCGCCTGCCCGTGCCGATTCGATACTGGCATTAAGAGCCAAAAGATTGGTCTGATCGGAAATCTCGGAAATAAATTTAATTACGTCTTTAACTTTTGCGGTCGAATTCATAAGAGCTGCAGTTTTTGAATCTGCCGCACCCTGCCCGGAAACCAAGGCAACCGAAGTTGAAATTTCTTCGAGAGCTGCGGCAACTTCCTCTACACTGGTAGTAGTCTTGGTGGATCCGACCACTGCATCATATGAGGCTTGCTCCAAGCCGTTCATAAAATGAACCAGCTGATTAGCAAGATCACTTAATTTTTCCGACGATTCGGCAACCACATTCACGATATTCTTAATATTAGCTTCAAAATTACGTGCCAAATCACTCATAACCATGTTTTTCTCGTTTTCAGCTTCAATCCGCTGCTTTTCTTGCAATTCAGCAAGATTGCGTATTTCAGCTTCCCGCTCTTGAATCCGCGTGATTTCGGCTAATTTATGTTTTTCACGAATTATCGAAGCACGGTTAAGCAGTGTAAAAATCAATCCTACAGCAAAAACCAAAAACCCGATAAATTCATAACCGGCATAGGCAAGCCCAAGACCGATTAAAAGTATGGCTGCATAGACGATTAGAGTGCTTTTGAAATTCTTCATAAAACAATAAAACTCCCCTGTGTTTGCAAAACTCTTAATGAGCCAAACAAAAAAGGCAAATGTTTTATCAGAAACCGATTATATTTTATTGTGGGCGTTGCTTATATGCAAACTTAATGGAAATGCTTGCGAGGCAGGAGGCGAATAATAATGCCGTCGCACGCACCGAACAGTACCGAAAACAAATACCACGAGCTTGCGGTAAGCACGATCGCAGGACCCGATGCGAGGTTGAAATGATAGGAAATCAACAACCCGATAATTGCTGCAAATACCGCAAATATTATGCTTAGGATAATCGCATTATCGATATTTTTCGTCCAGAACCGAGTTGCAATTGCCGGAAGAATCATCATACCGACTGCCATTAAAGTGCCGAGAGCCTGGAAAGATGCAACTAGATTTAATATTATAAGAATCAAGAATAATTGGTGATAAACCGCACCTTTTGCCTGCTCGACTTTTAAAAAACCCGAATCAAAACATTCCATAATCAAAGGGCGGTAAATTATCGCCAAAGTGAGCAAGCTTAAAGTTGCAACACTTGTGATAAAGATCAGCGATTCTTTATCGACCGCCAGCACATTGCCAAACAACAAATGGAGCAAATCAACGCTACTGCCTTTGAGCGATATTATCATAACCCCGATTGCAAGCGATGTCATATAAGCAGCTGTAAAGCTTGCATCTTCCTTGATCTCGGTGACTCTGGTGATCACCCCTGCAATTACTGCCATTATGATGCCTGCCGCCAACCCCGAAAATGCCATCGGCAAAATTGCGGTACCGGTGAATATAAACGCAATTGCGGCTCCGGGTAAAATCGCATGTGAAACCGCATCACCGATTAAAGTCATACGCCGCACCACCAGAAACACTCCGAGCGGAGCCGAACTCACCGCCATTATAATGCAAGCGGCAATCGCTCTTCGCATGAATCCGTAATCGACAAAAGGTTGAATAATCGCTTCATAAATCGTCATTGATTGCACACTTCCGCTTGATCGGGAATTATTACTTCACGGAAGAATCTTGCATTTAACAAATTCTCCGATTTCAAAACTTCGCGAGATTTCCCCCATGCAATCGCCTCACGTGCAAGCAGTAAACAATCGGCAAAATGTTCTTTAATTTGCTCAAAATCATGAAGAACGCAAATTACGCTTCGTCCCTCGACATGCCATTTTGCAATGATTTTTAGCAAGGCAGTAGTCGTGGTCGCATCGACTGCGGCAAACGGCTCATCAAGCAGAATAAGGCGAGCATCTTGGACGATCACCCTTGCAAATAAAGCTCGCTGCAACTGCCCTGCCGAGAGAGTATCAAGGGTGCGTTTTTCAAGTCCGTGCAAACCCACCGCTGCAATTGCATTGATCGCCTTTTCCTTTTGCTCTTTGCTGATTTTTCCAAACGCCTTGACGCTTTGCCAAAAACCCGAAGTTACGGTTTGCAAAATATTGATCGGGAAATCACGTTGTAAATCCGCAGCTTGGGGCAGATATGCCATATCCTTGCGAGTTACCCCGACAAATTCGATATTACCTTCCGAGATCGGCAAAATCCCTGCAATTGCCTTAAGCAACGAGCTTTTTCCTGCTCCGTTAGGGCCTGTAATCGCCGACAAAGTGCCGGCTGCAAATTCACCGTTTAAATGATGAACCGCCGGAATGCGGTTATAGGCGAGAGTTAAATTGCTGATTTTAATTATAGCCGACATTTTGCTCATGCTTACATTTTCCAAATACTTACATGGCACTATAGGCAAGCAGCCACAATGCGGCAATCAGAATCGTCGCATAAAACGTACGTAACAATGCACTTTGATAAAACATAATTATTCCTGCTTACCGGCAAAATAGCCCGACAACCGCAAAACATAATCTTCGGCGAGTTCTTTTAATATACGTTCGCTAGTATCACGCTCGGCTTGATAAACCGCAAAATTGGCATTAACTACAGTGTTGTAGCTGCCGGTACGCCGCATATCGCCGGATAAAAGCACTTTGCCCTTTGCATCGAGCAGAGAGAAATTAGAGTCAAAACGGATATTATAACGCTGAATCGTACCGTCGCTTTTGACGACTGCGGCAATTTCATTTTTCTTTAAACCGACTTTTAAGCGATATTCGGGCGATTTATTCTTCAAACCTTGCGGATTTAACTTGTCTTCAAGAGCGATTTTGAAGATCTGCCCGTATCTGCCGTCAATTCCCTCGATTTTTAAATTCCCTGCCAGCGGAGTAGTCTTTACGAATGCCGAATGATCGCCGTACATGGGCTGAAATCCGCAGGAAGTAAGCAGAAGCAAGCAAGTTGCAAGTTGTAAGTTGCGAGTTGCACGCAATATTTTATTCATCATATTTAGGCTCATTTTTCTAACTCGATTTCTTTGGTAAGAGAAATTTGTTTTTTCCCGACATTATCTTTTAATTTAACAATTACTTTATATTTACCGATTTTATCTTTTTGCTCAAATCTTATAACAACGGCACTTTTTGTTGCAAAGCAGCCATATCTTTTACATCGGAATTATCATAAACACCGCCTTCGGGGTCTAAAATTTGCAGATCAAAAGTTACGTCGGCCTGCAAATCTTCTTTTAGCTCCTGCCCGGCAAACAAAATATTTATAATAACTTCATCACCGACTTTTGCCTTGATTTTTTCGGCAATGTGAACTTCTTTATAGCTAGGTTTGCCAAATTCGCTTTGCGATTTCTTTGCATCGCTTAAAACCAACATAGCCGAAAAATCACCGTCTTTATTCGGTAGCGGCTTATCGTTTTTATGAGCCATGTCAACAATCGCCTGCAATTTTTGCTTAACGCTTGGATTGGCTCCCGCAATTTCTTTTTGCACGATTCTGTTAACAATTTCATTCTTTATTATAAGATATGCCAAGCCGATTTCAGCATGTTTACGGAATTCTTTGTCAATTTTATCACTAGAAATCGCATCTATTATTTTATGAATATATTGAGGATTTCCCGACCCTAAAAAAGCCCAATTTATCATATCAAAATTGTAATAGCGTTTTTCTATACGCTTTTCCCCCAAAGAGGTAACTTCAACATTAGAATAAGCAGTTAAATCTTGGGTGGTGAGATCAATAGGATTTTCTTTTGCATATTCGGGTAAATCGCCGAAAATATCTTTGATTTTCTCTTTATTCCCCGACAACCAAAGGGCATATTGCAAAATTTCTTTAGTTTGTCTGCTATATTTATTTTGCTTGCACCAGGACAGAACTTTATCGGGATTATCTTTAAATATTTCGCCAAAAAAAGCCCCGAATGAACGCACGTAAGAATAGGCTTGCAATTCTTCTATAATATTCTCGTTTTGTAGATAATTTATTGCATCTCCTACTTGTTTGGGGTCTTTTTCGACATAGTAATACTCTGCCCAATTAAACCAATATTCGGCAAGATCATTTTTGGATTTATCGGTCGCATCTTGGGCATATAAGTTTCCGCCGAAAAACAAGACGAGCAAGCAAGTTGCGAGTATTACTTTCTTGCAACCTGCAACCTGCAACCTGTAACCTCTAAGCTGCGACGATATTAACGATCTTACCCTTAACATAAATCACCTTTTTAATTTCTTTGTTCGCTGTAAATTCGATTACGTTTTTCTCTTGCATTGCCAAGGCTTCAATCTCGCTTTGGGCTAAATCGGGTGCGCAATTTATAGTCGCACGCAATTTGCCGTTAACTTGGACTGCAATCGTCACTTGATCTTCAACGCATAAAGCAGGGTCATATTCAAGCCAAGCCGCATCGGCGAGCGATTGCTTGTTTCCGATTTGTTGCCACAATTCTTCCGCCAAATGCGGCATAAACGGCGAGATTAAACGGATAATCGCATTGATAGTTTCAAGCCGTGCATCACCCAATTTAGCATCTTGCAAACTCGCAAATAAATTGGTGAGTTCACGCAAACGGGCTATCGCTTTGTTAAACGCCAAACGCTCAATATCTTCACCGATATTTTTAATCGCTTTATGGGTTTCTTTACGAAGTTTTAGAGCAGTCGCTTCATCGCATTCGGGTGAAATTAAAGCATGTTGCTCGAGGATCAAACGCCACAAACGGTTGACATATCGCCAAGCTCCGTCGATTCCCGAATCCGTCCATTCGAGATCGCGGTCGGGCGGCGAGTCGGAAAGCATGAATAATCTTGCAGTATCCGCACCGTAATTAGCAATAATATCACGAGGGTCAACGGTATTGCGTTTGGATTTACTCATTTTCTCCGAACGTCCGACCGTAACCGGCTGACCGTTGGCTTTATCGACCCAAATCCCGTCTTTTTTGACGATGTCTTCGGGATAAAGCCAATTTCCTGCCGAATCTTTATAAGTCTCATGACAAACCATACCTTGAGTCATTAACCCCTTGAACGGCTCAACAACGTCAAGATAGCCGCATTTATTCAATGCCCTAGTGAAGAATCTTGCATAAAGCAGATGCAAAACCGCATGTTCGACTCCGCCGATATATTTATCGACCGGCAATATTTTATTTGCCCCCTTGCCGATTGCTTGCTCATTTTTAGAATCGCAATAACGGGCAAAATACCAGGAAGACTCGAAGAAGGTATCGAAAGTATCGGTTTCCCGCTCGGCTGCTCCGCCGCAAGTCGGACAATTTACGTGCTTCCAAGTCGGGTGATAGGCAAGCGGATTACCGGTTTGGTCAAAAGTTGCATCTTGAGGCAGTTCAACCGGCAAATCTTGTTCCGGCACCGTAACAATCCCGCATTTATCGCAATAGATAATCGGAATCGGGCAGCCCCAATAACGCTGCCTGGAAACCCCCCAATCACGCAGGCGATAATTTATCGTCTCTTCGCCTTTGCCGAGTTCTTGCAATTTGGCAATCGCTTTTTCTTTGGAATCGGCAACATTTAAGCCGTTTAAGAAGCCTGAATTGATCAAGACTCCGTCTCCGCTATAAGCTTCTTTTAGCGGCTCATTTTTGCCGTTATCGATAACTTGTAAAATCGGCAGATTATATTTAGTTGCAAAGTCAAAATCCCGCTGATCATGTGCCGGGCAGCCAAATATCGCCCCGGTGCCGTATTCCATCAAAACGAAATTGGCAACGTAGATCGGATATTGTTGCGAATTAAACGGATTTGTAACTTTCAAGCCGCTGTCAAAACCTAATTTATCCGCTTTTTCAATCGCTTCTTCACTGGTGCCGATGCGATTGCATTCAGAAATAAACTCGGCAAGCTCGGGGTTAGTTTCGGCAAGTTTGATTGCGAGAGGGTGACGGGGTGAGATCGCACAAAACGACATGCCGAACAAAGTATCGGGACGGGTGGTAAATACGCTTAAATTTCCATCTTGCCCGACTATTGCAAAATCGACTTTTGCCCCTTTGGATTTACCGATCCAGCGTTCCTGCATAGTCAAAACTTTTTCCGGCCAATCGGTTAAGGTTGTAAGCCCCTGCAATAAATCTTCGGCAAAGTCGGAAATCCGCAAAAACCATTGCGAGAGTTTTTTGCGTTCGACGATAGCTCCCGAACGCCAACCCCGACCGTCAATCACCTGCTCATTGGCAAGCACGGTATTATCGACCGGATCCCAATTAACGTCGGATTCTTTGCGGTAGGCAATGCCGTTTTTCAAGAAATCGAGAAAGAATTTCTGCTCATGTTTATAATAATCGGGTGAGCAAGTCGCAAATTCACGTGTCCAATCATAGGCAAGCCCGATCGATTTTAATTGCTCTCGCATAGTCTCGATATTTTTATATGTCCAAACGCCGGGGTGGATTTTGCGTTCAATCGCAGCATTTTCGGCAGGCAGACCGAAAGCGTCCCAACCCATCGGGTGCAAAACTTTAAAGCCTTTGGCTTTTTTATAGCGAGCAAGAACGTCGCCCAAAGTGTAATTACGCACATGCCCGATATGGATATTACCGGACGGATAAGGAAACATCTCGAGAACATAATAAGAGGGCGAGTTTGCCAATTCCTCGTTGCTAACCTCGAAACTTTTATTTTCTTGCCAAAATTGTTGCCATTTTTGCTCGCTCTCGCGAAAATTATATCGTTGAATCTCTTGCATGCTCTTAATTATCGTTATTTTTACAGAATTAGGCATTTATAGTAGAATGAAAGATAATATTTGCAATAACATGATTAACTAACTATGAAAATATCTCGTATTTCATAGACAAAGCTAAATTTATGCAAGAACAAACCAAACTCGCCCGCCCAAATTGGATTCGCGTCAAAGCTCCGACCTCAAAAGAATATGAGGGAACTCGGGCGATTATCCATGATTTAAAACTCAACACAGTGTGTGAAGAAGCTGCTTGCCCGAACATCGGCGAGTGCTGGAGCAAAAAACATGCAACCGTAATGATTATGGGCGACACTTGCACCAGGGCTTGTGCATTTTGCAATATTAAAACCGGCGTGCCTAATGCACTAAATCCGCATGAACCTGACAATCTTGCCGATGCAGTCGGCAAACTCGGACTTAGCCACGTAGTGATCACCTCGGTCGATCGTGACGATTTACCTGACGGCGGTGCCGAGCATTTTGCCAAATGTATCGCCAAACTCCGCATCACTTCACCCGGCACCACGATTGAGATTCTAACTCCGGATTTTCTGCACAAAGAAGATAGTGTTCCGGTGGTAGTTAAAGCCAAACCCGACGTGTTTAACCATAATATTGAAACCGTACCCCGTTTATATAAATCGATCCGCCCGGGTGCGAGATATTTCAACTCGCTGCATTTGCTTAAAACCGTAAAACAGCTTGATCCGACTATTTTCACCAAATCGGGTTTAATGGTTGGTCTCGGCGAGGAAAAAGAAGAAGTTTTGCAGGTTATGGACGATTTGCGTTCGGCAGATGTTGATTTTATAACTATCGGTCAATATTTGCAGCCCACCCCCGAACATGCACAGCTTAAAGCTTACATCACCCCGGAAGATTTTGATTATTATGCCAGAATGGCACGGGCAAAAGGCTTTTTAATGGTTTCGGCAAGTCCGCTTACCCGTTCTTCTTACCATGCCGGCGACGATTTTGAGAAAATGAAAAAGGCAAGAGACGCAGCTGCAAAATAATCTAGACAAACTCTAATTATTATATTACAAGTCCCGCTCGGCTTTTAAAGCTTACGCCCGAATAGCTCAGTCGGTAGAGCAAGGGATTGAAAATCCCTGTGTCGCTGGTTCGATTCCGGCTTCGGGCACCACCTTCAGACAAATAACACGTGTCACGAGGCACGTGACACCAAGATAAGCCGAACCTTAAGCTCGGCTTTTTTTCTCGACATACGGCATAACTTCCAAAAGCGGTTTAATATATTTACCGGTAACGCTTTTCTTGTTATTTGCCACTTGTTCGGGCGTGCCGATTGCAACTACTTGTCCGCCTTTATCACCGCCCGAAGGACCGATATCGACAATCCAATCCGCAGTTTTAATCACGTCGAGATTATGTTCAATGACCACGATAGTATTGCCGGCATCAACTAATTTATGCAGAACCGTCAACAATTTGCGAATATCCTCGCTATGTAGCCCTGTCGTCGGCTCATCGAGAATATAGAGCGTACGCCCGGTCGAGCGTTTGGAAAGTTCCTTGGCAAGCTTGATCCGTTGAGCCTCACCGCCCGAAAGCGTAGTTGCGGATTGCCCGAGAGTGATGTAACCGAGTCCGACTTCATGCAAAGCCGCACATTTTTCAAGCACCGAAGGGTTGGACGCAAAAAACGGCACTGCTTCGTCAACCGTCATGTTAAGAACGTCGGAAATCGATTTACCGCGATATTTAATTTCCAAAGTCTCACGATTATAGCGATTGCCGTTACATTCGTCGCATTTGACGTAAACGTCGGGCAAGAAATGCATCTCGATTTTGATCATGCCGTCACCTTGGCAAGTCTCACAACGTCCGCCTTTGACGTTAAACGAGAAACGCCCCGATTTATAGCCCCTTGCCGCAGATTCCGGCAATGCAGTAAACCAATCCCGGATTGGCGAGAACGCCCCCGTATAAGTCGCAGGGTTGGAGCGAGGAGTCCGCCCGATCGGCGATTGATCGATCTCGATGATTTTGTCGATATATTCAATCCCGGTGATTTCGTCATGCTGCCCGGCAATCTCTTTGCTATCATGCAATTTACGCATCACCGCTTTATATAAAGTCTGAATTACCAAGCTCGATTTGCCGCCACCCGAAACCCCGGTAACGCAGCAAAACGTGCCGAGCGGAATATCGACCGAAATATTTTTGAGATTATTCGCCCTTGCCCCTTTAATGCTGATTTTCTTAGTTTTTGAAATTCCACGGCGTTTGGCAGGCACTTCGATTCTTCTTGCACCCGATAAATATTGCCCGGTAACGCTGGCTTTGTTTTGCATCACTTCTTCGGCAGTACCTTCGGCAACGATAATTCCGCCATTGACGCCGGCACCCGGCCCCATATCGATAAGATAATCGGCATGTCGCATCGTGTCTTCGTCATGCTCAACCACGATAACCGTATTACCGAGGGCTTTAAGGTTTTGCAGAGTTGAAAGTAAGCGTTCATTATCGCATTGATGCAGCCCGATCGAAGGTTCGTCGAGTACGTATAAAACTCCCGACAGACCCGAGCCGATTTGCGATGCCAAGCGAATCCGTTGCGATTCACCGCCCGACAAAGTCCCCGACTCTCTCGACAAGGTTAAATAATCCAATCCGACATTATTTAAAAAGCCCAAACGGTCGATAATTTCTTTGAGGATTTTTTCGGCAATTTTTTGATGTTTACGGCTAAGTTTTTTATTTAACTCACCGAACCATTTGAGCGAATTTTCAATCGTTAATTTGCAAACTTCGCCGATATGCAATTCACCGACTTTTACGCATAAAGCCTCACGGTTGAGGCGATAACCGCTACATTCTTCGCAATGGGTTATTTGCTGATATTTGGTTAATTCTTCACGGGCATTGTCGCTTTCCGCCTCTTTCATACGACGTTCCAAATTAGGAATTACGCCCTCAAAAGGTTTATTGGAAAGGAAAGTCCGCACCCCGTCATTATAGTTAATTTTGATAATTTCTTCACCCGAACCGTAAAGAATTATATGCTTAATATCTTCGGGTAATTCACGGAACGGCTTGTGAACGCTGAATTTATAATGCCGCCCTAAACCTTCTAAAGTTTGGATAAAATATTTCGATGCCGTACCCGACCACGGAGCAATACATTTATCATATAGCGAGATCGAAGTATCGGGAACCACTAAATCGGGGTCAAACATCATCTCGGTACCGAGTCCGTCGCAAGCCTTACAAGCACCGAACGGGCTGTTGAAAGAGAATATACGAGGCTCAATTTCATTAAGGGTAAAACCCGAAATCGGACAGGCAAATTTTGATGAGAGGGTAATAATATCGCCGACTTTATCTTCGCTTACAACTTTGCCTTTTTTGCCTTCGGCTTTAGTCTTAGCTTCTGCTTTAGCTTCGGTTTTACCTTCAGGCAAACCTACCACTTCAACCAAAAGCAAACCGTCGCTCAATTTAAGTGCGGTTTCAATACTGTCGGGAAGGCGATTGCCGAGTTCGTCCGATAGTACGATACGATCAACTACAACTTCGATATTATGTTTTTTATTTTTGTCAATATCTGGCATTTTGGCGATTTCATAAACCTCACCGTCAATTCTAACCCGCTGGAAACCCTGCTTTTGCAAGCCGAGAATTTCCTTGCGATGCTCACCCTTGCCGCCACGCACGATCGGAGCAAGTAAATATAATTTAGTGCCGAGCGGCAATTGCATCACCCGATCAACCATTTGCGAAACGCTTTGGCTTTCAATCGGCAAGCCGGTCGCCGGCGAATAAGGCACCCCGATACGAGCAAACAGCAAACGCATATAGTCGTAAATCTCGGTGACCGTACCAACGGTAGAGCGTGGATTGCGAGATGTGGTTTTTTGGTCGATTGCAATCGCAGGCGAAAGCCCGGTGATCGACTCAACGTCGGGTTTATCCTGAATATTCAAGAATTGGCGGGCATAGGAGGAAAGACTCTCGACGTAACGTCGCTGCCCTTCGGCGTAAATAGTATCAAATGCGAGCGAAGATTTGCCCGAACCCGAAAGCCCGGTAATAACAACAAGTTGATTGCGAGGAATATCAACATCTACCGATTTAAGATTATGTTCTTTGGCACCGCGAATTCTTATATAATCATCTACTATCATTTGTTTTCCGTTATTTCATATTTTCGATTAAGCTTGATTCGCCAATCTAACATATAATAAACAAATTACAACCGGCTTAAATTAAGGCTTATACTAGCATTTTCCCGGAGAATCGTATCTCGGCTTACAATCTTTGAGCCAATTTTCGTAAGTTAGGTATTTAATTTCGTCTTCGCCGTCTTCGCGAGCCGCCTCAACCCAAATCTCCAAACCGGTTTGCATGGCACAAAACCGCTTCCAGACTTTTTTATCTTCATCGTTAATTTCTGCAACTACTATACTCCAGCATTTTGAACCCTGAACTTGCTTAATTGCCTCACCCCAGACCTCCATATGACTCTCATCGCCCTTGGCATCTATATATTCCTGCCATTTTTTAACTACAGGCAAACCTAAAATCATACTGACGGCAGAATCCGGACGGGGTTTTTCGGGCGGTTTTGCTTTTTCTTTACCTGCTTCTGCCCCATGCTCTGCGGCAAAAGCAATATTAAATGTCAATAAAAAAGCAACAATCGGTGCAAATATTCTATAAAACACGTTACTCTCCTATATTTGTTGCTTTACATATTATAATCTTCAATATATCAAGCGTAATGTTAAATCAGTCAAGCCCTCTGATTTATTTTAATCAATATTAACTAATCTAAAGAATTTTATATAAGGTAAAAACTATGAAAAAAATCACCGCAGCCCTAGTAGCTACCGCTCTTCTTTCTGCAACTGCTTCATTTGCGGATACACCTGCAGAACGTGAAATGACAAGCTTCAAAAATGTTCTTTCTGTTGCCGCCAAAAAAACTTCGATCGGAAAAGATTTGACGATCAATCAAGAAGCTCGCCCTTGTGTTAATGCTCCACAGCACAAAGCTCCGGCAAAAAAAGCTGAAAAACATGTGAAAAAAGCAGAAAAACATGCGAAAAAAGAACATGCTGCTCCGGCAAAAAAAGCAGAAAAGCACGCTAAAAAAGCGAAAAAAGCACATGCCGCTCCAGCAGCTACTCCTGCTGCAGCAGAAAGCAAATAATTAAAATAAATCGGCGGACTTAATATCTTGTTAGGCTTCGCCTTTTTATAGAATTGACAGATTTATGTTATTCTCTCCCTTCGAACGTATGGTTGCGTGGAAATATCTTCGCTCAAAGCGTTCGGAGGGTTTTATTTCTTTAATTACCGCATTTTCACTTGCGGGAATTGCCCTAGGGGTCGCCGCCCTAATAGTTATAACTTCGGTTATGAACGGCGTAAAGACAGAGATGCTCAAGCATTTTATCGGTCTCAGCGGTCATGTAAGCATATATTCGCATTCTCGATCTATCAATAATTACGACGACCTCATCAAACAAATAAAATCAATTCCGCAGATCCAAAATGCGGTTGCCGCAATCGAAGGCCAGGCAATGGTTTCTGCCCGGTCGCAAGCAGCAGGAGTGCAAATTATTGCATTTAATCATCAAGATCTGATGAATAATCCCGATATTACGACAAAAATCACCGCCGGCAATTTAGACGATCTCAAAAATGGAGATGGTGTCGCAATCGGGCAGCGTATGGCAGAAAATCTCGGCGTTACAATCGGTGATTATATCACTCTAATTTCACCCGAAGGTCGCCAAACCATTGCCGGCATGGTTCCGAGAATCAAGGAATATAAAGTTACGGCAATTTTTAAATTGGGCATGAATTCTTACGATGCAGGATTGATTATAATGAATTTTGCCGATGCAGGAATTTACTTCAAATTAAGCGACGGCGGAAATAATTCAGCAAGCTCGATCCAAGTGCGAGTTAATAATGCCGACGATGCCGAAAAAATTGCCAAAGATATAAGCCTCGCCACCGGAGATAATCTGCGAATTTACGACTGGAAAGCAAGCAACAAATCGGTTTTTGAAGCATTAAACGTTCAACGCAACGTAATGTTTATAATTCTAACTTTAATCATAATCGTTGCAGCATTCAATATCGTCTCCACACTCATCATGCTGGTAAAAGATAAGGGACGTGACATCGCAATTCTTCGCACCCAAGGGGCAAGTCGGGCAAGCGTGATGCGAATATTTTTTGCCTGCGGAGCAATAATCGGAATCGCCGGAACTTTCATCGGGGTGGTGTTCGGGCTAATTCTCGCAATAAACATCGATAATATTCGAGCCTGGGTAGAAAAAATATCGGGCGGCAAAATTCTTGCCGAGCAATTTTATTTTCTTGCCACACTGCCTGCCGAAGTTAGCCCGAGAGAAGTTGCCGCAATTATAATTATGTCGCTGACATTATCTTTTGTTGCCACGATTTATCCGGCAAGAAGAGCGGCAAGGCTCGACCCTGCGGAGGCACTTCGCTATGAATGATCAAGTTCTCAAATTAGAATCTATCTCTCGTTCGTTTGTGCAAGGGCGGCAAGAATTGCAGGTCTTAAAAGGCATCGATTTTACTATCAATCAAGGCGAGATAGTCGCGCTGGTCGGGGCATCGGGTTCGGGCAAAAGCACATTGCTGCAAATTTGCGGATTACTCGATAATCCAACCGGCGGCAAAATCATACTCGAAGGTATCGATGCCAGCAAAGCAAGTGATAAAATCCGCACGAGATTACGCCTAAAATATCTTGGCTTTGTATATCAGTTTCATCATTTATTGCCTGAATTTACTGCCGGAGAAAATATCGCAATCCCGCAAATGATTGCAGGTATTGCTTACGGCGACGCAATCAAAAAAGCAGAGAATTTGCTTGAATTGTTAGGACTTGCAAATCGCAAAAATCATCGTCCGGCAGAATTATCGGGCGGTGAACAACAAAGAGTTGCAATTGCTCGGGCAATTGCTAATAATCCTAAATTACTGCTCGCCGACGAACCGACGGGAAATTTAGATCCCAAAACCGCAGAAGCGGTTTTTTCTATATTTCTTGAACTCGCAAAATCTCAAGGGCTTGCAGCGATAGTTGCAACCCATAATCTTGATCTTGCAAAAAGAATGGGCAGGATTATAGATTTACAAAACGGCAGAATTTGAACAGAAATAGTTATGATTAAAGAAGATATATTAATAATAGATCGACTAAAATCTACTTGCATTGGCAACCTTTACATAAATCATTTAAAGAAAAATCATACGATACGAAATATCGTAATAACGACATGGCCGATATTTTTTAGATTTTATGCAAAGCACAAACTCAAACTATCTTATTTAAAATATCGCATGTTAACGCTTTCAACATTTATAGAAAGCAAAAATATCAACAAAAAAATTATATTTGCCAGGCAGAACGTAAAGACGGCAATTCCACGGGTTTTTCCCGAAACTGACACAAAGCATGTAAAATCTTCGCATTTACCGCCGCATGATAGTTATGATTTTCCTGATATTTACTTAAGCGAAATTAAAAATGCGGTTGTTCACGGCGGCACTAATTTAATAAAATGCGACGATCAAATAATTGCCCATGATTTATATAATTTCGATACAGATTCTACGAGTGAAGAATTCCACGGCAAGAATGCTATAAACCGCAAATCAAATACAATTAAATCCATTCTATTTAACAATATCACCCGAGAAGTCGAGATTGCCGCATCTTTTTTAGATGCATTGGCAAGCAATTATGCCCATTTTATAACCGAAATTCTGCCAAGGATTGCTATATTCGCTCAAATGCAAGAATATAAAGAGGTGCCGATCCTCATAAATGCAAATCTTCACCCTAATATTCTCAATGCGATTGCGATAGTATCGGGAAATGATCGCAAAATTATTTTTGTCGAAAACTCGGTTTCAATTGCAGTAAAACATCTTATAGTTATTTCACCCACCGGTTATGTGCAGTTTGAGCGTATAAACAAAAAATCGCTCAATAATTGCCACGGTCTTTTTAGCCCCCAAGCATTTGCCGAGCTAAAAAAACAAATTATTCAAAACAGCCCTCCCGCCAATAAAGAATACCCCAAAAAGATTTATTTGCGTCGTAGAAATGCAGCAAGAAGCATAGAAAATAATTACGAATTGGAAGAGCATTTGATTGCCGGAGGATTTAGGGTATTAGAGCCGGATCTTATCGATTTTCTTGAGCAAACACGAATTTTTGCAAATGCCGATATAATCGTTGCTCCTTCGGGTGCCGCACTTGCCAATATAATTTTTTGTCGTCCGCAAACAAAAATTATAATTTTAATGCCAAGATATAGACATACCAATTATTGGTATTGGCAAAATATGGCCAAAGCGGCAGGTTGCGAAGTCACTTATATATTGGGACAAGAAAAAAGCAAAACTATCCATAGTTCATTCTCGGTCAATATAGATGATATACTTAATATTGTGGCAAAACATTTTGATCTGCTCAAATATTCGGATTATTTATCGGAAAATAAAATAAAATCACAATTTATATGCGAAGCATTTTTGGTAAAAACTTCAATACCAAAAACATTCTCTGAGCAAGATAACGAGTATGTGGTCTGTGCACATAATCTGCCTCACGACATTTACGATGCTCCGCCGGTTTATACTGCAGAAATAAAAGCTGCTAAAGTTGTAGGCGGCTGTAATCTTACAAAAGTTCAAGATAAAATAATCGCCCATGATTTATATAATTTTAGAACAGATCTTACCAGCGAGGAACTCCATCTAAAGAACACTATCTATCCTGACAAAATGCGGATTAGAACTTATTTATTTGATAATAGCGATAAAGAAATCGAAATTGCAGCTAGCTTCTTAGATGCTCTTGCAACTAATTACGCCCATTTTCTAACTGAATTATTACCGCGAATCACTTTGTTTTGTAATCAAGAAAAATTCAAAGATGTTCCACTGCTGATCAATTCGGGATTACACCAAAATCTTCTGCGAGCGATTGCTCTTGTAGTCGGTGAAAACAGACAAATAATTCAAGTCGCCAGCGGAGAGGTAATATCGGTAGGTAAGCTAATCTTGGTCTCTCCTTCAGGATATGTTCCGTTTGAACGCAGACATAAAGAAATGATCTATATAAATAACGGCGTATTTAATCCGGTTGCTTTTGAGGCTCTTAAAGAAAAGATTTTTACTGCCCTAGCAACAAATCAAGAAACAAAATCTCCGCACATATTGCCAAAAAAGATCTATCTATCCCGCAAAAAAGGCATGCGAAGCATTATCAATAACGAAGAACTAGAAAAATATCTCAATTTACAAGGATTCGTTACCATATTGGGAGATTCTCTAACTTTTGACGAACAAGTAAATTTATTCTCACAAGCCGAATTTATCATCGGCCCTTCGGGTGCGGCATGTGCAAATTTGATTTTCTGTCCTCCGACATGCAAAATTCTAATTCTTATGCCGAGAAATAAACATATACTTTATTGGTATTGGCAAAATATCGCCAAGGCTTGCAAAAACAAAGTTTCATATTTACTCGGTTGCGAGGAAAGTCCGCAGCCGCATAGCGAATTTATGATCGATCTTAAAAATCTTAAAAATGCCTTGGAAAATTTATGAGTAACAAAATCCACCCTACTGCAATCATCGAAGGTAACGTCGAACTCGGTTCCGGCAACGAGATCGGTCCTTACAGCGTGCTTTACGGCCCATTAAAAATCGGCGATAATAATCTTATATCGCCAAACGTCGTAATCGGCACTCTCGGGCAGGATACTCGCAATCCCCGTTATGACGGTTCAAACTCGCCGATTGAAATCGGCAATAACAATATTATCCGTGAAGGCACCGCAATTCATAAGCCGTGCTATAAAAACATTACCAAAATCGGCAATAATACCTATATAATGCACAGCGTTCATATTCCCCATGATGCAATTATCGAGGACGATGTAGTGATCACCCCGATGGTAGCAATGGGCGGAATCGTGACCTTAATGCAGGGAGCAAATATTGCTTTGGGCGTTACGGTGCAGCAATATTGCGTAATCGGACAATATTCAATTGCGGCAATGGGCAGCGCAGTTACCCGCAATATCCGCCCGTTTTGCAAATATATTCCCGGAAAAGGGGTTTTCGTCAATGATTATGCGGTAACAAAATACGGTTTTGCTAATGTAGCCGAGCAAATCGAAGATTACGTACTCCGCAATATCTCACCCCAAGATGCAAATTTACAACAAATTATTGCCCGTTTTGATGCAGCAGTCGCCGCTTCGGGACGACAAACTTATTAAAATATTAGGGCTTTTATGAGCGATAAATCCGCAATTCTTGAATATGTTATAAATACCGCAAAGAATGCAGGCGGCGATGCTTGTGATGCCTTGCTCTATGATTCAACCTCAATCTCGGTTTCACGCCGTATGGGCAAGCCTGAGGGCTTGGAACGCTCGGAAAGCACGGGATTATCGCTGCGGGTTTTCGTCGGCAAAGGATCAGCTACCGTATCCAGCTCGGATATAAGCAAACAAGCTCTGCAAGAAGCAATCGAGCGTGCAGTTGCAATGGCAAAACTAGCTCCGCAGGACGAGTTCGCAGGCATCGCTTCGCAAGAATTACTCGCCAAACAAATAATCGATTTAGATCTTTACGATAAAAACGAACCCGATACGACTTGGCTGCAACAACAATGTCAAATCTCCGAAGATGCTGCTTTGGCAGTCAAAGGAGTAAGCAACTCCGAAGGTGCCGATGCGAGTTACGGCTCTTACAATTTTGCTCTTGCAACAAGCAACGGTTTTTTCGGCTCTTATAATGCGAGTAATTCTTCGATCTCGGTCTCGGTATTGGCAGGGCAAGATGCCGATATGCAACGTGATTATGACTTTACCTCGGCTCGTTTTCTAACCGAATTAAGCGATCCGATGCAACTCGGCATCAATGCGGCAAAGGGTGCAATTGCCAAGTTAAACCCCAAGAAAATCGCAACCGCCGCTTTGCCGATTATTTTTGACCGTCGGGTTTCCAAAAGCATAATCTCGGCATTTGCAGGAGCTATCAACGGAGCATCGATCGCCAAAGGCACAAGTTTTCTTAAAGACTCGCTGGAAAAGGCTGTTTTTGCATCAAACATCAACATAATCGACGATCCGTTAATCATACGTGGACAAGCCTCCAAGCCTTTCGACGGCGAAGGGTTAGCGGCAGTAAAACGCAATTTAGTCGAAAACGGGATTCTGCAAACCTGGCTGCTCGACATACGCTCGGCAAATAAACTCGGGCTGCAACCGACCGGAAATGCAAGTAGAGGACTTTCTTCACCCCCCTCACCTTCGGCAAGTAATCTTTACCTTGCAAACGGAGCGGCAAGCTTTAAAGACCTTTTTGCCGGAGTTAAAAACGGTTTTTACGTCAATCAATTATTCGGCATGGGAGTAAATTTACTCACCGGCGATTATAGCCAAGGAGCTTCAGGCTTTATGATCGAAAACGGTGAAATAACCTATCCGGTAAGCGAAGTTACGATTGCAGGCAAACTATCCGATATGTTTATGAATCTCACCGCTGCAAACGACCTTGAATTCCGCTATGCAACCAATGCCCCGACAATCCGCATCGACGGCATGACGATTGCCGGCAAATGAGCCGTTTATAAATCTTTCGCAGGAATAACGAGCGACAAATCAAGATTGATTTTTCCGTAAGGCACGCTCGGCGTAATTGTACCACCACTCCCCTTAGTAAGGGTAACCAAACCGAATTTTGACATATTTTTAAGAGTCCTCGACAAATTAGATTTTGCACGACCGGAAATTGATTCAAGCTCGCTAAGCGAACCCGGTTTTTGCTCTATTATAAGATTAAGCAACGCCCTGTTTTTATCCGACAATACCCTCGCCAAACTATCAATTGAAGTAAACCACAATTTCGGCTCATCTTTCGATGTTTTAATATCGCCTTTTGCAATCGCAAGAGTGCGTGATTTCATATCTTCGTAATTTGCGATACCGATACGTAAAGTTTTCATTATATAAGCCCTTTTTGTTTGAGTACGATGTCGACTTCATTCCAAAAATCGGTTAATAAAGTTGTAGCATCGTGGTACTCGTAATATTTTATATTTTGCAAAATATGCTTATGATCGTTAGTTTGCGAAGTTATTTGCGATAAACCCCGCTTTTCTTTAACCGCATGTGCGTTGTCAAATCCGACCAATCTCTCTCCTTCGGAAGAATGAAGAGTTAGGGAATAACTAATCCCGTGCGGACGCTTTAGCGAACTCGGCACTCTTTTCACTACAAACTTAACCCAATGATTGCCGACAGGGTCAATAACCATAACCGTACCGTACCGTACCGTCAAGCTCCAAAAGAGTCTCCAATCCGAAATCAAAATTTGTCATTACCCAATATTATCACCTGATGATAACCATAGCAAGTGATTTTTATATGCAGGTCATTGTTTAGCACAAATGAGCCTTGTTTTATCGTCGGATTTATAATAATCTTGGGCATAAATTGAATTATTAAAATTATTACAAAATGTTCCCGTTCGGCAAAAAGATTCCCAAGGATAATTTAGAAGATTACCGCGATATTACAGATGATGTAGTCGAGGGGGATTTTGTGCCTTATGCCTGCCATTGGGATCCCCATACGATTATCACCAAAAACGGCGAGATCTTGCAAATTATTAAGATCACCGGCTTTTCTTATGAACAACTCTCAAATGATAAGGACGATGAAGATTCCGACTTACGCTCAAGAATCCGTGAGGCAATTTTAGAGAATATCGATTCGACCAAATATTCAATTTGGATTCATACGATCCGTCGCAAAACATCGCTTAAAACCGAGGGTGATTATAAACGTGATTTCTCGGGCTATCTCAACCGTTTCTGGAACGACAAAAACGACTGGGAACATAAATTCAGCAATGAAGTTTTTATCAGCATAGTTTGCGACGACAAACAAGGCAGTAGCATATTAGCTGCCGATAATTTCGTCCGTGGAATTATACCTAAATTCGACCTCAGGCACCGAGAAAAAAAAATCGATGAAATGCGGGACGAGTTAAATGAAGTCGTCGAAAATATGCTCCCGACCTTGCAACGCTACGGTGCTTATCGCCTCGGAGTAGTTAAAAGAGGCGATATTTATTATTCCGAACCTTGCGAATTTCTCGGCAAGCTGATTACTATGCTTGATTTGGAATTTCCGGTCAAAGAAGTCGATTTATCGCATTACCTCACCGATTACGACGTAACTTTCGGCTATAATGCTGCCGAAGTCCGCATGCGTTCGGACGGCAAAAGACGCTTCGGCACTATTCTTACTATTCGTGAATATAAAGAGATTTCCACCCAATCTTTAGAAACCTTACTCAACACAAATTCCGAATTTATCGTTGCCCAGTTTTTTGAGTTTATTCCTGCCGCAGAAGCATTAAAAGATTATGCCTACCAAAAAGAATTGTTTGAAATCAGCAAAGCCGACGCTTTATCGGAGAAAATCGGTTTAAGCGGAATTATCGCAAGCGATAAAGGCAAAGCAACCGATTACGGTCGCCACCAATTAAATATTTTTATCCTTGCCGATTCTATCCGAATATTAGAGAATTCGGTTGCAAAAACCGTGACCTCTTTAACAAAGCTCGGCATGGCTCCGATCCGGGAAGATATAAAACTTGAAGAAAATTATTGGTCGCAACTACCGGCTAATTTTGAATTTATTCGCAGATTTCGTCCGATCAATACCGCAAGAATCGGCGGCTTTGCTAATTTAAGTAACTACCCTGCCGGCAAAAAAACCGGGCATCGCTGGGGCAATGCGGTAACCACGGTTTATACAGCGGCAAAAACCCCTTATTTTTTCAATTTCCATTACGGCGATAACGGTCACACACTAATCGCAGGCAAAGAAGACACCGGAAAAACCGTATTGCTTAATTTCCTGCTTGCCGAATCACGCAAATTTAACGGTAAATTATTTTACTTTGACGCAGGACGTGAAGCGGAAATTTTTATTCGCAGCATTAACGGACAATATTATAATTTATCACCGCAAGAACAACGTGAATATGCTAAATTAGATTTAGATATCATCGGCAATCTCAACTTTGCCGGCGATATTTTTGCCTTTGAAGTCGGTGATTTTGCTTACAATCCGGAATTCACCCCGATATTGATCAAATTATTAGATAATATCATCGAAAAGCTCGACTGTTATCCGGCGATAATAGTATTTGCCGAAGCCTGGCAGATTTTGGATAATCCTATATTTGCTCCGCTTCTTAGCGATTTTATGGATAAATTAACGATAAAGAATGCGATTGCAATCTTTGCAACCAATAACATTGATGCAGCCAAGAGCGGCAAGATCACCAAAATATTGGCAGAAAAAGTTGCAACTGAAATTTACCTTCCCGATGAAGAATCCGACGATTCTTATTTTGAAGCTTTCGGCTTAAATGAGAAAGAATGTTATTATTTATCGATGATGAATAGCGATGACCGCCATTTTCTCTTCAAACAAGGAGAAGATGTAGTAGTCGCCGAGCTTAATCTTCACGATATGAAAGATATTATAGCAATATTGCATGCCGACGAAGATAATTTGCAAATCATGGAAGAAGAAATTCTTGCCAACGGTTTAAAAGCCGGAGATTGGATGCCTAAATTCTTGGCACGGGTTTAAACATACTTAATCAATATAAAGAGCGTAACCTGATCCCCGTAAAGTTTGAATATAAGAGGGTTTGTTATTATCGGGTTCGATCTTTTTACGCAGCCTGGTTATCTGAACATCGACATTACGTTCATTAGAAGAATTGCCGAGTATTGTAGCAAGTTCGCTTCGTTCCACCGCCTGCGGTGCTTTGCTTGCCAATGATGCGAGTAACTGCTGCTCAATGCCGGTTAATGCGATAATTTCGTCACCCCTCTGCAAGCGAGATTTGCCGATGTCAAAACTATATTCACCAAAATTCACCACAAGTTTTTGCGGTAGTGTTTTCTGTGTCCGCCGTAAAATTGCCTGAATCCGCAACACCAACTCTTGCGGTTCAAACGGTTTGACTAAATAATCATCAACCCCGGCCTGCAGACCTTTGATGCGATCGTCACTTGTCGACATTGCAGTAAGCAGCAAAATCGGCGGTGCATTTGCTGCAATTCTTTTGGCAAAATCAACCCCATTCTCTCCGGGCATCATCACATCGAGAACCATTAGATCAAAGACGAATAAATCGAGCTTGGCGGCGGCATCTTGAGCATTGATTGCATCAGTCACAGCAAAGCCGTTATCCCGTAAAAATTGTTTGAGCAAATCCCTAAGCCTAGTGTCGTCGTCAACGACCAATATATGAGGTTTTACGATATTTTCCATTATGCTGCAAATTAGAGAAAATAACTATTACAAACTTATATATTTCTGCACGTTATATTTATCATTCTTAAATACATACTGCAAAGCAAGGCGTTGCGAAGCATCGATTAAGAGCGGTGCCCTGGCATTCACCGAAATATTGACTTTATCGGGAGTGCGATGCACCGAAACCACCAGCAAAACCGCAAGATTCTCAACCTTGATGCCGACATCGCCACAAGCCAAAGCTAAATCTTCCAGAGCAATTATTTCATTATTTAAATCAATCGGCAATGTAATAAAAGAAAGCGCATAATCGTCGAGTGATTGGAGAAGTTTGAATTTTTCGAGTTTTTCACTCGGGAACTCGGTAAGAAAGAAATTGCCTTTATCGGGCATTCCGAGCAATCCTTGGGGGAATTTTATCGGGTTGTCTTTGCTAATAGCAATCCGCCCGAACCTAGTTTCAATAATTTCTTGCATATCACCAACCATTTGTAGGTTTATTGCTTCTAATAAGTTTGTTTGAGGTGCCATGTTATATTCCTAACAATATCTCTTATTATTATTTTAAATAGTTTACCAAACTTAATCCGCTAATTCTAGCGAAAGTTGAAAATGATGCCTGTAATGTTACGGTATCTTGCGATACTTTGGCGGTCAAACCTACCACATCGGCATTGATATTATCATCGATAAACCCCTGAAAGTAAGTTTGAGTCGTCTGCATTTGGCTATTAGTCTGCTGCACGTTAAGAATAGTCGAATTCACCTTTGACTGCAAAGCCACAATCCCCTGCAATCCTTGATCGATAAGATCTTCGGCATTTTGCAAAGACTTCGTATCGGTAGGCGATTGCAAAGCCTGAGAAATGCCTGCAAATAATTTCTGAAATTCAGCAGAATTTGCCCGAATTCCCGAAGTAATTGTTTGGCTTTCGGAAATTCTAACCACAGGATCTTGATCACTGCCTTGGTAATAAATTTGGTCGGGAACTCCACTTTGCACAGAATGCGGAACCGGAATTTTAATCGGAGGGGTGCCGATATCGCTGCCGGAGAAAACATAATTTCCACCGTAAGAAGTATTCAGCACCGAAGACAAAGAATCGAGCTGCGAGCGTAATTGTTGGGTGAAAGATGCGTTATTGGAGCTGCCCGAGATTTGGGTTTGAATCAAGCTTTTTAGGCTGCTTGCAAGCTGACCGATCTGCCCGAGCGAGGTATTTACGGTCTGCATTTTTGCAATCGTCGTCGTATTATTTTGTTGGTAATTGCCCATACGGGAAATTTGTGATTTTATCGAGGTAAACTGCTCGACGCTAACATCTAAGCCGTCAAAAGTTTGAGTCTTTTGTTTGCTCGAAATCTGAATTTGGCTATCACTGAGCGAATTTTGCACATTATTCATATTTTGCAATACGCTTTGTAAAGATGCGTAGGTGCTTATGTTAGATATTGTCATAATATCTCCTATTGTATACTTGCGATTAAGTCGTCAAACATCTTGCCGACGACCGTAATAACTCTGGCAGATGCACTATATGAATTTTGGTAAATAACCGTATTTGCCAATTCCTGATCAAGATTTACCCCTGAAACATCGGCAGCTTTTTTGGTAAATCCGTCAAGCAAAGCTTGGCTGTCGCTCAATGTAATTTGGGCATTTTTTGAAGAAGTTGCGGCAAAAGATATAATTTGTCCTGCATATTGAACAAAAGTAGTAGAGCTTGCCGCCATTCCTTTCGATGCCGCAAAAGAAGCAATTGAAGTTGCCAAATCGGCAAGTTTGCTACTGACGCTATTATCGCCGGCAGAGATTTTATAGGTATAATTCGGAGCTGCAGAAGTGTCGCTAGGCTGCCCCGACAAAGTCAATTTACCGGTTGCAATTAAAGCAGGATTATTCTTGATTTTATCGTTAACCACCAAATTTATTGCACTATTTTGAACGCTATCGCCGGTTGAGGTTTGCGAATTGGTTTTAAAGAAATTATTAAGACCGAAATAACCCGAGAAACCGAGTCCGCTACCTGCGGTAGTAAGATTCTTATTTACGTTATATACTTGCATACTATCAAGAGAATCAATTGCGACTCCGACCTTGCTATCGGTTGCTTTGATTTGCAAATAGCCCTGACGATTACCGTAAAGACCGTCACTTTTAGACAATTCATTGCCGTTTGCATCAACTAATCTTGCAACCAAAATTGCACCTGAAGAAGTCGGGCTTACTATTTTTCCGCTACCGCTTGCAATATCGGCACCGATAAGAGTATTTCTGCTATTATTTGCATTATTAGCAACCCGATAAGAAACCGTAGAAGTAACTAAATTGCCGGAAGAATCTTTAGTGGCGATATTTGCTTGCACGGTGTAATAAGGCGATGTCGTATTACTTGCCAAAGATGCGGTTAAAACTCCGCTATCACCGGTTCTTAAAGTCTGCCCTGCCCCAACACTTGTATAGCGACTAAATGCACTTACATCGCTCGCATTGGAAGTCCCGCTTGCACTGACATAAGACCCGGCTCCGACCGCAGTGATTTCAAAACTATTGCCGGAAACATTACTAACCGTAAAATATCCGCCGAGCATTGCTGCAGGAACTCCATTTTGTGCGGTTGCAGGCGGATTAAGATAAACTACGTCACCGCTTGCAAGCCCGGTTGCAGATGCAGCAGTAACCGTAACCTTATCGCTACCGGCAACGGTTTGATAAGTGCCGCTAGATGCAAGTGCAAAAGAAGGCTGGGTGGTTGTAATGCTACCGGCACCGGTACTTGCAACATTTGCTCCGTTACTATCTAAAATCGTAACATTGCCTACATAGAAATCTGCATTACTTCCGCTGATATTATTTAGATTAAAATCAAGCTTGAGAACATTTCCGACATCGGGAATTGCACCAGAGACTATACCGAGTCCGACATTATTAAGATTTCCGAGTTCAACTTTATTTTGAGCTTGCCCGAATCTGCGGTTAATCGATTGAATCAAATCGTCGACCGAAACCACGCCGGCTCCGTTACCGCTATCCAAAGTAGAAAGATTTATATCCACGCTTTGCAAACCGTTAGGTTCGTCGACATAAGGCGAAGCAACCGGCTTACCGTCACTACCCAATAATGCAATTTTGATATTGCCTGAATATTGCGAAGTTGAAGCCCCCGAAAGCAAACGCTCGCCGGTATAAGAATTTGGTGGCGGAAAGCCGACACCGGAATTAGAAATTTCATTAAAACTATCACGTAAATTTGATGCTAAATTATCAATCTGGGAAAGAATAGTCGGCATTATACTATCTCTTACCGCAAGTAAGCCGTGAATTTTACCGCCCTGCAAAGAAGTCGTAATATTATCGCTAGTCGTATTACCGGTTGCCAAGTTGGTTGGGCTATTGAGCGGATCACCATTATCATCAAGCAGAGTCACTTGCAGCGGAGCAATATCAACATTATCTTTAAAGGCTTGAATTGAGGAAATCGCCTTATAACTTAACTCGGCATAATTACCGCTACCGATTAGATTCGCACCGCTATTTGTAGAAAGAAAAACACCTCCATCTTCTTGGAAGGACGGGTTTATATCGATATATTGCGATAAATCGTTAAGCAATTTATCACGTTGATCCAACAACCCGACATTGCTTTGCCCGGCTGCCGCAGCTCGTTGCAATGAAATATTGATGTTACGCAAAGATTTGAGGTCTAAGTTAACGCTATTTACCGCTCCACTGATATCGTTATCGGCCTGTAATCTTAGATTTTGTAAAGATGTTGCCAAGCCGGAAACCGACAATGCCAAATTATTTCCCGCATTTACTGCCCCTGCACGACTAGAAACGCCGGGAGAATCAGAAAGATCTTGGAAGGCCGAAAAGAAATCAGTTATTTTTGAATCAATACTGCCGGTACCGCCCGGTTTGCCGAGGAAAGTCTGCACTCGATCATAATAATCCTTTATTACGCTTGCCGAACCGTTACTGGAAGTATTTATACGAATTTCCGAATTAAAAAATTCGCTAACGTTACGGGAAATACTACCGATGGTTACGCCCTGCCCCTGCCCATCGATAAAAGCGGCATTTTGGTTAAGTCTTTGGGCTGAATATCCTTCAGTATTAGCATTGCTGATATTTTGCGACAATATATTCAAATTTTGCTGATTTACGTGCAAACCAGACAAAGCACTATTTAAAGCAGAAAGTAATCCCATATTTTTATCCTCCGATCTACTAAACTAACTCGAGATAAAATTCTCGAGTCGGCAAGCTAAATATTTCATGAGTTATATAATGCGATTATCGTGCCAAACCGATAATATATTTATTATCAGAATGTTAATAGCTAAGAATATTATAAATCTACTTTTGTTAAGGAAGTTTATTCCCAATTTCTAGTCCAACTTAATAAGCTCGCCAATAGAGCGAGGCACAAGCAAAATAAATTCACCGCCCGACTTAAGTCTACCTGCAATCTTTTCCGCAGAAATTCCCGATCCAAAGAAAATATCAGCCCTTATCGGTCCACGGATAGCTCGCCCGGTATCCTGGGCAATCATCAATTTTCTTTGAATTACCGGAGGCGCATCACCGTTATCGGAAAACATCGTATTGATAAAAATCGGCATGCCGAGCGGAATATATTTGGTATCAACCGCAAGCGAACGCATCGGCGTAAGTGCGGCTTGACCTGAGCCGACCACCGCATCTCCTGCTTCCCTAAAGAATATATAAGTCGGGTTTTCCCACAAGACTTGCCACATATCGTTCGGGTGGTCGTAAAGCCAACGCCGCAAAGATTGCATAGTTATATCTTTGCGTTGCATAATCCCCTTATCGGCAAGCACTTTACCGATAGAAACATAATCATAGCCGTTATTACCGGCGTAAGTTACATGTATATTCTCTCCGCTATCGAGCTTGATTTGCCCGGAGCCTTGAATATGCATAAAAAATAACTGTACCGGATCGTCCACATAAGCAATCGGCGAAACCAAGCCCTCCAACATACCCAAGTCGATTTGTGAACGTGTATAATTCCTTAACAATTCATCTGGCAATTTGTAAATCGGATAAATATAGGGGCTTTGTTTGGTGCGTGATCCGTTAAGGGTAGCCTCATAATAACCGGTAATAAATCCTTGTGAATTATCGTTATTACTTGCCCGCATCGGAACAAATTCTTCTTCAAAGAAGCTTCTTGCCGCCAAAGCATCAGTCGGGGGGACTATAGAAGCTTTGCGGCAAATAGTTTTCCATGTTGCAATCGGGGCGAGAAAATACCCCTTACCGATTGCATCAGAATCTTTCTGTTTGGCAAATGCTCCGCATGACTTTAAAAAAGATGCAAAAGCTTCGGGGTGATTATCTTCCTTCCAGCCCGAAATATCGGAAAATTTAATTTTTTCTAAAACCAAACGGTCGGAAGAACTCGGCTTCTGCACGTCAGAACTGCCACACCCGGCAATCACGCAGATGCAAGCAGATACCAAAAGCCGAGATAATAAAAAATGTATTTTAGCGACCAACAGAATCCCTAATTAAAATTTAATTTTTCTTGCCGCGAATCAAAGCAAATCCCGAAGGGCGTGCAATAAGATCAATATTGCAGGAAAGAGCAAAATTTTGATTCTTGTCAGCATCTTTCAATGCAAGGTCAAAAGCAACCGCAACATTAGCCACCAACTTGGCGGAAATATCTTCGATAATATTTTTTTCCACACCGTATTTTGTCAACAAACTTTCCAAATTCCGGCTTTCTTGCGATACTATAGAAGGGAAAGTTTGCTGTGATTTATAATCAAAATATACGATTCTTGCATCATCACGACGAACGATTATACTAAAATCATAACCGTTACTCAAAGCAGAAGAAAACATTGCATTCAAAAATTCGGCTTTATGGAGCTTCTTTTTAACTCGCTCAAGATTTGAAGCCGCAACACACAATACTATACCCGAGACCAAGGTTATGGCTGCAAATACTTCGCCGTTATCATCGCTAATTATCCAAGAAACCCCGGCAATCACCAACAAAGTCATCGTTAAAAAAGCAATCACCTGTTTTGAGGTAATGCCAGCCTTACGAATCGTAAAATCCGTGCTGTTTTTAGGCAAAAAAGCATCTAAATCGTCAAAGCGTAAATTTTTTCTCTGTGCCATAAAAGCCCTTTCGCCTAAATAGTTTTGGTTATGCTTATTGTCTACGCTCACCGAAGAAACGCACCAATTGAACAAATAAATTGATAAAATCCATATATAGACTCAAAGCACCCATGATTGCAAGCTTGTTTGCAACAAGATCGTTTCCAACAGTCGAGTAATATATAGCTTTAAGCTTTTGCGTATCATATGCAGTAAGACCGGTAAAAATTACCACTACCAAAATAGACATGATAAATTCCAAGCCGCTACTAGCGAGAAAGATATTGATCAGACTTGCGATAATAACACCGAATAGACCTATCATCAAAAAATTACCCATTCCGGTCAAATCACGCTTGGTGGTATAACCCCAAATACTCATCGAACCGAACAAAATCGATGTAATGAAAAATGCCTTAACTACGCTGGCACCGGTGTAAACCAAAAGCAAAGAAGAAAGCGAAAGCCCCATAATTGCCGCATAGCCCCAAAAGGTTGCCTTGAGAGTCTGCAAACTCATCGAGTTTAAGCCAAAGCTCATAAACAAGACAAATGCAAGCGGAGCAAAAGCAACCAACCAGCCCAAACCGGTTAAGCCGACCTGCCCGGAAGCACCGACAGCATAAAGCATATCGCGTAAAGGCGGAAAATTAGCCGCAGCATAAGCAGTTAGTCCGGTCAATGCCAAAGCACTTGCCATGTAGTTATAAACGCTGAGCATATAAGCTCGCAAGCCCATATCGTAAGATGCCGACTTAGCATCACGTGCCGAATATGACATCGGATTATCTTGATTGTAGTTCATATAAACTCCTGTTGTTAATTATATCTTGCATGTAATATAATATGAAAAAATCAAGCTTTCAATAGCTTTATATTTTTTTAAGCTTCAATTAACGAAAAATCGGCAATAATGTTAAGAACAATACGAATATTAAGCAAAATCTTTAGACGATTTTCTTGCAATTTCTTATCTTCGACGTTAACCGTAACATTATCCAAGAAATCATTTACAGGTTTTTGTAATTTTCCAATCTCTTTCATTGCTTGCGAGAAATCTTCATTTTGACGCGAATGCATACATAATGCAAATGCCGGCTTGGTTTGAATATAGAGAATTTGCTCTTCTTGGCATTCAAGCAAACTCTCGTCTATTTGAGCAAGATCACAATTTTTATCACTCTCCCCGTTCATAACCGCAATATTGGTGCGTTTATAAAGAGCAAGCAAATTAGCCCCGGCCTCGCTTGCAACAAATCCTTGCAAGGCTTCAGCACATTTTGTGATCCGGATAAAATCGGCATCTCCGGTTGCCAAAACCGCTTCAACGATGCCGGAGCGAATGCCGGAATCCTTCAAACGCACTTTAAGCCGCTCGACCATAAAGGCAAAAACTTCTTCATTAACAAAGTCTTTAAGCGGAATGCATAAATTATTTTCTAAGATAATCCGAATAATGCCGAGAGAAGAGCGACGCAGAGCAAAGGGATCTTTAGATCCGGTCGGTTTTTCGCCGACTTTAAACATCTCGATTACGCTGTCCAATTTATCTGCCAAGGCAACGCAAATCGAAACCGGGTTAGTCGGAACAGGAGAATTAGCTCCTACCGGCAAATAATGCTCGGCAATTGCATCGGCAACTTTTGCATCTTCATTTTGGGCAATATCTTCATTTGGGAAAGTGGCATAATAACGCCCGATAATTCCTTGCAATTCGGGGAACTCGCCGACCATTCCGGTCAACAAATCATTTTTGCAAAGATTCGCCGCTCGCAAGACCAAATCTTTATCTGCACCTTCGACATATTGCGATAATTCTACTGCAAGCACGGCAATCCGCTCGACTTTCTCGGCAACCGTACCGATTTTAGCATGGAAGGTTACGTTTGCGAGTCCCCTGCCCCATTGTTGCAACGATATTTTACGATCTTGATCATAGAAAAAACGTCCGTCGGCAAATCTTGCCCGAATCACCCGTTCGTTACCGGCAATTATTGCCTTGCCTTGATCATCGGTTTGCATATTTGAGGTAATAATAAATTTCGCTGCCAAATCGCCGTTTTGCTCAAGCAAGGCAAAATATTTCTGATGCGTACGCATCTCGGAAATCAGGACTTCCTTGGGCAAATCCATAAATCCGGCATCGATATTGCCAACCAGCAAATTAGGATATTCGACCAGCCCGGTTACTTCATTTAACAAGCCTTCATCTTCTTTGAGGATAAGATTATTTTCCGCCGCAAGCTTCAATGCCTGCTCTTTGATTATTTGTTTTCTTTGTTCAAAATTCGCAATTACTTTAGCTGCTGCAAGTTTTTCTTGGTATTCGCAGGGATTATTTACGCTAATTGCAGCAGGTGCAAGGAAACGATGCCCGTAGGTTATATTTGAGGCGGTGATTTTAGCAAATTCAACAGGAATAATCTCGCCGTCAAGCAAACAAATAATCGAATGCAACGGACGCACCCAACGCTCGTTTAAAGCCCCCCAACGCATCGACTTGCTCCAAGCGAAATTCGCAATAATCTTTTCGATTAGAGATTTCAGCAATATAGCGGTTTTTTGTCCCTTTTGTTCGCTGACGAAAAAATATAATTCATCTTTACCGACTATACGTTTTTCCAATTGCTCGATTTGCAGCGAATTTGAACGTAAAAACCCGTCGATTGCCGCTTGCGGAGCATTGGTTTTCGGGCCTTTTTTCTCGATAAATATATCAGGCTGAATAAGCGGCAAACCGCTTGCAAGAATCGCCAAACGACGAGGAGTTACAAAAAATTGCAAAGATCCGCAATCAATCCCTGCCGCTTTAAGCTCGGTGGCAAAATTATTTTGCAATTGCAATGCTGCCTCAACCTGCATACGGGCGGGAATTTCTTCGCCGAAAAGTTCAAGTAAAAAATCTGCCATTTGGTTATTTCTCAATCAATCTGTTTTTATAAATATAAGTAGTAACTACGACAAAACTAAACAAAATTGCAATAAAACAATAGGGAATATATTGATGATGAAGCTTTATCGCAATTACGGGAATGAATGAAGTTAAAATAAATGCCAAACGCATATAAGAAGATAATTCGTCCTCATACTCGGCAGCAAGCAATTTCTTGAGTATAATCAAGCATGGTAGTGCCAATATTATATCATCGTAAATATAGGAATATGAAGAAAATAATAATGCAGAAAAGCTCACAAGGAGGAGTATATTTTCTTCGCTTTTGCAAAATCGCAACATCTTAAAGAAAATCGCAACCACTGCAAGCAAAAGCAATATTTGCAAAATAGCGGCATATTCATAAGTAGCCGGCAACATTCTAAATGCCATATAGGGGCTTGAAGAAACCATAATATATTCAAAAGCACGTTTCTGGATTTTCAAGAAAATTCCTGCTTGTTGATAATAAAGCGACCAAATATCGACTCCCCAAATTGCAGTAGCTAACCCGCTCATAATCAAAAAACTTAATGCGGCAATCGCCAAAACTTTAAAATTACGCTCAAACAACAATAAAAGCGGAATAAAAACCCCGAGCTGGGGTTTAATCGAAAATAAAGACAATAAAATTCCCGCCAATATAGGCTTATCTTTACGCATCGCCAAAACACAAATTATTAAAGCAGCCCAAATCATTCCGTTCTGACCTGCAATAAATGCGGTTAGCACGAATGAAAAATATACCGCACAAACAATCGGCAAAGAAATCACTCCGCCGAATATTTGCTTAACATAAGCACTGCGAATAACCGCCGCCAGCAGAATAAGCGGCAAAATAAACCAAATAGCAAAAGCAGTATAATAATCAAAAAACCCGAGCGATGAGATAAATATCAAGCTTTGTGGCGGATAAAGAAATGGTAAAAAATTTTTATTCCTTTTATTGCCGTCTGGCAAAGCTGCAATCTCGGCAGCAAAATCAACATCGTAAATTTGTTTAATATCCCGAGAAATTGCATCTTTCCCGGCTTTATAAAACATCGGGAAATCCGCCATTACTTTATAGCCGTCTTCGCCCGAAACAGCCTTACCATAAGCCTGAAAACAAGTGTAAAAACCGGCAAGCAACAAAAGGACAATAACAATCTTAAGCAGCTTTTTATTTCCTTCTATATTGTTCATTTCAACCACAAGCTTAAGAAAATTTAATAAGTTGTTTTTTGTCTCTTACAATCATAATGTTCGCAAGAATAAAACCAAACAATATCGTTATAAAACAATATGGAACGTTTTGCTGATGTATTGTCAAAGCTAAAACAGGATAAAAAGCAGTCATTAAAAACAAAATTCGTATATAAGGAGAAAGCTTATTTTCATTGAGAGTTTGCATTTCAATTTTGAGAAAAATTAAGCAGGGCAAAGCCAAAAATACTGCATCATAGATAAACGAGTAAAACGAAAATAGAAATGTTGAAAAAACAACCAAAAGAATAATATTTTCTTCAGTTTTGCAACTTCGCACGTTTCTACAGAATATCAAAAATGTTACTACCGATATTATTATTTGTAATACAAAAGCATAATCGGTTTTTATTCCCATAAGACGAAAAGCAGAGAACGGACTTGCAGAAATAAAAACTTGTTCACTTCCTATCTTAACGATTTGGCTAAAATATCCGATTATTTCAAAATAATCATACCAAATCTTACTTCCAAAAACTAAAACCGAGACAACAACCATAACTAAAAAAGCTGCCCCAGCGATTATCAGAACTCTAAAATTTCGCTCAAACAACAATAACATAGGAATAAAAATTGCAATTTGCGGCTTCATCGAAAACAATGACAATATAAGCCCGGCAATAATCGGCCTGCTCTTTCGCATTGCCAAAACGGCAAGCAAAAGTGCCGACCATAAAATACCATTCTGCCCCGCAATAAAAGCGGCAAATAAGAACGGCAAATATACAGCAATCTTTGTAAAACAAGAAAGAGTCGTAGGAAGAATGTTTTTCATATAATCATTCGAAAAAACCGCCGCAAGAATAACAATATGGAGCAAGAACCACGCACAAAGAGCAACCGCATATTCAAAATAACCGAGAACCCCAAGAAAAAGCAAGCTGTGCGGAGGGTACAAATAAGGAGCAAAGGATTTTTCCAAAACAACACCCCCATTACCTTGCGAGCTATTAACCAAGACAATTGTTTTCAAAACTTTTTCACTAAATTTAGTATCGTAAACAACGTCAAATTCCGAATTAACAGCATGAACCGCAGCTCTGTAGAACGGAATAAAATCAACGGCAACATCTTTCTCTACATTTACAAAACCGCTGTAAACTCGAAAACAGCTATAAACCACAGCAAGTAGCAAAAAAATAATCGTGATATCTAAAAGCTTTTTATTTTCCGACATTGTTTTCATTAACCAAAATAATAGTCGGTTTATGGTTTTTTGCTTCTTCGGACAGAAAGCCTGCGAATGCACAAATAATAACCAAATCGCCCTTTTGCACCAACCTTGCAGCAGCACCGTTAACGTTAATCTCGCCGCTACCGGGATTTTCGCCTTCGATCGCATAGGTGGTAAAACGTGAGCCGTTATTGATATTTAAAACATCGACCTGCTCATAAGGCAAGATGCCTGAAGTCGCCAACAAAACTGGGTCGATAGTTATCGAACCTTCATAGTTCAAATCGCAACCGGTTACGGTCGCACGGTGGATTTTTGATTTAAGCAAAGTGATCATCATGGCAATATCTTGTTATTTATAGAGACTAGACACTGTTAACCGGCTTAGACTCAAAAGTCAATTACGCTTACATATTCCAAGCGATAAAAATCAACAAACGGCTTTATTTTAATCGAATTTTTCTCGATCGAAGTAACCACTCCGACCGGCAATCCTTGCGGCAACATGCCGCCGTCACCGGAAGTCACAATCTGCTCGCCGACCTTAATTTTACTTAACTCGGGCAGATATAATAAATTGAGCGAATCTCCGCCGCTACCTGCCGCAATTGCATGCTCATGCGAATTTTGTGATATTATCGGAATACGGGAATTTATGTCGGTTAACAAAAGCACTCTTGCCGATTTTTTGCCCACATCAACTACTCTACCGACCAAACCCGATTCATTCACCACGGCAGAATCTGCTTTAACTTTCTGATTTTGTGCAACCGCAATAATTGCCGAATTGCGGTAATTTGCCGAAGACTCACCGACCACTCTTGCCGATATATGAGTTAAATGCTCGGCAGGAGAGAATTTCAACAAACGACGTAATTTGAGATTCTCCTCCTGAATTAGCGAAGCTCCAGATAATTGCGAACGCATTTGGGCATTCTCGCTTTTAAGCAACTTATTTTGCTCATAAACTTTAGCAATGTCGAAAATATAAGCTGAAACTTGACGGGAAAAATTTATCGGACTTGCTGCTATCTCGATCAATCCCGCCACATTTTCGGCAATTAAATTTCTACCGGAAACCCAAATCCCTGCCTGCGACTTTCCGATAAACAATAAAAGCAAAGAAAACAACAATAAAAAAGCCACCGAAATCCGCAGCGAGAACGGCTTAAGTGCTAGAGATATTGATCTTGCTTTCAAATTCACGACACCACCCTAAGACAAATCGTCATAAATCTCTGCAATCGCACTTGCAGTCATCGGGAAAACCAAGACTATCGGCAAAATACCGGCTATAATCGCAACAAAATTCAATCCGTTAAGTGAAAGAAAAAGACCAAAACTTTCGCTTCTTTTGTATAATACTATTTTTCTACTCAACGTCATTGCCTCCCAAAGATCATATTCCTGATCGATCACTAGCAACGGCACAAAAGTATAAATCGTAATAATATAAAAACCCGGCAACACGATAATCAACCAACCTATGATCAGCAAGTTCAATTCCCCCTCGGCAAAAACTATAGTCATGGCACCGACAAGAATCGGAAAAGAAACCAATAAAGCCGAACGCATCAATTTGAATGCCGATGGCATAATCCGTGACAAAGTATATTCAAGCCCGACAGGCTGCCCACGACTCATACGTAACACCGAGAACTGAAATGCCGAGCCGATAAAATGGACAAACATATAGGCAATCATTGCCGCAGGCGGACGAAAATGCACTGGCAACATAACTATCGACGATGCCGCCAATATAATTATCAGCACCAAAAATCCTGCAAATACAGTGGCAAGCTGATTTTGATTAAGAAAACGAACGCCGATTTTCAAAGCAGAAGCCAAACTATAAGGATACCCCCCCTTGTTTTCTTGAACATAATCTTCTTGATCTTTAAAAAATTCGGTCAATTCCGACCACGCAGATGCTTCCATTATAGTTGCAGCATCTGATCTTTGAATTTTTGTATCGATCGATACGCTTCGATTGCGAATTTGTTTCATCATAGCAACCAAATCGTAAGGTCCCTTACGCTCATTGCCGGAAAGGATATAATAATCAAAGTTCATTTCTTTATAATCCCTAAATATGTTTGGCTAAATATGTTTTGCGAGAGATGTTTTTATAGTTTCGGCAAACTCACTCAAAAAAACCGACCCTTTTACGGTACGTTGCAAATAAATAATCCGCTTATCTTTACTATCACGCTTACGTTTTACCAAGCCGATTATCGACAAAGCATCGATTGCACGACAAATTGCCGGCTTAGAAATCACCAAGTCTTCTGCCAACGACTTAATCGTATGAGCCGAAGAACTCGTATATATACTCAGCAAAATAGCAGTTTGACGAGCAGAAAGATCATAAGCATGCTTATTTTGCAAACTTTTTACGACGACATCATGCCAAAATTGCAATGCTTCCCGCATAGCAAAAGCCGGCTTAATTTGCAAATTTTCTTTCAATTTAGTCGACATAAAATTTTGCGGTGAGTGTTAATAATTCTATTATAGATAATTATTATTTTTAAGTAAATCATCAATATCTTTAAACGACTTTAACAATCCTGCAAGCTCGTCGAGTTTAATCATGTTCGGGCCGTCGGAAGGTGCATTATCGGGGTCTTGGTGGGTTTCGATGAACAAGCCCGCCACGCCGACTGCAACTGCCGCTCTCGCCAAATAAGGCACAAAACGCCGCTCGCCGCCCGAGCTACCGCCCTGCCCACCCGGCTGCTGCACGCTGTGGGTAGCGTCGAAAATCACCGGATAGCCGGTTTCCGCCATAATCGGCAAAGCCCGGAAATCGGTCACTAAAGTATTATAACCGAAGCAAACTCCACGCTCGGTGAGAAGAATTTGCGGATTACCTGCTTGTTCGAGTTTGTTTACAACGTTTTTCATATCCCAAGGGGCAAGAAATTGCCCTTTTTTGACATTGATAATTTTACCGGTTGCCGCAGCTGCAATCAGCAAATCGGTCTGCCGGCAAAGAAAAGCAGGGATTTGCAAAATATCAACGATCTCGCCCATTTGCTTGCATTGTTCTTCGTTGTGAATATCGGTCAAAACCGGGCAGGCAAAAGTTTTCTTGATTTCCTCAAAAACCGCCAATGATTTCTCCAAGCCGATGCCTCTTTTGCCGCTAATGCTGGTGCGGTTAGCTTTGTCGAACGAGGTTTTATAAATAAACGGGATTTTCAAATCGTCGGTAATTTTTACCAATCTTTCCGCCATCATCATCGCATGATCACGCGATTCCATTTGGCACGGACCGGCAATCAACACAAACGGGAGATTATTTGCAAAAGTAACATTGCCTATTTTGATATTTTTATTGTTCATATTGCGAGTGCCTGCTTTTGAAGTTCAACCAATTCGGCAATGCCTTTTTTGGCAAGCCGTAACAATTCTTGAAATTCTTCTTCGCCGAAAGGTTTTTCTTCGGCAGTTGCTTGAATTTCGACCAATTTACCGTCGCCGGTGATCACGAAATTCGCATCGACTTCGGCTTTGCTATCTTCAACATATTCGAGATCGAGCATCGCAACCCCGTCGATAATTCCGCAAGAAATTGCCGCAATCGGCGAGGAAATCGGCAAAGTGCGGATCGTCCCGTCTTTTTTGAGCGTCTGCAAAACTTGGTATAATGCCACATATCCGCCGGTGATCGCTGCGGTTCTGGTGCCGCCGTCGGCTTCGATAACGTCACAATCGATAGTGATTTGGCGTTCGCCGAGCTTGTGTAAATCGACTACAGATCGCAAAGACCGCCCGATCAAACGCTGAATTTCCTGGGTGCGTCCGCTTTGCTTGCCTTTGGCGGCTTCTCTCGGGCTGCGTGTATGAGTCGCCCGGGGCAACATTCCGTATTCCGCAGTTACCCAACCTTTGCCGGTATTACGCAAGAAAGGTGGCACTCCGCTATCAAAACTTGCGGTGCATAAAACTTTGGTATTACCGAACTCGACTAAACACGAACCTTCGGCATAAGAACTAACATTTGGTGTAAGGGTGATTTTGCGTAATTGGTCACGACTGCGTCCTGATACTCGTTTCATATTGCTCCCGTATGATTTAATTTTAAGCTTTAATTCATAGACGTATGGATTTCAATCGGCAAGTCATTTTAAAGAATGACATTTTTTGACATTGCCGGTAATATTGCAGATAAAGCAGGAAAAGGAATCATGTTATGACATTACATATATCTTTGCCCAAACAGCTTGAGAATCTTGTTCATCAAGAGGTTGATTCGGGAATGTACGGAAGTGCAAGCGAAGTTGTGCGAGAAGCATTGCGTTATTTTTTTAGCGGAGAAAATCAATTAACCCCGCAAGAAATTGCGATATTGCGTGATGAAATCAAAAAACGCAGCGAGCTTATTCAAAACGGCGATGAAAATTGGGTTGACGGCGAAGAGTTTTTTGCCCGTATGGAACAAAAATACGGGTAATTATGGCATATCAATATCGCTTAACTCCGGGTGCGGAGCGTGAATTTGAACGTGAAATCGCTTATTCAGCCAAACATTGGGGAAAACGCCATGCCAAATTATATCGCCAAGGGTTGCTAGAAATTATCAACTCCATTACAAGCAATCCGTTTTTATACCCTGAACGCTCCGAAATCGGAGCCGGATATAGGCTCGTGCGTTACAAAGGCAATTATATCATTTATAGAGTAAATGAATCCGAGCAATATATAGAAATTATGGCTTTCCCCAGCGCACATCGCAGCAATTTAAATTGAGCTGCGAGTTTATCCTCTATATCCTATAGCTGATTTTTCTAATTTTATTTGCAGATTTTCTTTCTTAATCAGCTCCTCAAAATATTCCATTTGCTCTTGGGTTGACAATGGACCAAGTTTTATTCCTTTTATTGCCTCTATCGGAAATTTAATTTTCCAGAAGGTTCTTTTCCGACCGTTTCTTATACTATCCTCTAAAGACTCATCTACTCCTTTGTGAAATATTCTAACCTCTTCTTCATGTTGCCAATTATTGTTTTTAGAGAATATTACCTCTTCCATTAAAGAATTCCAAAAAACTGTTGTGTCAGGAGAAATTATTTTTTCAATATCTTCCAGTTCCGTTGAGCTTAATTTTTCTAATTTAGGCTTTAATTCATCTGCAAATGTATTTATAATTTTCTTCAAATTATCGCACAAACTTTTTTTGTCATAATTAACTTCTTTGATATATATGTCATTTAACGATTGCTCAATAACTTTACGGTCAAACTCTATAACTACTCCGCCGACATTTCCCCCGTAAAATTTCCACATACTGAGGTCGTCTTTTTTCTTGCTACAACAAAAAACATAAGCCCCTGGTTTCTCTAGATTCTTCTCCTCAGATTCTAGGTGTTTGTATTTTTTGTTGCCTTTGTAATCTTCTAGCTTTTCTAGCTTAAAAATTATATTCACTAGAGGAATCACAATCTCGGCAATTATCTCAATAGCCACTTCATAAACCTGGTCACTATTTTCAACAACCTTTTGCAATTCGTCCCTTATGTATTTAACTTCTTCTGTATCGTTAAATTCCGTAATATCGCTAAAATAAAGCGTTTCGCTTATTAAGTTATTATAGCCGTTTTCCAAAGAGGCATAATAATAAATAGAATCGCTGTCAGTCATTCTTATAAATCCCCGATCAAATTATTTTGACCATAATTGCACTACAAACACCCTAACTGTTTAGTCCCATAATTTTATGGTTTGGATTTAAATTAAAAGCAGTCGGATTTTGATCGAACTGCTCGATGATTATATCATAAGGCGTTTTATATTTCAAAGCTTTTAACGGTCTTTTGAGG